>Ga0335082_10003215_pt1 | contig 17751 bp, 15 predicted proteins | sample Lox_Sample_41_FD_206718 | JGI IMG/M metagenome (GOLD analysis project Ga0335082, IMG submission 206718) | Soil microbial communities from Loxahatchee National Wildlife Refuge, Florida, United States - Lox_Sample_4.1 | ecosystem: Environmental > Terrestrial > Soil > Wetlands | place: USA... | reverse complement strand
TCTGGTGCATATAATCCAACTTCTCAACCCGTTTTGGACTCCACACATTGAAATCATAGAAGCGCTCCTGCCAGATGGGCGCCTTCATGCGCTGCGCAAAGCGTTGTTTCAGGACCTGCATGACCGTCGAGGGCGTGCCAAGATCCGGTTCCGTGATCAGCCAATGAAAGTGTTCGGGCATCACCACGTATCCGGTGATTGAGAAGCGGTGCCGCTGCCTCACTTGTTCCATAATTTCCAGGAAGAGGTCACGGCGTTCAGGAGCTCCCAGGAGAGGGCGACGGTGATAACAGCTGCAGGTGATGAAGTGAAGATCGTGACCACCGTAGAAGCGTTCGAGACCAGAGGGCATGAAAAGATTGTTGGGCGGTTAGTCTTGAAAGTCGGTGACCGGTGAACACCCAAAACGGGAAACTTAATACCCCGCCCTTTCGCACAGAACGCGAAAGAACGGGGCACCCAGCGAGAGAAAGGGGCACCTATTTGTCGCTGGAAAGAACGGGGCACCCATCAAAGGAACGGACACCCGGTTTCAGCTCTCGAACGCTGTTCTCAAAAACGACGCGATGTGCCAGCCGTCCATGTATTTGAACGGTGTTTCCCCGGTGGTGTAGTGGCCGCAGGGCAGGGCCACGACTTTGTGATCCAGGCCGTGGCGCTTGAACTGCTCGACCACCTGAAGGGAGAACTCGGGCAGGAAGGTCATGTCGTACTTGGCGTAGATGATCAGAGACTTCCGCGGCCAGCGCGAGAATTGTTCGAAGTACGACATGGGGCTGATCGCGCTCCACAGCCCACGCAGGCGCTCAACGTCGAGATGCGACTCCAGCCCTTTTCGAATGTGGCGGGTGGATTGTCCGTGCCAGACCACGTCGGCAAAGTAGGTCGAAGCATGGTTGAACGCGGCCACGCGAATGCGCGATTCGTGCGCGGCGGCCAGAAAGGAATAACACGATCCCAGGCTGGTGCCGACAATCCCCAGGCGGTCGTAGCCGCGCGACTCCAGCCAGTCGAGACAGCAACGGATATCGATCGTTCCCTGACGGCAGGCGTCGAGCGTGCGCCCGATGTTGGCCGACACGGCATAGTCCGCACGACCGATCTCGGCCGGCATGCGAATGTCGTGGTAGGGCATGCTCAGCCGCAGCACGGCAATTCCGAGCACATTCAGCGCATGGCACAGGCTGGTGTATGCGATGGCGTCGGAGTTCCAGTGCGGCAACAGCACTACGGCACGCTTCCCCCGCGCCGGAAACCAGCGGGCGTTGGCAAGATTATTTTCCGGAAACGGCGTGCCGACAGGCGAGGTAAAGCGCAAGAAGTCTGCGTGCGTCCCCCGGACCTTCTCCTCAAGCTTCGGATCGGGGACTTCGCGCGTGCTGAAGACCTGTACCGCCCGCCGCTCCAGGCGAAAATCTGTAGGCGTCACATAGCTGTAGAACTCATCGCTGGTCGCGATGATCCGGCGGTTGTAATCCTGCAGATAGCGTTCGCAGTCCTCGGGCAAGTGACCCGCGGCGTAGCCGTTGCGGCAGGGCCATTCGCGCGCCCACTCGACGCCCCAATCCAATGGACGCACCACACGGTTGTTGTCCACCGAGGTGAGACGGGTCTCCCAGTCATACATTCTTTGTGCGTAGCGGGAAGCCATCGATACTAATTGAAGATACCGCAGATTGGCCTGGTCCGTAATCCCAGGGCATCGAACCGCACTGTCATGCATTAAGTGCCCGGCATTCCCGCCTCAACGGAGCACCGGGCGCGAAGATGTACAAGCTTTTGACATTGGCGTGACATTCCTCCTTCCAGCACAAATATGCTGGATTCAGGGCCGCTGCGGGATGGGATACGAGAGCGTCGTTTCCTCGAGTTCGGAAAAAAAGCAACGCGTTGCCGCGGAACTGGACCGGCTGCTCGAAAAGCACGTCCGGTTGCTGAAGGCGGCGAGCTTCGTGGGCCTGACCCCTGCCGAATGGGAAGAATACGAACGGCTCGGAGCCCGAATTCATCAACTCTTTGGGGAACTCACCAAGCTTAAGTAAGTAGGAATGGGTCAGGATACAGGTCTTCTGGGGACCCGCTTCGAAATTCCGCATAGGATCTCATAAAGCACGGTGTTGGCGAGTGCGGCATGCTCCCTGGCATCCACGCTGAGACCGTCCCGAGAGCCTAGTAAGATCGCTTCATCCCCTACCGCGATCCCAGGCAGGCCGGTCACGTCCACCAAGGTCAAGTCCATGGAGATGCGCCCCACAATAGGAGCATAGTTCTCCCCGATAATGACACGCCCGCGGGAGGAGAGCGCGCGATTGAATCCGTCCGCGTAGCCGACAGGCAATACCGCGATCCGCGCCGGCGCCTTGGTCACATAAATGCCACCGTAGCCCAAAGCCTGGTTGGCGCGCACATCGCGCAAAGAAAGGATGCGGGTCTTCCAGGTCAGAACCGGTTTCACCGCCAGGCGCAGGCTTTTGCCGCTCACTTCCCTTCCCGCTCGTTCAAATGGCAGATAGTAGCCATATATCGCGATTCCGGGACGCACCATGGTGTTCCACGACTGGTTGCGCGAGATCACGGCCCCGGTATTCGCCGCGTGCACCAGCGGCGGGTGGAAGCCTTCGCTCTCCAACAGCTGATCTACGCGATCGAGCGTTTGCAACTGTTCCGGCACCGATGGCGCATCCAGAACTTCGGAAGAAGCCAAGTGGGTGGAAAGGCCCTCCATTACGAGGTGTTTCGAGGCCTTGAGCGCTGCACAGACCTGAGGCAGATCCTCCGGGGCGACGCCTAGGCGGCCCATGCCAGTGTCGACTTTCAGGTGCACGGGAAGTCTTGCGTCGAGGTGCGCGGCCGCCTTTTCCAGAGACTCGATTTGCCCGGTTTCCCAGACCGTGGGCGTCAGCTTCAGGTGAACGATCTCTTCTTCTTCACCGCGCCAGAAACCGGTCATCAAAAGGATCCGGCTGTGAATGCCTGCTTCCCGCAGCGGGATAGCCTCATCGAGCGAGGTCACGCCAAACCAGCGCGCGCCCTCGTCTTCCAGGGCGCGGGCGCACTCGACGGCACCGTGTCCGTAAGCGTCAGCTTTGACCACCGCACAGATCGTCACGCCCTCGCCGACGTGCTTCTGCACAACTCGAAAATTCTGGCGCAGGGCGCTCAAGGACACCTCGGCCCATGTGGGCCGGGTCGCCACCCGCTTTGCCATTTCGATCGTGGCCATTGCGTCTGATTATAGCCGGGGATGCCCCTGAGCCCCAGGTTACCGCGGGATTACTACCCGATCTTCTGCACCTTCGAGTTACCCGCCCGTCAGCATAAAATTCACCGTGATGGTCGTCTCCACCTCGACCGCCTGGTCATTCAATAGATAGGGCCGATAGCGCCACTGGCGAACCGCCTCCATGGCGGCGGAGACCAGCATGGGATGCCCGCTCACGACCTGCAGGTTTTCAATCCTGCCTTCCCGGCTGATCAGCGCCCGCAGCAACACCGTGCCCTGAATGCGGGCCTGGCGTGCCAACGGCGGGTATGGCGGCTGGACCTGGTGGATCAGATTGCCTTCCATCATGCGGGAGACCCGTGGCGCTGTCGCTGTAGCGGCCGTTGGCGGAGGAGGAAGAGGACTCACCCCGTTGCCAAACAATGCCATAGGGCTTCGACCGTCCCGCGCGCCCGTGCCGCCCTCCACCCACGGGCCTGAGCCAACGTCGGGCGGGGGCGGCACGTCACCCTCATTGATATTGGCGATCACATTGGGAATCCGCGACGGAGTCAGCAAAGAACTTCCCAGCATATTGCTCGGAGCCGTGTTGCGACTTGGGGCCCGGGCGATAGGCGGTGGCCCCGAGGGAGGTGTGGGCGCGACCAGTTGCTCCAAGAGAGTCAACTGCGGCAGTGCCTGCGTATAGAAAAGCGGCAGCAGCAGCAGTAAGCCTACGCTAAGCGACTGCAACGCGAACGAGAAGAAGGTGGGCCATCCGCAGCGTAAGCGATGGCTCGCGGCTGAATCGAACAAAGAATCTGCAAACATGGTGACCTCCTGCGGTCCTGACTTCTATGGACACCACGCAGGCCCCAAACCGGCGCGGCGTTTGCAAATTTCAGGCACGAAAAAAGGCCGCGCGATGCGCGGCCCGATGGAACTTTTCTCAACTTAGCGGTGTCGCAGTTACTGTTTTGGCTGCTGAGGCGGAGTCGTGGTCTGCGGCCTGGCCGGAGCCGTGGTCGCAGGCTTAGCCGGCGGAGGCGTCGGTTTCGCCGGAGCCGGTACACCAGATTTCAAGTTGTAGGCATCAACAACGGCCTTCGTGATGTCGACGGAGGGCGCTGCCCACAATACCGGGCCCTGCGGCCAGGGATTGGAGGTGTCCACGATCATGCCGAACCCGGTGGTGCTGGCGTAATTCACGATGACCGGCGCCATCTTCTGCAAGATGCGCTGCGCGATCTCGTTCTGTTGCGTCTGGGCATCGTCCCGCGCATCCTGCACCGAGCGCTCCAGGCTCTTCTGCTTTTGCTCGATCTGCTTCACTAAATTGGCGCGAGCATCGTCGGCGAGCTTGTCGCCGCCGGTGTTCAGCTGCTTCTTCAAGCTGTCCACTTCGTCGTTAAGTTTCTTGAGCTCGGCCTGCTTGGGCTCCAGCTTCTTGCTCAGCTGTTCGAAGTCACGTTGTCCTTCGTTGCTGGCAAAGATGGCCTGTTCAATGTTGATGGTGCCAATTTTCGCGGTGCCCGTCGGGGCCGCTTCTGGGGTCGTGGCGGCCCCAGCCGGCGGAGTGGCGCTCGGAGCGGCGGGAAGGGTCGAATCAGTATTGGCAGCCTGTCCGACGGCGGAAAGCGAAAGAGTGAATACGGTGGCCAGAAGTAGTCGCACGAACTTGGTTGTCATGGGGTTGCTCTTGTACTCCTTGGAAAATGTCCCGGGAATTTTATTCAGATCCTGTCACGGATAATGCCGATTCGCGCTTCGAAGCTCGGCCAGGTGCTGCACCAGGGCAGACCTGCATCTCAGAGTCCCCCGCCCGGATCCAAGGCGCCTGAGACCACCCCGTACGGCTCGGTTGTCAGGGTGTGGATACAGGTCATTATAGGAACTATCGTCCCTGAGCGTCAATCTGCGCGCTCCGGCAAGCTTATGGGATGCAATATTGCCCGAGAATCGCTGCCGGCCAGACAGATTCGCGAAGACTATTTCTGTCAGCCAACGTTCATGTTCATCGGAGCTCCGGTTTTCCATACTCCCTCCGAATTGCCCTATGAAAGCAAACAACCTCCATGGAACGGTGACAGAGTCCGGGTCAGCGGGGACAAACCAGCCAGTTTTGGAAGTAACCATCTCGCAGACCCATGAAACACTGATCTCATCTTCTGAAATGTAGAGAACCGGCCAGACACATGTTTCATCCTCGACGTCTGACTGGTTAATGTACCTGTCCACCGGCGTAGTGCACTCGTACCCGGTTCCCGGCCTGAGGTACCAATAGCGCAATTCTCCCGCCGTGCGGCGACCTCCTTGCTTTCTCCACATACGCAAGTTTGAGCACTGTTCCACGCAACGCAGGATTTGCTTACTCACACTCAACAAGACACCAGGAGGAATTAACGTCTATGGCGAAGAAGCTATGTACGACCATTGCGCTCGTCGCGATGCTCCTATGCTTCAGCACCATGGGTTTCGCGCAGGCAACGGCGGAATCCGCGGTACGAGGCAATCTCGCGGGCACCGTAACGGACCCGTCCAACGCGGTCATCCCCGGCGCGCAGATTACCATTTCGGGTCCGGTTGGCGATAAGACCGCCACTACCGATGCCGAGGGCCGGTTCCTGTTCCAGGTGCTGATTCCCGGCACTTACTCGGTGAAGATCAGCAAAGACGGTTTCAAGACCGCCAACATCAAGTCAGCCCAGGTGGACACGGGCAAGACTTCGACCATCTCCATCAAACTCGAACTGGGCACCAGTGCGACGGTGGTTGAGGTGACCGCGGCGTCGGTCGGAGTTGACACCACTTCTACCGCGACCGCGTCCAACCTGACCGACACCTTCTACCAAGCGATCCCAGTTGGACGCGGAGTCACCGGTCTGTTCTACGCAGCACCGGGCGTAGCTTCCGGCGGCGGCACAGGCACCGCGAACCCGTCGATTTCCGGCGGCACGGGTCTGGAGAACAACTACATTGCCGACGGCGTGAGCATCACCGACGGCGCCTTTGGCGGCATCGGCGTCTACTCGCGCAACTACGGCTCACTCTCGACCGGCATCAACCTGTCGTTTGTGAAGGAAGTGGACGTGAAGACCGGCGGATTCGAAGCGCAGTATGGCAAATCCACCGGCGGCATCGTGCAGATCGTGACCAAGTCCGGCTCGAACCAGTTCCACGGAACGGTGGGCGGCTTCTTCGCGCCTCAGTCCATGGAAGCCACTCGCTTGTTCTCCGATGATTTTCACCTTGGCTCCCAGGACCAGCGCTTCAATCTGCAGGGCAAATTGCTTCATCAGAGCAACTATGACGTGGATGGCGAAGTCGGCGGCTACGTCCCTGGAATGAAGGACCATCTCTTCTTCTTCGGTTCGTTCAATCCGCAGTGGAACACCGACCACGTTCAAATGGCCCAGTTCCGCGCCGCGGCCGACCTGATTAACGGGCAGGACTCCCAGCCCAGCCTGGGTAACCGGGACATCGGCGTCCGGGTTTATTCGTACGCCGGAAAGCTGACCTACCGGGTCAATGACAATCACCAGTTCGAGGCGTCGATCTTCGGCGATCCGACCTATGGCGACAACAATCCCAACGGAAACGCCGGGTTTGCCACCGCTTCGCCGACAACCTTCGACAAGCTGCAGTACGGAACGCGCAACCTGGCGGTCCGCTACAACGGGACCCTGAGCCCGACCTGGTTGTTCAACGCATCCTGGTCGTGGGGTCACAACAACCTATCGGACATTCCTGGAAACAACGATCCGTCGAACTACTGGATCCAGGACCAGGTTCAGCGGAACACTTGCGGAGCACCACTGTTCAGTGCGATCTGCAATTCGCAGGACTTCGTGGCGCGTGGCACCTTCCAGCGCCAAGGTCTGGGATACTACGAAAACACCTCCGGGGACAACTATGGGTTGGCGTTCGACACCCAGAAGGTGTTCACCTTCCTCGGGCAGCATACCTTGGGTATTGGGTACCGGTATGACTGGAGCCATTACGACGGCAGCAAGGCATACACCGGAGCCGCAATTCCGTTTACCGCCACCGAGGTGGCAAATCTGACCGCGTCCGGCGTCTTGCCGGCTTCCAACCCTGCTCAGGTGCAGCAGTTAGTCGCAAACGGCACCACCGCTCAGTTCTACCTGCGGGCCGCTCTCCTCGGGACCGGTACCGCCAATCCCAACTATTGCGTGGGCGGGCCCCTCGCAGCTGAGCTGTATGTTCCTGGCGTTGGTGGACCAGGCGCATGTCCGGATGGTGGTATAGGTGTTCGCCTGCTGCAAACGCGTGGTGAATTCGGCGACCTGGGTTTCAATACCCTGTCGCACTATCACACCATCTTTGCGCAGGATGCATGGAGTCCCAACAAGTACGTCACTATCAATGCCGGGCTGCGCTGGGAACAGCAGCACCTGCAAGGCAACATTGCCCACTACACCTTCGTCGACAACTGGTCTCCGCGTATCGGCGTGAGTGTGGACCCCTGGGGCAATCGCAAGAGCAAGATCTACGCCAACTTCGGTCGATACACCGAGGCGTTGCCGCTGGACATGGGCATCCGTTCGCTCAGTTCAGAGCTCGACTTCGCCATCGCCGGGGCATATTGGTTGCCTCCGACCGACGGTGCCGGCCATGTTCTGGAAAAGGCGGATGGCACGCTTGATTTCGCCAATTCGCCCGGCGGTTTCACTCCGACCAATAACCTCATCGCGGCCTTCAGCGGCGCCTCGGCCCAGTCCGGCACGGCATTTGCCCCTGGAACCCGCAGCGAATACCTCGACGAGTACGTGGTCGGCTTCGAGCATGAATTCGGCAGCTCAGGCGTGATCTTCACGGCGCGTTATACTGACCGCCGCCTCAAGAGAATCATTGAAGACAACGCTGCTCTGTCGCCGGAAGCGCTGCAGAACGGCCTTAACCAGTTCTACCTCATCAGCAACGTCAATAAGACCCAGGACCAGTTCAAGAACCCGGTTCAGATTGACTACGTGCTGGGCAACACCCCGGCAGGTTGCACGTCTTCTTCTGGGAATTACGGTATCGTGGATGCCCAGGCGACGGACAGCAATGGCAACCTCGTCACCCTGGCCAATGGCAACAACGCATTCTGCATTCCCAATGCGTTCAGCGTCGGCCCGGATGGCCTCGCTGGCACCTCGGATGACGTACAGATCACGGCTACGGCCGGAGCTGACGGCATCCCGGACGGCTTCGTTGACCCGCTCCGCAAGTACCAGTCGATGGAGTTCGAAGTCAACAAGGCCATGTCGAAGGGCTGGTTGCTGCGCGCGAACTATCGTATCGCCAAGCTGCAGGGCAACTACGAAGGCTCGTTCCGCAACGACAATGGCCAGAGCGATCCGAACATCAGCTCGCTCTTCGACTTCACTCGCGGAGACTTCAACCTCCTCGGCCAGCAGTTCACCCCGGGCGTGTTGAACACGGACGTTCGCCACCTGGTGAACGGCTACGTCAGCTACACCTTTGCCAACCACATGAAGGGCCTTACCATGGGCACTTCGATGCACTTCCAGACCGGCATCCCGATCAACAATCTGTATGCTCACCCGGCGTATCAGAATGCGGGCGAGATTCCGTTCTGCGCCGACAACACGGCGAATTGCACCTCGGCTCGCGGCTCTCTGGGCCGCACCAAGGACTTTGGCCAGGTTGATTACCACGTGGACTACCCCATCCGGATCACGGAAGGGTCGCGGCTCCGCTTGGGGGCTGACCTGTTCAACCTCGCCAACAGCAAGACCCAACTCCGCGTCGATCAACTGGCGCAGCGGTCGTTCGGTGTTCCCAATGCCGACTTTGGCAAGCCGACGGGCAACGGCCCGTCCGCGGTCAATGGCAACACCAACCCCGGCTACCTGCGTCCGTTCTACGCGCGGTTTAGCGTGAAGTTCGAATTCTAGAATCTCTAGAATTCCTAGCCAGGGAGGGCCTATGGCCCTCCCTGTTTTTCATTCGTGCAAGGCAAAACGGAACCAGCCACAAGCATGCGATCTGTTTGCAAAGCCTGCCTTGGTCAACTAACATGTCGATGTTTGAACACTCACCCGTGTATCTGTCAGGAGGCCTCATGTCCCGGATACTTCGCTCTTGTGCCCTAATGCTGGTTGTGTTTTCGGCATTTGCTGCTTGGGCTGACTTTATTCGTGGCGTGGTTCGATACCCCAACGGCGAACCCGCGGACCATGTGATCGTGCGCTTGCGCAGCGACACGATCGCTTTCGACACTCAGACCGAAACCGACGTGCAAGGAAAATTCGATTTCGATGGCCTTGTGCCCAGTCGCTACCGCCTCACCATCGAAGGGCAGAACTTCGTCCCTTATTCCAGCCTTATCGACATCAGCATGTCGCACCGGTCCAACGAGCTGATCACACTGCGGCCCCTAAAAGAACCCGCCAAGGAAACGCCCCCCAGCGGATCCGTTAGCGTGACTGGCCTGGTTCCAGCGGAGGCGCGCAAGGAATTCGAGGCCGGGCAGAAAGATGACAAGAATCCCGACGAAGCGATCAAGCACTTCCGCAAAGCGATCCAGTTGTACGACAAATACGCCGAGGCCTATTTTGCCCTCGGACTGATCTATATGGACCAGCGAAAGTTGGACGACTCGCAGGCGGCCCTGCAGAAATCCACCGAACTCGCGCCCAACTCGCCGCAGGCGTACTTGACGCTGGGCGCGGTGTACAACCAGGAAAAGAAGTTTGATGACGCAGAAAAGGCCCTCACCCACGGACTTCAGATCAATCCCGACGATGCTCAGGGGCAAACGGACCTGGCGAGGACCTATTGGTCCGAGGGGAAGTGGCAGGACGCTGAGCCGCACGCCCAAAAGGCCGTCACATTGAATCCCAACCTCGCAACAGCGCACATCCTGATGGGGAACATCGACTTGCGCAAGCGGGACAACGCCGCGGCGCTCAAGGAGTTCAATGAGTATCTGCGGATCGATCCTCAGGGACCGATGGCCGAACCGGTCCGCCAAATGGTTGCCAAGATCGAAGCGGCCATGAAACCGGCGGAAGAGCAGAAAAAATAGTTTGCCTTCCGGCGGGCCGATCCTTAGCGGCGCGTGTTCGCGGTCTGGATGCACGTGGAGATATAGCGTTCCAGTTCTCCGCGAAACCCGCGGCTGCACGGCAATTTCTTACCACTTTTCAACACGGCGATATATTCCCCCGCATTGCAGGACTGCAGCTCTTTGATCCGGCGGACATTCACGATCACGGAACGGTGAATGCGAACAAAGCGTTCCCGGTCCAGCCGCTCAGACAGTCGCCCAATGCTCTCGCGCACGAGATACGATTCGGCGTCGGCATTGAGGCGAACGTAATTCGCCGAGGCTTCGATCCAGTCGATATCGTCCAGGTCCAGGAAGATCAGCCGGCCGCTGCTTCGAAACACCAGTTGGCCAGCCCGCTCCAGGGCCGGGGACTGCTGCAGGATGTCCAACATCTGCTGGGCCAATGAACTATAACGGTGCTTGCGAACTTCTTGTCGAACCCGATCCAGAGCCTGGCGGAAGCGCCCTTCACCGACCGGTCTCACCAGAAAATCTACGGCATGCATGTCGAACGCTCGGAACGCGCACTGCGGATCCGAGGCAACGCAAATGACCAGCGGGCAGCCCCCATCCGTGCTCCTGCCAGTCCAAAACCGGCCCTGCCCCTGGGCGTCGAGGTCGACCACTACCAGATCGGGATGGCTTTCCCGGATGGCGGAGCTTATTTCGGACTCCCTGCATTCACCCACCACACGCACGCCCGGTATCGCCTGCAGCAACCGCGATAGGTCTTTGTGGTCAGCGGGCTCTCCGGCAAGAACCGTACGAAGTTCACTGGCTTCGAGCCGAGTGCCGTCGAGGCACGCCTCAGCTGAAATTAAAGCGTAACCGGATGGATACGCATCGAAGGTGTCCTCCTGCACCGAATCCGCCACGGCAGTTGGTTTCGCGACCGACGCTACGGCCGACAAATAACTTCCATCAACTGTATTGGTTGACATGTCGAGGCACACCCCGGAGTTTCACGCTTGCAATTCAAGTGACTCTGGCGGGCTGGGGCGTGGAAAATTTCTTGTGTCCCGCTTCAATTCTGCAACAGCTTCATTGACAGGCACTTTCAGACGAGTGCCAGAACAATGGCAGGTAAGACAGCCACAGTCTCGGATTGCCTTGGCCGTCCGGCTATGATTCGGCGAATTTTTACTACGAAATCTAGGAGGATTCGAGGGCCCACATTCTCATGGCTCACGACTTGTTATGTTCCTGATTTCGCAAGTACTCGAGGAAAGAGGCGGTTGCGGCAACTGCGCCGCGCATGCCGTGCATCCAATATTGGCCTCAAGTAACTGCCGCTACGGCTCAGCCTCACCCCCGCGCGTGATGCCAATCACAGAATTCCCCGACCCTGAGGGTGGAATCTGAGGAGTAATATGAGTTTTACTGTCTCCGGCTTCCACTTCACCGGGACCAACGTCGGCCATCCGGAAGAGTCCGCCTGAGAGCAGCACCAGCGTTGGAATCGGGAGCAACCTTATGGCTCAAGACACCCTGACCGTTACCGACAATCGCACCAATCAGACCTATACCCTGCCGATCGACAAGGGTGCAGTCCGGGCGATGGACTTTCGCCAGATGAAGAGCGGTCCGGAAGACTTCGGGCTGATGACTTATGATCCTGCGTTCTTGAACACCGCGTCCTGCCAGAGCACGATCACCTTTATAGACGGCGACCGCGGCATTCTTCGCTACCGCGGGTACCCGATCGAGGTACTGGCCGAGCACTGCACCTTCCTCGAGGTGGCTTACCTGTTGCTCTTCGGAGAGCTTCCCACGGAGAACGAACTCAAGAACTGGGTCAACGAGATCAAGTACCACACCATGCTCCATGAAACCACGAAGAAGTTTATGGAGGGTTTCCGTTACGACGCTCACCCGATGGCCATGCTGGTGAGCACCGTGGCAGCGCTGTCCACCGTCTACCCCGAGGCGCGCAACATTCACGATGCTAAGAACCGCATGTTGCAGATCAAGCGCCTGATCGGCAAAATGCCCTCGATTGCCGCCATGTCCTACCGGCACAGTCTGGGCTTTCCCTATGTTTATCCGGACAACGACCTCAGCTACACCGAAAACTTCATGAACATGCTGTGGCGGATGGTCGAACCGAAATACATCGCCAACCCCGCCCTGGCGCGCGCCCTGGACATTCTTTTCATCCTGCATGCTGACCACGAACAGAATTGCAGCACCAACACCATGCGCTCGGTGGGCAGTTCCCAGGCGGATCCGTACCTGGCAACGGCTGCGGCGGCAGCCGCGCTCTCCGGGCCGTTACACGGCGGGGCCAATGAAGAGGTCCTCCGCATGATCGAGGAAATCGGCTCCAAGGCAAACGTTCCCGCCTATATCAAGAGTGTGAAAGAAGGACACGGCAAACTGATGGGGTTCGGGCACCGCGTTTACAAGAACTATGATCCGCGGGCCAAGATCATCAAGTGGACGGCAGAACAGGTATTCGAAGTGACAGGTCCCAATCCCAAGCTGGACATTGCCCTCGAACTCGAGCGCATCGCGCTCGAGGATGAGTACTTCGTCAAGCGCAAGCTGTATCCAAACGTGGATTTTTACTCGGGCATCATCTATCAGGCAGTGGGTTTCAAGCCGGAGATGTTCACTGTCCTGTTTGCGATCCCGAGGACTGTGGGATGGCTGGCACAGTGGCAGGAAATGCTTAACGATCCGGAGCAGAAGATTGCCCGTCCGCGACAGCTGTACACGGGACATCAGGCGCGCGAGATCCAGCCGATGGAGAAGCGTACGCCGCTTCCGGTCGCGGCCGGTTGACCCGGTAAGTAAGTCAGGCTGCGGTAGGTGGAAGGAGTTCGGAATGGTGAACGGCAGCAGTGAAGTAAAGTTCTGTCCGCAGTGCGGTTCGGACGGTGTGGCAGCCCGGGAGATCACACCCAGTCACATTGTCGAGGTGTACTGTCCGCATTGTGGGGCTCTCGCCGTGTTGTTTTGGCAAGACCACGAACTCGTCGGTAGCGTCGCAACTCACGACCCGGACAGCGATTCCGAAGCTTGGTAGCAGGGCGACGCAGATCAGGGACCGGCGGTCATTCCTCTGTTCCTCGGGAGCCGCTGTTTTTGTTATGTCCATGTGGTCCTTTGAACTTTCCCAAAAAATCTCTTGAAACCTGCGGCTGAACTGTTTAATCTAACCCACCATTGCAGTAACTGTGGGTTTCATTCAAATATGAAATTGGCCTCACGCCAGAACGGTTGCCGGTGTTGTTCTTGTTGTTGTACTGGTCCGTCTTCTGGCGCCGGGAGGTTGCTGACTTAGAAATTTTATAGTTTTCAGCACTATCTAACCCATCGCCAGCAGAGAGCTGGCGGTGGGTTTTTTGTTTTTATGGCAAACACACAAAAAGAGACCAAGGCACAGCGAGTCGAGCGGCTGAAGCGGGAAAAGAACCCGTGGGAAGCGCTCAATGAGATCCGGCGCTTCGCCCAGGAGGGCTTCCCGGCGATTCCTCCGGAATGGATCGGGACCTACTTCCGCTGGTGGGGCGTCTACACGCAGGGAGACGGTGCCGGCGTCATTGGGGGCCAGAACGGCGAGGGCAAGGCGCTGCCGTATTTCATGGTGCGCATTCGCATCACCAACGGATTCCTGAACTCCGCCCAATTGCGAACCATCGCCGAACTGACCCGGCGGTACGCGCGGGGAAGCGCCGACATCACCGTGCGCCAGAATATTCAGCTGCATTGGGTGACCATCGAAGCTTTGCCGGAGATCCTCGAGGCCCTGTGGGGCGTCGGCTTGAACACCCTGGGCGCCTGCGGGGACGTGACCCGCAATGTCACCGGCTGCCCGGTGGCCGGGGTAGATGCAGACGAAATCTGCGACGCCTCGGGGCTGGCATATGAAACAGAGAAAATGCTGGTTGGCAACGCGGATTTCTACAACCTCCCGCGAAAATTCAAGATTTCGATCTCCGGATGCCGCGTCTGGTGCGCTTACCCGGAGATCAACGATATTGGCCTCACCGCGACGACTCGCAAGGTTCATGGAGCTTCGGAGGTTGGCTTCTCCTTACGCGTAGGTGGCGGGCTCTCCGCCGATCCGTTTCTGGCCGCGCGTTTGAACGCCTATGTGAGAGCAGAGCAGGTGCTGCCGGTGATCCGCGGCATTGCGGAGCTGTTCCGGGACTCGCAGCAGCTCCGTGAACATCGCGAGCGGGCGCGCCTCAAGTTCCTCTTCCTCCGGCATGGGTGGACCGCGGATGACTTTCAGCGGGAATTGGAAGAGCGGATTGGGTTTGACCTCGATCCGGCCGAGCCCGAGCCGTTTCCGGATGACGTGTATCGCGACCATGTGGGGGTTCATGCCCAACGTCAGAATGGATATTCCTATGTCGGTGCGGCCGTGCTGCGGGGGCGCATTTCGGCTGACCAGATGCAAGCCGCCGCCGACCTGGCCGACCGCTTTGCCGGTGGCGAATTGCGCACCACCAACATGCAAAACCTGCTGGTCGTGAATGTTCCCAATTCCCACACCGCGCAATTGGCGAAAGAACTGGACGCCATCGGCTTGCCGGTCAGCGGCTCCGTCTTCTGGCGTGGAGCCGTCGCGTGCAGCGGCAGCGAGTTCTGCAAACTGGCAATCACCGAAACCAAGAGTTTCTCGCGCTGGCTGGTGGAAGAACTGGAAGAGCGCCTTCCCGGCTTCGAGCAGCACCTCAAACTGCACGTGACCGGGTGCCCCAATAGCTGCGGCCAACATTGGATCGCCGACATCGGCATCGAGGGCAAGAAGCTGAAGGTCGGAGATCGCATGCAGGACGCCTACTACTTCTGCCTTGGCGGCGCAGTCGGACTGCACCAGTCGGTGGCGCGGCCGGTGGGCTATCGCTGCCTGGCCAGCGAGGTGCCCGATGCAATTGAGCGCTTGCTCCGCCAGTTTCTTTTGCAGAAATTCCGGGGAGAGAACCTGCGACAGTTCTTTACCCGTCATAGCGATGAGGAACTCCGGACTCTCCTGGCCGGAGTTCCCATCGAGGCGGTCGCGCGCGATCTTTCGCCGGGGCGAGTTCCACACGGTCTTGAGGGATAGGGGAAGGGATGCCGACTTTGTTTCCCATGTTCGTGAAATTGAAAGGCCGCCGGGTGCTGGTGGTCGGCGCCGGAGCGGTCGGCGAACAGAAAATTCGCGGCCTGCTCGATACCGAAGCTCGCATTCACGTGGTCGCACGAAAGGCCACTGCGGAAATAGAAGGATGGGCGAAGGAACGCAGGATCACGCTGTCCCAGCGTGCTTTTGCGAAGAGTGATTTGCAGGGCAGTTCTCTGGTCGTCGTAGCCACCTCGTCGCCCAAACTAAATCAGCGGGTCTTTCGCGAAGCACAACGCCGGAGAATTCTGTGCAACGTGGTGGATGTCCCCGAGCAGTGCGATTTTTACTATCCCGCCGTGGTCCGGCGAGGAGATCTGCAGATTGCCATCTCGACCTCTGGGCAAAGCCCGTCGCTAGCGCAACAAATCAGGCAGCGGCTGGAAAGCGAATTCGGACCAGGCTACGCCGATTGGGTAGCGGAGCTAGGTGAAACCCGGCGCAGAATTCTGGCGAGCCCACTTGCGACCGAGGAAAAACGCGAGCTCCTACATTCGTTAGCCAGTCCGCAAGTTTTCGAGGCGATGCTCTCCGCCCAGCCCAAAACCAACGGAAGGAGTGCAGTATGAAAGGCAAAGTGTATCTGGTAGGGGCAGGTCCGGGCGATCCGGAATTGCTCACCTTGAAAGCTGCGCGCGTCCTGCGGAGTGCCGACGCCGTGTTGCACGACGAATTGGTCTCGCAGCCGATTCTTGACCTCATTCCCCGCCATGCCCAGGTCCACAACGTCGGCAAGCGTTGCGGAGAAAAGAAGATCAGCCAGGGCGAGATCAACGCCCTCATGGTCGCGCTGGCAGGATCGGGCTTGCAGGTAGTCCGCCTCAAGGGCGGCGATCCGTTGATCTTCGGCCGCGCGGGCGAGGAGCTTGCCGCGCTGCGACAGCACGACATCGACTGCGAAATTGTCCCCGGAATCACCGCCGCATTGGGTGCAGCCGCCTCTTCCCAGATCGCACTGACGAGTCGTCAGTCTTCCCACGCGCTGGTTTTCGTCGCCGGCCACTCCGCCAGCGGATTCGAGGAAACCGACTGGCCGGCGTTGGTGCAATCGGGCGCGACCGTCGCCGTCTACATGCCCGGCCACGACTATTCCACGATCGCCCGCAAACTCCGTTTGGCGGGGATCAATCACGAAACCCCTTGCGCAATTATTTCCAAGGCTACGACTCCGGAGGAGCAAGTTTGTTCCACGACCCTGCACAGCCTGGAACATGCTCCAGTGCTTCCCGCCCCGACGCTCCTCGTGATCGGAAGCGCTGTCGCGCAGGCAAAGCATCACGTAGTCCCGGCGCCGGGGCTTTGGGCAGGCGATGAGTTCAGACACGAGGAGCAGGCATGAAAGAAGAAGTGCAGAGGATCCATCACCTGGTCGAGCAGTGGAGTCCGGAGGACCTGCTGCGCTGGGCCTTCGTAACCTTTGGCAAGCAGGTCGAAATCGCCTCGGGCTTTGGAGTGGAAGGCGTGGCCCTGATCGACATGGCGGCCCGCGTGCAACCGGACCTCCACGTGTTCACACTCGACACCGACTTCCTCTTCCCTGAGACCTACACTCTGATGGAAAGAATCGAGCACCGGTACGGAATCAAGATCGAAAGACTGAAATCAGAACTTACGCCCGAAGCGCAGGAACATCAGCACGGACCTGCACTCTGGAGCCACAACCCTGACCTGTGCTGCCATCTCAGGAAAGTGAAGCCGCTGCAAAACAAGCTTTCGCAGTTGCAGGCCTGGGTGACCAGCATTCGCCGCGATCAAACTGCCGCGCGAGCGAGCGCACAGAAAGTCGAATGGGATGACAAGTTCCATCTGGTCAAGATCAACCCGCTCGCCGACTGGACCGCGGCCAGGGTCTGGCGCTACATTCACGATCACAACGTGCCTTACAATCCGCTGCATGATCGCGATTACCCGAGTATCGGATGCACTCATTGCACGCGGAGCGTAAGGCCGGGGGAGGACCCGCGCGCCGGCCGCTGGTCGGGCTTCAACAAGACGGAATGCGGCTTGCATCAGAGCATTCCAGGCGTCCTGGTTTCGCAGATCGAGTCGGCACCAGCATTCGTCGGTGATTTCGCCTGGTTGCAACTGGGACTGTCTGTGCCCGAGGAGAACCGCTGATGAACTGCGCTTAGGCGTGCTTCGACGGCAGCACCAGCCATTTGAGCAGCATGTTGACGATGGTCAGCACAATTCCTCCCCAGAACGCCGCGTCGAAGCTTCGGATATGGAACCCGGGCACGAACATCGAAGCTAACTCGAGCATGGCCGCATTGATGACAAACCAGAACAATCCCAGGGTCAGGATGGTTAGGGGGAAAGTGATGACCTTAAGAAACAGACCAAGGGTGGCGT
>Ga0335082_10003212_pt1 | contig 17756 bp, 13 predicted proteins | sample Lox_Sample_41_FD_206718 | JGI IMG/M metagenome (GOLD analysis project Ga0335082, IMG submission 206718) | Soil microbial communities from Loxahatchee National Wildlife Refuge, Florida, United States - Lox_Sample_4.1 | ecosystem: Environmental > Terrestrial > Soil > Wetlands | place: USA... | reverse complement strand
CCAAGGTGTACGAGAATATCGTCAAGGGCGACCACAAGATCGACGCCGGCATGCCCGAGTCGTTCAACGTGCTGGTGAAGGAGATCAGATCGCTGGGCATCGATATCGATCTGGAGCGGTATTGAGCCCGCGGGATATACGCCCCGAAGGTCTCGATCCCCCTTGCGGGGAAAGTCCCCTCGGGGGACAAGGGGGGCGCGCCCCCCTTGGTCGTGAAATGAGGGTTATCAGTCGGCCGGAGACTTCCGGGTTGTCCGGTAAGGTTTCAGTTAATAGGTGCATCACGCCAATGTGGAGTGAAAGATGAAAGCACTACTTGATTTGTTCAAGCAGGTCACGCAGGACGAAGAGTTCGATTCGATCAAGATCGGGCTCGCCTCGCCCGAGAAGATCCGCTCGTGGTCGTACGGCGAGGTGAAGAAGCCGGAGACCATCAACTACCGCACGTTCAAGCCCGAGCGTGACGGCCTGTTCTGCGCCAAGATTTTCGGACCGATCAAGGACTACGAGTGCCTGTGCGGCAAGTACAAGCGCCTCAAGCACCGCGGCGTGATCTGCGAGAAGTGCGGCGTCGAGGTGACCCTGGCGAAAGTCCGGCGCGAGCGCATGGGCCACATCGAACTCGCTTCGCCCGTGGCGCACATCTGGTTCCTCAAGAGCCTTCCCAGCCGCCTCGGACTGGTGCTGGACATGACGCTGCGCGACATCGAACGCGTGCTCTATTTCGAGGCTTACGTCGTAACCGACGCCGGGATGGTGTCCGACCCGGACATTCAGCGCTGCAAATTGCTGACCGAAGAGCAATACCTCACCAAGGTCGAGGAGCACGGGGACGAGTTTTCCGCCGCGATGGGCGCCGAGGGCATCCGCGAGCTGCTGCGCAATCTCGACGTAGGCCATGAAATCGAGCAGCTCAGGAAAGAACTTGAAGGCACGACCTCGGACACGAAGATCAAGAAATTCGCCAAACGCCTGAAGGTGCTGGAAGGTTTCCAGAAATCGGGCATCAAGCCCTACTGGATGATCATGGAGGTGCTGCCGGTGCTGCCGCCGGACCTGCGCCCGCTGGTGCCTCTGGATGGAGGCCGTTTCGCCACCTCGGACCTGAACGACCTTTACCGGCGCGTGATCAACCGCAACAACCGCCTGAAGCGCCTGCTCGAGCTGAAAGCGCCCGAGATCATCGTCAAGAACGAAAAGCGCATGCTGCAGGAAGCGGTCGATTCGCTGCTCGACAACGGTCGCCGCGGCAAGGCCATGACCGGCGCCAACAAGCGCCCGCTGAAGTCGCTCGCGGACATGATCAAGGGCAAGGGCGGGCGTTTCCGCCAGAACCTGCTGGGCAAGCGCGTCGACTACTCAGGGCGCTCGGTCATCGTGGTCGGTCCGCAGCTGAAGCTGCACCAGTGCGGCCTGCCGAAGAAAATGGCGCTCGAGCTGTTCAAGCCGTTCATCTTCAACAAGCTCGAGTTGCAGGGTATCGCCACCACGATCAAGGCGGCCAAGCGCGAGGTCGAGGCCGAGACCCCGGTGGTGTGGGACATCCTCGAAGAGGTGATTCGCGAGCATCCGGTGATGCTCAACCGCGCGCCCACGCTGCACCGCCTCGGCATCCAGGCGTTCGAGCCGGTGCTGATCGAGGGCAAGGCGATCCAGCTGCATCCGCTGGTGTGCGCGGCATTCAACGCCGACTTCGACGGCGACCAGATGGCGGTGCACGTGCCGCTGTCGCTGGAAGCGCAGATGGAAGCGCGCACGCTGATGCTGGCCTCCAACAACATTCTCTCGCCCGCCAACGGCGAACCGGTCATCGTGCCGTCGCAGGACATCGTGCTCGGGCTCTACTACGCGACGCGCGAGCGCATCAATGCGCCCGGCGAGGGCATGGTCTTCGCAGACATGGGCGAGCTGACGCGCGCGTACGAGTCGCGCAAGGTCGAGCTGCACGCGATGATCACGGCGCGCATCCGCGAGTACGATCTCTCCGAGACCGGTGAAAAGATCGAGAAAACGACGCGTTACCAGACTACGGTCGGGCGCGCACTTCTGTCGGAGATCCTGCCGCCGGGGCTGCCGTTCGCGCTGATCAACAAGGCGCTGAAGAAGAAGGAGATCTCCAAGCTCATCAACGCCTCGTTCCGCCGCTGCGGCCTGCGCGAGACCGTGATTTTCGCCGACAAACTGATGCGCGCGGGCTTCGCCTTCGCCACGCGCGGCGGCATCTCGATTTGCGTCGACGACATGCTGGTGCCGCAGCAGAAGCACAGCCTGATTTCGGCCGCGGGAGCCGAGGTCAAGGAAATCGAGCAGCAGTATACCTCGGGCCTGGTGACGGTGGGCGAGCGCTACAACAAGGTGGTCGACATCTGGGGCCGCGCCGGCGACCAGGTGGCGAAGGCCATGATGGAGCAGCTCTCGAACGAGGAAGTCGCCGACCGCAAGGGCAAGAAAGTGCGGCAGGAGTCGTTCAACTCCATCTACATGATGGCCGATTCCGGAGCGCGCGGGTCCGCGGCGCAGATCCGCCAGCTCGCCGGCATGCGCGGCCTGATGGCCAAGCCGGACGGCTCGATCATCGAGACGCCGATCACGGCGAACTTCCGCGAAGGCCTGAACGTGCTGCAGTACTTCATTTCGACGCACGGCGCGCGCAAGGGCCTGGCCGATACGGCGTTGAAGACTGCCAACTCCGGTTACCTCACCCGCCGCCTGGTGGACGTGACGCAGGATCTGGTCGTGCGTGAGGAGGATTGCGGCACCGCCAATGGCGTCGTGGTGAAGGCGCTGGTCGAGGGCGGCGAGGTGGTCGAGGCTCTGCGCGAGCGCATTCTGGGCCGCGTCAGCGCAGCCGAAGTGATCCATCCGGAGACGCAGGACCCGTTGTACCCGGCGGGAACGCTGCTGAACGAGGAAGAGGTGGATATGATCGAGTCGCTCGGCATCGACGAGATCAAGGTGCGCACTCCGCTTACCTGCGACACGCGCCATGGCCTGTGCGCGAAATGCTACGGCCGCGACCTTGGCCGCGGCCCGATCGTGAACATCGGCGAGGCGGTGGGCGTGATCGCCGCGCAGTCGATCGGCGAACCGGGCACGCAGCTGACGATGCGCACCTTCCACATCGGCGGCGCCGCCTCGCGCACCGCGGTGGCGAGCCAGGTGGATGCGAAATCGAACGGCACTGTGCGCTTCACCGCGCAGATGCGCTATGTGAGCAACGCCAAGGGCGAGAAGATCGCGATATCGCGCTCGGGCGAGATCATGATCACCGACGACAACGGACGCGAGCGCGAGCGCCACAAGGTACCCTACGGCGCAACCCTGGCCGCTACGGACGGCAAACCGGTCAAGGCAGGTCAGGTGCTCGCCACCTGGGACCCGCACACCCGCCCGATCATCACCGAATACGCGGGGACGGTGAAATTCGAGAACGTCGAGGAAGGCACGACGGTGGCGAAGCAGATCGACGAGATCACCGGGCTGTCGACTCTTGTGGTCATCGATCCGAAGCGCCGCGGCAGCGCGAGCAAAGGGCTGCGTCCGCAGGTGAAGCTTATCAACGACGCGGGCGAGGAAGTCAAGATCGCCGGCACCGATCACTCGGTCAACATCACCTTCCAGGTCGGCTCCATCATCACCGTGAAGAACGGTCAGCAGGTGCAGGTGGGCGAGGTGCTCGCGCGCATTCCGCAGGAAACCTCGAAAACGCGCGACATCACCGGCGGTCTGCCGCGCGTGGCCGAGCTGTTCGAGGCGCGTTCGCCCAAGGACGCCGGCATGCTGGCGGAGGTCACCGGCACGGTGTCGTTCGGCAAGGACACCAAGGGCAAGCAGCGCCTGGTCATCACCGATCCGGAGGGCGCCGCCCACGAGTTCCTGATTACCAAGGACAAGCATGTCATGGTGCACGACGGCCAGGTGGTGAACAAGGGCGAGTTCATCGTCGACGGCCCGGCCGACCCGCACGACATCCTGCGGCTGCAGGGCGTGGAGGCGCTGGCGCGCTACATCACCGACGAAGTGCAGGACGTGTACCGCCTGCAGGGCGTGAAAATCAACGACAAGCACATCGAGGTGATCGTGCGGCAGATGCTGCGCCGGGTGCAGGTCGAGGATGCGGGCGACACGCGCTTCATCCAGGGCGAGCAGGTGGAGCGCGCCGACGTGCTGAAGGAGAACGAAGTCGTCGAGGCCGAGGGCAAGAAGCCGGCGACCTTCAGCTACATGCTGCTCGGCATCACCAAGGCGTCGCTGTCGACCGATTCCTTCATTTCGGCGGCGTCGTTCCAGGAAACCACGCGCGTGCTCACCGAGGCTGCGATCATGGGCAAGAAGGACGATCTGCGCGGCCTGAAGGAGAATGTCATCGTCGGGCGCCTGATTCCGGCGGGAACCGGGATGGCGTATCACAAGGTGCGCAAGACCCCGGCACCCGTGGAGTTGTTGCTGCCCGAAGGCGAAGGTGCGGGAGAGGCGCCGGTTGCGGAGGAGAGCGTCTAGCTTTCCGTCAGCCTGCATCAGCGACAAGGCCGGCGCAAGCCGGCCTTGTCGTTTTTGGACCGGCCCGCGCAAGAAACTAGCGCGGGCTGCTCATAGGCTCGTGCCGCGCGATGCGCAAGGTGCTTGCCTTGAGTTTGGAAGCGAATTCCGCTCCCCGGCATTTGCTCGGCGCTATTGGCGTTACTTCAGCGCTGGCCGACCCTGGCGTCGCGGAAAATGGCTTCGGCGCCGCGCGGCGGCGCGCGCCAGTATTGCTTTGGCGCCTGCACCTGGCCGCCGAGTTCGGCGGCGGCGCGCCATGCCCAGTGCGGCTCGTACAGCAGGCCGCGCGCGAGCGCAACCATGTCGGCGCGACCGTCGGCAACGATCGCTTCGGCCTGTCGCGGTTCGGTGATGAGGCCCACGGCAATCGTCGGTATGCCCACCTGCCTGCGAATCGCCTCGGCAAACGGCACCTGGTAGCTGGGGCCGAGCGTAATCTTCTGTTCCGGCGCGAGACCGCCGCTGGAGGCGTCGATCCAGTCGCAACCCAGCTGTTTCAGCCGCTGCGCGAATTCGATCGATTGGGCCAGATCCCATCCGCCGTCGATCCAGTCGCTGGCGGAGATGCGCACACCCAGCGGTTTCTTTTCGGGCCAGGCCTTGCGCACCGCCGCGAACACCTCCAGCGGAAAGCGCATGCGGTCTTCCAGTGTTCCGCCATAACGGTCGCTACGCCGGTTGGCGAGGGGCGAGAGGAACTCATGCAGCAGATAGCCGTGCGCGGCGTGCAACTCGAGCGCGTCCAGGCCGAGGCGCGCGGCGCGTTGCGCCGCGTTCACGAACGCCGCAAGCACGCGCGCCAAATCCGCGTCGTTCATTTCCCGCGGCGCCGGCTCGGACGGCGAGAACGGCACGGCCGACGGGGCGATCGGCTCCCAGCCGCCGGCGTCGGGCAGGATCAGCTTGCCGCCGTCCCAGGGCGTGTGGCTGGAGGCCTTGCGTCCGGCATGGGCAAGCTGGATTGCCAGCGGCGTGTCCGTCTGGCCCCGCAACGCGGTTACCACGCGGCGAAGCGCCGCCTCGTTTTCATCCGAGTACAGTCCAAGGCAGGCCGGCGTGATGCGCCCGCCGGGCTCTACCGCGGTCGCCTCGATGCAGAGCAGCCCGACGCCGCCCAGGGCGAGCTGCCCCAGATGAATCAGGTGCCAGTCGCCGGCGTTGCCGTCGGTAGCCGAGTATTGGCACATCGGCGAAACCATGATGCGGTTGGGAATGCGGAGTCCGCGAAGCTCGAGAGGCTGGAACAGGGCGCTGGTCACGAAAAATCCTTTTGTTGATTGACGCGAATCAAATGGGGAAGGCCTGCGCGGCGCAGCATTCATAGTAGCGGCGAACGCTCGCGCCGGACATTCGCACAATCGCGGCGTCCGCGTCAAGAGCAATCACGCGCGTAAGCAGATTCTCATGACTGACGCGATCCTGGTATTGAATGCTGGTTCATCGAGCCTGAAATTCTCGGTGTTCCTCGACCGCTGTGGCGGCGTGCCGCAGCTCGCGCTGCGTGGCCAGATCGAAGGCATCCTGACCCGGCCGTTCTTCTGCGCGCGCGATGCAAGCGGCACCATAATTGCCGAACGCGCGCTGGGCGCGGCTGCGCCATCGGGACACGAGGGCGCCGCCGGCTTCCTGCTTGACTGGCTGGAACCTCAACTCGGGGGGCAGCGTCTGGCAGTGGCCGGCCACCGCGTGGTACACGGGGGGATCGAATTTTCCGCGCCGGTGCGGGTGAACGCGGCGGTGCTCGATGCGCTCGAGCGGCTGGTGCCGCTTGCGCCGCTGCACCAGCCGCACAACCTCGCAGCCATCCGCGCGGTCGCGGCGCGTGCGCCCGAGCTTGCCCAGGTGGCCTGTTTCGACACCGCTTTCCATACGACGCAGCAGCCTCTGGCGCAGGCATTCGCGCTGCCGCGAAAGCTGAGCGCGGCCGGCATACGACGCTACGGGTTCCATGGGCTGTCGTATGAATACATCGCGCAAATGCTGCCCTCGGTCGATGCGCGCGCCGCCTCCGGCCGTACGGTCGTGGCGCACCTGGGCAACGGCGCGAGCATGTGCGCCCTCGCCGCCGGCAAGAGCGCCGCGAGCACCATGGGATTCACCGCGCTCGATGGCTTGCCGATGGGAACCCGCTGTGGCGCAATCGACCCGGGCGTGCTGCTATACCTGCTCGACCATCACGGCATGGACGCGCGCGGCCTGGAGAGACTGCTCTACCATGAGTCGGGGCTGCTGGGAGTTTCCGGCGTTTCAAGCGACATGCGCGCGCTGCTTGCCAGCGACGACCCGCATGCGGCCGACGCGGTCGACCTGTTCGTCTACCGCGTCGTGCGCGAACTCGGCTCTCTCGCCGCGGCGCTCGGCGGACTGGATGCGCTGGTATTCACCGCGGGCATAGGCGAGAACACGCCATCGATCCGGGCGCGCGTGTGCCGCGCGGCTGCTTGGCTCGGCATCGAACTCGACGAGCGTGCCAACGCCGGCGGCGGGCCGCGCATCAGCCGCCCAGGCAGTCGCGTTTCCGCCTGGGTGCTGCCGACCAACGAGGAACGCATGATCGCATTGCATGCCCGCGCCGTGCTGGAGGCTGCATCCGGCACGGCGCGCGCTGGCGCCATCGCGTCGTAGGGCAGAACGTGCGCTTGGGGCGCAAGGGGTCGCGCGAGGACGGTCGGCGGCGCGGGCACGGGTGCAGTCGCGCGCGATCCAACTCCTTCCGCCCGGCCGGCGCGCAGTTGGCCAAACGCCCCGCGGGGGCAGGCGCTCGCCCGCGCCAAGCACGCGCGGCTGTTGACTCGCGCTCGCTTTTCTCTGTATAATCCTGCCTCTTTGCGATACCCGGGGCGGCCAAGCGTAGTTCGGCCGTCCCGATTTCATTTCGGAACGTCAAAAAATGCCAACAATTAATCAGTTAGTGCACACACCGCGTGTGCGCACCAAGGCCAAGAGCAAGGTGCCTGCGCTCGGCAATTCGCCGCAAAAACGCGGGGTATGCACGCGCGTCTACACTACGACCCCGAAAAAGCCGAATTCCGCGCTGCGCAAGGTCGCGAAGGTGCGCCTCACCAACGGTTTCGAGGTCATCAGCTACATCGGCGGCGAGGGGCACAACCTGCAGGAGCACTCGGTGGTGCTGATCCGCGGCGGCCGGGTGAAAGATCTGCCGGGCGTGCGCTATCACATGGTGCGCGGCAGCCTGGACACGCAGGGCGTGAAGGATCGCAAGCAAAGCCGTTCCAAGTACGGCGCGAAGAAACCAAAGGCCGCGTAGCAGCCTGAACCCAAAGCCGCTTGGCGGCTTTACCTGGGGCCCGTCCAAGCGCGGGCCGACGAGCAGAGGACGAACATGCCACGACGCAGAGAAGTTCCCAAACGCGACATTCTTCCGGATCCGAAATTCGGCAATCAGGACGTCGCCAAATTCGTGAACGTGCTGATGACGCGCGGCAAGAAATCGGTTGCCGAGAGCATCATCTACCGCGCGTTCTCCGCGATCAAGACCAAGTCCGGCAAGGATCCGATCGAGGTATTCGGCCAGGCCGTCTCGAACGTCAAACCGATGGTCGAGGTGAAAAGCCGCCGCGTCGGCGGCGCCAACTACCAGGTGCCTGTGGAAGTGCGGCCGGTGCGGCGCGTGGCGCTGGCGATGCGCTGGCTGCGCGAGGCGGCGCAAAAGCGCAGCGAAAAATCGATGGACCTGCGCCTGGCGAACGAACTGATGGAAGCGGCCGAGGGGCGCGGCAGCGCGATGAAGAAGCGCGATGAAGTGCACCGCATGGCCGAAGCGAACAAGGCGTTCGCGCACTATCGCTTCTAGGCGCCGTAAACTTTTCAGAGACTGCAAACGAAATTTTCGACTTAACTCACTACCGGAACTGACCGGTCCAGCCAGACGCATTACCTGGCGGCAGTCCCTTCCTGGCAGGCAAAGGCTTTCAAGGTTCTTACCGTGGCACGCAAAACCCCAATCGACAGATATCGCAATATCGGCATCAGTGCGCACATTGACGCCGGCAAGACCACGACCACGGAACGCATCCTGTATTACACCGGCGTCAACCACAAGATCGGCGAGGTGCATGACGGCGCCGCGACCATGGACTGGATGGAACAGGAACAGGAGCGCGGCATTACCATCACGTCGGCGGCGACCACCTGTTTCTGGAAGGGCATGGACCTGTCGTTTCCGGAGCACCGCATCAATATTATCGACACCCCGGGACACGTCGATTTCACGATTGAAGTGGAGCGCTCGATGCGCGTGATCGACGGCGCATGCATGGTGTACTGCGCCGTGGGTGGGGTGCAGCCGCAGTCCGAAACCGTGTGGCGCCAGGCCAACAAATACAAGGTGCCGCGGCTCGCGTTCGTCAACAAGATGGACCGGCAGGGCGCGGACTTCCTCAAGGTCTACGCGCAAATGAAGACGCGGCTCAAGGCCAATCCGGTGCCGCTACAACTGCCAATTGGCGCCGAGGAGAAATTTGAAGGCGTGATCGACCTGGTGCGCATGCAGGCAATCTACTGGGACGATGCAACGCAGGGCATGAAGTTCGAGATGCGCGAGATCCCGGCGAACCTGCTTGCCGAGGCCAAGGAATGGCGCGAGAAGATGGTGGAGGCCGCAGCTGAAGCCGACGACGAGCTGATGAACAAGTATCTTGAAGGCCATGACCTGTCGGTCGCGGATATCAAGAAAGGCCTGCGCGCGCGCACGATCAAGAGCGAGATTACGCCGATGTTGTGCGGTTCGGCGTTCAAGAACAAGGGTGTGCAGGCGATGCTCGATGCCGTGGTCGAATACATGCCGGCGCCGGCGGACATTCCCCCGGTCAAGGGCGAAGATGACACCGGCAAGATGTCCACGCGCACTCCCGAAGACGAGCAGCCGTTTGCCGCGCTCGCGTTCAAGATCATGACCGATCCGTTTGTCGGGCAGCTGACGTTCTTCCGCGTCTACTCCGGCGTGCTCAACTCCGGCGACACCGTCTACACCACGGTGCGCGGCAAGAAGGAGCGCATCGGCCGGCTGCTGCAGATGCACGCCAACGAGCGCGCCGAGATCAAGGAAGTGCGCGCCGGCGACATCGGCGCCGCCGTCGGCCTGAAGGACGTCACCACGGGTGAGACGTTGTGCGACCCGAAGCAGATCATCGTGCTCGAGCGTATGGTGTTCCCGGAACCGGTGATCCACGTTGCCGTGGAGCCCAAGACGAAGGGCGATCAGGAGAAAATGGGCGTTGCCCTCAATCGCCTGGCGCAGGAGGACCCGTCGTTCCGCATGCGCACCGACGAGGAAACCGGCCAGACCATCATTTCCGGCATGGGTGAGCTGCACCTGGAGATCATCGTCGACCGCATGAAGCGCGAGTTCGGCGTCGAAGCCAACGTCGGCGCCCCGCAGGTGGCCTACCGCGAGACCATTCGGCGCACCTGCGAGGAAATCGAAGGCAAGTTCATCAAGCAGTCCGGCGGCCGCGGCCAATACGGCCACGTCTGGCTCAAGGTGGAACCCCAGCCCGCGGGCAAGGGCTTCGAGTTCGTCGACGCGATCAAGGGCGGCTCGGTGCCGCGCGAATACATTCCCGCGGTGCAGCGCGGGCTGGTGGAAACGCTGCCTGCCGGCGTGCTCGCGGGCTATCCCGTGGTCGACGTGAAGGTGACGCTGTTCGACGGCTCCTACCACGAAGTGGACTCGAACGAGAATGCCTTCCGCATGGCCGCCTCGATGGCGTTCAAGGACGGCATGCGCAAGGCCTCCCCGGTGCTGCTCGAGCCGATCATGGCGGTCGAGGTGGAAACGGCCGAAGACAAAATGGGCGACGTCATGGGAGATCTGTCCTCCCGCCGCGGCGTCATCCAGGGTATGGACGATGTGGCCGGAGGCAAGATCATTCGCGCGGAAGTGCCCCTGGCCGAGATGTTCGGCTACTCGACGACGCTGCGCTCGCTCACGCAAGGGCGCGCCACCTATTCGATGGAATTCAAGCATTACCACGAGGCGCCGAAGACCGTGGCCGAAGCAATTATCAACAAGAAATAAACGGGAACGATCATGTCAAAAGCTAAGTTTGAGCGCACCAAGCCGCACGTGAACGTTGGGACGATAGGTCACGTGGATCATGGGAAGACGACGCTGACGGCGGCGATCACGCTGGTGATGTCGAAGAAGTTTGGCGGCGAGGCGAAGGCGTACGACCAGATTGACTCGGCGCCGGAGGAGAAGGCGCGCGGGATCACGATCAACACGGCGCACGTGGAATACGAGACGACGAAGCGCCATTATGCGCACGTGGACTGTCCGGGGCATGCGGACTACATCAAGAACATGATCACGGGTGCGGCGCAGATGGACGGGGCGATTCTGGTGGTGTCGGCCGCCGATGGCCCGATGCCGCAGACGCGCGAGCACATTCTGTTGGCGCGGCAGGTAGGGGTGCCTTACATCATTGTTTACATGAACAAAGCCGACCTGGTCGACGACAAGGAGCTGCTCGAGCTGGTGGAGATGGAGGTGAGGGAACTCTTGTCCAAGTACGAGTTTCCGGGCGATGACACGCCGATCATCATCGGCTCGGCGCTCAAGGCGCTCGAAGGCGACAAGAGCGACATGGGCGAGGGCTCGATCTTCAAGCTCACCGATGCGCTCGACAGCTACATACCGGAGCCCAAGCGGGCGATCGACGGTCCGTTCCTGATGCCGGTGGAGGACGTGTTCTCGATCTCGGGGCGCGGCACGGTGGTGACCGGAAGGGTGGAGCGCGGGATCATCAAGGTGGGCGAGGAAATCGAGATTGTGGGTCTGAAGCCGACGCTGAAGACGGTGTGCACGGGCGTGGAGATGTTCAGGAAGCTGCTGGACCAGGGTCAGGCGGGGGACAACATCGGGGTGCTGCTGCGCGGCACCAAGCGCGAGGAGGTGGAGCGCGGGCAGGTGCTGGCCAAGCCCGCGTCGATCACGCCGCACACCAAGTTCGAGTGCGAGGTGTACATCCTGTCCAAGGACGAGGGCGGGCGGCACACGCCGTTCTTTCCGGGGTACCGGCCGCAGTTTTATTTCCGCACGACGGACGTGACCGGGAGCTGCGAGCTGCCGGCGGGGGTGGAGATGGTGATGCCTGGGGACAACGTGAAGATGGTGGTGACGCTGATCGCGCCGATCGCGATGGAGCAGGGCTTGCGCTTTGCCATCCGCGAGGGCGGGCGCACCGTCGGCGCGGGCGTCGTCGCCAAGGTGATCGAGTAAGAGTCAGAGACTGGGGATCGGGGGCTGGAGCGATTTCGGGGCCGGGCGGCGCCGGGTCACAGGGTTCAGCCTCCGCAGGATATACAGGCCAATAGCTCAATTGGCAGAGCGTCGGTCTCCAAAACCGAAGGTTGGGGGTTCGAGGCCCTCTTGGCCTGCCACAATTAACAGTGCTCCGAACGTGCCTCGCGCGGAGCCGAGACGGATCGATGGCTGACAAAATAAAGCTGGTACTGGCTGCACTGCTGTTTGCTGCGGGTGTGGCGGGGTTTTATTACCTCGGTGACAGCGCGGCAATCCTGCGTCTTGCGGCGATCGTAGCCGGCGCTGCTGCCGGCGTTGCGGTCGCCTGGTTTACGGCCACGGGTCAGCAGTTCCTGGCGTTCTGCCGCGACGCGATCACGGAAGTGAAGAAGGTCGTATGGCCGACGCGCAAGGAGTCGCTGCAGACCGCCGGCATCGTCTTCGCTTTCGTGCTGGTCATGGCGGTGTTCCTGTGGGTGAGCGACAAGACGCTCGAATACCTGTTGTATGACGTGATTCTGGGCTGGAAGAAGCTATGAGCAAGCGCTGGTACGTGGTTCACGCCTATTCCGGCTTCGAGAAGTCGGTGCAGCGCGCGCTCGAGGACCGCATCCGGCGCGCCGGCATGCAGGAGAAATTCGGCAAGATCCTCGTCCCCACCGAGGAGGTGGTCGAGATGAAGGGCGGCCAGAAGAATATCTCCGAGCGCAAGTTCTTCCCCGGCTACGTGCTGGTGGAAATGGAGATGGACGACGACACCTGGCATCTGGTGAAGAGCACGAACAAGGTCACCGGCTTTGTCGGCGGCACGGCGAGCAAGCCGACGCCGATCTCGGTCAAGGAAGTCGAGAACATCATGCACCAGATGCAGGAGGGCGTGGAGAAACCCAAGCCCAAGGTGCTGTTCGAGGTCGGCGAAGGCGTGCGCGTCAAGGAGGGTCCGTTTACCGATTTTCACGGCCTCGTGGAAGACGTCAACTACGACAAGTCGAAGTTGCGCGTATCGGTGACGATTTTCGGCCGCGCGACGCCGGTCGAACTCGAGTTCGGGCAGGTAGAGAAGGCGTAACGCAGTTGTGCCCTTGCGGCAACGAACAGTCGAAGTTGATGTGATGTTTTAACCGGGGAGGGCGCAAGCCCGCTTGAACCCACAAGGAGTGAAATATGGCAAAGAAGATAGTCGGCTTCATCAAGCTGCAGGTTCCTGCAGGCAAAGCCAATCCCAGCCCCCCGATTGGGCCGGCGCTGGGCCAGCGCGGCCTGAACATCATGGAGTTCTGCAAAGCGTTCAACGCGCAAACGCAAAAGGTGGAACCGGGCCTGGCGCTGCCGGTCGTGATCACCGCGTTTGCGGACAAGAGCTTCACTTTCATCATCAAGACGCCGCCCGCTTCCGTGCTGATCAAGAAGGCGGCCGGCATCGACAAGGGCAGCAAGGTTCCGCATACCGACAAGGTGGGCAAGCTGACGCGCGCGCAGGCCGAGGACATCGCCAAGGCGAAGATGCCCGACCTCACTGCGTCGGATCTTGACGCCGCCGTGCGCACCATTGCCGGCAGCGCGCGTTCCATGGGTGTCATCGTGGAGGGCGTAAAATGAGCCAGCCTTCAGCCCCGAAACTGACCAAGCGGCAGAAGGCCAGCGCGAGCCTGGTCGAGCGCAGCAAGACCTATGCGGCCATCGACGCGATGAAGTTGATGAAGCAGGCGGCCACCGCCAAATTCGACGAATCGGTCGATGTGGCGGTCAACCTCGGCATCGACGCCAAAAAATCGGACCAGACCGTGCGCGGCGCCGTAGTGCTGCCCGCAGGTACCGGCAAGAAGGTGCGCGTAGCGGTGTTCGCGCAGGGCGACAAGGCCGCCGCCGCGAAGGCTGCGGGCGCCGACATCGTCGGCATGGAAGACCTGGCCGAACAGATCAAGGGCGGCAAGATGGATTTCGATGTGCTCATCGCGAGCCCCGACACCATGCGCATCGTCGGCCAGCTGGGCCAGATACTCGGTCCGCGCGGCCTGATGCCGAATCCGAAGGTGGGCACGGTCACGCCGGACGTCGCCACCGCGGTGAAGAACGCCAAAGCGGGCCAAGTGCAGTACCGCGCCGACAAGGCCGGTATCGTGCAATGCACGATCGGAAGGGCTTCGTTCGCGCCCGAAGCGCTGTGCGAGAACCTCAGGGCGCTGGTGGACGCGCTGAACAAGGCCAAGCCCGCAACCAGCAAGGGGATTTACCTGCAGAAGCTTTCGGTGTCCAGCACCATGGGCCCTGGCATTCGCGTTGATATTGCGAGCGTAAACCCCTAAGGCGCCAAACGCGAGTTACCGTCGGGCGCCCGGTTTGGGGGAGCACGGGGGGTATGTCCCCTCGAATGGTTGGACAGTCTATAAGGATATGGATCCTCGCGCGAGCGGGGGCAGAACTTTGGGCCGGCGCGGCAGTGCATCGCCGCGGCGGGTTATCAAAGACCGTTGGGGTTCGAGGGAATGCCGGGTCGAGCGCAAGCGCAATCCGGCATGGCAGGTCTCCCGAGGGCTTAATCGGCGGCAGGTGGCGGAAGGACGCGTGCAGGGTTCATCCCGATCGCGCGGCGGCCGTCACCCGCAACACCCAACGCAGATGGCGCACCCCAATGCAGGATTTTTCCTGGATGTAAGGTCGCCGCAACGTAACGCGGGACGAGGTACGAAAGGTGCAGAGCGAGTCGGCCCGCAGAGGCCGCGCGGTCCGCGCTCCGGAGACCGGGTTCCGCAATTATCAGGAGGTAGACCTTGAGTCTCAATCTTGAACAGAAGAAGGCGGTAGTCGCCGAAGTTTCCGCGCAGGTGGGTACGGCGCAGGCGATCATCGTCGCTGAGTACCGTGGTCTGGAAGTGGGCGTCATGACCGATTTGCGCGCCAAGGCGCGCAAGGCGGGCGTGTACCTGCGCGTGCTGAAAAACACCCTGGTGCGCCGTGCCGTGAAGGACACGCCGTTCGACAAGCTCGCCGAAAAGATGGTCGGCCCGCTGGTCTACGGCATTGCGTCCGACCCGGTCGCGAACGCCAAGGTGCTGAACGATTTCGCCAAGACAAACGACAAGTTCGTGATCAAGGCCGGGGGCCTGCCGCACGCCGTGATTTCCGCCAAGGAAGTCACCGCGCTCGCCAACATGCCCAGCCGCGAAACACTGCTTGCCACCCTGCTCGGCACCATGCAGGCGCCGACGGCGAAATTCGTGCAGACGCTGAACGAGGTGCCCACGAAGTTCGTGCGCGCGCTCGCGGCGGTACGCGACCAGAAAGAGAAAGCGGCCGCATGACGGCGCGCGCCGCAACCCGTTACTCGCAATCAATCATTCAAACGACTTAACATTCAGGAGCAATAAATGGCAATCGCAAGAGCAGAACTACTCGACGCAATCTCTAACATGACCGTGCTCGAACTCTCCACCCTGATCAAGGAAATGGAAGAGAAGTTCGGCGTTTCGGCCGCAGCAGCGGTGGCCGTGGCCGCCCCCGCCGCCGCGGGAGCAGCCGCGCCGGCCGCGGAAGAGCAGACCGAATTCACCGTCATGCTCAACGCCTGTGGCGAGAGCAAGGTCAACGTCATCAAAGTGGTCCGCGCAATCACCGGTCTGGGCCTGAAAGAGGCGAAGGATCTGGTCGACGGCGCGCCCAAAGCGGTCAAGGAAGGCATCTCCAAGAAAGACGCCGAAGACATCGTCAAACAGCTGACCGAAGCCGGCGCGAAAGCCGAAATGAAATAAGCATTGCGGCAATCGGGCTGGCGGCCGTTTCCTGGGAATTGGCTGCCGGCCCTTTGCCTTTTTGAGAATTGCCGATTGTTCGCGCAGAGGCTGGAAGAGAGTGATCAGACCGACGGCATGGGTGCCCGGCTGATTCCTGTCTTGCGAACCCTGACTCCCGAATTCCGACTCCTGCATCCTGAACTGGAGCTGCTATGACCAACGCCGCGATTACCTATACCTCGACCGAAAAAAAGCGCATCCGCAAGAGCTTCGCCAAGCGCGCGGCCGTGCTGAACGTGCCTTTTCTGCTGGCAACACAGCTTGATTCGTTCACCGCGTTCCTGCAGGCGGCGGTGCCGCCCGAAAAGCGCAAGAACGAAGGGCTGCAGGCGGCCTTCACCTCGATCTTCCCGATCGAGAGCCATTCGAAGAACGCGCGCCTGGAATTCGTAAGCTATGCGCTGGGCGAGCCGCCGTTCGACGTCAAGGAGTGCCAGCAGCGCGGCCTCACCTTTGCCAGCCCGCTGCGCGCCAAGGTGCGCCTGACCATCATGGACAAGGAGGCGAGCAAGCCGACGATCAAGGAGGTGAAGGAGCAGGAGGTCTACATGGGCGAGATCCCGCTCATGACCACCACCGGATCGTTCGTGATCAACGGCACCGAGCGCGTGATCGTCAGCCAGCTGCACCGCTCCCCCGGCGTGTTCTTCGAGCACGATCGCGGCAAGACGCACAGCTCGGGCAAGCTGCTGTTCTCGGCGCGCATCATCCCCTATCGCGGTTCCTGGCTCGACTTCGAGTTCGACCCGAAGGATTACCTGTACTTCCGCGTCGACCGCCGGCGCAAGATGCCGGTGACGATCCTGCTCAAGGCGATCGGCCTGACGCCGGAGCAGGTGCTGAAGGAATTCTTCGATTTCGACACCTTCAATTTCAGCAAGAAGGGCATCCAGTTCGAGCTGGTGCCGGAGCGCCTGCGCGGCGAGACCACCAAGTTCGACATCCTGGACAAGCACGACAAGGTGATCGTGCCCAAGGACAAGCGCATCACCGTCAAGTACATACGCGACCTGGAGGCGGCGGGGATCAGGAAAATCCCGGTTCCCGACGACTACCTGCTCGGGCGCGTGCTCGCGCACAATGTGATCGATACCGAGACCGGTGAAATTATCGCGAACGCCAACGAGGAAATCACCGAGACGGTCCTGGCCAAGCTGAAGGAAGCCGAGGCTGCGAGCATTCACACGATCTACACCAACGACCTGGACCAGGGACCGTACATTTCGCAGACCCTGCGCATCGACGAGACCGTCGACCAGTTCGCCGCGCGCGTCGCCATCTACCGCATGATGCGCCCGGGCGAGCCGCCCACGGAAGAGGCGGTGGAGTCGCTGTTCAACGGCCTGTTCTACTCGGAGGAGCGCTACGACCTGTCGGCCGTGGGCCGCATGAAATTCAACCGCCGCGTCGGCCGCGACGAGCTCACCGGCGCGGTGACGCTGTCGAACGACGACATCCTGGCGGTGATCCGCATCCTGGTCGAGTTGCGCAACGGCCGCGGGGAGATCGACGACATAGACCACCTCGGCAACCGCCGCGTGCGTTCGGTGGGTGAACTGGCGGAGAACCAGTTCCGGGCGGGGCTGGTGCGCGTCGAGCGCGCGGTGAAGGAGCGCCTGTCGCAAGCCGAGTCGGATAACCTGATGCCGCACGACCTGATCAACGCCAAGCCGATTTCGGCGGCGATCAAGGAGTTTTTCGGGTCCTCGCAGCTGTCGCAATTCATGGACCAGACCAACCCGCTGTCGGAGATCACGCACAAGCGCCGCGTCTCCGCCCTGGGTCCGGGCGGCCTCACGCGCGAGCGCGCCGGCTTCGAGGTGCGCGACGTGCATCCGACGCACTATGGCCGCGTCTGCCCGATCGAGACACCGGAAGGCCCGAACATCGGCCTGATCAATTCGCTCGCGCTGTTCGCGCGCACCAACCAGTACGGCTTCATGGAAACGCCGTATCGCAAGGTAGACAACGGCAAGGTCACCGACCAGATCGATTTCCTGTCGGCGATCGAGGAGGGCAATTTCGTCATCGCCCAGGCGAATGCCGATCTGGAGAAAGGCAAGCTGAAAGAAGGCCTGGTGTCCTGCCGCAACAAGAACGAGTTCATGCTCGCCACGCCGGACCGCGTCGAGTACATGGACGTGGCGCCCTCCCAG
>Ga0335082_10003211_pt1 | contig 17762 bp, 15 predicted proteins | sample Lox_Sample_41_FD_206718 | JGI IMG/M metagenome (GOLD analysis project Ga0335082, IMG submission 206718) | Soil microbial communities from Loxahatchee National Wildlife Refuge, Florida, United States - Lox_Sample_4.1 | ecosystem: Environmental > Terrestrial > Soil > Wetlands | place: USA... | reverse complement strand
CGCATACCACGGCTTTGCTCTTGCCGAGACAAAGTAGGTGCCATCATCCAGCGGTGTCACTTCATAGGTGCCCTGATCATCGGTGGATGCCTGGCGGAAGGCACGGATCCTGCTGATGCCTGATTGGCGGTCCTCGCGGTACACGGTGACGCGCGCGTTCCGCACGGGAACGCCGGACTCATCAAGAACCTTGCCGGCGAGTACCGCGTTTGGAGCCAGTTGGAGAATGAGGTTCTCTGTATCGAGACCCGCTCCGGTGACGATGGCCGTGGAGAACTGCTGGTGCTGCTTGTAGAAGGCCGAGATGAAGCCTCGTTTCACGGCTTCCAACGAGTATTTGCCGGCCCGTACGTGGAACATGAAGCGTCCGTCATCCTCCGTGACGACGGCCAGTGCACTCTGGCGGTTCCTGGTGTCGGCCAGGCCAACCCGAGCGCCCGCCAGCGGATGGCCGCCTATCTTGTTCACGACGATTCCGGCCACGCGAAATTCGCCGGGAGCCAGAGTCTGACCGGTTGCGGGAACCTGCGCCCACAGGGTCGCTGCCATACACACGAGAATCAAGCCGGCCGCCGTTAAACCACTTACCCTCAACTGTGAGTGACGAAACATCCTATTCCCCCGCCGGGATCAAGTGCAGTTGCACCTGTTCCTTCTGGCCCCCGCTTACGCGCACCATCTGCCCTTTTCCGTCGTAGGCGCGCATCGCTTCGGGGTTCTCGTATTCCAGGGTTTGCCGCCGCGTGAATGCCAGCAGGCGATATTCTCCCGGGGCCAACGAAGCCACGGTAAACCTTCCATCGGGCCCGGCTAGAGCTTCCGTAAACCTGCCCGTGCTGTCGGGCAACGGAATGCAATAGATGTGTGCATTCAACGGCGGGACCGGGATTGACGTCTGCCCTGAGCCTTCTAAGGTTCCCACCGGTAGCGCTGCCGAGGTTGTCGCGCCTTCGATGGTGCCGTCAATCTCGCCGGTATCGTCGCGGAGGGTCACTTCGATAGGGCCGACGGAGACGCCCGCAGGGACCACGAGCGGCTGATGCCGCAGGTCAACCCCGCCCGAGGTTACCGAGTATGGATATCCTCGCGGCGAATAGACCTGGACCCAGTATCGGCCAGGTTGGACATGCTCAATGACATATGAGTCGTTTTGCGGACCCGAATGCCTCTCGCGCAAAAGACCTCTCTGTTGGGCAAAATCATTCACCGGCTCCAGGGTGACGTTGACGTCACTTCTTGCCGCCCTCACCTCGATGCTACGCCGGGGGTTGTTCGTAGCCCCCGGCCCTTCACCCTGCGCGGAGGTGAACTCCTCTCTGACGTTTACCTTTATCGGGGAATCAGGCACCACAACCATTACCGGTCCCGCCAGCGGACCATTCACTGTGACGTTCAGGGTGCCGCTGAGCGCAGCCGCCCCATAGCTCGCGGCGTCCAGCCTGTAGCTCCCGCTGGGCAACATTCCTATAATTGCCTGCTGTTGCGAGTCATAACCCAGAGAGTATCCTGGGCCTTCATGACCCTGAAGCGAGACAGTGATCCCAAGGGGTGGGCCCGGCTGTGCGTTGGCCACCGGAAGCTTAATGCGGTAATACGGCTGCCTGAGCAACGACAGGTCAACCTCCGTAACCTTGCCAGGGGTCAACTGAATCGTGGCGGCAGAGGCGAAATCTTTTGCATTGGGAAAGTAGACCGGCGGGTATCCGTTTAACTGCGCCGTTTGATCGGTCTCGGTATCGCGATCCAGCGACTCCCGCGTGAACACCTTATAGGATCCCGCGGGGAGTTCGGCAAAGCGGAAGTTGCCGTTGGAGCGAGTCGTCTCCCGCTTCATCGGGACCCAGCGCGCGCGGCCGTTTTGTACTTGCCGACGATAGATCTCGACTTGAATACTTTCCGGTGCTTCCGATGTGGGAAGGGCAACATGGCCTACAATCAGAGCTTCCGGAACAAGCGGAATGGTTACATCTTTTCCCGGCGGCAGAGCCATTAAGTTCTGTTGCGGTTCGTCTGGCTCCGTAAGAAATCCTGGCTTGCGCGCGGTCAGGGCATAGGGACGATAATTTCTAGTGAAGCCCGCTTGAGCGCCACCCCCGATAGAGTCGGATTGCGGGAATGTGAGTTCAAAGCGACCGTTATTGTCCGTCATGGTCGCGAAGCGCTCGTCCGGGGAAAAAACCAGCGCGTGCCCGATGGGCTCGTTAGTCGCACTGTTGACCACCGTGCCGCTGATGCGACCTATGTCTTTAGGCTGGGCGTCCTGCGCCGACCCTCCGCTTGCGCTCTGGTGGAGCGCAAGCAGCGAGACGGCCAAAGCCAACGCCCAGATTGGTAACCTCCCGGGCACGGGGAGGGAGAGACGGGGGCCAAAACGCACGAGACTGTTTTTCGCATCATTCACGCTGGTTTTGTTTAATTCATATTGTGCTCCCACATAAAGAAAATGCAATGTCTCCTGGGAAAAAACGGGCGCACGTCATGGCCCGTGCATGTACCGCATTTCTAAGAATATCTGTCCCAGCCGATCTTGTCGCGCTTCACTTATCTCTGGCAGCTTTCACTCTCGACGACCAGGTCCTGCGCTCTGAGATAGTGGTGTGCGCCACCATCTTTTCGCTCATCGGGCGTCGGGCGCATCACGTCGCCGGTAACGGTTACCGTGTGCCCGACGTAATTGTTCATGTACATGTCCCTCTCATTGACACCCCAGGTTGTACCATCACTGGTTGTAAGCAGGTACTCCTTTGCAACGGGGCCCTGCTGCAGGCATCCCGTAATTTCGACTGGCTTCACGGATGTCGTTTCCGAGGCCGATGCAACGGGGGCGCCGGCCATACCCATGGTGCCGGCGATCATGATTGCTGTGGCCCATATGTTGATAGTGTTCTTCACAATAGCCTCCCTGAAGCGAATGTCTTCGCTTCGATAGCTTGCCGATCCTTCCAAAGAGTTGTTAGCTTCCAAGCGACGGTGCGCGGATGCAGAACAAGAGCACTGGCGGAGAACGTGCCATAACCCGAGTTTGCCTATCATTCCGCTCTAACATAGTTCACTGCTGCAATGAGAAATGTGCTCGCCGGTTCAGCTGCCAGCAGGCCTCTGTCTCCTCGGTGCAAAAGGGTTTTTCCTTGCCGTGACTGATGGTGCGAATGCGATCGCTCTTGACTCCCAACCTCTCCAACCGATCGCGCACCGCATCTGCACGGTTGTCGCCCAGTCCCAGGTTGTACTCCTCGGAGTCCCGCTCATCACAGTGACCGGAGATCAACAAGTTGTAATTGGGGCGTGCGACCAGAACCTAGGGGAGGCGAGACTAATAGCGCAGGGGAAGAATCTTTGCCAAATCGCACGAACCCGGGAAGAAGTGTAAGTGCTCGCAACGCGTGCGATTCACAACTGCTATCAGTGCCATGGGCAGAAAGGAAATCGCGATCAACAGTCGAAGTGCTCGCATGACTGCCTGCAACGCCGTGACAGGTCCGTGAGTGGCAGTGAACGGGCCCGCTGCAAGCGGAAACCATGCAACCAGCAGAATTCCCAGCATGAGCAACAAGACGGTGTTGTGGCTGAATAACACCATTTGAAATACGAGATAACAGCCGCCCTATCTAGTCTCAACCCTGCAGCCGCCGCAACGTTGTGTGGTCGGAGGGGGTCTGTCGACGCGAGAGCACACAATGAATACCGCCATTCTTGTTACAAAGCAAAGACTGATTTCTTACACGGGAAAACCCTGACACTTTCACCCGGGTCTAAGCTTTCAGAAGGCGAGTGGAGCTTTTGCTCACCACTGAGAGGCACTGGCCCGAACGAAACGGGAGGGAAGATGAAGGGAGCGATGCTCTCACTTTCGCTGCTGTTGCTGGCAGCGATTGTGCCGGCGGCGCAAGGTATAGCCCATCCGAGTTTCGCGTCTGCTGCCGAAGATCGAGCAGCGACAGGAACGAGCCACCACGCTACATCCACCCAAGGCAGAGATCTTGAAGGATGTCTGATCGGCGCCAAGACTGAATATGAACTTGTCGATCACCAGGGAAAGACCCACAAGGTTACCGGAGATAAGCAATTGCTCTCGGATGAAGTTGGTCACGAAGTCGACATCAAAGGCAGACTGATCTCTGGTGACACATTTCACGAGACTGCACTGACTCACATTGCGACCGAATGCAGGGATTATAAGATGCCGTGACTTTTTGAGCCTGGAGCACAGGTCAGGCGAGGAACCTGCCGTCAACCCCTAACGACCCTCGCTGCTGCGCAATTGGTCATCCCTTAGAGCGCTTCTTACGTGGCACGTCTGCGGTTGACGCACCGAGTTGCCCGGTGACGCTGGCGAGCACTTTCTGGAAGGCCTCGTCTTTCGTCATCTCTTTCTTCCCGGTCCTGTTGTGCCGGTACTTGTGCTCGAAATTGCACGTGCGACAGAGCACCTTCACAACCTCGTCGCCCGCCATCGCGACTATGGAGTGGTCGGTGGTGCGCTTGCAGCGCGAGCAATGGTCGTCAATGTAATCACCCAGGCGCATGACCGCTACTTCTTGCTGTCTTTTGGCGGGTAGTCCTTGAACAATTTCGCTACGGCGTTATCGAGAGTCTTGATGTTCTTGTTGGAGTTGTCCGAGATGGTGTCCGTCGCGGAACCACGCCACAGTAAATCGTGATCCTTATCAGCGGAGAGCTCGATCACCAGCGTTCCAATCTTGGTCACCCACGTGTTGTAGGTTGTGGTGGTCGGTCCGCCCCATGGACCCCAGCCCCAATACGGGCCCATGTTGTACCCGGTTCCAACAACTTCCTTCTGGTCGTGAATGCTGTTGCTATACACCACCCACATATCAGGGTTGGAATCGACCTTGGTCAGCCCCTTGGCTTGAAGCTGTTTGTCAACGGCATCGGTGATGCGCTGGTCCCAGAAGCCTTTGGCCGGATGCGGGCTCTTCTGCCACATGTACGTGTGATAGAGCGAGAAATTAGCCTGCCGGTCCCAATCGACGTTCGTTTTTTGCGCGACGGCTGCGGATGAAACCAAAAGCGCCAATGCGACAATCGCCAAGATTCGCTTCATGCTGCGGCTCCGAGTAATGATGTGTGAAACAGCGGGTCGCGAAGAGATCGCCCTCACTGCTTGGTAACGATACCTTAATCTGTTCGCCATCGTCCAGAACATTAACGAGCGGCTATTTTCAGCTATCCTGTCGCGGCACCTGATTTGCCCGGCACGTCACTAACGCCACGTTAAAAGCAGCAGGGACCCTGCCGGAACGTGAGTGGTCAAGCCACCGCAGACTCTTTTGCAGATTATCCGGCTACGCGAAGCCGGCCTCCCATTGACAACCGCCGACTCGCAAACGTTAAGCTATATCTAGCATTCCTGGGAGGGGGTCCCGGGTTTCGGTATCCAGCCATCGCGGGCCGTGGCTTCGCGACCAACAGCCCCTAGCTCCGCCCTGCAGCACATGCCAGGAGAACGCCATGAAGTCCAAAGTTCCGGAACCGTTTTCGTACGCCGAGGTCACCGAGCAGAAACGACTGAATGAGGCACGTGAAAAAGGCGTGCCTTGGAAAAAGTGGGGGCCCTATCTGAGCGAACGGCAATGGGGCACGGTTCGCGAGGACTATAGCTCGGATGGCAATGCCTGGAATTACTTCTCACACGACCAGTCACGCTCGCGCGCCTATCGTTGGGGCGAAGACGGCCTAGCTGGCCTCTCCGATGACAAACAACTGCTCTGCTTTGCGTTGGCGCTGTGGAACGGCCGCGATCCCATCCTGAAAGAGCGCCTGTTCGGACTCACCAACAGCGAGGGCAACCACGGTGAGGACGTCAAGGAATATTACTTCTACGTCGACAGCACTCCGACCCACTCGTACATGAAGTATCTGTACAAATATCCGCAGCGGGAATATCCCTATAGCGATCTGGTGGAGACGAACCGGCGGCGCTCGCGCGAAGAAATGGAGTACGAACTGCTCGACACAGGAATATTTGACGACGATCGATATTTCGACGTCTTCGTCGAATATGCCAAGGCTGATCCGGAAGATGTGCTCATTGAGATTTCAGTGCACAATCGGGGGCCGGAGGCGGCTCAAATCCATGTGCTGCCCACCTTGTGGTTTCGCAATACGTGGTCGTGGGAGGAGATCGAGTCCAAGCCGGTGCTGCGTCAAGCGGGCGAGAGCGCTATCAACGCTGTGCATCCGCAGCTTGGCAGCTACACCTTGCAGTGTGATGGGGTAGCAGACTTGCTCTTTACGGAGAATGAATCGAACAACCAGCGCCTGTGGGGACAGCGGAATACGTCCCCTTATGTGAAGGACGCCTTCCACGAGTACATCATCAGTGGGAAAAAGGATGCGGTCAGTCCGACGAAGACAGGAACAAAAGGGGCGGCGCACTATGTGCTGGATGTTCCCGCGGGAGGATCCAAGGTTGTGCGTTTGCGGATGAACGCTCAGCCCCCTTCGGAGGCATTTGCTGACTTTGACAAGATCATGGCCGCTCGTCTTGCCGATGCCGACGAATTTTATGAACGTATCGCCCCGAAGAATTTAACTGAAGACGAGCTTCGCGTCCACCGACAAGCGCTGGCGGGCATGCTGTGGTCCAAACAGTATTACTATTTCGATCTCGATAAATGGCTGACGGAACATGGGTCCCACCCCCTGGTGGGGCCAGGCGACGGCGGAGCACGCAACCCTCAGTGGTTCCACATGCTGAACCAGGATGTCATCTCCATGCCCGACAAGTGGGAGTATCCCTGGTATGCTGCGTGGGACCTGGCGTTCCATACAATTGCGCTTTCGCTGGTGGACTTTGACTTCGCCAAAGAACAGCTCCTGCTGATGCTGCGGAACCTGTATGCCCATCCCAACGGACAGATTCCAGCGTACGAGTGGAATTTCAGCGATGTGAACCCACCGGTACACGCTTGGGCGACTTTATTTCTCTATAGGATTGAGACCGAGTTGGGCCGCGCCGATCTGCGCTTTCTGGAGCGCTCCTTCCAGGGGCTGATGCTGAACTTCAACTGGTGGGTCAACCGCAAGGACCCGGAGGGACGAAACGTTTTCGCCGGCGGGTTCCTCGGGCTGGACAACATCGGCGTATTCGATCGCAGTGCACCTCTGCCGACGGGCGGACACCTGGACCAGGCCGACGGCACGGCATGGATGGCCTTTTACTGCCTGTGCATGTTGGAGATCGCACTTATTCTGACCGAATACGACTCAATTTATGAGGACATTGCCTTTCGCTTCCTCGAGCACTTCGCCTGGATCACCTATGCCATGGACCGCATCGGTGTGAACCACGACGAGATGTGGGACTCGGCTGACGGCTTCTTCTACGATTTGCTTCATTTCCCGAACGGCGACTCCACGCGCTTAAAGATCCGCTCCATGGTGGGACTGTTGCCCGTATGTGCAGCCACGGTATTCGAGGCCGGCACTGTCGCGCGCTACTCGCGCATTAAGGAACTGATGCAGTTGTTCCGCAAACGTCATCCGGAGGTCATGGAAAAGGTTGCTACGGCCGAGGATCACTTAGTCGGCGGCTATCTCGGGCGCAGGCTGGCTGCCGTCTGCAACAAGGAAAAAGTGCAGCGCATTCTGGGTTACATGCTGGATGAGAACGAGTTCTTCAGCCCGTATGGCATCCGCTCGCTATCGAAGTACCATCGCGACCATCCCTTCGTGTTTCATCTGGATGGACACGAATACAAGGTGCAATATCTGCCCGCGGAATCGAATACAGGTATGTTCGGTGGCAACTCCAACTGGCGGGGACCGATCTGGATGCCGGTCAACGGACTGATCATACGCGGGCTGCTGCAGATGTATCCGTTTTACGGCCCGGATTTCAAAGTGGAGTGTCCGACAGGCTCAGGGAACTACATGACACTGTTTGAAGTGGCGAAAGAGATTGGCCGGCGACTGTCGAGCATCTTTTTGCGCGACGCCAATGGTAAACGTCCGGTCTACGGTGGAACGAAGAAATTTCAGGATGATCCCCACTGGAAGGATTACATCCTGTTCTATGAGTACTTCCACGGTGACAACGGCGCTGGGCTGGGCGCCAGCCATCAGACCGGATGGACGGGATTGATAGCACGCAGTCTGGATCTGTTCGCACGTTTGACGCCGGAGAGGGTGTTACAGACTCCCGGGAAAGCCATCGCTGAGATGACGCGAGAGCAGGTGGCCGGCGACTGAAGCAACGCTCGACTGCTCTGGCTGCATTCGCCGGGACTCAAACGCCAAACCTCAGCGCGGCGCGGGCTCTGGCTTTTACGGCCTCCTCGTCCCTATTCCTCGCAGGCGCATTGGTTTCGAGTGAGTTGAGGAGATGCTTCGAGACTTCGGCAATCTCCTCCACCGCCGCCAGGAAGGCGGATTCGTTCGCCTTCGAAGGCTTGCTGAAGCCGCATATCTTTCGCACGAACTGAAGTGAAGCTGCCCGAATTTCGTCGGGCGTCACCGGGGGATCGAAGTTGAACAGAGTTTTGATGTTTCTGCACACTCGCCATCACCTCATCTAGAAATTCCAAGTTCTTGGACCTTATGGCGTCGACGGCATGGTGAGTATCGTTAGTCATCGTGGCCAACGATTACCTCCTCTTTTGCCGCCGCACCCCTGCGCCGTGGCGCTTACTTCTTCCTCTCCTCTTGCAGCGTGCGAAAACGTTCGACTCCGGGGCTGGGCTCGAAGTCCTCCAACTCGAAGAATTGTCGCACTTCGATCTCGCTTTCGGCGTCTTCACCAAACGGGGCCGGAAAGCGCTTGGTCCACTCCAGTGCCTCCTCGCGCGATTTGACCTGAATCACGGTGTATCCGGCGATGAGTTCCTTGGACTCGACAAACGGCCCGTCAGTCACAATCCGCTTCCCTCTTGAATACTTGATTCGCCAACCCTTCGAAGTGGGTTGCAACCCGCTGGCGTCGAGCAGTGCCCCGGCTTTCGCCAACTCCTCGTGGTAATTCGCCATCGCTGTAAAAATCTCCTCCGACGGCATGGCACCGGCTTCAGTGTCGTGGTTAGCCTTGACGATGATCATGAATCGCATTTTGTCTCTCCTGTCTGTCGTGCAGGAATCGAGCCAGGTTCTTAGGCTGGGCTGTTTAGATTCCTGCTTTTACTCACACGTCGCATGAGGACGGCGAAATCGACAATCCGACCCCCCATTTCACTTTGTCCCAAAGCTGGGACTGATCTTGTCTCTCGGGGCGCCCTGTGCTGCCCAGGAATCTAATCAAGTGCAAAGCCGGAGCAGGTCATGCCGGCTGTGTGCAGCAGCCTGCAAATACTGATCGCTCGATGATAGTTCCCCCGCCGTTCTATGTTGTCCATTTCTGAACATCGTCTCCAGGATGAACATTCATCCCGAACCGCAGTGACCTCGTCCACGTATATCTGCTTTGGGGGCAATTGACTATCCAATCTGACTTGTGGCCGTCCAAACGCAAGCTTGTTAGTGGGTGGCTTTGGAGGGTTTCCATGCAGACCTTACTGCAGGATCTTCGCTACGGGCTGCGCCAGCTCAGGAAGAGCCCAGGGTTCACCGCGACCGCAATTATGTCGCTGGCGCTGGGAATCGGGGCGACTACTGCGGTGTTCAGCGTTGTTTATGCGGTGCTGCTGGATCCTTATCCATACGTGGACTCGGGCCGCATGATCCATCTCATCGCCAAGACAAAGGCTGGCGAGGAACGCTGGCTCGTTCTGACCGGCCCCCAGTATCAGCAGGTTCTCAAGGCGAAATCGGTCGACGAGGCCATCGCCGAGGACCAGCGAAACCTGACCATCACCGGCAGAGAGCTTCCCGAGGACGTGCAGGCGGTTTACTTCACCGGTGATGGCTTCAATCACTTTGGCGTACCGCCGTTGCTGGGCCGCACCCTGATTCCCGGCGATGCGCCCGAAGGCCAGGACCCGCAGCCGGTGGCGGTGCTCGGCTACAAATTCTGGCAGCGTCACTACAATGGCGATCATGATGTCCTGGGCAAGACCATTCAACTCGACCACAAGAACTACACCATCGTCGGAGTAGCGCAGCCACGCTTCACCTGGGGCGATGGAGATGTCTATCTGCCGCTGAAGCTTTCATCCGATCCCAGTCACGCTTATCAGGTTGACACCAAGCTGAAGCCGGGTGTGAGCCGTGCGGCCGCGAACGCGGAGTTTCAGTCGTTGTTTGAGCAGTTCGCCAGAGAGACGCCGAAGCATTTTCCATCGGACGGTTTCCGCATGGCCATCCAAGGCCTCAACGACCACTTCGTGGATCGGCTGGGGAAGACGCTGGTACTTCTGCTGGTCGCAGTGGGATTGCTACTGGCGATTGGCTGTGGCAACGTTTCAATTTTGCTGCTGGCAAGGGGGACCGCACGCGAGCACGAATTTGCTGTGCGCTCAGCCGTGGGCGCCAGCCGCGTACGCATTGTGCGGCAGCTGCTGACCGAATCCCTGGTGTTGTCGCTGAGCGGCGCCGCGCTCGGAGTATTGCTGGCGTATCGTACCGTCACCGCGATTGTCACACTGCTGCCGCAATTCTCCTTTCCGCACGAAGCGGCCATCAAGATTAATCTGCCCGTACTGTGTTTCAGCGTCGCGCTGGCGATCTTCACCGGCATCTTTTTTGGACTCTCGCCGGCAATGCAATTCAGCCGCCCGGAAGTCTCGCAGGTGATGCAAGCCAGCACCAGGAAGGTGATCGGCGGCGTACGCGGCAAACGCGCCCACCAAATGCTCATTGCCGGACAGATGGCGCTCACGCTGCTTCTCCTGGCCAGCGCCGGCGCGGCGATCCAAGGATTCTTGAAGCTGAATCACAGTCACCTGGGCTACAACCCGCACAATGTGATGTCGATCGGCATACCGATGCACGACAACAGCTATGCCACGTGGGAGAAACGGTCAGCTTACTTCGACCAGTTGCTTCAGAAAGTGTCAACCATGCCGCAGGTGGTTTCCGCCGGTCTGGGCACGAATGCGACTCCGCCTAACAATGGCTGGAACATCAAGTTCGAGATTCTGGGCAAACCGGCGGTCGCGGAGCAGAGGTCGCGCGTTAACTTCGTCAGCCCGGAATATTTTCACGTGCTGCAGATACCGTTGCGCGCGGGCAGAATATGGGACCAGGCCGAGACCGAGCGTGGTGCCAGGTTGGCGGTCATCAACGAGACCATGGCCAAGCAGTACTTTCCTGCCGGTGACGCCATCGGTCACCAAATTCGCGGGCCGGAGCTAAAGGGCGAGCCGCCCATGTTGCTGACCATACCGGACAGCGACAATTGGATGGAGATCGTTGGGGTTGTGGCTGACGCGTTTAACGATGGCCTAGGCAAGTCCGTCAAGCCTGCGTTTTACCTCCCTTACACAGTTGGAATGCCGATGTGGACGCAAATCCTGGTGCGTACGCAGGTGCCGCCGCTTTCGATTCTGCGCGAAGTACGAGAGCAGATCCGTTCTGTGGATGCCGATCAGCAGGTCGAGGGGCACACACGCAGCCTGGAAGAGTGGATTACCGAGCAACAGGAGTGGGCCCAGGAGCACATGATCGCGCTGCTGTTTGGCGCCTTTGCCGGGTTGGCACTGCTGCTGGCCGCCGTGGGTCTGTATAGCGTCGTGTCCTACACTGTGGCACAGCGCACTAACGAGTTCGGTGTCCGCATCGCGCTGGGCGCGCAGCGTGCCGATGTTCTGCGCATTGTCATGCTCTCCACCGCGTTCAGCATCGGCAGTGGAATTCTGGCGGGCGTAGTTCTAGCCCTGGCGTTTAATCGGGTCATTACGCAGTGGGCGCAGGGGAGCTCGATCCACGCGGCGGTCCTGCTCGGAGTAACGCTGTTGATGGCTGGGGTAGCAGCCACAGCGTGCCTGTTGCCTGCGCGTCGGGCGTCCGCCGTCGATCCCATGCAGGCGCTGCGCTACGAATAATCCCGCGGCTCGGCCCTGTTAAGATGGCCGCATGGCCGATGAGCGCGCAAAGAAGATCAAGCTGATGCTGTTCGATGTGGATGGCGTCATGACCGACGGCACCATCTTTCTGTTTCCGGCTCCGGGTGGAAGCGACAGCCACGGCACCAACGCGCATCGCGAGAAGATGGCCGACAAAGGCGGCTTCGGCATCGCCAGCGGCACTATCATCGAGGCCAAAGGGTTCAATGCGCATGACGGCACCGGGTTTTCGCTGGCTCGCCTGGGCGGGTTGAAGACGGGCATCATCACCAAGCGGATCTCCGAAACCGTAGCCTTGCGGGCGCGCGACCTGAAGCTCGAACATGTCTATCAGGGACAGCAGGACAAGATCGCGGCGTTCCGCGAAATTCTGCAAAAAGAAAACTTGACTCCGGAACAAGTCTGCTACGTCGGTGACGACGTTATTGATCTACCGGTGATGCGGCTGTGCGGACTCGCCATTGCCGTCAAGAACTCGCGGCCGGAGGTGCTGCGCGAGTCGCATTACGTTACACCACACGAAGGCGGGCAGGGCGCGGTGCGGGATGCCATCGAGTACGTCCTGCGCGAGCAAGGCACCCTGGAACGAGTCATTGACGAATACATCCAGTCGCGGAGCGTACAGGCAAAGACAGACTGAGGTGCATTCAACGATGCTTGTGGCTGATCGGCCATAACCGGTATTCAACGGATGCTAATCAAGTGATCAATATCCAGGGACATGCGGCTGCTCTCCGTTCCCAACCCGGCTTACTAACCGTTCGATGCAGACCCCCCTCCGCCTCTTGTGTAGAATCAATGCGTTAGAGAAAAAATCCCCGCACATACTACATTCCAAGGGACTTACACGGACATAACTGATTTTACAGGACTTATTGCTAACTCTTCTCCCTGTCCTCACACATCTTCAAACCAACGGCGTTATCGAAAAGGTAACCGGGGAACCTGTTCGGCAGCTAACAACCGCCTCCAAGAATTCTTCAAAAAAAACGTAACGTCTCGTTTTCGCGGCGCAAAGACACTAACCCTCTAGCCGTCAGCATACCGACTTCATGGGCAGGCGTCGGTGCGTTCCATCACAGTTCGCGGTGATCCTAAAGGCACGACGGAGGGGGGAAAGTGGCCTACTGAGCAAACGTCCGGGCGCGGTGAACATAGTGCTTCTGGAAGTAGTCGCGGTATTGGCCGGAGCGCACTTCGTCGAGCCATGGCTGGTTATCGCGATACCAGTTGATGGTTTGCGCCAAGCCTTTATCGAAGGGGACAGCTGGCTGCCAGCCGAGCTCGCAGCGTGTCTTCTCGCAGTTGATGGCATAACGGAGATCATGTCCCGGCCGGTCCGTGACGAACTGGATCAAATCCTCGGAGCGGCCGAGCGCGCGCAAGATGAGTTTGGCTACCTCAATGTTTCGCATCTCCCAGCCGCCGCCGATGTTATATACCTGCCCCTCGTCTCCACGCTGCAACACGGCATCGAGCGCGCTGCAGTGATCGCTGACGTGGATCCAGTCGCGGACGTTCAGCCCGGCGCCATAAACCGGCAGCCGCTCGCCCGCCATTGCCTGCGCGATCATCAAGGGAATAAATTTTTCGGGAAACTGATAGGGGCCATAGTTGTTGGAGCAGCGGGTGACGACTGCGGGAAATTTGTGGGTGTGGACGTAAGCCAGCACCAGGAGGTCTGAGGCTGCCTTCGTCGCTGCATACGGACTGTTGGGTCGCAGGGGCGATTCTTCTGTAAACTGCCCCTCGTCACCAAGGCTGCCGTAAACTTCGTCGGTACTGACATGCACGAATCGCGGCACCCGCGCTTCGCGACAGCACTGAATGAGGTTGTGCGTTCCATCCACGTTCGTGCGCACAAACGCCGCGGCGTCTTCGATGCTGCGATCGACGTGGCTCTCCGCGGCAAAGTGAACGACTGCGTCGCATCCGCGCAGCGGTTCCAGTACGTCGCGGTCGCAGATGTCCATCTGCACGAACTCGCAGCGGCCCTGCTGCAACGCCGGCTCAAGGTTTTTCAGATTGCCGGCGTAGGTCAGCTTGTCGAGGACGACAAGCTCCCACTGGGGATACCTGGCCAGAATGTAATGAACGAAGTTCGAGCCGATGAATCCCGCGCCGCCCGTTGCCAGCAGCTTCATAGGCTGCGCACCATGAGCGGCTCCTGAACGCCGCGCAGCACTTTGTCACGGACCATATTGCTGGCATGCCAGAGCGACTCGAAGGTCCCCGCGTCGGTCCACCAGCCCTCCAGCAGCGTGTGCCGCAGCGTGCCTTCAGCCAGGTAGCTGTTGTTGATGTCGGTAATTTCGTATTCGCCGCGGCCCGACGGCTTCAGCCCGCGGATCCGGTCGAAGACCGTGCCGTCGTAAAAGTAAATCCCGATAACTGCGTACGAGGAAAGCGGCGTCTTGGGCTTTTCTTCAATTCGAATGATCCGGCCGTCCTCGAAGACCGGCACGCCGAAGCGCTCCGGATCAGGTACATCCTTGAGCATCACCATGGCGCCCTTGTCCTGCTGGTGGAAGCTGCCTGCAGCCTCGCGGATGTCGCCCTCGATGATATTGTCTCCCAGCACCACGCAGATCTTGTCGCCCTTGGCCCAAGGCTCGGCGAGGCGCAGCGCGTCAGCAATGCCACCCTCGCCCTCCTGGTAGGCAAAGCTGAGCTGCTGGAGCCCGAATTCCTTGCCGTTCTGCAGGAGGCGAAGGAAATCGCCGGCGTTCTGCCCCCCGGTAACGATGAGTATGTCGCGAATGCCCGCATCCACCAGCGTCTGCAGAGGGTAAAAGATCATGGGTTTGTCATAGACCGGAAGCAGGTGCTTGTTGGTGACCCGGGTCAGAGGATACAGGCGCGAGCCGATGCCGCCTGCGAGAACGATACCTTTCATAGATCTCCGTCCGAGTGCCGCCAACAGCGGTCGTAACTGCCGGAACTCACCTGCGTTTGTGCGTCCGGGGTTCCTGGGGAGGCACACAAGAACGGCGAGTGAGTGAGCTGTGCGGCAACACGGTAAATGTTAATTTTTGATTATCAGCGAATCGCATCCTGCAAGGCAAGCCGAAGCTGGCTTCGCCAATCAGGCATCATGACGCCAAACTCATGTTGCACCCAGCCGTTGGAAAGCACGGAATTGCGCGGTCTGCGCGCGGCCGTCTGGTACTGCTCGGAGGTAATTTCCACCACCCGGCTGGCTTTCAGTGGACCGCCAAACTCGCCGGTGTCGGCCGGCCAGGCGAGCAATGCCTCGTAATCTTCAAGGATAGCCCGGGCGAATCCCGCCCACGAGGTCTCACCGGCGGCGGTGAGGTGGAACAGACCGCTCGTCCAGGGACCACCCAGATTGCGGCGCTCAAGTGACCTGGCAAGAATGATGGCGGTCGCTCCCGCGAGGCCTTTCGCCCAGGTTGGGGCGCCGATCTGGTCGCCAACCATGCGCAGCTCTTCCTTCTCCCGCGCCAGGCGCAACACGGTGCGCAGGAAGTTCTTGCCGCGGACGTCGTAAACCCAGCTGGTGCGCAGAATGATATGGGCGCAGCCGCTGATGATAATGGCTCGATCTCCGTCAAGCTTCGTGCGCCCATAAACACTCAGTGGAGCCGGCGCATCCCTCTCTTCGTAGGGAGCCTTCTTGCTGCCATCGTAGACGTAATCGGTGGAGTAATGGATGAGCAGCGCACCGCTCTCAGCACACTCCGCCGCGATTCGCTCGGGAGCGGCAACGTTGATAGCGCGCGCCAGTTCAGGCTCGCTCTCCGCCTTGTCCACGGCAGTGTAAGCTGCGGCGTTCGCTACGATGTCGGGTTGGAATTCGCGGACCGTGCGGGTGATCGCCTCCAAGTCGGTCAGGTCCACCTGCTCGACATCGATGGCGAGCACTTCGCCGAGGGGCGCCAGCGTGCGCTGCAAGTGCCATCCAACCTGGCCGTTGGCTCCGGCGATGAGGATACGCAAGCTCATGGCTGATATCGCGGCAACTGGTCGCGCGGGATCTGCGACAGCGGGAGGTAACTCCGATCCTTGTCTGACAAAATCGGCGACGGCGTCTGCCAATCGATGCCGATTCCGGGATCATTCCACAGCACGCCACAATCGTCGCTCGGGTCGTAGTAATCGCTGCATTTGTACAGGAAGTCAGCGGTCTCGGAGCGCACCACAAATCCGTGTGCAAAACCTTTGGGAATGTAGAGCTGTAAGTGGTTCTCGGCGGTCAGCAGCACGCTGATCCACTTGCCGAAATTCGGGGATCCTACGCGAATGTCAACGGCAATATCAAGCACCTTTCCTTGCGCCACGCGGCACAACTTGGCTTGCTGCGTGCGAAGTTGATAATGCAAGCCACGCAGCACGCCGCAGCAGGAATGTGAATGATTGTCCTGCACGAACCGGTCGCTGATGCCGGCGGCGGCGAGCGCGTTCTCGCGATACGTCTCCATGAAGAAGCCGCGGGAGTCGCCGAAGGCCTGCGGCTTAATGAGCAATACGTCCGGTAGCGACGTTGCAACGATCTCCAAGTTTGAGGCCACCGCAGACGAGGACATGCGACGCTCCTGAGAACCGGCAAATCGACGATTATAATGCGTGCTTCCTCAAACCATGCTACGTTGCTCCGTCATTGTTGTGACATATAACTCCGCCGAGGCAATTGGCCCGTGTCTCGAAGCCCTCGCAGGCGAGGATTGCGAAATCGTTGTCGTAGACAACGCATCGCGGGATGCGACGGTGCAGCGCGTCGAGGGGTTCGTCGCCTGGCATGAGCTTCGTTTGATCGCGAACGATCACAACCGGGGTTTCGCAGGCGCCGCGAATCAAGGGGCACGAGAAGCCAGCGGAGATATCCTGCTGCTGCTCAATCCCGATGCGATCGCCGAGCCGGGAGCGGTGAAGGCGCTGGTGCAGTGCATGGCATCAAGTGGCGCAGCCGCTGCGGGCGGCGCGCTGTTGGAGAGTAACGGAAAACCCGCGAAGGGCTTTGCTTTCCGGCGCCTGCCGACTCTGGCGAGTTTGCTCTGCGAAACGTTGCTGGTGAATCAGCTCTGGCCACGCAATCCGGTGAACCGGCGCTACCGATGCCTGGATGCCGATTACTCGCAGCCGCAGGACGTCGAGCAACCGGCGGGCGCATGTCTCGCCCTGACGCGCAAAGTATGGAATGTACTCGGCGGCTTCGACGAGCAGTTCTTCCCCGTCTGGTTTGAAGACGTTGATCTCTGCAATCGTCTGCTGGAGAGTGGCAGCAGGATCGTCTATTGTCCCAACGCGCGTTTTTGGCACAGCGGCGCCCATAGCGTCAGCCACCTGTCGTTTCGCGATAAGCAGGTCTTTTGGTATTCCAACATGCTGCGCTACGCGAAGAAGCATTTTTCGTCGGCGAAGGCGGAAAGTCTGCGCGGGGGAATCGTTATAGGAATGCTGCTACGTTCGCTCGCATCTCTGTTTGGCGCCCGGCAAGTTCCGCTGCGCGAGGCACTCGCAACCTACCGGACCGTGATTCGCGAAGTAGGGTGACTAATCTTCGAACTCTGGCCGCTCCGACGACGACTGGTTGACCGTTTCATGCCGGACCGACAAGAGCGCCAGAGCGCAAGAGCCCAGCCGCTCCAGCATGCTTCCCGACCCGCCGGCAACAATCACCGGTACACGCGCACCGATCACGAGACCTGCAACTTGGGCGTCGGACATGTACTGGAGCTGTTTCACCAGCATGGTGCCGGCTTCCAGGTCTTGCACGACGAGGATGTCTGCCCGGCCGGCAACCGGAGATACCACCTTCTTGGCTTTGGCTGCGACCTCGGAGAC
>Ga0335082_10003209_pt1 | contig 17768 bp, 17 predicted proteins | sample Lox_Sample_41_FD_206718 | JGI IMG/M metagenome (GOLD analysis project Ga0335082, IMG submission 206718) | Soil microbial communities from Loxahatchee National Wildlife Refuge, Florida, United States - Lox_Sample_4.1 | ecosystem: Environmental > Terrestrial > Soil > Wetlands | place: USA... | reverse complement strand
CGACGCCGCCCCGACCGCGGGCGGCGTCGCCTTCCGCGGCGACTGGGGCGCCTGCTACCGGGCGAACCTGTGGTCGCGGCTCGCGTCGCGCGTGCTGTGGCGCGTGGCGGAGTTCGGCTACGCGGGCGAGGACGACGTGTACGCCGCGGCGCGCGCGGTGAACTGGTTCGACCTGTTCGACGTCCGCCGCACCCTGCGCGTCAACGTCACCGCGCAGAAGAGCCCGCTGAAGAGCCTCGAATTCGCGACGCTGCGCGTGAAGGACGCGGTGTGCGACCGCTTTCGCGACGACGTGGGTCGCCGGCCCGACGTCGACCGGGCAGACCCCGACGTGCGAATCCACGCCTTCCTCGAGGCCAAGCGCGGCGCGCTCTACCTCGACACCTCGGGCGAGCCGCTGTTCAAGCGCGGCTGGCGCGCCGAGGCGGGCGCGGCGCCGCTGCGCGAAAACCTCGCGGCCGGCATCGTCCGCCTCACCGGGTGGCGCCCGGAGCAGCCGCTGCTCGACCCGATGTGCGGCGGCGCGACGCTGCTCGTGGAGGCGGCAGCGATGGCGCGCGGCCGCGCGCCGGGACTGAAGCGCAGCTTCGGGTTCGAGAAGCTCGACGTGTTCGACGGCGTGCTGTGGCGCGAGCTGCGCGAGGCCGCGGCGCAGCCGGCCGCGCGCGCGCCGAAGCTCGCGCTGTTCGGCAGCGATATCGACACCCGGGCGCTCGGCGCGGCCCGAAGGAATCTGGCCGCCGCGGGCGTCGAGCGCTGGGTGACGCTCGAGGCGGCGGACCTGCTCGAGCGCGAGGCGCCGGCCGCCGCCGGCGTCATGATCGCCAATCCGCCGTACGGCGAGCGCCTCGGCGACGCCGAGGCGCTGGCGAGCTTCTATCCGAAGCTCGGCGATGCGCTCAAGCGCCGCTTCGCGGGTTGGGACTGCTGGTTCTTCACCGCCGACCGGCGCATCGAGAAACTGATCCGCCTGCAGGCTTCGCGCCGCACGGTGCTCTACAACGGCGCGCTCGAGTGCCGGCTCTTCCAGTACCGCGTCGTGGCCGGCAGCCACCGCGCATAGCGCCCGCTGCTCAGGGCCCCAGTCCCGCGCGAAACCGCAGGTAGTCGCGCGCGCAGCGCTCGGGCGCTTCAACCATCGGCAGGTGCCCGACGTCGGGCAGCAGCACGGCCTCGGACTTGATCAGCAGCATCTGCAGCACGCCGGCGCCGCCCGGGTGCAGCACGCGGTCCTGCTGGCCCCAGACGATGAGCGCGGGTATGGCCAGCCCGCGAATGCGCTCCTCGACCGAATCGGCGGCGACTTGCTTGAAGATCCGCTCCTCGAGCGCGAAGTTCCGGATGCGCCGCTGCGCCATCGCGTCGAGCAGCCACCGCGGGATGTGGACGGGACGGGCGGTGACGAAGTCGACCAGCGCGGCGAACTCGTCCTCGTCCTGCACCGTCAGCGGGTTGTCGCCGCCCGCCGCGATCTGGCGCTGCATCTCGCTCGGCGGCGCGCTCGCGACGCCGGCCGCGTTCAGGATCCAGAGGCTCTCGACTTCCCTCGGGTACATCGCGGCGTAGGTAAGCGCGATCTGCCCGCCCATCGAGTTGCCTCCCAGGTGCACGCGCGAAAGCCCCAGGCGTGCAAGGAGCGCGTGCAGGCGCTCGGCCTGCGCGCGCGGCGCGTAGTCCGCCTTCGGCGGCTTCGAGGACTCGCCGAAGCCGGGCAGATCGGGGATGACCAGGCGGAATTGGGGCGTGAGGTAGGGGGCGATGCGGTCGAACACGTCCTTGTCGGCGCCGAACCCGTGCAGCAGCACGAGCGGCGCGCCCCGGCCGCCCTCGAGATAGGCATAGTGCAGGCCGTCGGCGAGCGTCGCGTCGCGCCGCGCGAGGCCCGCCTGGCGCCGCTCGTAGTCGATCGCGGCGCTGAGCGCGCGCTCGGGCGCGCGGTAGAACAGGTACAGGCCGACGCCGATCGCGAGCGTGGCCAGCGCCCCGAGCGCGAGCAGCCCCCACTTGAGCGCCTTCACCGCGCGCCTACTTCCTGCGCCCGCCGACGAGCAGCAGCAGCGCGCCCGCGCCGATCGCGCCGACGCCGGCCCACACCGGCACGTCGACCCGCTCGCGCGCCCTGACCGACAGCTGGAGCGGGCCGAGCTTCAGGTCGTGCCGCTCGCGCGTGTAGGTGAAGCCGCCGTACACGAGCGCAAGCGTCCCGGCGACGATCAGCAGGATGCCGAGCGGTCTCATGCGCCCATTATTCCACCGGCGGTGCGGGCGGGCGCGTCACGTAGCGCGGCCAGGCGCGCAGCCAGGCGCGCTCGACCCAGTTGACCGCGGCGGCGCCGGCCACGGCGACGCCGAGCGCCGCGAACAGCAGCGCGCCGCTGTGCAGCGAAAGCGCGAGGATCGCGAGCGGCATCGCAACGCCCGCGGCCGCGATCACCGTCGTGGTTTCGCTTCGATGCAGGTTCATGCGCAGCCGAGCGCGGCAGTGCGGGCAGTCGAGGTCCATGCGGGCGACCACGCTGTGCGAGAGCTTCTTGCGGCGCAGGTCGGCGCCGCACTGCGGGCAGCGGTAATCCATCGTCGCGCGCGGCGCGCGCGGGCGGCTAGACGATGTCCAGGTGCTCGATGCCCTTGGACAGGTCGCGGTCCTTGGCCTCCTTGCCGTGCAGCTTGATCGCGAGGCGGACCTCGTTGGTCGAGTCGGCGAACCGCAGCGCGTCCTCGTAGCTGATGCGGCCCTGCTCGTAGAGCTCGAACAGCGCCTGGTCGAAAGTCTGCATGCCGAGCTCCCGCGACTTCTTCATGATCTCCTTGATGCCGTGCACCTCGCCCTTGAAGATGAGGTCGGAGATCAGCGGAGAGTTCAGCATCACCTCGACCGCGGCGGCGCGGCCGCGGCCCTCGCGCACGGGGATCAGGCGCTGCGAGATGACGCCCTTCAGGTTCAGCGACAGGTCCATCAGCAGCTGCGGCCGGCGCTCCTCGGGGAAGAAGTTGATGATCCGGTCCATCGCCTGGTTCGAGTTGTTGGCGTGCAGCGTGCCCAGCGCCAGGTGGCCGGTCTCGGCGAACGCGATCGCGTGCTCCATCACCTCGCGGTCGCGGATCTCGCCGATCAGGATTACGTCGGGCGCCTGGCGCAGCGTGTTCTTCAGCGCCGACTCCCAGGAGTCGGTGTCCACGCCGACCTCGCGCTGCGTCACGATGCAGTTCTTGTGCGGGTGCACGTACTCGACCGGATCCTCGATGGTGATGATGTGGCCGTGGGAATTCTCGTTGCGGTAGCCGATCATCGCCGCGAGCGAGGTCGACTTGCCCGAGCCGGTGCCGCCGACGAACAGCACCAGGCCGCGCTTGGTCATCGCCACATCCTTCAGCACGGGCGGCAGCTTCAGGTCCTCGAAGTTCGGGATCGTGGTGGTGATCACGCGCAGCACCATGCCGACGTAGCCCTGCTGCACGAAGCAGTTCACGCGGAAGCGCCCGATGCCGGCCGGGCTGATGGCGAAGTTGCACTCCTTGCTGGATTCGAACTCCGCGGCCTGCTTGTCGTTCATGATCGAGCGCGCGAGCATCGAGGTGTGCTGCGGCGACAGGCCCTGCTGCGACACCGGCGTCATCTTGCCGTCGATCTTCATCGCCGGCGGATACCCGGTCGTGATGAACAGGTCCGAGCCGCGCTTGGCGATCAGCGCGCGCAGCAGGTCGTACATGAACTTGGTGGCTTGTTCGCGTTCCATGGAGTTCTCCGGGCGCCGGCGCTCAGCCGGCGAAGGCGTCCTTGTTTGCCGCCTTGCCCCGCGCCTCGCTCATCGAGACGACGTTGCGGCGGACGAGGTCCTGCAGGTTCTGGTCGAGCGTCTGCATGCCGATCTGCGCGCCAGTCTGGATTGCCGAGTACATCTGCGCGATCTTGTTCTCGCGGATCAGGTTCCGGATCGCCGGCGTGCCGATCATGATCTCGTGCGCGGCGACGCGCCCGGCGCCGTCCTTGGTCTTCAGCAGCGTCTGCGAGATCACCGCGCGCAGCGACTCGGAGAGCATCGCGCGCACCATCTCCTTCTCGGCCGCCGGGAAGACGTCCACGATTCGGTCGACGGTCTTCGCCGCGGAAGAGGTGTGCAGCGTGCCGAACACGAGGTGCCCGGTCTCCGCGCCCGAGAGCGCGAGCCGGATCGTCTCCAGATCGCGCATCTCGCCGACCAGGATCGAGTCCGGGTCCTCGCGCAGCGCGCTGCGCAGCGCGTTCGAGAACGACAGCGTGTGCGGCCCGACTTCGCGCTGGTTGATCAGGCACTTCTTGGACTCGTGCACGAACTCGATCGGGTCCTCGATCGTGAGGATGTGGCCTTCCTCGTTCTCGTTGATGTGGTTGACCATCGCCGCGAGCGTCGTCGACTTGCCCGACCCGGTAGGCCCCGTGACCAGCACGATGCCGCGCGGATACTCCGAGATCTCGGTGAAGATCTTCGGGCACTTCAGCTCCTCCAGCGACAGCACCTTGGTCGGGATCGTCCGCAGCACGGCCGCCGCCCCGCGCTGCTGCACGAAGGCGTTGACGCGGAAGCGCGCGAGGTTCGGCACCGCGAACGAGAAGTCGCACTCCAGGTTCTCCTCGTAGAACTTGCGCTGCCCGTCGTTCATGATGTCGTAGATCATCGCGTGCACGTCCTTGTGCTCCAGCGGCGGCACGTTGATGCGCTTGACGTCGCCGTGCACGCGCACCATCGGCGGCAGCCCCGACGACAGGTGCAGGTCCGAGGCCTTGTTCTTGACGACAAACGCAAGCAATTCAGTGAGATCCATTACAATCCCCCACGGGCGAAACCGGCACAAAGTATGGGGTCAATCCCTGAAAACTTGCAAGCAGTGAAAGGCCGGATCGCGGCCGCGGCGCGCGCCGCGCGACGCGATCCGGACTCCGTCGTGCTGCTCGCCGTGTCCAAGACGCAGCCAGCGGCGCGCATCGAGGCCGCCTGGCGCGCGGGCCAGCGCGCGTTCGGCGAGAATTACGTCCAGGAGGCGCTCGACAAGATGGCGCAGCTCGCCGGCCTGCCGATTGAGTGGCACCTCGTCGGCCCGCTCCAGAGCAACAAGACGCGGGCGGTCGCCGAGCGCTTCGACTGGGTCCATACCGTGGACCGAGAGAAGGTCGCGCGCCGCCTGTCGGAGCAGCGCCCCGCGGTCCGGCCCCCGCTCAATGTCTTGGTGCAGGTGAACGTGTCGGGCGAAGCGTCCAAGAGCGGCGTGGCGCCCGCGGAGGCGCCTGCGCTCGCCGACGCGGTCGCGGCGCTGCCGAGGCTGCGGCTGCGCGGCCTGATGGCGATCCCGGAGCCGGGCGCGCCCGCGGCGCGCTACCGCGCGCTGGGCGAGCTCTTCGAGCGCCTGTGCGCGACGCACGGGGTGGACACGCTCTCGCTCGGCATGAGCGAGGACCTGGAGACGGCGATCGCCGCCGGCTCGACGATGGTGCGGGTCGGCACCGCGATCTTCGGGCCGCGCGAGCGCGTGCGGAGCGCCGCGTGAGGGTCGCCTTTCTCGGCGGCGGCAACATGGCGAGCGCGCTGATCGGCGGTCTCGTCGCGCGCGGCGTGAAGCCGCGCGAGATCTCCGTGATCGAGCCCCTCGCCGCCGCGCGGCGCCGGCTCGCGGCGCGGTTCAAGGTACGCGCCAGCGCCGCGCCCGACGCGCGCACGGGCGCGGCCGAGGCGCTGGTGCTCGCGGTGAAGCCGCAAGACCTGCGCGCGGCGGTGGCGCCGCTGGCGAGCCGCGTCGCCGGCCTGCTCGTGGTCAGCGTCGCTGCGGGCATCCGCATCGGCGATCTCTCGCGCTGGCTCGGCGGGCACCGGCGCATCGTGCGCTGCATGCCCAACACGCCGGCGCTGATCGGCGCCGGCATCACGGGCCTGTATGCTCCGGCGGGCGTGAAGCGCGCGGACCGGCGGCGCGCGGAGCGCATCCTGGGCGCGGTCGGAGAGACGGTGTGGGTCGCGAGCGAGTCGCTGCTCGACCCGGTGACCGCGGTCTCGGCGAGCGGACCGGCCTACGTGTTCTGGTTCATCGAGCAGCTCGCCGCCGCGGGCGAGTCGCTCGGCCTCGCGCCCGAGGTCGCGCGCAAGCTCGCGCTGCACACCGCGCTGGGCGCTTCCCGCCTTGCAGCGCAGAGCAAGGAGCCGCCCGCCGTGCTGCGCGAGCGCGTGACCTCCCGGGGCGGCACGACCGCGGCGGCGCTCGCGGTATTCGAGGAAGCCGGCCTCGCTGCGCAATTCCGGCGCGCGGTCGAGGCGGCGAGCCGGCGCGCCGCGGAAATGGGCGAGCAGCTGGGGCGCGACGGCTGATGTTCGTCCAGATCGCGACGCTGGTGGTCGACGTGGCCTCGAGCTTCGTCGTGTTCCTGCTGCTCGCGCGGTTCCATTTCCAGTGGCTGCGCGTGCCCTTCCGCAACCCTATCGGCGAGCTGATCGTCGCGGGGACGAACTGGCTCGTGCGCCCGGCGCGGCGCGTGGTGCCGTCGCTCGCCGGCCTCGACCTCGCCACGCTGCTCGCGGCGCTCGTGGTGCAGGCGCTCGCCGTGTACCTGCTGCTCGCGCTCGCGGGGGGCGGGCTGGGCACCGAGCCCGGGCACGTGATCGTCGTGCTGCTGGTGGGCGCGGCCTTCGACCTCGTGCGCTACAGCCTGTACCTGCTGGTGTTCGCCGTGGTGGTGCTGGCGGTAATGTCCTGGGTGAACCCGCACGCGCCCGCGCAGTTCATGTTCGACGCCATCACGCGCCCGTTCCTGCGCCCGATCCGGCGCGTCGTGCCGCCGCTGGGCAACATCGACCTGTCGCCGCTCGTGCTGCTGGTGCTGCTGCAGATTGCGCTGATCGTGCTCGAGCACCTGCGCGCGGCGGCGGCCGGCGCGCTGTAGTCAGCGCGCGAAACGCACTTCCTCCGGGTACGGGTAGACGTCCTCCTCCTCGCCGGCGCGCAGCCGCGCCTGCTTGGCCGCCCAGAACGCGGGGTCCATGAGGTCGGCGTGGCGTTCGAGAAAGACTTCGCGCGCCTGCGGGTCGGTGACGAGGAAGCGCTCGAACTGCTCGGGGAAGACGTCGTTGGGGCCCACCGACCAGTAGGGTTCCGCGGCCATCTCGTCGTCGAACGATCGCGGCGGGGGGATGCGGCGAAAGTGGCAGTCGGCCATGTCCGCGATCTCGTCGTAGTCGTAGAACACGACGCGGTTGTGCCGCGTGACGCCGAAGTTCTTCAGCAGCATGTCGCCGGGAAAGATGCCCGCGCCGGCAAGCTCCTTGATCGCGTCGCCGTAGTCGTGCAGCGCCTGGCGCACGCGCTGCGCCGCGCCGTCGCCCAGCGCCTCCGCGAGGTAGAGGTTGAGCGGCTGCATGCGGCGCTCGATGTACATGTGCTTGATGACGATCCTGTCGCCCTCGAACTCGATGCTCGAGCCGGCCTCGGCCTTGAGCTCCTCGAGCAGCTCGGGCGAGAAGCGATCCAGCGGCAGCGCGACCAGCGAGTACTCGAGCGTGTCGGCCATGCGCCCGACGCGGTCGTGCAGCTTGACCAGCAGGTACTTGTCCTTGACGGTCTGCCGGTCCATCTCCTTGGGCGGCGCGAAACGGTCGCGGATCACCTTGAACACGTACGGGAACGACGGCAGCGTGAAGACCAGCATCACCATGCCGCGGATGCCGGGCGCGACGACGAAGTTGTCCGAGGAATGGCGCAGGTGGTAGAAGAGGTCGCGGTAGAAGAGCGTCTTGCCCTGCTTGGCGAGGCCGACGCACATGTAGAGCTCGGCCCGCGGCTTCTTCGGCATCAGCTGGCGCAGGAACGACACGTAGGCGGCGGGCACCTCCATGTCGACGAAGAAATACGCGCGCGCGAACGAGAACAGGATGATCAGCTGGTCGGTATCCAGCAGCAGCGCGTCGAGGTAGAGCTCGCCGCGCGCGTTCTGCAGGATGGGCACGGCGAACGGCACCTCCTCGCTGCCGTTGACGATCTTGCCCACCGCGTAGGCCGCGCGGTTGCGGTAGAACAGCGACCCCAGCACCTGGATCTGCAGGCTGGGGCGCGCGCGCGCAGGGCGCGGGAAGCGGCGACGCAGCGCGCGCACGAGGAGGCGCAGGTCGCGGCCGAGGTCCTCCCAGGGGTTGGCGAGCCCGAAGTCCGCCGCGATCGCCGCCAGCGTGCGCCGCAAGCCCAGCCGGTGCGGGTAGTAGCTGCGGTAGGCCGGCTCGTCGCCTTCCAGGTGCTCGGTGGCCACGGCCGGGCGCCAGAAGATGAACTCGTTGTGGTAGTAGCGCCGGTGCAGCACCTGGCAGGCGACCGAGTTGTAGAACGTTTCCGCGCACTCGGGCTGCCGGTGCTCGTGCAGCAGCGGGATGTAGGCCAGCTTGATCGCCGGCCACAGCGATTCGTCGGCCTCGGTCTCGGGAAAGCGCAGCAGCACCTCGTCGACCGCCTCCTGCACGCGCAGGTCGTACATCTGGATGCGCTCGCGCGCGAGCGTGCGCAGCGCCGGCCAGTCGGCGCGCTCGAACAGCCGCTTCGCGCGCGCCGAGGCCTCGCGGAACAGCCGGTAGTGCTTGTCGAACCCGGCGAGGATCGCGCGCGCGACCGGCTCGGCGCGCCCCGCGCGCGCCTCGTGGATCGGCCGGATCTTCGCCGGGGCGCTCACATCAGGCGGCTTTCTTGGCCTTCGTGCCGCGCGACTGCGCGAGCGCGTCCTCGCCGAAGAACTGCTCGTCCTCGGTCGAGCCGTGCAGCGCCGTCGTGGAGGCCTTGCCCGCGGTCACGGTCTGCGTGACCTGGTCGAAGTAGCTGGTGCCGACCTCGCGCTGGTGCTTGACCGCGGTGAAGCCCTTGTCGGCCGCGGCGAATTCCTTCTGCTGCAGCTCGACGAACGCGCTCATGTTGTCGCGCGCGTATCCGTACGCGAGCTCGAACATCGAGTAGTTGAGCGCGTGGAACCCGGCGAGCGTGATGAACTGGAACTTGTAGCCCATCGCGCCCAGCTCGCGCTGGAACCGCGCGATCGACGCGTCGTCGAGGTTGCGCTTCCAGTTGAACGAGGGCGAGCAGTTGTACGCGAGCATCTTCTGCGGATACTTCCGGCGGATGCCCTCGGCGAACTTCTTCGCGAAGGCGAGGTCCGGCGTCCCGGTCTCGCACCAGACCATGTCGGCGTACTCGGCGTAGGCGAGGCCGCGCGACAGCGCCTGGTCGAAGCCCTTGCGGGTCCGGTAGAAGCCCTCGGAGGTGCGCTCGCCGGTGATGAACGGCTTGTCGTTCTCGTCGACGTCCGAGGTCACGATGTCGGCGGCCTCGGCGTCGGTGCGCGCGAGCAGCACCGTCGGCACGCCCATCACGTCGGCCGCGAGGCGCGCCGCGATCAGCTTCTGCACCGCTTCCTGGGTCGGCACCAGCACCTTGCCGCCCATGTGGCCGCACTTCTTGACCGAGGCGAGCTGGTCCTCGTAGTGCACGCCGGCGGCGCCGGCCTCGATCATCGCCTTCATCAGCTCGAAGGCGTTCAGCACGCCGCCGAAGCCGGACTCGGCGTCGGCCACGATCGGCGCGAACCAGTCGATGTCGCTCTTGCCTTCCATGGTCTGGATCTGGTCGGCGCGCATCAGCGCGTTGTTGATGCGGCGAACCACGTTGGGCACCGACGAGACCGCGTAGAGCGACTGGTCGGGGTACATCGTGAGCGAGTCGTTCGCGTCGGCCGCCACCTGCCAGCCCGAGAGGTAGATCGCCGGCACGCCCGCGCGCACCTGCTGCATGGCCTGGTTGCCGGTGAGCGCGCCGAGCGAGTTCACGAATGGCGTCTCGGTGCACTTCTTCCACAGCTTCTCGGCGCCCAGGCGCGCCAGCGTGTGCTCGATCTGCAGGCTGCCGCGCAGCTTGACGACATCGACCGCGTCGTAGCCGCGCTTGACGTCCTTCCAGCGCGGGTTGGCGGACCAGTCCTTCTGCAGCTGCGCGATGTCCTGCTCTCGACGACTCATCATTTCTCCTCGTGGGGGTGCCTAACGGAAGATCCGTTGAAACCACCGAAGATACGAGGCGCCATGGCGCATAGCAACAACTTGCCGGCGAAAACTTATCTATAGGTCTAACAATGAGTTAGCGACGAAATCGCAGCCGCTATTTCGCGATATGAATCCACGTTTCAGATTCTTGCTGCTCCGCAAAAACTTGGCGCCGGCTCAGGTGCGGACGAGCTTGCGGTGGCGGTGGATGCTCATCAGCATGCCGACGCTGACATAGAGCATGAGCATCGCCGTGCCGCCGTAGGATATGAACGGCAGCGGCACGCCGACCACGGGCAGGATACCGGCGACCATGCCCATGTTGACGAAGATGAAGGTGAAGAACACCAGCGTGAGCGAGGCCGCGAGCAGCCGCCCGAACAGCGTGGTTGCGCTGGCGGCGATCGAGAGGCCTCGCGCAATGAGCAGCGCGTAGAGCGTCAGCAGCACGAGGTTGCCGATCAGTCCGAACTCCTCCGAGAACACCGCGAAGATGAAGTCGGTGTGGCGCTCGGGAATGAACTCGAGGTGCGTCTGGGAGCCGTTGAGCCACCCCTTGCCGGCAATGCCGCCGGACCCCACGGCGATCGTCGACTGGATAGTGTGGTAGCCCGCGCCCAGGGGATCCTGCGACGGGTCGAGCAGCGTCAGGATCCGGCGCCGCTGGTAGTCGTGCAGCAGGCCCCACAGCGGAGGCAGGCTGGCGAGCGCGAGCAGCGCGAGGCCGCCGAGGACTTTCCAGCCGATGCCGGCGAAGAAGATCACGTAGAACCCCGCCGCCGCCACGAGCAGCGCCGTACCGAGGTCGGGCTGGCGCACGATCAGCGCCACGGGCACCGCGACCAGGATGCCGGCGAGCGCGTAGTCGCGCCAGCGGATCGCGCCCGCGTTGCGGTGGAAGTACCAGGCCAGCATCATCGGCATGGCGACCTTCATCATCTCCGAGGGCTGGAAGCGCATGAACCCGAGGTTGAGCCAGCGCCGCGCGCCGTTCACCACTTCGCCGCCGAGCGCGACCGCGACCAGCAGGGCCACGCCGGCCGCGTACACCGGCAGCGCGAAGCGCGCGAGCGTCTGCGGGGGTACCTGCGCGACGGCCCACATCGCGCAGATGCCTAGCGCGAGGTTCGCGACCTGGCTCGCGACGCGCGACACATTCTCGTAGCTCGCCGAATACAGCACCGCGAGCCCGAGCAAGCTCAGCGCGAGCGCGAGCGCGAACAGCGCCGGGTCGATGCCCTCGACCAGTCGCGCCCGCAGGCGCCGCACGGGATAGCCGGCGATCTCCATCAGTCGGCCTGCGCGCCGGTCGCGACGTCGGACTCGGGCGTCGCCCGCCGCCGCGCGGGCAGCTTGCCCAGCAGGAAGAAGTCGAGCACGGTGCGCGCGATCGGCGCCGCCGCGCGCGCGCCGAAGCCGCCGTTCTCCACCACCACCGCGAGCGCGATCTTCGGGCTCTCGACGGGCGCGAACGCGACGTAGAGCGAATGGTCTCGCAGCCGCTCGGCGACCTTCTCCTCGTCGTATTTCTCGCCCTGCTTCATGCCCACGACCTGCGCCGTGCCGGTCTTGCCCCCGCTCGTGTACTGCGCGCCGGCGAAGGCGCGCGCGGCGGTGCCCTCGAGATTGACGCCCGCCATCGCCCGCTTGATGAACGCGAGGTTCTCGGGCGCGAGCCGCAGCTGGCGCACGAGCTCGGGCTCGACGTAGCGGCGCTCTCCCGTGCGCGGGTTGTCGACGTGCGACACCAGGTGGGGCCGGTACATCGTCCCGTTGTTGGCGAGCGTCGCCACGGCCTGGGCGAGCTGCACGGGCGTGTAGGCGTTGTAGCCCTGCCCGATGCCGATCGAGATCGTCTCGCCCGCGTACCACTTCTGCTGCTCGGGCCGCGAGAAGCGCGCCTGCTTCCACTCCGGCGAGGGCAGTACGCCCTCGGCCTCGCCGTCGATGTCGATGCCGGTGCGCGCGCCGAAGCCGAAGCGCTTCATGAACCCCGCGATGGCGTCGATGCCGAGGTCGTTGGCGAGCATGTAGTAGTACGTGTCGGACGACACGACGATCGACTTGTACAGGTCGACCTGGCCGTGCCCGCCCGGCACCGAGTCGCGGAAGCGCCGGTCGCCGAACACGAAGTAGCCGGGGTCCGAGATCGTGCTGCGGGGCGTGCGCTTGCCGAGCTCGAGCGCGGCGAGCGCCATGTACGGCTTGAAGGTCGAGCCCGGCGGGTACAGGCCCGCGATCGCGCGGTTGTTGAGCGGCCGGTCGGGCGAGCTCATCAGCGCGTCCCAGCTCTGCGGGTCGATGCCGTCGACGAAGAGGTTCGGGTCGTAGTTCGGCTTGGAGACCAGCGCCAGCACGCCCCCGGTGGCGGGCTCGATCGCGACCAGCGCGCCGCGCCGGTCGCCGAACGCGTCCTCGGCGACCTGCTGCAGCTGCAGGTCGAGCGTGAGGCCGATGTTGTTGCCGGACTGCGCGGGCGTGGTCGGCGGCAGCGTGCGCACGCCGCGCCCGGCCGCGTCGATCTCGACGCGCTCGAAGCCGGTGACGCCGTGCAGCTCGCTCTCGTAGCTCGCCTCGATGCCCGACTTGCCGATGTAGTCGGTGCCGCGGTAGTTGGGCTCGAGATCGGCGGCCTCGAGCTGCTCGACGTCGCTCGTGGTGATGCGGCCCATGTAGCCGATCACGTGCGAGGCGAGCCCGCCCTCGGGGTACTTGCGGAACAGCCGCGCCTTGATGTCCACGCCCTTGAACCGCCAGCGGTTGGCGGCGATGCGCGCGACCTCCTCGTCGGTCAGGCGCGTGCGGATCGGCAGGCTCTCGGCGTTCTTGGTCTCCTGCAGCAGCTTGCGGAAGCGCGCGCGGTCGCGCGGCTGGATGTCGACGAACTCGGCGAGCTGCGCGATCGTGGCGTCGAGGTCGCGAACCTGGGCCGGGAAGATCTCGAGCGTGTAGGCGAGGTAGTTGCGCGCCAGCACGTCGCCGTTGCGATCGAGGATCAGGCCGCGGTTCGGCGGCAGCGGCACGATCGCGATGCGGTTCTCGTCGGCTTTCGCGCTGTAGGCGTCGTGGCGCAGGACCTGCAGCCAGATGAAGCGCGCGAGCAGCAGCGCGAATGCGACCAGCACCAGCAGGCCGGCCACGCCCAGACGCGCCTGGAAGGCGTGCAGCTCGCGCTCGGTATTGCGCAGCTCGGCGAAGCTCACAGCGTGCGCGTCTCGTCGAGCGGCGTCGCGCGGCGCTGGGGCATGAGCAGCAGCCAGCTCGCGATCGGCCACAGCAGCACCGTGATCGCCGGGCCGGCGAACAGCGACCAGCCGGGAAAGTCGGCGCCCGCGGCCAGGCGCACGCCGAGCGACACGGCCTGCGCCCCCTCGAGCAGCAGCACGACGTGAAGCATCTGGCCCCAGAGGTCGAACCACAGGATGCGGCGCGAGAGCGCGATCGCGCCGAAGGCGAGCACCGAATAGGCGAGCGCGTGCTGGCCCAGCAGCACGCCGTTGCCGGCGTCGACCAGCAGCCCGAGCGCCCAGCCGGTGGCGAGGCCCACGCGGCGCGGCAGGCGCACGCACCAGAACGCGAGCACGAGGCCGACGAAGTCGGGCGCGAGCGCGAGATTGGGCCAGGGCAGGAACGCGAGCACCAGCGCGGCGAGGAACGAGGCGACCACGGTCCCCGTGCGCGCCGGCAGCAGGATGTGCTGGGGCCGGTCAGGGGCCATCGGCGTCCTTGCGCCCGCGGCGCGGCCGCTTGCGCTCGGCCGGCGCCTCGGGATAGGCGGCCGGCTTCGCGCCCGGCGACAGCACCAGCACGTAGCGGCCGCGCTCGACGCCCGCGCTCGGCTGCGCGAGCACGCGCGCGAAGGTATAGGCGGCGTCGCGCTCCACGCGCACGACCGAGCCCACCGGCAGCCCGGGCGGATAGGTGCCGTCGATCCCGGACGTCACGAGCCGGTCGCCGCCTTGCACGTCGGCGTTGGCCGCCATGTAGCGCAGCTCGAGCAACCCCGAGGCGCCGCCGCCGAACGCGATCGCGCGCAGGCCGTTGCGCAGCACCTGCACCGGCACGGCCTGGCCCTTGTCGGTGATCAGCGTGACCTCCGACACGAACGCGCTCGCCCGCGTGAGCTGGCCCACGACCCCCATGTCGTCGACGACCGGGCTGCCCGCGCGCACGCCGTGCTGCGTGCCGCGGTCGACGATCACCTTGCGCGCGTACGGATCGCGGCCCGTGTAGAGGATCTCGGCGGGGATCGACTTGCGCTCGAGCCGCTCGGAGGCGCCGATCAGGGCGCGCAGCGCGCCAACCTCGGCCGCGGCGGATTCGTAGCGCTGCGCGTCGAGCTCGGAGGCGAGCAGCTTGGCGCGCAGCGCGTCGTTCTCGGCGCGCAGCTGCGACTGGCTGGCGAAGTAGCCGGCGACGCCCTCGGCCAGCACGACCGGCAGGCGAGCGGCTTGCTGGATCGGATAGGCCGCGAGCGAGAGCACGGCGCGGATCGCGTCGGCGTAGCCAAAGCGCGCATCCAGCACCAGCAGCGTGAGCGAGAGCGAAGCGAAGAACGCGAGCCGGACGAGGGGGGCGGGGCCGCGGACGAAGAAGGGCGGGGGTGTGTGCTCCACGTCAGCGAAGGGTTTGGGGGCCCCTCACCCCGGGCTCAATCGTTGGTGAAGATCGGGCCGAAGTGCTCCATCTTCTCGAGCGCCTTGCCCGAGCCGCGCACCACGCAGGTGAGCGGGTCGTCGGCGACGATCACCGGCAGCCCCGTTTCCTCCATGAACAGGCGATCGAGGTCCCGCAGCAGCGCGCCGCCGCCGGTGAGCACCATGCCCTTCTCGGCGATGTCGGCGCCGAGCTCGGGCGGGGTCTGCTCCAGCGCGGACTTCACCGCGCCGACGATCTGGTTGAGCGGCTCGGTCAGCGCCTCGAGGATCTCGTTCGAGCTGATCGTGAAGCTGCGCGGAATGCCCTCGGCGAGGTTGCGCCCCTTGACCTCCATCTCGCGCACCTCGCTGCCCGGGAACGCGGAGCCGATCTCCTTCTTGATGGTCTCGGCGGTGGTCTCGCCGATCAGCATGCCGTAGTTGCGGCGGATGTAGTTGATGATCGCCTCGTCGAACTTGTCGCCGCCCACGCGCACCGAGCCCGAGTACACCATGCCGCCGAGCGAGATCACGCCCACTTCCGTCGTGCCGCCGCCGATGTCGACCACCATCGAGCCGGTCGCGTCGGCGACCGGGAGGTCGGCGCCGATCGCCGCGGCCATCGGCTCCTCGATCAGGTACACCTGGCCGGCGCCGGCGCCGATCGCGCTCTCGCGGATCGCGCGGCGCTCGACCTGCGTCGAGCCGCACGGCACGCAGATGATGATGCGCGGCGAGGGCGAGAACAGCTTGTTGTCGTGCACCTTCTTGATGAACTGCTTGAGCATCTGCTCGGTGATCGTGAAGTCGGCGATCACGCCGTCCTTCATCGGGCGGATGGCGACGATGTTGCCCGGCGTCTTGCCGAGCATTTGCTTCGCTTCCTTGCCGACCGCCTGGATCGTCTTCTTCGCGTTCGGGCCGCCTTCCTGCCGGATCGCGACGACCGAAGGCTCGTCGAGCACGATGCCCTTGCCGCGAACGTAGATCAGTGTGTTGGCGGTGCCGAGGTCGATCGCCAGGTCGTTGGAGAAGTAGCTGCGAAGAAATCCGAACATGTGAATAGGTGTGGAGGCTCTGTGGGTGGCGCCTTAACTTTGCTCGCTAAGGCTGTGTCGCCAAAGGGCATATAATACTCGGAACAAGGCCTTGGGCAAGCGAAAGGCCGGACCCCGGACCCCGATTTTCGCAGCGCAATGTCGCTTACCCGAGACCAGATCCTGCGCATTGCCGAGCTGGCGCGCATCGCCCTGCCGGAAGCCGAGGCGCCGGCGGTGCTCGACCGGCTCAATCGCGTGTTGGGAATGATCGACCAGCTGCGCGCGGTGGATACCTCCGGGATCGAGCCGATGGCGCACCCGCTCGACCTGGTCCAGCCGCTGCGGCCCGACCTCGTCGCCGAGCCCGACCGGCGCGCCGAATACCAGGCGGGCGCCCCGGCCGTGGAAGCGGGGCTGTACCTGGTGCCGAAAGTGATCGAGTAGTGCTCGACGCGAGCCTGGGCGAGCTGCGCGCGGCGCTCGACGCGCGGCGGCTGTCGAGCGTGGAGCTCGCGCAGGCTTTCCTGCGCCGGATCCGGGCGCTGGACGGGGGCCTGAACGCCTTCATCACCGTGGACGAAGAGACAAGTCTCGCGCAGGCCCGCGAGGCCGATGCGCGCCTCGCCCGCGGCGAGGCGGGACCGCTGGCCGGCATCCCGATCGCGCACAAGGACATCTTCTGCACCCGGGCGCTGCGCACCACCTGCGGCTCGAGGATGCTCGAGCACTACACGAGCCCGTACGACGCGCACGTCATCGAGCAGTTCGGGCGCGCCGGCGCGGTGATTCTCGGCAAGACCAACATGGACGAGTTCGCGATGGGATCGTCCAATGAAACCTCGTTCTTCGGGGCGGTGCGCAACCCGTGGGACCGCGACCGCGTGCCCGGCGGCTCCTCGGGGGGCTCGGCCGTCGCCGTGGCCGCGCGCATGGCGCCCGCCGCGACCGGTACCGACACGGGTGGCTCGATCCGCCAGCCGGCGGCGCTCGCCGGCGTGTGCGGCCTGAAGCCCACGTACGGGCTGGTCTCGCGCTACGGCATGATCGCCTTCGCCTCGTCGCTCGACCAGGGCGGCCCGATCGCGCGCAGCGCCGCCGACCTCGCGTTGCTGCTCGAGGTCATGGCGGGGCACGACCCGCGGGACTCGACCAGCCTCGCGCGGCCGAAGGAGCGCTACGCCGCCGCGCTCGGCCTCGAGCTGCAGGGGCTTCGAATCGGCCTGCCGAAGGAGTTCTTCGGCGAAGGCGTCGAGCCCGCGGTCGCCGAGCGCGTGCGCGAAGCGGTGCGCTGGTTCGAGGCGCGGGGCGCGCGCACGGTGCCGATCGAGCTTCCCAGCACCGCGCTCGCGGTGCCGGTGTACTACGTGCTCGCGCCGGCCGAGGCCTCGTCCAACCTCTCGCGCTACGACGGGGTTCGCTACGGGCACCGCGCGCGCGAGTATGCGGACCTGGCCGATATGTACCGGCGCACGCGCGCGGAAGGCTTCGGCGCCGAGGTCCAGCGCCGCATCCTGGTGGGCACCTACGTGCTCTCGCACGGCTATTACGACGCCTATTACCTGCAGGCGCAGAAGGTCCGCCGGCTGGTCGCGCGCGACTTCGCCGACGCGTTCTCGCACTGCGACCTCATCATGGGGCCCACGTCGCCCACCACGGCGTTCCCGCTCGGCGCGAAAATGGACGACCCGGTCCAGATGTACCTGAACGACATCTTCACGATTCCCGCGCCGCTCGCCGGCCTGCCCGCGTTGTCGGTGCCGTGCGGCTTCGACGCCCAGGGCTTGCCCGTCGGCCTGCAGATGATGGGGCCGCATTTCGCCGAGGCGCGCCTGCTGGGCGCCGCGCACCGCTATCAGCAGGAGACGGACTGGCACCGGCGCGTGCCGGCGGAGACGCCCCTGTGAGGGCGCTCGCCGCTGTGCTCGCGGGGCTGGCGCTGCCCGCGCTCGCGCAGGACGCGAGCGACGGGCGCGAGCTGCTCGGCCAGCTCGGCGGCCGCCCCGCGCTGCTGCAGCTGTACGAGAACCCGCGCGCCGACGGCTCGGCGCGGCTCTCGG
>Ga0335082_10003207_pt1 | contig 17769 bp, 13 predicted proteins | sample Lox_Sample_41_FD_206718 | JGI IMG/M metagenome (GOLD analysis project Ga0335082, IMG submission 206718) | Soil microbial communities from Loxahatchee National Wildlife Refuge, Florida, United States - Lox_Sample_4.1 | ecosystem: Environmental > Terrestrial > Soil > Wetlands | place: USA... | reverse complement strand
TTTCCGTGGCTGGATATGCCGCCCGTCGCGTTCCGCAACTGGGCGAATGCGCACAACTTCTATGGAGATTTTGCGGACTTGGACGCAGCCAGCCTGGTGGACGTGCAGAAATTCTTTCGTACGTACTATGTACCGAACAATGCGGTGTTGCTGATGCTAGGAGATGTGAATCCCAAGGAGGGATTCGCATTCGCCGAAAAATATTTCGAGCCGATTCCTGCTGGCGCGACGCCTCCCTTTGCGGATTCTTCGGAGCCCCCGCAAGTGGAGGAGCGACAGGGACACGTGCAGGAGAAATTCGGGACGCTGCCGGCGATGGCAATCGGCTACGTTTTGCCGAAACGGCGAAGCGCGGAATGGCATGCTGTGGCCCTCCTAGACCAGGCACTGCACGGTGGGCGCGCCGGGCGAGTCTATCGCGAACTAGTGCTCGACCAGCAGATCGCGGTAGAGGCTGATGGCGGCATTGATGACCTGTTCGGTTACAACGGGCCGGCGCAAATGACCACGCGCATTCTCCATAAGCCTGAATATACGGCGGAGCAAACGCTGGCGGCATTCGATGCGATTCTAAAGGAAGTGCAGGAGAAGGGGGTCGGGACTGACGAGCTGGAACAGATTAAAGTGAAATGGCGTTCCGACTATTACTCGACGCTGGAAGGCGGGCGTGGCGGCTATATGCCGCGCTATGGCCTCATGCATTTGTTGGCCTGCTTTACACTGTTCGATAACGAACCCCGATTGGTCAATACCATCTTGGACGGATTTCTGGAAGTTGCGGCGAAGGATGTGCAGGCGGTGGCTCAGAAGTTCCTGCTGCCCGAGAATCGCGCGATCGTTTTCCGAACGCCACTGAACAAGGAGGCTGCGTGATGGCGACTCGAGTACACGAGACACCGGTCGCGGTCCCCGCGCTCGCACCAGAACGCGCAGTGGTCTGGCCAAAGCGCACGCGGGCGACTCTTTCGAACGGCCTGCAAGTAGTGTTGGCAGAGGCCCATTCGATCCCCAAATTTCACGGCGAGTTATTCTTTCGATCCGGCGAGGCGCTAGTTTCGGACCGTTCCATCGGGTTGGCCGAACTGACGGCGACGGTGGTCCGTACGGGAACGACAGCGCGTACCAGCCGCCAGATCGAAGAGGATTTAAGAAAGCTAGGTGCGGACCTCGGCGTGACAGCGGGGCAGGACACCAGCGCCATTTCGTTTGCGGGACTGAGCGAGTTTGTCGAGCCGTTGCTGCGGTTGGTGAACGAACTGGCACGCGGGGCGTCATTCCCCGAGGCAGAGTTTGAGCGCGAACGTCGGCAGAAGTTGGAAGAGGTGAAATTGGAGCGGACCTCACCCGCGTTCCTGGCGAGCGAGAGGTTACGGAAAGTGCTGTTTGGGCCGCACCCCTATGCCCGGGTATCGCCGACCGAGGCGCAAGTGATGGCGTACCGCCGCGACGATCTGGTGTCCGTCCATCGGGAGATTTACACTCCTGAAAACGCATTGTTGGTTCTGGTCGGGGACTTCGAACCGCAGGGGACGCTGCAACTAATCGAGGAAATCTTCGGTGATTGGTGTGGGAAGACACCGGAGATCAAGGTGAACCCGCCGCTGCCGCAGCACCGTGGCCGACGGGTGTATCTCATTCATAACCCCGGTTCCGTTCAGACGCAGATTCTGGCCGGATGTCACGCGATTACACGAAAGAATCCGGATTGGATTCCGCTGGGGTTGACGAACAGCCTTTATGGCGGAGCGTTCAATTCACGGCTTGTAATGAACATCCGGGAAGACAAGGGATATACCTACAGCCCCCGGAGTACCGTCTCCCCTTTGCGCGAGCACGGCTATTTCTCGATCTCCGCCGCGGTTCGCAATGATGTGGTGGCAGCCTCGCTGACCGAGGTGTTTTACGAGTTGGACAAACTGCGATCAGTGGCGATTCCGGAACCGGAGTTGGCGGACGCGCAGAACTACCTTTCAGGCGTGTTTTCCCTGGGCCTGGCCACCCAGGAAGGGTTGCTGACCCAGTTTGCGACGTCTGCGTTGCATGACTTGCCCGAAGACTACCTCGAGACCTATCGAGACAAGGTGCGCTCGCTGAAGCCCGCCGATCTGATGGCGATGGCGCGCAAGTATTTCGATTCGGCGAACCTGCAAATCGTGGTGGTTGGTGACCGCGCGCAGATTGTGGCGCAGGCCTCGCTGTTCGGCGATGTGAACGTCTACGACAACCAGGGGAATCGCCTGACCGAATAGGCGGACAAACAAGCAGTCGGGTCTTGCTTATATACTCACAAATAATATAATCACAGTATGACGGGGCGCGGCACCAGAAGAGCGGTTTTTTTCTGCTTCCTCGCAACACTCCTTGTGCTCTGGGCGGCGCAGGAGATCTGTGCAAAGAAGAAGCCGCCGCTGCACCCCGTCAATCTGAACACTGCGTCCGCTGCGCAGCTGCAAGAAGTGCCAGGAATCGGACCTTCCACCGCGGAGAGGATCCTGCAAGCAAGGAAATCATATGGCCGGTTCAGGAGCGTCGACGATCTGCAGTCGATCAAAGGAATTGGCCCGAAAAGACTGGAGAAGATGCGGAAGTATCTGACGGTGGGTCAGCCTCCATTGCAGACTGGGAAGCAGATCGCCCACGCGGGCGCGCGAGCCCCTGTCCCGAAGAGTATGTCGGAGAAGGCGCAACCTTCCGCCCAGCCGCCATCCCCTTCGACTAGCGACGAAGAAGAGCAGTAGCGGCCCTTGCGGTCAAGTGGTAACCAACGGTCAAGCCGGCCTGTCTTGCGCCAATCACAAACGCCGGAATCCGCACCCTTCAGCAGGACTCGATGGTTGCAGTGGACGGGGGGGCAGGAGTGTCACATGCGCGAAATGTCCGCGTCAGAGGCATCACGATTGCGTACTTTCGCAGGAAGGTGGCGAAAGCCGAGCTGCAGGGCGTCAGAATCGTTGGTGAGCAGGTTTTGAGGCGCTCAGGTCCAGAGGAACCTGGTCCGCGATCCGGATGCCGTAGCCTTCGAGCGCGACAACCTTCTTCGGATGATTGGTCACCACGCGAATATCTCTCAAGCCCAAGTCGATCAGAATTTGCGCGCCGATACCACTCTCGTGTTGCACCATGCGCTGTCGAGCTACTTCGCGATCAAGCTGTCCGCGCTTGTGAAAGTGAATCGTGGGAAGTGTGCCCGGGGGCTCCGGATTATCAATCGTGAAGCCGCGGCCGGTGTGGTGCAGGTAGAGGAACACACCTCGATCTTCACGGGCGATGAGCTCAAGCGATTTTTCGACAAGCTCAGTGCAATCGCAGGCTGTTGAACCGAAGACATCGCCGGTCAGGCAATGCGAGTGAACGCGAACGAGCGGAGGCGTAGCGCCGTCGAGTTCACCGCGGATCAGGGCAATATGCTGGTCCTGATCGACGTCGCTCGAATACGCGACCATGTGAAAATTGCCAAAGCGTGTGGGCAGGGTGGCTTCGGCCATCCGGCGAACATAGCGCTCGTGCTGCATGCGATAGCGGATCAGGTCCGCCACAGTCAGCATCTTCAGGGCATGTTCGCGACAGAATTCGATTAGTTGCGGCACGCGAGACATGGTGCCGTCTTCACTCATGATCTCGCAGATCACGCCTGAGGGATTCAACCCCGCAATGCGCGAGAGGTCGACACTGGCCTCCGTCTGACCGGCTCTTACCAGCACGCCACCGTTGCGAGCGCGCAGTGGAAACATATGGCCGGGCCGCGCGAGATCATGCGGGTGGGTCTTCGAATCGATTGCCGTGAGGATGGTGATGGCGCGATCGCTTGCGCTAATGCCGGTTGTGACGCCGATCTTGGCGTCAATCGCCTCGCAGAACGCCGTGCCATGCACCGAAGTATTGATCGGCGACATCAGCGGAAGATTCAGTTCGTCGCAACGTTGTTCTGTGAGGGTCAGGCATATGAGCCCGCGGCCGAACTTTGCCATGAAATTGATGGCGTCCGGCGTGATTTTCTCGGCGGCCATCGTAAGGTCGCCTTCATTCTCGCGGTCCTCATCGTCGACGAGAATGATCATGCGTCCCTGGCGAATCTCCTCGACGGCCTCTTCCACGCTGCAAAATGGGCTCGAACCCGGCACTAGGGCTGCTCCTTTGCCATCTCTCCCTAGTATACGCGCTGCGGAATGGTTCTCAATCGGCGGCAGGGTGCTCCGGCGGGGCCTGAGGCTGACCAGAAGCGACGACAGGCGAAGGCTTCAACGGGAAGGCTTGTACGGGCATTCCGGACCAGGCGTTCACGATACCCATTACCTCATGCATCACCTGGTTGATGCTCGCGGAATATTGCCACCAGCGTTCGGGTTCGAACGGATCATCGGAAACCGCATGAACAATCAGTTGGCCCCCGCGCGAAGAGTAATACCTATCCCAAAGCAGGCGAACCCGTCTTGTGTGCGTTTTGTTGGTGACGATGATTACCTTTTGTCGCCCGCCCCGGTTCTGCAGTGCAGCGCTGATTACATCCAGTTCTTCGTCGGTATTGACAATCGGTGTGTCGAGCACGCGAATCGCTTTCGCTGGAACACCGACCCGGCGCAGGACGCGCACATTTACGTCGTCCTCGGCCGGGTAACGGATTCCCAGTTCCTTCAGTTCGTCGACACGAAGCCCAGGGTGCGTCAGCCAGATCTCCTTGGCGTATCCGTCGTAATAGAGCTGCGCAGCTTCGAGCGCCCGGGCCGGTGTGTTGCCGCTCAACACCACGATGGCCGTCGTCGGCTCAAGACGGTCTTCCTTCACGAGCCATTTGCCGACTCGCAGAAGGCAGACAACTCCCGTAGTGGCCGTCAGCAGAACGGTGACCGCCACAGCCCGCAGGAAGACGCGCCATAAGAGCGATTTGCTGTTTGTCAGTACGCCGTTTGAGGGACCCATGGTGCCGTCTTTCAGGGGCGGTGCACTCCATTTCCTTATTGGCTGGTGCGAAAAGGGGAGCAGCTCTGTTGCCAAACTAGGCACATCCGGGTTTCGCTTCTGCTTTCCCGTTTCGTTTCTATCTATTGTGTTTTCAGTTTGTTACGTCCGGTGATGTGTGAACGGTAACGCGCATGGATGTGAGGGTGAGTTCTAGAACCATGTAATTCCGGCTGAAGAGCATGAAAAAGCGACGTTTTCGTCAATTCGGGTCGCCGGTCAAAAGTCGATGCTCGCGCACTCAGGAAATGAACGGAACGAGAAAGTGGTAGATGCCCGAGCCAAGAATAGCCGCTCCCGGGATCGTGAGCACCCAAGCCCAAACGATTCGCCGCGTCACGCCCCAGCGCACCGCAGTCAGACGGCGTGCCGAGCCAACACCAACGATGGCACCGGTAATCGTGTGCGTGGTGCTGACCGGAATGCCAAATTGAGCGGTGCCGAACAAAGTAAGTGCGCCGGCTGTCTCCGCCGAGAATCCGCCAAAAGGAGTGAGCTTGGTAATACGCTGGCCCATGGTTTTGATGATGCGCCACCCGCCAGCCATGGTTCCTCCACCCATGGCGAGATGACAACAGATGATCACCCAATACGGAACTTCATAGGTCTTCATCAGTCCGCCCGCAACCAGGGCCGCAGTGATGATGCCCATGCCTTTTTGCGCGTCATTGGTGCCATGCCCCAGGCTGTAGCCGGCCGCAGAGACAAGTTGGAGCCGGCGAAACCACCGATCGACTTTCTGTGGGCGCTGGTCTTTTACGATCCACGTGGTGATTATGCTGACGAGCAGTCCGACCGCCATCCCAATGACCGGCGAAAGGAAAATGAAGAGAACCGGATTGGTCCAACCATGCAGAATGAGCGTTTTGAATCCTGCATGCGCCACCGCCGCGCCGCCATAACCGCCCATCAGCGCGTGAGATGAACTGGTCGGTAATCCGAGTGTCAGGGTGATGAGATTCCAGATGATGGCGCCCAACAATCCGGCAAGGAGGACTTTCTCGTTGACCATCTCAATGTGCACCATACCTTTGCCGATGGTCTTGGCGACAGCTGTTCCGAACACGAAGGCGGCAATGAAATTCCAGAACGCCGCCCAGAGCACCGCTCGAAAGGGAGTCAGCACGCGAGTGGAAACAATAGTGGCAATGGAGTTGGCCGCGTCGTGCCAGCCGTTCGAAAACTCGAACGCGAGTGTGAGGAAAACAGTGATGAGTACGAGGTGGTAGCTGCTCACGGGTTCAGGCGTTCTTCAGGATGACGCTCTCGATCACATTGGAGACGTCTTCGCATTTGTCGACTGCCGTTTCAATGACTTCGAAAATCTCTTTCCACTTGATGATTTCAACGGGGTTCTTTTCTTCCTCGAAAAGGCGCGCAATCAATGTCCGACAGAGGCGGTCACTCTCATTTTCGAGGCGATTGATTTCGATCACCCGGTGCAAGGCCTTGTCCGGCGATTCCATCGCATGGATAGCCTCATTCAGTTCCACAGTGGCGGCACAGAGGACCTTTACAAGGTCCAGGGTTCCGGAGCGAACCTCCCCGACGCGGTAGAGGACGAAACGGCTGGCAGCGGCGTCGATGAGGTCGATTACATCGTCCATCGTGCTGCAGAGTTCGTGCATATCCTCGCGATCAAAGGGCGTAATAAAAGTCTGATTCAGCTTGCGAAAGATCTGGTGCGTGATTTCGTCGCCGTTATGCTCGATCGCCTTGATGCTTTGCACCTGTTCCGGCACACCGGTGTAATGCTCGAGCATCTCGACGAAAGCTTTTGCGCCGGTAACGATATTCTCGGCCTGACGTTGAAACAAGACGAAAAAATCCCCGTCATGCGGCATGAACCGCTGTAGGAATCCGGGCATGTACGATGCTCCCCCCTGAGGAGCGGGTGCGGTGGTTACCTTGGCAGTCTATCGAAGGCGGAAAGGTGAGGCAAGAAAGGGCGTCACACGGCGAGGGTGCCGTGGCCCGTACCGGAGAAACGGCTTGACCGAGCCATAAGTAAGCGATAGATTACCGTAAGTGGATACTTACATACAGAATAGTCTTGCGGCTTTGGGCGACCCCACGCGGCTTGCCATCTTCGAAATGTTGGGCGCGCATCCTCGCGCGGTGCACCAGATCGCAGAGCGTCTCCCCGTGTCCCGGCCGGCTGTTTCCCAACACCTGCGGCTACTCAAAGAGGCGCGGTTGGTGCGCGACCGGCGCGAAGGCACAAGGCGTATCTACGAACTGAACCCTGAGGGATTGGCCCTATTACGGGACCACTTTGCGGGGTTGTGGGATCGGACCTTGGCGGCATTTCAGCAAGCTGCCGAAGACGCCTATCGGGAGGAGAAACATCGTGACAGCTCAACCAGCGCTAACCACCAGCGTAAAGCGGACGCTCCGCGTCGCCGTACCTATTGAGTTCGCCTTTCGAACGCTGGCGGGGAGGATGGGAACGTGGTGGCCCGCGACACATCACATTGGCAAGACACCGTTTGCTGAAGTCGTCATTGAGCCGCGGGCCGGGGGGAGGTGGTTCGAGCGAGATGCGAACGGCGCGGAGTGCGACTGGGGATTAGTGTTGAGGTATGAACCACCAGAAAAGTTGGTGCTGGGCTGGCATTTGCAGCCGGACTTTCAGTTTGATCCCGATCCCGCGTCGGCGAGTGAAGTTGTATTCGAACTATTCGCGGAAGGTCCCGAGAGAACGCGCGTGGAGTTTGAGCACCGTCACCTGGAGCGGCACGGGGCAGGGTGGGAGAAATTGCGTACGAGCGTGGATGGCGGTTGGGCCCAGGTGCTGGGTCCGTACGAACGCCTTTTGAACCGGGAAAGCGTGTGATCGGGAAGGTGAAAACATGAACAAGCGATTCTGTACGAGTGCAATGATTGTAGCAGTCGTTCTTGGAGGGTTGTTCTTTGCGGGGGCTCAATCTCCCGCACCGAGTCCACTGGCGCCCTACATTCCCAAGAACATCAAGCCCTACTATCTCGACATGTTGCTGTTGAAAGACAAGCCCGACACGGCGTTGCCGGAGAGCGAGCGCGCGGAATGGATGCAGAAGCACTTGGCCTATATCCGGTCGCAAGTGGAGGCCGGAAAGTTCGTCCTGGTTGGTCCCTTGACGGAGGAAAACCGCTTGCGTGGGATCGCCATCATCAAGGCAGATTCAATGGAAGAGGCGAAGCACGTTGCAGCCGGCGATCCACTCGTACAATCAGGCCACCTGGTAGTTGAAGTGCATCCCATCATGCTCGAGGACCTATCGTCGGTGCGATTCGAATATCCCGAACTCACTTCGCGCTAGTTTGGAACGGGCAGCGTGGCCGACCTGAGTACCGACTCCGCGCTGCCCGCCTCCGTCCTACAACGAGCGCAGGAAGTTGAGCAGGTCTTGCTTCTGTTGGTTCGTCAGATTGTTGTATAGCGCAATGACCCGGTTGGCCTCCGAGCCATTGCTTGCGTGTTGAGCGATGGCATGGACCAGGCCGCCGTTCGCGGGCCCGGAGCGGCCATCGTGCAGGAAGAATATCCGCTGGCCCAGTCCCCAAAGAGGAGCAGTGCGGAATTCGTCGGCTCCGGCAGCGCCTTGGGCCACACGATCGCTGAGCCCGAAGCCCATGTTATGCACCAAAAGGTCCGAGTATAACGCAGCGTTCTGATTCGAGAGCCCGGGCGTGATGGCCGACACAGCTGTTCGCAGCGTCGCCGTATGGCAGGTGTCGCAGTGAATCTGGCTGAACAACGCCTTTCCGTTGGCGATGGACGCTGCCGTAGGGTTGCCAGGGATGCCGACAGTTGACGGTGTGGGCGGCGCGAGGAAGCGCATGAATACCGCGAAGACGACCGCATCGCTTGGAAGCTGAACCCCATCGAAGTCGAAATTTGTGCCGTCTTCGGGCGTCGGATTGACCTGACAACTCGACGGGAAAGCGCCGCGTTCATTCGGAAAAAGCTCGTTCGTTACGCCCATTTCCACGTTGTACGCCTCGCCCGAAAAGACTTCGAGTGATTTGTTCTGTGCCTTCCACCCGAACCGAGTGATCGTGCCATCATTTCCGGATGTGTTGGGATGGCCATTGATTCCTAGCGCCGCCTTCAGCCCCGGGTTGGCCCGCATGTTATTCAGGATGGTGGCGTCCGAAATATTCTCGATCAAACCGGCGCCGTAAACCGGAGTCGGGATACGGAAGATAAGGTTATTGGCCTGTTGCATGGCAGAGAAATTGGGCTGCGCGAGCGAGCATCCGCCCGCGTCTGATCTCCCAGTGACGGTGAACAGAGCATGCACGCCGCCGTCCGGAGTCCTAGTAACGGCCCCATTTGAACCGACGGCGAAGGGGAAGCGGGCCTCCCGCACCGGTCCATCGGCCGTGATGAACGAAGGGATCCGGTTCGTGGCGCCCTCCGCATTGGCCGCGGCCATCTGTGGGTTCGGGCCGATGTTCGGGTAGTCAGCCACAGAAGGACTGGTGCCTCCCGTGGCGGGTTGGGAGTGGCAGTTGCCACAACTGGTTGAATTGAAAGTCGGTCCCAATCCGCCTTTCACGTCCTCCACTTCATTGAATCGGAGGAGGCCATCTTGAAAATACTGTAATTGGGTCGAACTGAGTGATGAGATCGGATTACCGGCATTGACTTCGCCTGCCCGAACGCCGGGATCTTTCGCTGCAGTCGCTGCTGGTGTTTGCCCAGTCAGCAGGCGAGTAGCGAACAAAGCTCCAAGTATCAGGCAACACACGAGAATTGCTCTAAGAACCTTCATACATAGCCCTCCGTCGGGTATTGGGGGGTGCTTGAACACACCCCGACTTTGGCTGGATTGGTTGCGCTTCAGTGGAACTCAGGGGAACTGGGCGGCGTACTGCACTGACTGCGGGTCCAGAATACTTTTGTCAACGAAACTCAGGTCTGCTGTGGTTGGCCTCCGTTTTGTTGCCAGCGAAGGATTCCCGCAGACCTCACGTCGGGCCTCAGAAAGATGAGGTCGGACTTGTGGCAGGGAAGATGCCGCTGGTTGTTCTGACGGACTCGAGATCGGCCGGGAGAATGCCAGTGAACGTATGCTCGTGAGGGAAAGAGGTCAATCCAGAGTTGGTACGGAATTGGTACAGGTCCGATCCAGGTCGCCGGTCAGAGTATCGACGGGCAAAATCGCGTTCGTCGGCAGTCGCGCTTGTAACTGACTGCAACCGTGCGACAATCTAACAAGCATCAACAAAGCAACCGCGAATTTCTGAATCGCCGGATTGTGACGCCCACACGAACGGGGAAAAGCGTTTTCCGCTACCATTCGAATTCGGAGGAAAGATCTCATGAGTGAAGCCACACAAACAGCGTCCAATACCAAGACCTACCCGACAAAAGCTTTCGCCGCCCGCAGCGCCGCAACCCCGCTTTCGCCATTCACGTTTTCGCGCCGAGCGCCGCGGACGAAGGACGTGCAGATCGAGATTCTGTTTTGCGGTGTCTGCCATTCGGACCTGCATCAGGTGCGCGACGAGTGGCACAACAGCATGCCGACGGTGTATCCGTGTGTGCCCGGGCACGAAATCGTGGGGCGCGTCGTGGCAGTCGGAAAAGATGTGAAGAAATTTAAAGAAGGCGACATGGCGGCGGTGGGCTGCCTGGTTGATTCCTGTCGCGTCTGCGACAACTGCAAAGTAGGCTTCGAACAGTATTGCCAGAATGGGTTCACATTGACCTACAACGGGGAGGACAAAATCCTCGGCGGCGTGACCTATGGCGGGTATTCGGACAGCATCGTTGTCGATGAGGCATATGTGCTAAAGGTGCCCAAAGGGCTGGATCTGGCGGGCGTTGCGCCCCTGCAGTGTGCCGGCATCACCACCTACTCGCCATTGCGGCACTGGAAGGTCGGCAAAGGAAAGAAGGTCGGCGTCGTCGGTCTCGGTGGGCTGGGCCACATGGGCGTGAAATTCTCACATTCCTTCGGCGCTCACACGGTGGTGTTCACAACATCGCCAAATAAAACGGCGGATGCCAAGCGACTCGGCGCGGACGAGATAATTGTTTCAAAAAACGCCGACGAGATGCAGAAGCAAGCCGGATCATTTGATTTCATTCTGGACTGCGTTTCAGCCGAACATGACCTCAACGCTTATCTGAATCTGCTGAGACGGGAGGGGACGCTCTGTCTGGTGGGAGCGCCAGAGAAGCCCGCACCGGTCGCAGCGTTTAGTGTTATCTTTGGCCGTCGCAGCCTCTCAGGGTCGGCGATCGGCGGCTTGTTGGAAACGCAAGAGATGCTCGACTACTGCGGCGAACATGGAATCGTTTCGGATGTGGAGATCATCCCGATCCAACAGATCGATCGGGCTTACGAGCGCCTGCTAAAGGGTGACGTCAAGTATCGTTTCGTGATCGACAACGCATCGTTGAAGAAGTGAGCGCAGTTACGTCGGAAGGCGGGCGGGGCAGTTCAGTTGCGAATCTGTCGGCACCTGTCGGCGGCATGTCGATACAACGATCCGCTCAGCGTCCCGATGAGGATGTGGCCTTGCGAACACCCCGGCCCAATAGGAAAATCACTGCTCCGATCGCAAACATCTCCAGTGCAGGTACATTCACCTCGAGCTTCGTCCTCAGGTCAAGGCGATGAAGCATGGGCAACAAAGGACCATGGGACTCGCGCGAAAATCCTGGAAAATTCGTGCGAAAAGAAAAGGGCGGCCGGAGTGAACCGACCGCCCTTTTGGATTGAGATTCTGGGCTAGCTGAAAATGCCTTAGTACATGCCGCCCATGCCGCCCGCGCCCGGAGCACCGGCCGCCGCAGCCTTCTTGTCGTCTTCCTTGAGCTCGGCCACCAGTGCTTCGGTGGTGAGCATCAGGCCCGCGATGGAAGCCGCGTTCTGCAGCGCCAGGCGGGTGACCTTGGCCGGATCGATGACGCCCATCTTGACCATGTCGCCATATTCACCGGAGTCGGCGTTGAAGCCGAAGTGCTCATCCTTGGAATCGCGAATCTTGCCGATCACGACGGCGCCTTCAAATCCGGCGTTGTGCGCGATCTGACGAGCTGGTTCTTCGAGAGCGCGCTTCACGATGCCCACGCCAACCAGTTCATCACCTTCGGCCTTGATCTTTTCGAGCGCCCCGAGAGCGCGCAGGAGAGCCGCGCCGCCGCCGGGAACGATGCCTTCTTCCACGGCCGCGCGGGTGGCGTGCATGGCGTCTTCAACGCGAGCCTTCTTCTCCTTCAGCTCGGTTTCGGTCGCCGCGCCCACCTTGATGACGGCCACGCCGCCGACGAGCTTCGCCAAGCGTTCCTGGAGTTTCTCGCGGTCGTAGTCGCTGGTGGTGATATCGATCTGCTGGCGGATCTGCTTCACACGCCCTTCGATTTCGCCGGCCTTGCCCGCGCCCTCGACGATCGTGGAGTTGTCCTTGTCGATAGTGATTTTCTTGGCCTTGCCGAGATCTTCGATCTTCACATTCTCGAGCTTGATGCCGAGGTCTTCGGTGATGGCCTTGCCACCGGTCAACACTGCGATGTCCTCGAGCATGGCCTTGCGTCGATCGCCAAAGCCGGGGGCCTTGACGGCAGCGCACTGCAGGGTGCCGCGGAGCTTGTTCACCACGAGAGTGGCCAGTGCTTCGCCTTCTACTTCCTCAGCGATGATCAATAGCGGCTTGCCGAGCTTGGCAATCTGTTCGAGCAGTGGCAGGAGGTCCTTCATCGAGCTGATCTTCTTCTCGTGGATCAGGATCAACGCGTTCTCGAGGATGCACTCCATGCGCTCGGGGTCGGTAATGAAGTAGGGGGACAAGTAGCCGCGGTCGAACTGCATGCCTTCCACGACTTCCAGCGTGGTATCCATGGTCTTGGACTCTTCCACGGTGATGACGCCGTCTTTGCCGACCTTTTTCATGGCTTCGGCGATGATTCCGCCGATCTGCTTGTCGTTGTTGGCGGAGATGGTGCCGACCTGGGCGATCATGTCGCCTTTCACGTCGCGGTGTAGCTTCTTGATTTCCTCGACGGCCACTTCGACGGCCTTGTCGATGCCGCGCTTGAGGGCGGTCGGGCTCGCTCCGGCGGCAACGGTCTTCACACCTTCACGGAAAATCGCCTGAGCCAGAACGGTGGCGGTGGTGGTACCGTCGCCGGCCACGTCGCTGGTCTTGCTGGCAACTTCACGCACCATCTGCGCGCCCATGTTCTCGAGCGGATCGCGCAATTCGATTTCTTTCGCCACGGTCACGCCGTCCTTGGTGATGATCGGCGCGCCGAACTTCTTCTCAATCACCGCATTGCGGCCCTTGGGGCCGAGGGTGATCTTTACCGCGTCCGCGAGGGCGTTCACGCCGCGCAAAATCGACTGGCGGGAATTCTCTCCGGTGACAATCTGCTTCGCCATTTCTCAATTCCTCCTGAATTTTGCTACTGAACTCCGAATACCGCCGACTTCCGTTTCTTTGCTTACTTCTTCGCGGCCTTGGCCGCGCCGCCGAGCTTCGCCAGGATCTCTTCCTCGCGAAGGATCAGGTACTCTTCGCCATCGATCTTGATTTCGCTGCCGCTGTACTTGCCGAACAGCACGCGATCACCAACGTTCACGTCGAGGGGAACCCGCTCGCCCTTCTCGCGCTTACCCGCACCGACGGCAATGACTTCGCCCTCTTGCGGCTTCTCTTTCGCCGAGTCGGGGATGATGATCCCGCCTTTGACGGTTTCCTTCTCTTCAATGCGCTTCACGATTACACGGTCGTGGAGCGGTGTCAGATTGACTGCCATCTTTGAACAACCTCCATAGATTGATCTAAACGGTACTGCTTGAACTGCAGAAAAACCTGAGGGTGGGGGGTGCAACTGGGGTTTAGCACTCCTCACTAACGAGTGCTAATGATATCAGGAATTTCCTTCGAGTCAAGCGAATTCCCGACAGCGCTTCGAATGTCGGCGAGCCCAACAGAGCAGCGAATCCATTGTAAGTACAATGGATTCAGCGGTTACGACCGCCAGATTTTCCTTGCACTTGGTCATTGCCCTGCTCTCGTGCCCGCAGTAGACTCGCGGAAAATCACCTCTCATGCGCTGGCCTCTTTATCTTCGACTTGTTACGCTCACAACCGGTACACTTTTGTCGTTTTTCTGGATGGTGGTGATTCTGGGACACCGCCGTCAGCGCAACTTCGAGCGCATTTTCTTCTTCCTGTGCCTAGCATTGACTTCCTTCTTTGGAGGAAGCTTGCTCGCAGTGAACGCCCAGCTCTTTTACGGCGCCCCACCGGCCGGACTCATGCGAGTGGCGTGGGTGATTGTTTGCACAGGCCTTTGGTTCATCCCGCCTCTGACCCTCCTGCTGCATGTCGAGTACGCGGGGCTTCGCGGTCTGATTGGCTCCCCTCGCACCAAGCGGATCTGGGTCGTTGCGATATGGCTTCCGGCGGTACCGATCGTGGTGAACTCCGGGCGAGCATTGGGCATTGCGGGAGACTTTGATAGCCCGACGCGCGCCTTGGGGCTTGGCTTTCAACTTTACCTGGTCCTTTCGCTTGCGATGTCTGCGTATTGGCAACAGCGCTTCCTCAAGGTCGCACCGGATCAACAACAATTCGGCTTTCACCGCGTAATCGAGGTATTGCTAATCCTGATTTCGTTTCTGTCCGTTGACGTTGCGATTTCGCAGAAATTCGGAGCACCAACGGCTGCCCACGAGGCGTCCATGACCGCACTGGTTCTGGCCGTGCTTCCCTTGGGCATCCTCATCGCAAACGTGCAACGCTTCAATTTCCTCCAGATCGGGCGGCAGCGCAATTTGCTGTATGCGGTGTTTGGCGTGTTTCTGGCGCTCCTGTATCTCAGCTTTGTGCGGCGGGTGACTTTCTGGCTGGAGCCACACTTTCCGCCGGAGGCATCGGCAGCTCTGCTGCTGTTCTTGCCTGTCGTGTTTTTTGAACCGTTGCAGCGGCTGATTCGCCGCTTGCTTCAGTCGACTGCCCAAAAAGAGCTGGATAGCGTCCGCCCGCTTGCCATGAAGATTCACGCTGAAGCCAGCAAGGGCGACCTGCGACGATTGGTCCACTACATCGAAGACGAAGTGAAGAACAGATTTCAGTTCGAAAGCGTTCGGCTGGCCATCGGGGAGGCAAACAGCGGCAGCGAAGCTGGGACTAGGGGTGATCAGCGCCACGGAGACGAGAGTTTTTCCGTGTATCGCCCCGGCCGGTTAAATGGAGTGATCGCCGTGCGGCCCCATGGCGCGATGATTTCCGGAGAGGCTGCTGGTGCGATGAAGTTCCTCAGCGAATCGATTGCCGGCGCGGTCGACATGTGTATGGCGTTGGAACGGAAGCTGGAACTGGAAAGGGAACTGGCGGAGCGCGAGCGCATGGCGCTGGTGGGACAAATGGCGGCAAGCATATCGCATAATCTGAAGAACCCACTGGGCTCGATTAAAACTATTCTGCAAGTCCAGATGGAAAACTCCGAGTTGCCACCATCAGTGCGCGGGGAGACCCAGATCGTGCTCGACGAGATTAACCGGCTCTCGGCAAAGTTAAATCAACTTCTGCAGTTCAGCCGGACGGGCGTACGGCCGTCAACGCAAGGGGAGCTGTGTGACATCGCCGCTGTAGCGGCAAACGTGGCGGAAGTACTCGCCCGGGAGGCGGAATCCCGGGGAATCTCAGTGGAGTTGGCGCGCCACCCAAACGCATGCGCGGTGGTATGTCCGGCGGAAGCGGCCAATGACATTCTCTCTAATGTCGTGTTGAATGCGATCGAGGCCGTAGGGCACATGGGGCGTGTAGCGATTGGCTTCAGCTGTGAAAGCCTGACCTGCACGATCACGGTGGAGGACGACGGGCCTGGGATCACGCCGGAATTGCGGGAAAAGATCATGCATCCTTTTTTCACTACGAAGCCGAGAGGTACGGGACTAGGTCTGGCGATCGTTGCGCGGCGATTGGAAGAGATCGGCGGCAAGCTGGAGATCGACAGCCCCGTTGCAGGCGACCGTGGTAGCCGCTTTCGACTGGCATTCCCTCTCGCTCTAAAGGAAGTTGTGACATGAAAACGATCCTGATTGTGGACGATGAGCCAGCAGCCCGTTATGCCGTGCGTCGTGCGCTGGAAAATCGCTATCGAATCGTTGAGTCTGACTCCGCGGCGGCGGCTCGCTCCGCTTTGACAACGGAGCGCCCTGATCTACTGCTTCTGGATGTGGTGATGCCTGGGGAAGACGGCATCCACCTTTTAGAGTGGATGCGTGAGCACGGGAATCAGGTGCCGGTGCTGATGGTGTCGGCGCTGGATGCGGCGAAGACCGCAGTTGAGGCTCTGCACTTGGGAGCCGCGGACTACCTCGTAAAAGGGTATGAACTGGAAGAATTGCGCCAGCGAGTGGCGACGCTGCTGAAGCTCGTGTCGCTCGAGCAGGAAAACGATTCTTTGCGCAGTCGGATGGCGACGGAAGGCCAGTTCGGCCAGATGATTGGGAGGTCTGCCCCAATGCGACGGGCGTTTGAACTGGCGGATCGTGTGGCGCCGACGGATTCGACGGTGTTGATTCTGGGCGAAAGCGGTACGGGGAAAGACCTGCTGGCGCAGGAAATTCACGCGCGGTCAAAACGAAACGGGCGTCCATATGTGGCGGTGAATTGCGCGGCGTTGCCGGAAACCCTGATCGAATCGGAGCTATTTGGCTATGAACGAGGAGCGTTCACAGGCGCTGCCCAACAAAAGAAAGGCCGCTTCGAGCAGGCGCACGGCGGCACATTGTTTCTGGATGAGATAGGGGACATGAATCCGGTAACGCAGTCAAAGGTGCTGCGTGCGCTGGAAAATCGCACCGTCGAACGTTTGGGGGGAACCCAGTCGATTCCAGTCGATGTGCGAATCATAAGCGCGACCCATCGGAATCTGACCATGGCGATTCGCGATGGACGCTTTCGGGAAGACTTGTTCTACAGGCTACGCGTAGTCAGTATCGAGTTGCCGCCTCTGCGCGCGCACAAGGAAGATATTCCCGTGCTGGCACAGGCTTTTTTGCAATTGCACGGGGCGCGCCTCAGTCATACGGCGCGCCTGAGCAAGGAAGCGCTGGCTACCCTGGAGCGTCACGACTGGCCGGGGAATATTCGCGAACTCAAGAATGCCATTGAGCGCGCCCTTGTGCTCGCTCGCGGCGACGAGATTTCGATCGGTGATCTGCCCGAGGATGTGGTGAAAGGAACTCCCGTACTCCCGAAGGTCGGCGAAGGCTGCGTGGACCTGGGAATGGGCGAGAGCGATTTCCGCGAGGCGAAACGCAAGTTCGAGGTCGCATATCTGCGTCGTCAGCTTACCTCGCATCGGTGGAACATTTCCCGCACTGCCGCAACGATTGGGTTGCACCGGCAAAGCCTGCAAGAACGGTTGCGCGAGCTGGGGATTCGTCGACCAGGCCAGGAGATCGCCGAGGGCGACGAAGCATGAGGGCTAGCCAGGAACGGTTAGAACCTGCCGAAGACGCCTTGGGCTACGTGCTCGTTGGAGGCGCTAGCTCTAGATTTGGCCGGGACAAAGCATTTGTGGAACTCGGCGGCCAACCCATGTACGCAAGAATGGCCGCGTTAACGGTAGCGGCGGGAGTTTCCCGAGCGTATCTAATCGGAGATCCCCAGAGATTCAGCAACGTTGGTATTAGCGCTATTCCCGATCTGTGGCCTGGAGAAGGGCCACTAGGGGGGATTGCTACGGCTTTGTGGTACAACGAATCGGTGGATCTAACGGGTTACAACCTGATTGTTGGTTGTGACATGCCATTCCTCACCTCCGAATGGGTTTCTTATCTGTTGAAGAAGGCCAGA
>Ga0335082_10003205_pt1 | contig 17771 bp, 23 predicted proteins | sample Lox_Sample_41_FD_206718 | JGI IMG/M metagenome (GOLD analysis project Ga0335082, IMG submission 206718) | Soil microbial communities from Loxahatchee National Wildlife Refuge, Florida, United States - Lox_Sample_4.1 | ecosystem: Environmental > Terrestrial > Soil > Wetlands | place: USA... | reverse complement strand
TCCCCGTAAGACTTCGCCAGCCCGCGTGCCGTGTTGACCAGCGCCGTTCGTGCCCGCACCAGTCCTGCCCGCGCGCGAATCGTCATCAGATCCGCTTGCGCCTGCGTACTGCGATGCTTCAGCGGATACAGCAACTCAGGATCGATCCGGGCCAGCCGCGCCAAGGTCTGCGCATCCAGCCGATCGTCTTTCTTGCGGCTCTCCCCGATCAGCCGCACCTTGCGCGCGTTCGCCACGATGACTTCGTGTCCCAACTCGCTCAGCAAGCGGCTGATCCAGGGGGAATGCGTCCCGATTTCCAGTGCGATCCGGCTGCGTGGCATGGCGCCGAAGACTTCCTGCAACGCTTTCGCCGTTGTGCGCACTCGCTGCTCCAGTTGTATCTGGCCGGTTTCGTCCAGCACACAATACCAGCTGTTGCGATCTCCCAGATCGAGTCCGATGGTCAGTGTCTGCCGAGAAATATTCCTGCTCTGCTTCGTCGCCGCGGTGCTAACCTTCTTCATTGCCGGTCTCCTTTTTATCTGTGCCTTGAGCACGTCGATAACTTGGGAGCGTACACCGCATCCCGTGGGAGACCGGCCTTCTCATTCCATCTGGTTTCGTCAACAATCGCTTACAATCTGGGAACCGAGGAGCGATTCAGATGCGATACGTGATTCTTGCGGCCTTCATCTCGTTAATGATTGGGTCTATGGAAGCGCAACACGGTACGGCTTCAGACGGCTACTTCCCTATGGGTTATTCCGGGGACACCTGGACAGGTGCGGTCGCCGCAGTTGACGAGGCAAACGGGAGATAACGCTCGTTTACAAAGGCCAGAACGGTGCCGAAACGTTCGTCGGGGTGTTGCAGCAGGGATACCAAGTAAAGCTCAAGGATGGCAAAACTGCAGAGTTGAAGTTGGCGATGATTCCGCTTGGAACTAGGCTGCGAGTCTACTACGTGCCGAAGAACCACAAAGTAGATGGGCGAAAAGAAAAGTTCTATGAAATCTTCCGAATGGAATTTCCTCAGACCTGAAACGAGGAAGCATTACCAGACCGCAGCCAGACTGACGCAAAATCGCGATAGCACTCAAATCCCCCGGTGCGGCTAGGAAGCTAACGCCCGAACCGCCCAACGATGACGCCGATGATGGTCCCGCCAATGGCCCCCATGCCGATAATGGGGCCGTAAGCCTTCGTGATGATCGCGTCGGGAATACTAAGCAGCAACCCGAAAATCAGACCCACTGCCCATCCGGGCCAAGGCAAACGGGCAGCACCTATCACGAATCCAATTCCAAAACGGGCGATAAAAGCAGCCGTGATTGCGGCCCTTTTATCGGGAAAACTCATCGGCAGCATGATTCCGATGTCGATAGCACCGAACACCAAACCACAGATGATGCCTAGCAGGATTCTGGACATGTCGGCCCTCTTCTAAGGCGTGCCTATGGTGCAGGCGCCACAAGTAAACCAAATTAATTCTGCCCGTGTCCAGACGAGTCCGGAGATCCCACGGCCTTCCATCTGAACCGCGTGGGCAATCACTGTTGATAAATCGCGATAGCACTTAGAACCCCTCAATGAGAGCTATCGCCTGATTTCGAACCCTGTGGCACTCATCTTAGTCGCAAATAAAAAAGCGCCAGAATGCTCTGGCGCATCCGCGGCGAAAGAAAAAATCGGTCAGTAGCTCATCGAAGAGCCCTTCTGCGCGGGAACGTCCTTTGACGTCATGTCGAATGTGAGCATGAAGCCGTTCGTTCCCTTGAATTCGTAGGCCTTAGGGCCCTCCTTGTACGCCTCCAATTCGTTGGGCATCATTACGAAGCCATCGTTGCGCGGCGTACCCCAATACTTGACGTTCTTGAGCACCGCAGGTTCGTCCGTCATCCCTTGAAAACGCTTCAACTTGATCTCGGCTGTCTTGCCGCCGTTGAGGGTCGCGTGCGCTTGGTCTTTGTCGAAGGTCCATGTATCGATGTCGCCCTCGGCAGTCTGAAATGACTTCCACTTCACGGGAAATACGTGACCCAGGATTTCTCCAAGCGCTTGCCGTTGTTCCACGGTCGTGCCTTTATCGAAAGTCGCGACGACCCAATCCATCTGGCCCTGCGAGAAGTCGCCGCCCAGATCGCCGTTCAGCCAGATCTTGGCACCGGTGAGATCGACGTTGCCGTAGTGTCCCTTATTAACTTTGTAGGCGTTGTTGAATTTGCAAAAGTGTTCGGTCTTACCATTCTCGTGGTGAGCTGCTGGATGTGCGTTGAAATAGCACATACAGAAGTGTGGACAGCTACACGCCTCAATCGCAGTGGCGTTAATCGCCCAGTCGGCGGCGGGCGTAGTGGAATGACCTACGCTGACGCTAAGCAGGGCAACGGCCACAAGCAATGCCATTCTGTGCATAGAAGCACCCCCTGTCGTGCGACAGTATGCACCCGCTAAAGTTGCGCTGCAAGCTGTTTTTGGCACGATGCGGAATCCGCGCGAGCCTGGGGGGATGTCAATAACTATCAAGAAATCCCGATATCACTCATCGTCCGAACGTGCCGATCTGAATCAAATCGAAAGAAGTCGAAATTTGAGTGTTAAGGCCTGTTAACAACATCTTCAGCCTGTGTGTTGTTCGTTACCTCGGTGCATAGCTCCTCGATTCACGCCGGTGTCTAATTCGGTATGCCTCTTTTTCGCCGCCACAGACGCAATTCGAAGGTGAGCAGGGCGCATTCGGGACGCTTGTTGAAAGTGATTGTGTTCGCGTTTCTGACAGCTTGTGCGCGGAAACATATTGACGTTACAAAGCTGAATGCCGAATTGCTTGAGGCCGCCCAGAAGGGCGATACCCGGTCAATCCAGCATTTATTGCAAAAGGGCGCGGCTATCGAGGCCAAAGATCGCGATGGTTCCACACCACTTGCCCTTGCTGCCAACTATCGCCACGCGGACACGGCGAAGGAACTACTTGCAAAGGGCGCTGATCCCGTTGCCGGAGGCTTGGCCGGGATAGGTGTGCTCTCCGACGCAGCTGTAGCAAGCAATTCGACAAGGGTGGCTCTCATACTGGAGCGAGGATCAGACAGCAAGACCAGCAGCAAGGCACTGTTCGCAATGAGTGAGGGGCGGCCCTTGGTGTTAAACGAAAACAGGCAGGACGTTCCCGTCGAACGTTCATTTCCAGACGACTCCGAGATCGTACAGTTGCTCGTCGGGCACGGAGCCGACATCGAGGCGCGGGATGAAGAAGGGGCCACACCGTTGATGCGTGCGGCGGAATTTGGACAGACCGGCATTGTTCGCGCACTTTTGGAACACGGAGCGAAAGTTGAGGCTAAGGACAAATACGGTAATACTGCGCTAATAGCCGCAGCGTGCGAATGTGCCGTCGTCGACATGCCCGACACACTGCCCTCGATGAAGCTGTTGCTAGAAAAAGGAGCGGACGTAAACGCGAAAAACAAGCATGGCAACACTGCACTCACGGTTGCTCTGGAGAATCATCAAACCGCTGTCGCGGCATTGTTGAAAAGGGCCATCGCAGCCGGGCAGCAATAAGCGACGCCTCTGATGGTTTACGTAACATCCCGATTTCGCTCAGAATCCCACTTTGCGGCTCAAAGCGTGTAATGGCCTGATTACGACGGTTACGTGTCGTTCCCTGTGGAGTCGCATAGGATCACCGCTAGAGGAAGGTTAGGGAAGATGAGTCGCGCACAGTTGTTGCTTCTGGTTTTGCTGGCCTTAGGGAAAGTCGGATTGGCAGACGATAGACCGGTGAATTATGCACCCTCTCCGACATACGGTCCATCACAGGCGAATGCGGATTTAGAGGTGGCAGCAGCTAGCTGTCATGAAGCGCACTTCCAAAACGACGAAGCAGTCGCAAATGCATTGCGAAGTGGTGATACGGATCAGATTCTCCAAGTGATAGCAGAAGCTTTGGACGTATGGCGCGCTACATCCGAAACATCTGCGCTTTATCCCGCGAGAACTTTTTGCATTCACGAGTTGGTGCCGAGGTACTTGCAAGGTACAGACGTGCCCGGGCACGACTCGGATGAGGCAAGGCAGCCCACTCCAACCGTGAGGCAATTCCAACAGCTAGGAATTTCTTATTGGTATTATGTCTATGATGGCGATTGGGTTCTCGAGAATCCTGTTGATCTTATGGATTTCGCCATGAAGCACCTCAATTCTCGATGGGGTCGCGAGGCTTTCCTGATGATGACAAAGCTAGGCTGGAGTCTCGGCAACTGTCATGAAGGCGCGGACTATCAATTTCGGGAGGTTATTCGCCGGGGCGAGGAGTTTCTCAAAACGTACCCCGAGTCTGAGACATCAAACAGCATACGATTTGAAGTAGCTAGCGCATATGCGACGTGGTGGACTTTGTCGGCGTCGCCCACTCCCGAACGGTACAAGCAGGGTGGCGAAACAGCAAGAGAAAGAGCTATCGAACTATATCAGCAATATATCGAGCATCAGAAAGCACCGAATCGGTACGTTGAAAATGATGTCAAAGCGCTGCAAGCGAGGCGCCCTTTTCGCCAGATTGACTACCACTGCGAAGACTACGAGGACTAGATCGATTCTGGCTTCGCAGCGAGTTGACTCCGCTCCACTGTTGTAACATCGTCTTTACGCTCAAAATGCCGCCTTGCCGACCCGTACCGTTGACGTACAAGGGGACTAAGCGGTTTTCCGCATCGGGTGATGTTGTTCGCAAGAGTGATTTCCGAACTGGTGTTCTAGATTGTCCCGAGCAGCCTCTACGCTGACTTTCGTGCTATCGGTCAACGTAAATGAACGCTCACAGCGAGTGCAGACAGCGCGATACGGTTGGCCGCCAACCCATTGAATGATGCGAAGTTTGCGTAGTGGAATCAAAGTCATCGCTTTGTCTACTGTACACATTTGAAAGCATCGGTTCAGTACAGATTTGTGTGTAGGCGGTTTCGACTGTTGCAACATCCCGATTACACTCACCAGAAACTGCCTTCGCTTACAGAACCCCCATCGGAATAGCCAGAACGAGCATTGCCATGATTAGACTGCCTACCGATGTGGCAAATCGGGTCCGCTCCGGAGCCAGAATTCCAGCAATCAAGCCCCCCAGCGAACAAGCCAGACACGCTAACATCATTTTGTCAGCATCAATCATAGGCAGGTTCATTCGGAGGCCGATCGCCGGGTAGAAGATCATGTACACGAGTGATCCGATCGGAATTGCAAGCGCAGTCGTATTGGCTGTCACGGCGGCCCATCCTATCCGCCTGCGCCAAATCGGAATGTCGTTAGCTTTTCTGTCTTGGAAGCAGTACCACCATCCCGCAACGATCATCACCAATTCGAGGACCAGCGCCACAAGAAACAGAACGTTCTGAATCATCACTGGGGTACGACGTGAAAAGAAGAGCGGCAAATAGGCGAAGGCCAGAATTAACGCTGCAAAGAGTGGCGCCGCCTTGGATCGCATAGGTGTCTAAGAGGCAGTCTAGGGCATAGATAATGTTGAGCGAAGTTACCAAGGGAACGCTCGTTGGCGAAACATCCTCGTTACACTCAGAATGCTCCGGCAGGGGTTTTGAGCGCTATGGCCTGTTAACGTCAAGAATGGTCGGCAGGTTTGCTATTCTGGGCCGATCTCCAATGCACTTCTGGCGCAAGGATTATTTTCAGACTCTCAAGGACGTTGCCACCGAGGCTCGAACTGTGCCAGCGTGGGCGGATTACGCTGCATTCTGTGAAGAGTATGAGCGTGGATTACGCGACAAGGCATTCAACATTCTTGAACGGTTCACATCATCAATGGAGCGTGCGCCTTTCGCAGAGAGGCGGCGCTTTGTTAGTTGGTTATCACAGAGAGCGGATCATCGGGAAGGGCGGCACATGCTCATTCCGCATCACTTTTATATCCGCATTGTCGAACCCACGCTCCTAGAATGGACAGCCGTTGAACCCGATTGTCCTGAACCACATGTGTGGCTCGGAGGTTACGACCACGTCAAGCGTGCTTTTGAACTTGAGCCAAACAACCAGATGGCGCGGAGGAAGCTACTCCTCCTCGTTTGGGGGCGGGTGGACTTTGAGGCCTACGAGCATGGGTGCTCCAAAAATTTCGATAAAGACATGGCTACTTTAAGCGAGGTAGAGGAGCTGTTAAGAGGCCTGTCGAACGAAGAGGATCGCAAAAAACTAGCGGCAGACCTTGCCGAGGATCGGAGATTTGTCGAGCAGCACTCACGGAAGCAGTCAGGCCAATAGGCACAGTTGGCGAAAAATCGTCATTTCGCTCATAACCGGTCGGGGAATTTTAAGCGCTATCGCTTGGTAGCGACACTTGAGTGGAACTACACCGTCGGAAAGCGCTCAAGGTCTTTGGTCACTTCTTGCTAGGGTTGGGCCCTGGGGAACGAGCCGTAGCTTCTTATTGATGTTGGGCCAGTACTGTCTCAAGAGGTTGCCGGCAAACCTCCAGCCGATGTCGCCGGAATAGCGGATGAAGGTGTCACCGACGCTACGGCTGCCTTCAGGGTAGTACGTGTTCGCCAGGGTTTCTGCCGCAAGTGGACCTAACAGGCCCCCAAAGTTGATGACCGGTTTGCCAAAATCGCTGCGAGTTTTAACCAGACGTACAGCGGCGTACTTCACCGATTGCTTGAAGGAGAGACCATTCTTTACGTAAAAGCGTGGATCCTCATGTATGACGGACGCAATCAAGAACGTACCGAACATATTGTCTGAAGTGGCTCGCGCCATGTTTGCACCGAAACGTTTGAAATATCCCTGGCTACCCTGGCCATAACCTTCCGGGCTGTCGATGGCCTGCCCGTAAGCCGCCCCGACCAGGGTCGCACCGATAGTAGAGATAGCGACGCTGTCGTTCGCTGCGAGTTCGAACTTGTCCCACGCGCTCAGAGTTTCCTTGGCGGTGGCCAAATCAGGAAAGACAAGCGACTTCCGCTCCAGCACCCGGAACAGCGCGACGCCACCCTGGATTGGATTGTTTCCCGTGGTCGTCTGCGGCGACTGCACGCGACCGGAAGGCGCATCGGGCAAGGAATCAGATTGGGTTTGTTGGGCAGCGCCGACGGGGCCGAAGCAGCACATGATCAAGGAGGTGCTAAACAGATGAAGCCAACGTCTTACGCTTGTCACGATCACAAATCTCCTAAGAACAGTCACCGCTTTTGCACTCACCGTCTCACGCGCTAGGGAAATACTAGGAAATACGCCCGAGGACGAATCGTATTGCGCTCAGCGAGTTCGGAGTTTCCAGAGTTCTGTTCGGATTTCCCAGAGACGAAATTTCCTAGCAGTACGCCCTCTCTGGTCGGCAAGTGAATGATGTTCCGTCCGACGGTAGAGTCGTTCTTGATGCTGAATTAGCAGTATCTCGTCTCGCAGAATGTCGATTCGAGCAAGAATTGAAAACCTATCCACAAAGTCTCACCTCGTCCAGACTATGATGTAGGTTTTGCTGGCGAAGGCAATGTCTTAAGTGGACCAGCCCCATTTTCCACAATTGATGAAAAATCTGATAGCAATCAAAATGCCCGAAAAAGGCGAACGAAAAGCGCACGCTTGTGACATGGCCTGTTTTCGTCACTTGATTTCGTCACTGACTCACCGCTCAATCCATCGTGCTCCACTGAAGGAACGGCTGCGAGACAGACTCGATAGTGTCGTCGGGGTCCTCTTTCAGAGCGTTGGCCTCATCGCTTGCCGCCTTGAACCTGACGGTTACTTTGATGTAGGGACACTCGACGTGCACATAGGTCCGCTGGAAGCGATTCGATATGCCGCCTTCGGTCGTGAAGATGCCAACGAGGTCCTTCCTTTGCATGCCGGGTTCAATCTTTTCGATTTGCCGCAGGACTTTCGCAATCCAGTGAGTTCGCTCCTGTGTTAGCGCCGCGCTCATCGGTACAATTTCGTCTTGAATTTGTGCCTGACTCTTTGCCCACCGAGGTAGTGTGTCTTCCTTCGCTGGCTCTGCTAGTTTCTCGATGACGCGGGCAGTCGCGGATTCGTAGAGGGTGTAGGTTCCTTGCCGCACTTTCAGGCCGGAATGAACTGCTACCGCTCGTCCCTCTTCCCAGAAATGCCAGTCGAAAATGGGCGCACCCGGTTCAATCGTTTGCTTCTCCCCACCTTTTAGATAAATTTCCAGTTTTCGGCTCGGTGCTGGTGGGAACACATCAGTAGGGCTAGCGACCAAGCAGCCGACAGTTTGTTTGTCGGTCGCAAAGATGCTCTCCGAACAATGCCTCGTATCGGCCATCCAGATAAGCCTGCCAACGTCCGAACTGACAAAAATGTTCCCCTTCTCATCGATTGTTGCCTCTTTGTTGTAGCTCGTGTTCTGAGGGGCGAACGGCAGGGCTAAGAGCATGAGAAGGAGGGGAACAGATAGAGCAGCGCGGTTTCTCATCTCGCTATTATCCGGCAGCCGCGACTGGCTGGCGAAATATCTCGATAGCACTCAGAATGCCCGGGGGTTCTGAGTGTAACGGCCTGTTAACGGCAGTTGACTGCGTTGAGCACCAGTGGTGTCATTCTTCTCGAGGACATTCTGAAGCATGGAAATGCAAATCGAGGTGATTTTCGCGAAACTGGAATCTGATGACCTCACCGTGCTCGCGACGGGATTGGACGAGGCCAAAACGTTGGTCTATCAGCTTGCGCAAAGGTCGGTTTCGGCGTTGTTTACGGCTTCGGCTGAGAACCGTTTCGCCGTTGCGGACAAACTCTTCGCTATGGGGCCAGCAGTGATCCCAGCGCTGGAGAGCAGGATAGAAAACGAAGAAGAACCAGAGTCGACGACGCATGCAGCGTTGATACTTTTCAAGCGTGGGTCAAGGATAGAGTTGGACCGATAGGCACGATTGCATCGGCGCTTGCTTCTGCAAAAATTCCGGGAGCAAGCGAGGCCATTGCAGAACTTTTAACGAGGGAAACCGTAAGGAAGGACCCGTACACGGCGGTGACTCTACTGGAGGCGCTGCGCGATCTCGGGACTGCCCTCCCAAATGAGGCACTTCAACAGTTAGGGGATTCTGCTCCGCACCTACGGCGGTTTTTCTAGTTAGCGAAACATCCCTCATGAGGGGCCAATGTCTTTCATCCCAAGCCGGCTAATCGTGGTGAGCGACATCTTTGAGTTTCAAGACGGCACGCTGCACTTTGCACCAGCAGTCCCAATTCCGACTGCCGACCGAGTGTGCCTGAGAGCGGGCGATCAGCTTGAGTTGCGACGACCCGACGGGAGCGTCATCAAAACTACGCTTCACGGCATCGACCGTTTCTCCCCAAGCAATGGGATGGTCGGCCTTGGCCTAGGCAAGCCCATCAGCAAGACGGACATTCCGGTCGGCACTGAAATTTGGAAAGTGGGGTAGCAGCCAACTGGTGAAAAATCGCGATTTCACTCACCATGCCCCTGCCGGGGGGTTTTGAGCGCTATGGCCTGTTTTCGACAGTTATCGCGGTACGTCTCAGAAAAGTTCGGTAAAAATCCGCAGCTTCGGGTGCGCGTCAGCAAGCAGCGGGCTTCCGTCCGCGAAGGTTATTTTCAGGTGACATCGTTCCCAATGCTTGGCCTCAAATCCTCCGAACTCTGTCTCCATCCAGTCCGTTGCGTATGCTCCGCCGAAGATCTTGTCGGAGGTGCCTGAGTACGTCTCCTTTGCGCCACTACAACTCAACGTCCATGAATATTTGAGGCGCGTCTCAGCGCAGTCCTTTACACCGTAGGTGTCGTTGATGCCCAACAGGCATTGGAGTTCTCGGTGGGGATATTTCCTGTCTGCCACAATGCCCAGTCTGTAAAAGCCGCTGTAGTTAACCCAAAAGTCTTGCGTTACTGTCGTCCCCGGAGTGAGTAAGATGCTGCGATTGACTGCGACATTGTTGAGGACGAAGTACCACAAGAACAGGGGAACGACGAAAATGGCAGCGAGCAAAAGAACAACTCTGGTCCGTTGCGATTGCGTTCGCATTTGAGGTTTCCAATGATACCGCACCAAGTGGAGCGGTCAGTGGCAAAGTCCTCAACTGTTGAAACATCCCCATAGCACTCAAAATCTCCCCCCTCTAGACCTGCAGCAGCTAGCGAACACCAGAGATGGACAGGATGTGGATCTCTTGCTTGGAGAACACCACTACCCAGATTGACTTCTGCCACGGCAATGGCGGATGCCAGCTAAAGTAGAAGGTTTTGCGATCGGCAGAAAATCTGGCCGACATGTTGACCGAGGAGTTCGTTCGCGGCATGAATGCAGAGGCTTCATCTATCGGCCCGTCGCACACAACCGCAAAGCCGACGAAAAGTTTCTCCTCCTTTCTGTTCGCCACCATGGCGATGTCGCGGTAAACAAGGCTCTGGTTGGAAGGCTGCATTGCTAGAGTTTCGGTACAGGGCCTCACGGCAGGAGATTATATTGCGGCCTGCAGGGGCCTTGCTGGCGCAAATATTAACTAGGGTTTTGAGTGAAATGTTCTCAACAGTTATCTGGAATACAATCGTGCCTTTGGCGTAAATTGCTTGCGTGAGAACGAGCCTAGCGGCAACGGTGCTGTTGCTCTGCGTCTCCGCATTTGGGCAACTTGAAATCCGCATCCCTCGACAACGCTACAAACAACACGACAGAATTGACGTTGTCATCGCGAACAGCAGCACCAAGCAGGTATCTTTCTGCATCGAATATGGGCACTCGTCGTTCCAGGACGCCGACCACCCCGAACCGACTCCAACTCCTGTCTACGTGCAGCGCAAGGACAAACGGGGATGGGGCACGCTACTCATCGGGCCGGATGTAGGCAGCATGAGGCATTCCGCTAGTCTAGGGGCGGGAGAGTCTCAGGTATACCCATTTCGGTTGAGTGACGCAGGGGAGATGCGGATCATGGTTGACTACTGGATAGGCGAGAATGACCGCACCTGCCAACAACCAAAGGGGCGAAAGACCGCCAAGTCCCGCGTGTTCGTAATCGAGTAACGAACCTTGAGAATCACAAATGTTGAAACATCCTGATACCACTCAAAATGCCCCGCCCGGGGCTTTGAGCGATATCGCCTGTTCTCAGTACTTGAAGAATTCGGGGAAGAGCGATCGACACATTTCATTTAAGGCCCCTTGGTCGTTGCTGTAAAGTGGCGTGTATTTTTCCCCTCGGTAGCGAGTCCACCAGTACCCAACGCGAAACGGAAAACAGAACTGAGGTGAGCCAAGTTCTCTGTACAGAGATTCGTCCATCGCACACTCTACAGCGATGCGACGTTGGTTCGGCATCAATGGTTCGACATAGTCGCCGAGTTCTGCCAGCGGGACGTTCTCTGCTTCCCACGCGACTCTTGCGAACCGAAATGCTGGTCCGTCTTTCAGGTGACGATACAGCCGAATACCCGATTCCGTTGTGTCGATCGCATCCTGTACGGTTCTTACGCCTGAATTGCTCAGGTCGGAGGAGGATACGACCATCGCCGTCGAAAGATAGGACTGGCGAGCCGTCCAAGAAATCGTGCGGCCGCTGAGAAGAGGGGTCCGAAAACCATCGAAATGCCTCACAAGGGCCGCGCAATCAGCCTCAGTGCTGCATTCCGTCCACATCTCAAAGACTATAGCCATCGAATCCCGCCCTCTGTCCTTGTCGTAGCGGACATGATAGCCGATTGGGTGGCGCGGACCCGAAACTGTCGTAACATCTCGATGGCACTCAGAATAGGCTTTGGGGGCTCAAAGCGTGAAGTGGCCTGCTTACGCCAACTGAGAAGTTCTATTTCTCGGTAACATCTTTGCCTGTGTCGACTTCGAACTGTTGCTCCACGGCTATTGCGATCCTCTGGCAAGGGCCTTCAGGTTCAGGGTCATAGGTGTGAGTGCTTATAGCACTAGCTAGGGTCATATTAATCGGCAACTTGATGTACCCAAAACGTTCATCACGTTTCACAACTCCGTTCGTAACTTGCGACAGGTCCAGATATTGAATCTTCCATGAGGAATCGTCACCCCAAACGCATCCTGCAACAAAGCCGCATTCAGTGTAGAGACCTGTTTCAGTATTGATGTCCCCATCATCTTGACAAGGAACGTGGTATTCGACAGGCAAAAGCCATTTGGATTTGGTTCCTCCCCTCCTATGTCCACACACTCTGGAAGCCTGAGCAGGCGCGTGCCGGTATACGAGGGCGAGTAAAGCGCAAAATCCTGACCAGCCCGCCGGAAGTGAAGGAACGTCTTGAATAGGGTGGTATAGCTGCGAACGTATCTGCCAACCTGAGTTTCCTGTTCATCGATAGTACGAAACACTCCAACTTCAATGGAGTTCCAAGTTGGCTCGCCGCGAGGGCCGGGCGGATTCGGAATTTTACCGAGGACACGGGCCGAGTATGTCGGTGGCTTCATAATCCTCAATTATCGGCCAAACGGGCACGTTGCCGATTTACCCATTGGTGACTCGGCTATCGATGGTTGGCGTAACATCCCGTGGCTGTTGAAAAACTCCCGTTCTCGCAAAATCGTCGAAATTTTGGGGATAGAAAATGTCTACCAACACCGAGATCGTCGATTGTAGGGCTTCCTATTGCAAAGTGTTTTCGACCATTTTCTGCCGAGTGAGTTTTTCAACAGCCACTCCGATTTCGCTCATTTAGCGGATTTCAACCATGTGGCCCATCAGTGCCATTTCCATGTAGTGAGGTTCGCCGTAGCTTGGGAGTCACTTGGGGGAGGGCTGTTTAGGGGACGCGTCCCACGACTCGATGAGTCTGGGATTTTCGTCTTTTTTGGTGTGCTCGCCCAACGACCTGTAAGGGCGATGTCGAACCTGAAGAAGGGCTGCATGCAGGTGAAGTTGAATCCAGACCGTATTCTCGACCTGATCCTTGAGACTTTTGTTGAATACGACAACTGGCTGACGTTCCGACAACTCGCAAATCGTCTCACCGGAGATCCGGCGAACGACCAATTGATCGCCGGAATCGTCTATCGGCATAGCAGAGTGCTTGTGGTGACGGATGGCTGTAGGTGCAAGCTCCGAACAGCATTCATCGAGGATGCTCCGATCGCTTGTCGTCAACAATCGTCCACGCATCTGGTGTAACGTCCCGATCTCACTCATCGACCGCGCGCTTGCTGATCAGAGCGCAGGTGGTGATTTCCCTCGGCGTGGAAGGTCTCCCAACTAGAGAGAGTTGGGTAGCTTGCACTCGATTCAAGCGCCGGTCGTCGGCGGCTCACGACTCACAAAAAAGCTACAACCAGTCTCATAAACCCAACAAACCAATTGGTGCCCTGTTCGGTTTCGGACACCTGAGGCGTTGACGGGACATTGCGGTCGCGATGCCGGGCAGGAGGAACCTGACATGGGACAAGACCTTCGTTATGCACTGCGGCAGGCACGCAAGAATCCCGGGTTCACTGCTGTCGCCGCGCTCACGCTCGCGTTAGGCATCGGCGCCAACACAGCGATTTTCTCGGTCGTGAACGTCTCTCTGAGTTGTTGCTGCTGCCACTAAGCGGTCGCGAATGCAATTTCCGGGGCGCGCGCGCTTCCTGACGCATGTTCGAGGTGATGTACCAGTGTTGGGATCTGGTGCTCGTGGCAGGGCTGCGGGATCGAGAGATCGGTTACGACCTGTGCTCCCGCGTCGGGGCTATCCTTGGCGAGCACGATCACCCGGCTGCCAAGATAGAGTGCCTCTTGCGTGTTGTGCGTGACGAAGATGACCGTGACGCCGGTATCGCGCCAGAGTTGGCGGATGAGACGCTGCATGTCTTTCCTCGTGCCGGGGTCGAGCGCGCTGAAAGCTTCGTCCATAAGCAGGATGCGCGGATGCGTGGCCAGTGCCTGCGCGATGGCGACGCGTTGCTGCATGCCTCCCGAGAGCTGATGAGGATACTTGTGGGCATCGCGCGAATGAAGCCCGATGCGGTCGATGTAGCGCATCGCTTCGTCGCGAATCTCGCGCCGCCTGCTGAATGCACGAGGCGTAAAGCGCGTGAACAGGTTGAACTCCGTAACTTCCGGTCCGAAGGTGATGTTGCCGAGAACGGTCTTGTCGGGAAAGAGCGCGTATTTCTGCGGGACGTAGCCGCGCGTGCGGTCGGGCTGGTGGTGCTCGCGTCCGTCGATCAGGATGCGGCCTTTGTTAGGGATCTCGGCGCCAAGAATCATCTTCAGCAGCGTGGACTTCCCACACCCCGTTTGACCGAGCAGGCAGACGAAGTCTCCATCGTCGATACTGAGGTTGATGCGATCGAGCACCGGGCGCGCGGGCTTGCCATAAGCCACCGAGAGATTCTGGATTTCAATCAGAGCCATCGATCATGCCTCTTCCGGTCATACCTCTTGGAGTCATCCTGCTTGAAACCAGGGATGAAGTTTGCGGTTGAGGAAGCGCATGCCGAGATCGACGAGGAAGAGCAGCAGCGCGACCCAGAGTACGTAGGGAATGATGACGTCCATGCCCATGTGCCGGCGCAACAGCGCGATGCGATAGGCGAGGCCGTCGGTGGACGCAATCATCTCTCCCGCGAAAAGGAAGAGCATTACGGCTTTCAGGTTGAGGCGGATGCCGTTGAGTACGCGCGGCATGATTTGCCGCATCACAACGCGGTATGCGACATCGAAATCGCTTGCTCCGAGCGTGAAGGCTTTGACGATCTGTTCGTCGGGAACACCCTTGGTCAGGTTGAAAGTGTCCAGGATGATCGTAGGCGTGACGCCGATGACGATCAACATGATCTTGGAAAGCTCATCGATTCCGAACACAATAAAGAGGATGGGCAGAAGTGAAAGCGCGACGATCTTGTCGAAGAAGAGGATGAAGCGAAGCCAGAATGCTCCGACGTAAGGGAAGAGTCCCATATGCAGTCCCAGCAACACGGCAGGGATCAGAAGGAGAATGCTGTAAATAAATCGGCGCGATGTGGCGACCGTGTCTTTCCACAGCATGCTCGTGAAAAACTTTTGGCGTAGCGAAGCATTGTCAGGGGCGGTGGAGTCGTCGTCTTCCGCTGGAGTGGTGGAAGCGTTGGTCATGCCGTGAATCATCTGCGTGAGAGTTGGCATGACGCGGTCTTCGGGGTTGTCGTGATGTCGGCGTTGCGAAGTGTAAAAGTAGAGCGAAACGCCGAGGCAGAAAAGGATCCAGGAAAGCACGAGGCTCGTTGTTCGGCTCGGACGCGCGTGCACGAGTTGGAAACCGAAGGACATCTGTTTGCCCTCGGGGCTAAAGCCCCACTTTCGTTTGCCCTCTACACGGCGCTAAAGCGCCGCTCTTCCAGTGTGACGCATGTGTCTCGCACGACGATGTTTCGACGCTATGCCTGAAGGCATATCCTGATACGAATCACATTACAACTTGCTAGCTGAAGCCATTTCCATGAACTCTGTGTCGAACCGAAGTCGGATGCGATCCTGCTTGCCCTGCACCGTGCCATCCGGATATCGGATGGCGACGTCATCCACCGAGCCGATGCTTTTGCCGAGCAGTCCGTGATCGAAGCAGAATTGGCGAACGAGCGCCATCTTTTGTTTCAGGTCGGGCGATTTGCCGAACTGCGTGGCCGACTGTGGCTGGTAGAACATTTTGGTGGTGCTCAATTGCTCTTTGTACGAAGCGAGGGTATCGCCTGAACCTTCGGCGATCGAACTTAGAACTTTGTCGGAGGCAGCGCCTTGCGCGGACATCAGGCTCATCATTTCGTACCACGCCCCGGCGAGCGCTTTGGCGAACTTCTGGCCCGATCCGTCCGGGCGATCGAGAACGTCGGTGCGGACCACCGTGAGGTCGAGAATTTCTCCTGGGATTTGCGACGAGTTGAAAAGCGAGCTGATACCTTTTTGTTGCGCGAGTTGGGAAAGCATCGGCTTCCACGTTACAACGGCTGAGACGCTGGAGTCGCTTGAGAAGGCTGATTGGATGTCCGAGTCGGAGGTGTTGATCATCCGGACCTTGCTGATTTGCTCGCGCAACGAGTTCATCGTGAGCGCCCGGTCAAAGAGGTATTCCGAGACAGTTTTCTCGACGAGCAGCATCTTGTGTCCGACGAGGTCTTTCATCTGGAGACCGTTGCGGACCAGAAGAGCATCGTTGCCGTTTGAGTAATCTCCGATAAGGATGACGGTGGTCGGCACGCCCGATGCCGCAGGCATGTCGAGCGCTTCCATGTTGGTCATCGTGCAGGCGTCGATGTTACGGCCGACGAAGGCGTCGAGCGATGGCGCGTAATCGAAGCGTTGGACCTTGATGTTGATTCCGTACTTGTCGGCCCATTTCTTCATCAGGCCGGATTTCTGCATGTAGTGGTAGGGAGTCCATCCGGCATAAATCGACCAGCCGACAGTGAACGTTGGCTTTTGCGCGAACGCCTGCATACTTGCGAGGCACAACGCGAATGCGATCAGCTTCGTAGTGAGTGCACGGCACATCGTGAGTGGAATTCTAGGGTGAATTGAAAAAGGCTTCACGCGCATTTTTCTATTCCTTCGATGCAGAATTTTGGTGAGACCAGAATTTGTGATCAGTGGCATTCAAGATTTCAATGAGCGAAGATAAGCGCGCCATCCGCCGTATTGAGTGATCTCGACTGCCGAGACAATCGCGTACGGTTCGCACAGAAAACACTTCACAGACTCTCCGTCTTCGAGGACGACCGTGCCGATAGTGAGTGGGGGAGGGACTTCTGCGACGAAGCTGCCGAACTGATCTTGCGGGATGGACCAGACTTCGACTTCGATGCCGGGACCTTTGAGCGCCGGCTGGTGAACAAGACCGGGCTTAGCGGGAGAACATTCGCGGAGAGCGAACAGCCGGTATTCAGGAGCAGTGTGGCAGGTTCGCTGGAGACGAGCACCGCGTGCGGTGAGCTGATGGTTGAGCGGTTGTCCGCTCAGGTGCGCACCGACCACCGCGATCTCGATGCATCTTGGAGGCTTCTTTATTGGCGGTCCGTCTTCTCCGAGGTAGCGACTGGCTAGCGTGAGTAACGCTTCATCAGTGAATGCGCGGCCGATGAACGAGACTCCGAACGGAAGGCCATTGGAGCGGAAGCCTGCAGGCACAGCGACTGCAGCGAGGTCCATCAAGTTCACGAAGTTCGTGTAACAGCCGAGGTTGGTGTTGAGGTGGATAGGATCGGCAGTAATCTGCTCGTGGGTGTAGATGGTGCCGGTCGTCGGCAGAAACAGAACGTCAATATCTGCCCACTGTTGTTCCGCTTCACGGCAGAGTTCGCGCAAGCGGTAGTCCGCTTCGAAGACATCTGCCGCAGTGTATTTTGTGGCTCCGCTTATAACGCTGCGAACGGTCGGATCCGTATCGTCTGCGTGATCGTGAATGAAGCTCCTGATAGCAGCTAAGCGCTCGGCGACCCAAGGGCCTCCGTATAGAAGAGCAGCAGCTTTGTGGAAAGGCGAAAAATCAATTTCGATTATCTCGCCGCCGATCTGTTGAAGCTTTCGGATCGCCGCCTGATAGATTTGCGACGCTTCTTCGTCGCCAAAGAATTCGAGTTGACTCGGGACAGGTACGCCGAAACGAAAAGTGGTGTTCATCCAGGGAGAAGCACCTTCTCCGGCCCGAGGTTGGCGCGAATTAGCGTCAGCCGGATCAAATGCTTTTGCTATGTTCCAGACCCCGTATGCTTCACGGCAACTGCGGGCAAAGATCGAAACGCAATCGAGGCTGCGACAGGCGGGGACGACCCCCTGCGTGGACAGGAGGCCGCGCGTCGGTTTCAGTCCGACAAGGTTGTTGAAAGCCGCAGGCACTCGGCC
>Ga0335082_10003204_pt1 | contig 17774 bp, 14 predicted proteins | sample Lox_Sample_41_FD_206718 | JGI IMG/M metagenome (GOLD analysis project Ga0335082, IMG submission 206718) | Soil microbial communities from Loxahatchee National Wildlife Refuge, Florida, United States - Lox_Sample_4.1 | ecosystem: Environmental > Terrestrial > Soil > Wetlands | place: USA... | reverse complement strand
AGATCCTCGGCGACCTCGGCTACATGTACCTCAATCCGCGGATCCGCTTCTCATGACCGCCACGACCACTCCGCGGCGGCATGCCGGCTTCCTCGCCCGGACCTGGGCCCGGCTGCGATTGCTGAAGGAATCGCCGATCGGGATGGTCGGCGCCTTCCTGGTGCTGTTCTGGATCGCGGTGGCGATCCTGGCGCCCTGGATCTCGCCGCACGACCCCAACGAGAGCAACATGGACGCGCTGGTCGATCCCTCGCCCAGCGCGGTCAACTGGCTCGGCACCGACAACCAGGGTCGCGACATCCTCTCCCGCATCATCTGGGGCTCGCGCACGGTGCTCGGCGTGGCACCGGTCGCGGTGATCATCGCCTATGCCATCGGCTGCTTCCTCGGCCTGCTCGCCGGCTACTACCGCGGCTGGGTCGACCAGCTGATCAATCGGATCGCCGACATCATCCTCTCCTTCCCGGCGATCATCCTCTACATCATCGTCATCATGCGGCTCGGTCCCTCGGCGTTCAACATCGTGATGGCGGTGGTGTTCATCGCCTCGCCGCAGATCGTCCGCATCGTCCGCGGCATGACGCTGGAGCTCCGCGAGCAGGACTATGTCGCGGCGGCGAAGATGCGCGGGGAATCCGCGCTCTACATCATGCTGGCGGAGATCCTGCCCAATGCCCGCGGGCCGCTGATCGTCGATGCCTGCCTGCGCATGGGCTATACCACCATCACCATCGGCGTGCTCGGCTTCCTCGGCCTCGGCCTGCCGCCGCCGGACCCGGACTGGGGCGGCATGGTGAAGGACACCTATGCGATGATGAGCATCGCGCCGTTGATGTCGCTGTTCCCGGCCATGGCGATCAGCTCGCTGGTGGTCGGCTTCAGCCTGCTGGCGGACGGAATCCGCGAGATCAGCCTCAGGGATTAGAAGAGATCGAGGATTGAGCGAAAGATGACCGGTTCCGCCGCACGCAACCTTCCCGGCTCTCCGCCCACCGGCCCCCAGCTGGTGAAGCCGAAGGCGGTCCTGGAGCTGAAGAACGTCGCCATCTCCTACATGGTGCGCGCCGGCGAGTTGAAGGTCGTGCCGAACGTCAGCCTGACGCTGCACGAGGGCGAGGCGCTCGGCCTGGTCGGGGAATCCGGCTGCGGCAAGTCCACCCTCGCCTATGCCATCATGCGCTATCTCGGCGGCGCCGGGCGCCTCGCGGGCGGCCATATCCTGTTCGAGGGCCGCGACATGGGGAAGATGTCGGAGGCCGAGCTCCGCTCGATCCGCGGCAGCCGCATGGCCATGGTCTACCAGGACCCGATGAGCAGCCTCAATCCGGTGATCCCGGTCGGCCGACAGCTCATGGAAGTGCCGATGGTCCATTCCGGCGCCGGTGAGGTGGAAGCGAAGGAACGCGCCCTCACCATGCTGCGCGAGGTGAAGCTGCCGGATCCGGAGACTTTGTTCGACCGCTACCCGCACCAACTCTCAGGCGGCCAGCAGCAGCGCGTGGTGATCGCCATGGCGCTGATGGCCGAGCCTTCGCTGCTGGTGATGGACGAGCCCACCACCGGGCTCGACGTCACCGTGGAGGCCGCGGTGCTCGACCTGGTCGCCACGCTCCGGCGCAAGCACAACACGGCGATCGTTTTCATCAGCCACAACCTCGGCACCGTGGTCAGGATCTGCGACCGGATCGGCGTCATGTATGCCGGGGAGCTGGTCGAGGAAGGGCCGATCGCCGAGGTGTTCCGCGACCCCAGCCATCCCTATACCCGCGGCCTCTTGAATGCGATCCCGAGCCTCAATGCCGACAAGCGCAACCGGCCGCTCTCCTCGATCCCGGGCCAGGTGCCGCCGATCCTGGCGCGTCCCAAGGGCTGCGTCTTTGCGCCGCGCTGCATCTATGTCGAGCCGGGACGCTGCACCACGAGGCCGATCGACACCGTGCTCTACGGCGAGACCGGCCTCCATCGCGTGAAATGCGTGCGGACCCGGGAATTGCCGCGCCATGCGCGCGCCGTGGCCGCCAACGGCAACGAGGCCGCCCCCGCCACGGCGTCGGCGGAGCTGGTGCTCTCGGTCGGCGGACTGGAGAAGGCCTATCACCAGTCGCCCGGCGTGTTCGGCGGCGGCGGTTACGAGGTGCATGCGGTCGATGGTATCGACCTTTCCGCCGGACGCGGCACGACGCTCGCCATCGTCGGCGAATCCGGCTGCGGCAAGTCCACCTTCGCCAAGGTGCTGACGGGAATCGAGCAGGCGACCGGCGGCACGGTCCAGCTCTCCGGCGCCGAGATCGGCCGGACGCCGGTCGAGGCGCGCAGCGCCGCCACCAAGCGCGCGATCCAGATGGTGTTCCAGAACCCGGACAGCACGCTCAACCCCAGCCACAGCATCGGCTATGTGCTGAGCCGCGCGATCCGAAAGCTGCGCGGCATCGGCGGCCGGCAGGCGCGGGCCGAGACCGAGGCCTTGCTGAAGACCGTGAACCTGCCGGAGGAGTTCGCCAGCCGCAAGCCGCGCCAGCTCTCCGGCGGGCAGAAGCAGCGGGTCGCGATCGCCCGGGCGCTGGCGGGCGAGCCGGAGTTGATCCTCGCCGACGAGCCGGTCTCGGCGCTGGACGTCTCGGTCCAGGCGGCGATCATCAACCTGCTGGTCGAGATCCAGCAGAAGCGCGGCGCGACCCTTCTCTTCATCTCCCACGACCTTTCCGTCGTCCGCTATCTCGCCGACCATGTGGCGGTCATGTATCTCGGCAAGGTGATGGAGTTCGGCAGCGTGGCCGAGGTCTTCTCTCCGCCTTATCATCCATATACCGAGGCTCTGATGTCGGCGGTGCCGATCGCCGATCCCGAGGTGAAGCGCGAGCGCATCATCCTCGAAGGCGCCATCCCCAGCCCGACCGAGCGGCCCAAGGGTTGCCCTTTCGCCACGCGGTGCCAGCGCAAGGTCGGCGCCATCTGCGACGAGCAGACACCGCCGGAGCGGCGGACCTCGAGCGGCCATCGCATCGCCTGCCACATACCGCTCGAGGACCTGAAGGCGGCCGAGCACTTCGCGTTCTAGATCGAAATTCGAGGCCGCCGCCAGGAACGCGCTCGCTCACCCTCGCGGCCACCTCGCCAGGGCTAACCTATGTTATCCGGAAGTGCTCGCGGTTGCGGGATTGGCGGCGAACCGTGCCCGGTGCGATCGCCGGATGACGGAGGGGTATAGACTTTAGTCGTAAGTGACGGAGTCGGCGGCGCTTTGGACTTGATAGCCGTCAAATTCGCAAAATACAGTTTCCACCGAGGGAACTGCAAAGTCCGAGCCAACTTCTTGCCTTTGTTGGCTCACCGGACTGGCGGAGCCGAAGCGTGGCCATCGGTGGATCGGCGCATCCAAGGTCCGGCTCTGCCGTCCAGCAGTTGATTTCTCTTCTAGCCGCAAAGCGTCGGACTTAACACGGCGCCCATCAAACAGATTTGGGCCGGTGACTGCCGGTCGAAACATTGGGAGGACACCATCATGAGCCGAGACGACAAACCCGGAACGATTCGCCGGCGTACGCTGATCAAGGGAGCCGCGGCCGCCGGCGCCCTGCAATTCGCTTCTCCCTTCATCCTCAAGGCCAGCGCAGCCGATACCGTGAAGATCGGACTGTGCAACCCGCTTACCGGCACCTATGCCGCGGTCGGCAAGAACGAGATGATCGGCTGCCAATTGGCGATCGAGCAGATGAACGGCAAGGGCGGCATCCTCGGCAAGCAGGCCGAGCTCCTGGTCGAGGATTCGACCAGCGGCGACGCCGGCACCGCGGTGCAGAAGTCGCGCAAGCTGATCGAGCGCGACGGGATCAACTTCCTGCTCGGCAACGTGAACTCCGCCCTGGCGCTGGCCATGGCGCAGGTGAGCAACGAGAAGGGCGTGCTGCACATCGTGCCCGGCGGCCATACCGATGCGATCACCGGCGCCACCTGCCATTGGAACGTGTTCCGCGTCTGCAACACCACGCAGATGGAGGCGAACGCGGTGGCGGGCCAGCTCATCAGCAAGATGGGCAAGAAATGGTACTACATCACGCCGGATTACGCCTTCGGCCACACGCTGCAGGCCGGACTGGAGAAGGCCTGCACCAAGCTGGGCGGCGAGAAGGTCGGCGCGGACCTGACGCCGCTCGGCACCACCGACTTCTCCTCCTACCTGATCAAGGCGCAATCGGCGAACCCGGACATCATCATCTTCCTCACCCAGGGCGACGACATGGTGAACGCCCTGAAGCAGGCGGTGCAGTTCGGCCTCGACAAGCGCGTGCATCTCGCCGGCGCGCAGCAGGAGCTGGAGCCGCTGGAGGGCCTGCCGCCGGAGGCGCGGATCGGCACCTGGGTGTTCGAGTGGTACTGGAACCAGCCGAACGTGCCGCACGTCGCGGAGTTCGTCGATGCGATCAAGAAGAAGACCGGCCGGGTGCCGACCGCGCGCACCTGGTTCGGATTCGTCTCGACCTGGAGCTGCGCCCTTGCCGCCCAGGCCGCGAACTCGCTGGAAGGCGCCAAGGTGGCGAAGGCCCTGGAGGGCATGAAGCTGCCGCCGGAGATCGGACTGATGCCGGACCAGCCGTTCTTCCGCGCCGGCGATCACCAACTGATCGGCGACCTCTTCGTCGGCAACGCCCAGGCGCAAGGCAAGATGGACGACGACTTCTTCAACGTCACCGAGATCGTCAAGGGGACGGATGCCGCGGTCTCGGTCGAGGAGACCGGTTGCAAGCTGACTTGGCCGGCCTGACCCGGCCGAAGCCAGGAACCCGAATGTGAGCGCTTCCGTGCGTCTCCCTGGTGACGCACGGAAGCGCGTTCCACGCGCCAGCCGACGCGGATCCGGATGACCCAGCTCATCGTCTTCAACGTGTTCAACGGCCTCATCGTCGGCGCGTTCTATGCGCTGATGGCGCTCGGCCTCTCGCTGATCCTCAACCTCTCCGGCGTCATCAACTTCGCCCATGGCGGATTCATGGCGCTCGGCGCCTACATCGCCTATTCCCTGATGCCCTATACCGGCTTCTGGGGCGCCCTGGTCGTGGCGCCGTTCCTGACGGCGATCCTCGGCCTCGCGGTCGAGCGGGTGCTGATCCGCCGGCTCTACGGTCGCGACCCGCTCTACAGCCTGCTCCTGACCTTCGGGCTCGCCTACATCTTCGAGGACGGGACGCGATTCATCTGGGGGGCGCAGAGCGTGCCCTATCAGGTGCCGGCGATCCTGACCACGCCGCTCAGCACGCAGTTCTTCTTCCTGACCGGATACCGGGTCTTCATGGTGGCGCTGGTGGCGATCGCGGTGGTCGCCCTGTTCCTGATCCTGAGCCGGACCCGCCTCGGCATGCGGATCCGCGCCGGCACCCTCGATCTCGAGACCGTCTCCGCCCTCGGCGTCAACGTGCGGGTGCTGCGCAACCTCAATTTCGGACTCGGCATCTTCCTCGCCGGCCTCGCCGGGGTGCTGGCCGCGGGGCTCCTGGGCCTGCAGCCGACGATCGGCACCTCGCTCATCATGCCGAGCTTCGTCGCCATCATCGTCGGCGGCCTCGGCAGCCTGCCGGGGACCCTGCTGGGCGGCCTGCTGATCGGCATCGCCTCGGGCATCGCCACGGTTTACCTGCCCTCGGCCACGGAAGCGATCATGTATGTGATGATGGGAGTCGTGCTCCTGATCCGGCCGCGCGGCCTGCTCGGCGAGGAAGGGAGGATGCATTGAGCGGAACCGACCGGAGGCTCACACTCGCCGGCATCTGGATCGTGCTTCTGGCGATGCCGTTCTGGCTGCCCTATCTCGGCGGCTATACCGAGCTCGGCAGCCGGGTCCTGGTGATGGCCTTGGCCGCCATGGCCCTGAACTTCCTGCTCGGCTTCACCGGCGTGCTCTCCTTCGGGCATGCGGCCTATTTCGGCCTTGGCGCCTATGCCGCGGGCATGACGATCAAGTACCTGCTGCCGAGCAGCATCGCCGGCATCCTGATGGGCGTCATCGTCGGCACGCTGGCGGCGATGCTGATCGGCGCGCTGATCGTGAAGCTGCGCGGCGTCTATTTCGCCATGGTCACGATCGCCTTCGGCCAGGTGTTCTACTTCATCACCTTCCGCTGGAACGACGTGACCGGCGGCGACGACGGCCTCACCGGCTGGCAGCGCCAGCCGATCGACCTCGGTTTCACCAAGATCGACATCCTCGGAAACGACAAGGCTTTCTACTATCTGGTGCTGGTGTTCTTCGCCCTGGCGACCGGGGCGATGGCCCTCATCCTCCGCTCCCCGTTCGGCCGGACCCTGCTGGCGATCCGCGAGAACGAGCGCCGGGCGCGGTTCCTCGGCATCCCGATCGAGCGCCATATCTGGCTTTCCTTCGTGATCTCCTGCTTCTTCGCCAGCCTCGCCGGCGCGCTATATGCGCTCTTGAACAACTTCACCGATCCCCGGGCGCTGCGCTGGGACCTCTCCGGCAATTTCGTGATCATGGCGGTCTTGGGCGGCATGCGCTCGTTCTGGGGGCCGTTGATCGGCGCCGCGATCTTCGTCGTGCTGCAGGACTACGTCTCCAGTCAGACCGAGAACTGGATGTCGTTCATAGGCCTCTTCTTCGTGCTGGTGGTGCTGTTCTTCCCGCGCGGCATCCTCGGCATCTTCCGACGGAGGACAGCGTCATGACCCTGCTCCGCGTCGAGCAAGCCTGCTGCCATTTCGGCAGCCTGATCGCGGTCGATAAGGTCTCGCTGGTCGTCCAACCGGGCGAGCTCCGGGCCGTGATCGGCCCCAATGGCGCCGGCAAGACCACCTTCTTCAACCTGATCAGCGGGTATCTGACGCCGACCGCAGGCAAGATTCTGCTGGACAACCGGGACATCACGGCGATGCCGCCGCACCAGCGGGTGGCCCAGGGCATGGCCCGCACTTTCCAGATCACCGAGATCTTCCCCGAGCTCAGCGTGCGCGACAATCTCCGGATCCCGGTCGAGCTCGCCGCGGGGCATCGTCTCCGCCCCTGGCTGTCGCGCGCCGATGCTGCCGCGGTCAAGGAGACGGTGGACCGCTTCCTGGAGATCAGCGGCCTCGCCGCCAAGGCCGACCGGTTGGTCGGCGAGCTCTCCCATGGCGACCAGCGGGCGACCGAGATCATGATGTCGCTGGCGCTGAAACCCCGGCTGCTGCTGCTCGACGAGCCGACCGCCGGCATGGGCGACCAGGAGACCTATGAAATCACCCGGTTGATCCGCAGGCTGCACAAGGACCAGAAGCTTTCGATCGTCCTCATCGAGCACGACATGCGGGTCGTGTTCCATCTGGCCGACCGGATCATGGTGCTGGCAGAAGGGACCACGCTGGCGGAAGGCACGCCCGCGGAGATCGGAGCCAATCAGGCGGTGCAATCGGCCTATCTCGGGACTGCCGCATGAACGCGCTGGAAGCCCGGGATCTCCACACTTTCTATGGCAAGAGCCATATCCTTCACGGCGTTTCGCTGGAGGTACGCGAGGGCGAGATCGTGACACTGCTGGGGCGCAACGGCGCCGGCAAGACCACGACGCTCCGGAGCCTGATCGGCCTGACGCCGCCGCGACAGGGGACCGTGACCGTGTTCGGCAAGCCGGTGACCGGCCTGCCACCCTATCGCATCGCCGCCGCCGGCGTCGGTTATGTGCCAGAGGGAAGGCGCATCTTCCCGAGCCTCACCGTCGAGGAGAACCTGAAGGTGCCGATGGAGCGGGAAGGCCCGTTCACCATCGCGCGGATCTTCGAACTCTTCCCGCGCCTCGCCCAGCGCAAGGCCAACAAGGGCCGCCAACTTTCCGGCGGCGAGCAGGAGATGCTGGCGATCAGCCGCGCCCTGCTCCTCAATCCCAAGGTGCTGCTGCTGGACGAGCCTTCCCAGGGCCTGGCACCGCTGGTGGTGCAGGACGTGTTCAAGATCGTCGCCGCGATGCGCAAGGAAGGAATCTCTGTCCTCCTGGTGGAGCAGAACGTCCGCGCCGCCGTCGCCATCGCCGACCGCGCCTATGTGCTGGACGACGGCAAGGTCGTCTACAGCGGCGCCGCGGCCGAGTTCGCGGCCGACGAGGAGCGCGTCCGCGCCCTCGCCGGCGCCAGCGCGGAAAGCTGGGAAGAGGCGCCCGCTTCATAGCTGGGCCGCGCTGGATTGGTCATCACGCATATCCGGCACGGCTCAGGCTGCATCAACCCCCTCCCCAACCCCTCCCCCGATCTCGGTGGAGGAGCTTAACGCCTGCGAGTTACGAAGGAGAGGTAATCCTGCTCGCCGGCAGGTCCCTCCTTCTTCCCTCCCCCGAGACCGGGGGAGGGTGAGGGCGGGGGTTGATGCCGCGGTGATGGTCGCGAGTTTGCGCCGACGGACGATCCAGCGCTCCCAGCCAACCCGCGAAACGAAAGCGGCGGCCCGGTTCCCGGGCCGCCGCCGTTTCGTCACCGCTTCAGAAGCGGATCAGGCGTTCTCGTAGTAGTACTCTTCGCAGAAGTAGTATTCGGTCGGGTGCGGCTTGAAGTTCTTCAGCCGCTTGTCGAAGGGCTGGAAGATGGCACGCCAGAGCGGGAGCGCGATCGGGCCGTCCTCGTCCATCAGCTCCTCGATCTCCTTCATCACGACCTTGCGCTTCTCAACGTCGAGAATGCCCTCGGCCTTGCTGAGGAGCTCGTCGAACTTCGGATTGGCGTAGTTGCTCTCGTTCCAGGGCACGCCGGTGCGATAGGCGAGACCGAGCACCATGATGCCGAGCGGACGATGGGTCCAGGTGGTGAAGCCGAACGGCACCTTGGTCCACACGTCCCAGTACTGCGACGAAGGCAGCACGTCGAGCTTCACCTTGATCCCGGCCTTGGCCCACATCTGCACCATGGCCTGGCAGGCGGTCGGCTCCCAGTCGGGATCCTTCTTGCACTGGAGCGTGACCTCGATGCCGTCGGGATGCCCGGCATCCGCCAGCAGCTTCTTGGCACCCTCCGGATCGTTGTACTTGAACGCAGTCTTCACGTATTCCGGATGGACCGGCGCCACGTGATGGCTCTCGCCCGGGGCGCCGAGGCCGCGATGCGCGATCTTCAGCACCGCTTCCGGGTTGATCGCCATGCGGACCGCCTTCCGCACCCGCGGATCCTTGAACGGATCCTCGTCGCAATGCATGCGGGCGACCGCGGTCTGCGCGGTCGTGACCTCATGCACCTCGATATGCCCCAGCTTCTTGCATTGCTGGTAGATCTTGATGTCGGGGTCGTAGAGCCCGTCCACCTGCTTCGATGCGAGCGCCGCGAGCTTGGTCGCGGGATCGTCGCCGAGATCGATGAACTGCACCTCGTCCAGCCAGGGACCGTCGCCCCAATAGCTCTTGCGGGCCTTCAAGACAGCCTTCTTGGTCTCCTCGACCTCGACCGGCTCGAAGGCGCCGGTGCCGAGCGCGCCGACACCCCATGCGCCGTTGTCCTTAGGATGCAGGATCAAGGCCGGGTAGTGGAACAGGTTCTCCGGCATCGCCAGCATCGCGGACTGGCCGTGCAGGACGATGGTATGGTCGTCCTTCTTCTCGATCGCATTGGCATCCCAGATCTCGGTGGTCATCTTGGGATTGCCCTTGTCGTCCTTCTGCCCGGTATCCTTGTCCTTCAGCATGAAGCCCTTGAACAGGCCGAGCACGGAGGAGCCGACCGCGGGATCGAGCCAGCGGTTGATGTTCCAGATCACGTGGTCCGCGACCAGCGCGTCGCCGTTCGACCACTTCACGTTCTGCCGGAGATGCAGGGTCCAGGACTTCAGGTCGTCGCTGGCCTCCCACTTCTCGCAGAGGGCGGGGCGGGTGATGTTGTCGCCGCCGGTGCGGGTCAGGTACTCGTTCGCTTGCCGCACGATGTTGGAATCGTAGATCCAGGAGAACGTCGCCGGATCCTTGGTCGACGGCACGCGGGCGCCGATGCGGAGCACGCCGCCCTTCTTGGGCGTTGCGGCCCGCGCCTCGCCCACAACCGGCTCGCCCAGCACCTTGCCGGCGATCGAATAGGCGAGAGGCGCCGACATCCCGAGCAAGGTCACCGTGCGCAAGAAATCGCGTCGATCGATGCGGCGCTGCTCCAGCGCCTCGACCAGACCCGGAATCGCCGGGTGGTGGCGATCGGAATCGTTGCGATAAGCCATTGTTCTTGACCCTCCCTGTTCATTTGAGCGCCCGGGCGGGCTTCGTTGCCCCTGTCCGAGCGCGGTATCCAGCTTAATCCCGCGGACGGCGCTCACAAGGGCCGAAATATACATGAGGAAATGACATATCAAAATGTGCCGATCGAATGGTTCGCCCGCTCGACCGGCAATGCGACTTGATCGGCGTCAGTCCCAGCTGGATCAATCGTTGTCGGTGAGGCCGGCGCCGGCGCCGGCGAGGCGGGATTCGAGGCTGGCCGGCACATAGGTGCGATGGACCCAGTGTTCCAGCCGGAGGCGCAGATGGTCCGCAATTGGTTGCCGTCCCGGGGAGCGCTCGACCTTTCCCATCGCAGGAATTGCGGCCCCGTCCAGCGAGAACACAATTCCTTCCGCTGCTTTCGGGAGACCGATCTCCGCCGTGCACCAGAGGTCGCATCCATGGCAGACGAAGCCAGCGCCGGGCCAGGCAAGGCGGAACCGATGATGCAGCTGCTCCGCCGCCCGCGCGGCGAAGGGCAGGAGCAGCAGCGGCTCCGCCATCCGTCCGAAGCGCAGCGGGTTATCGATGGTGATGGTTCCGGCGAGATCGGAGAGCAGCGGGCCGCAAAGGGCCGGGCTCAATGGACCGGTTCCCGCGGAGACCCAGGTGCCGTCGCGTTCGACCGGCGGCGGCAGCGCGCCTTGCAGCCGCTCCACCTCGGCAAGGCAATCGACGACCGGCGCCGCCCAGTCGAAGCCGTGATCGGCGAGGAAGCGCGCCGCCTGGGCCATCTCCTCGGCGAGGCCCCAGGCAAGGCCGGCGCCCCGCGCCGCCTTCCAGACCATGCTTTCGATCTCGTTCAGGGCGGGCGTCATGCGGCGGGCTCGTTCAAGGCGGCGTAGATCCAGTCGTCCTCGGAATCCGCCGCCAGGGTCTCGGGGAAGGGCGCGCCGGGGAAGAGGCTGATCCGCACCCAGCGATCGGAGCGCGGATCGAACCGGGTCGCGCCGAAGAAAGAGAGCTTGCAGCGCAGTAGGTCGATCGGCCGCACCGCAGCGCCGATCAGGTTGTCGCGCACCTCGGCATAGGGATGCCGGGCCGACATCTGCACCCGCCGCACCACATGGCGATGCTGGGCGTGGCGCAGCAAGAAGATCGCGAGCGCCTCGCCCGGCGTGGCAGTGCCGAGATCGCGATGCAACGCGGCAACGTCGCGGCCGATGGCGAGCGGATGCTCGAGGCCGGCGCCCGGCTCCTGCGCGCGCTCGCCGAGCCGCGGCTCCAGCTTCTCCTCCGAGACATACCAGAATCGTGCCGTCGCCTCGGCGCGGTCGAAATCGATGCCGAGCGCCCAGGCATAGTCGCGCGCGATCACGGCCTTCAGCGCCCCGCAGGTGATCCCGCCGTCGATGCGGAACTCCGCAGCTTCGTCGGTCCACATGCGGTCGGCCAGGAAGTCGACCTCGGCGCCATGGGGCTCCAGCAGCAGCGTCACCGTGTATTCCTGCCCCTCGAGACTGAGGTTCGCCTCCCCCCAGCGATAGACCGCGTCCCAGGGCCGATGCTGCGCGAGGAGGTCCGTGCGCTCCAGCTCCGCCTCGAGCCGGGCGAGGTCCGCCAGCAATGCTGCGACCCGCCGCGCCTGGATGGTATCGACCGTGCGCCACTCGGCGAGGCTGCGCCGGGCGCGGCCGAGCACCTGGCGGAACCGCGCGCGAGTCTCCGGCCGCGCCTCAGGGATTGCGCGGACGATGGCCAGCGCCTCCTCCCGCGCCGCGACCCAGCGGTCGATCAGCAGCGGGTGGCGCACCAGGAAGGGCGCCATGCCGAGGCCGGTCGCATTGCCGACGCCGAAGCGGCGGCGCAGGTCCGGCTCCAGGACAATGGCCGCCGCCGGCGCGCGCATCCGCGCCAGGTGCTCGACCAGGTCGAGTGTGAAGCTGCGGATCAGCCAGACCGTCAGCATCTCGGCGCGGAAGGAGTTGCGGAACTCCGGGCGCTGCTGCAGTTCGTCGCGGTCGGCGATGCCGAACTTGCCGTTGCCATAGACCGCGGTCGTGCGCATCAGATAGCCCACCTCCTCGACCTTGCCGCGGTGGGGCTGGCGGCCGGCGGCAAGGCTTTCCACCACATGCTGGAACAGGCGCACCGAGCGGTTGGCGCGGGAGAGCACGAGGTCGGAGGGCTGGTACCGCCCCGCCTCCTGCTTCGGTACGTTGGCGCCGAGGCGCGCGATCTCCGCCTCGTCCGGGATGCCGTCATAGAGCGCAAAGGTCGCATCCCAGGCCTCCGCGATCACCCGGTCGCTGCGCAGCTCGTCCGGCAGATCGTGGCCGAAGCAGACCAGGCTGTAGAGATGCTCCGGGGTCTTCACCGTATAGACCGCGACGCCGACCCCGCGCGCGTCGATGCGCCAGGTCGGCCGCGCGAAAGCCCAGCCCTCGCGCTTGGCCTGGCGCAGCATGGCGCGCAGGAAGGAGAGCCGGGTCTGGTGGAAGGCGCCGAGGCGCTCCAGCCGCATCACCAGGTCGGGCGGCCGCAATCCCACCGCCGCGACGGTTTCGGCCTCGATCACGCCGCCATCCCGCGGATGCGCTCGAGCAGGGCGGCATCGACCGCGACGCCGGATTCGGCGGCACGCATGCGATTGGCGGCGCGGCGGGCACCGGGAAGATGCGTCCCCGGCTGGTCGGTGATCGCCGCCGCGAGCCGCGCCAGCCTCTCAGCGAAGACGCCGCCTGACGCGCTGCCGGCATCGATGGCGATGAAGCACTGCCCGGTCCTGGGCGGGCCGCCTGCCGGGCCGGAGAACGGGCTCGCGTCGATGCCGAGGGTGGCGCCGCTCAAGGCCGCCGCCATCAGCTCGACGATCAGGCCGAGGCCGACGCCCTTCTGCCCCCCGGCCGGCGCCATCAGGCCCTTGACCGCGACCGCGGCATCCGTCGTGGGCCGGCCCTCGGCGTCGAAGGCCCAGCCTTCCGGGATCGGCTCGCCGGCGCGGGCCTTCTTCATGATCTCGCTCTTCGCGACCACGCTGGCACTCTGGTCGATCACCAAAGTGGCACCGCCCTTGCCGTCCGGCGCCGCCAGCGAGACCGGGTTGGTGCCGATCACAGCCCTCTTCCCCCCGATCGGCGCGATCGAGGCCGGCGCGTTGGTGAAGCCGAGGGCGAGCAGGCCTTCGGTCGCGATCCGTTCGGTGTGATGGCCGAGCACGCCGCAGTTATAGGAATTCCGCACCACCAGCACCGCGATGCCGAGCTCCCGCGCCTTCGGCAGCAGCGTCTCGAAGCCAAGCGCGATCGCCGGATGGGCGAAGCCGCAATCGGCATCGACCGTGACGATGCCGGCTTTCGGCTGCGCGAGGCGCGGTGCGGCCTCCCTCTTCACCTTGCCGCAGGCGAGATGCTCGAGATAGGTCGGCAGATAGGCGAGGCCATGGGATGCGAGACCCTCCGCCTCCGCGCGGGCGATCGCCGCCGCCAGCGACGCGGCCGCCGCGGTTCCTGAACCCGCCTCGGCAAGCGCATCCCGGGCGAAGGCCTCGATCTCGGCGATGGAGAGCTGGGGCATGGCGCCGTTGGTTATAACGATGGAACTATACCGTCTCCAGCGCGGTGAAGCGCGGGCGCGCGGGCTCGAAGGACTTCGCGAAGAAGCGATACCAGTTGAGACCCAGGATCCCGTCCGCCTCGGCGGCCGCGAATCCCGCCTGGCGCAGATGGCCGCGCAGGCCGGGGAAGTCGCGGTTGTCGCGGAACCATTCGGGCTGCGGCGGGAATATCGCCTTCGGCGCGCAGCCGGGGGCGCTGCCCTCCTTGGTCCAGCGGCCGCTGCGCATCCACTCGACCACCGAATCCGGCTGGTCCTGGCAGAGATCGGAGCCGATCCCGACATGCGAGACGCCGATCCGGTCGGCGAGGCGCTTCGCCATGGCGGCGAAATCCGCGGCGGTGCAGTTGCTGCCGCCTTTCAGGTGATGGGGATAGAGCGAGAGGCCGAGCATGCCACCGCTGTCGCGCAGCGCGTCGAGCACCTTGTCCGACTTGTTGCGCGGCGCCTGGTGCCAGAAATTGGGATTGGCATGGGTGATGGCGATCGGACGCTCGGAATGCCGGATCGCCTCCAGGGTCGAGCGTTCGCCGGAATGCGACATGTCGATCGCCATGCCGAGCCGGTTCATCTCGCGGATCACTTCCTTGCCCATGCGGGTGACGCCGCCATCGACCGGCTCGTAGCAGCCGGAGGCCAGCAGCGACTGGTTGTTGTAGGTCAGCTGCATGAAGCGGACGCCGAGGTCGTAGAGCAGCTCGACGAGGCCGATATCGTCCTCCAGCGCCGAGCAGTTCTGCAGGCCGAAGAAGATCGCGGTACGGCCGCTTTCATGGGCGGCCGAAACATCCGTTGCCGAGCGGCCCGGCATGATGAGGTCGGCGTGATCCTCGAAAAGACGGTTCCAGGTCGCGATGTTGCCGGCGGTCTCGCGGAAGGTCTCGTGGTAGCAGATGGTGACATGGACCGCGTCCATGCGCGCAGCCCGCATCTGCTCGAAGATGTGCCGCGACCAGTTGCAGTATTGCAGGCCGTCGATGAGAAAAGCGGGCGTGCTGGAGATCGGCATGGCGGTCGGTTCGGATCAGCGTTGCGGCAAGCCTCCAACGCCGCGGGGTCTTCCGTCAATCGGTTTCGCGCTAGACCGCCACGGAGAAGCCGCCATCGACCGGGATCGCGGTCCCGGTGACGAATTCCGATGCCGGACTCGCCAGGAACGCGGCGATTCCGGCGAACTCCTCGGGGCGGCCCCAGCGGCCGGCCGGCGTCCGCGCCAGCACCCGCTCGTTCAGGCCCTCGATCTGCTGGCGCGCGGCGACGGTCAATTCGGTGTCGATCCAGCCGGGCAGGATCGCGTTCACCTGGATGTTGTCCGCCGCCCAGGCGACCGCCAGCGACTTGGTCAATTGCACCACCGCGCCCTTGCTGGCGGCATAGGCCGCGTTGGGTGCCGCGCCGAAGATCGACAGCATCGAGCCGATGTTGATGATCTTCCCGCCGCCCGCCCGCTTCATATGCGGATAGGCGGCCTGGCAGCAGGCGAAGGTGCCGGTCAGGTTGACGTCGAGCACCCGCTGCCATTCCTCGTCCTTCAGCACTTCCGGCCGCTTGCGGATCGCCATGCCGGCGCAATTCACCAGGATGTCGAGCCGCCCCAGCGTCTCCGCGACAGCCGCGATCATGGCGCGACAATTCGCCTCCTTCGAGACATCCACCGGGAAGAACGCCGCCTTGGCGCCGAGCGCCTTCAGCTCGGCCATGGCGCGTTCGGCCTTGGCGGCGTTCTGCGCCGCAACCGCGATGGTGGCGCCGGCTTCGGCCAGGCCCGTCGCCATGCCGAGGCCGATGCCGCCATTGCCGCCGGTGACCACCGCCACCTTGCCGGTGAGATCGAAGAGCTTCATGCAGCGCCTCCCGCGCGGATCGGCATGGTCACGTCCTCCTCCAGCAGCCCGGCCACGTGCTCGCCGATGGCGAAGCACGAGGTCAGGCCCGGCGATTCGATGCCGAAGAGATTGACGAGGCCGGGCACGCCGTGCTGCGCCGGACCCTCGATGCGAAAATCGATGATCGGCGATCCGGCCGGGCCGAGCTTCGGCCGGATGCCGGCGTAGTCCGGCGCCAGGGCGCCGTCCGGAAGGTCGGGCCAATAGCGCCGGATGTCGGCATAGAAGGAATCGCCGCGCCGGGGATCGACGGCATAGCCGATGCCCTCGATCCACTCGACGTCGGGTCCGAAGCGCGCCCGGCCGGCGAGGTCGAGGGTCATGTGCGTGCCGGTCCCGCCCGGCACGGGCATGGGATAAACGAGGCGGCTGAACGGCGCCTTGCCCGCGAGGCTGAAATAGTTGCCCTTGGCGAGGAAGACCGGTGCAGCACTCCGCGGCGGCAGGCCCTTCAGCGCCCGCGCAAGATCGGAGGCACCCAGCCCGGCGGAATTGATCACGGTTCGGCAATGGATCCGCAACTGCGACCCCTCACCAACCCCTGGGCCGCCCACCGCGAGGGCGATGCCGTCATTGCCGACCTGCCCGGATTCGACCGGTGCGTTCAGCACCACGACGCCGCCCGCGGCTTCGAGATCGCCCTGCAGCGCCAGCATCAGCTGGTGCCCGTCGATGATGCCGGTCGAGGGCGAGAGCACGGCGGCGGCGCAGACCAGCCGCGGCTCCAACGCCATGGCGGCGTCTGCCGAGACCCAGGTGAGATCATCGACGCCGTTGGCCTCGCCCCGCTCCTTCAGCTTCGTTAATGCCGGGATCTCGTCATGGGTAACGGCAACGATCAGCTTGCCGAGGCGCGCATGGGGCACGCCGTGATCCGCGCAATACCGGTAAAGCATCCTCCGGCCGGCGACACAGAGCGTCGACTTCAGGAAGCCGGGCGGATTGTAGATGCCGGCATGGATCACCTCGGAATTGCGCGCGCTGGTCTCGCTGCCGATCGCGTCGTTGCGCTCCAGCACGATCACCTCGCGGCCGGCTAGGGCGAGGCGCCGGGCGATCGCGAGGCCGATCACGCCGGCGCCGACGACGACTGCGTCGACACTCTCGGTCATCCAACCAGCTGCCGATGAACCAGGTTCTTCATGAGCGCATTCGCACCGAAGCTCCAGGGCGCGATCTTGTCGGAATGGTCGACCCGGTTCCAGAGCGTGCCGAGCTTCGGCGAGGAGATGCTGACCGCGTCGCCGATGTGATGGGTGAAGCCCTGCCCCGGCTTCTCGCGGTCCTGGATCGGCGCGAACATGGTGCCGAGGAACAGCATGAAGCCGTCGGGATATTGATGCGTGCCGTTGAGCGCCTGGCCGGCGATGTCCAGCGGATCGCGGCTGATCTTCGCCATGCTGCTGGAGCCTTCCATGACGAAGCCGTCGCTCCCCGCAACCTTGACGGTGATCACCGCCTGGCGCACGTCGTCGATCGTGAAGCCGGCGTCGAACAGGCGCAGGAAGGGTCCGATCGCCGAGGAGGCGTTGTTGTCCTTGGCCTTGCCGAGCAGCAGCGCGCTCCGCCCCTCGAAGTCGCGCAAGTTGACGTCGTTCCCGAGCGTCGCCCCCATCACCTCGCCGCGGCTGTTGGCGGCGAGCACGATCTCGGGCTCGGGATTGCTCCATTGCGACTTCGGGTGAAGACCGATATCGGCGCCGAGGCCGACCGAGGCCATCGGCGGACATTTCGTGAAGATCTCGCAATCCGGGCCGATGCCGACCTCGAGATATTGCGACCAGGCGCCGTTGGCGAGCAGCACCTCCTTCACCCTCGCCGCCTCCGCCGAGCCCGGCTTCACCTTGGAGAGGTTGTCGCCGATGATGCCGGTGATGCGGCGGCGGATCTCCTCGGCGCGGCTGGCATCGCCGCGCGCCTGCTCCTCGATCACCCGTTCCAGCATCGAGGCGACGAAGGTGACGCCCGCCGCCTTCACCGATTGCAGGTCGCAGGGCGCCAGCAGCCAGGGCCGCATCGGGTCGCGCCGGCGCTCGTCGCTGTTGGCGATGAGCTCCTCGACCGCAGCGATCTCCGGGAGGCCGGACGCGGCCTGCAGCACCGGGACCAAGCGCTCCATCTCGAGGAGGGC
>Ga0335082_10003202_pt1 | contig 17778 bp, 23 predicted proteins | sample Lox_Sample_41_FD_206718 | JGI IMG/M metagenome (GOLD analysis project Ga0335082, IMG submission 206718) | Soil microbial communities from Loxahatchee National Wildlife Refuge, Florida, United States - Lox_Sample_4.1 | ecosystem: Environmental > Terrestrial > Soil > Wetlands | place: USA... | reverse complement strand
CCGCCGATCGCCCGCGGGTCACGGTGCTCGACCCCTCCGCCCTCGCCCGCCTCCAGGCCATCGCGCCGAACGCCGAGGCGCTCGCCCGTCTCGTCGCCTCGTTCCTCGACAACGGCGCGGTGCTGATCGCCAAGATGGCCGAGGCCGCCGGCGCCGGCGACGCCGAGGCGCTCCGCCGCCACTCCCACACGTTGAAGTCGAACGCGGCGAGCTTCGGAGCGACCGAGCTCGCCGAGCACTGTGCGGCGCTCGAGACGCAGGCACGAGCCGGCGACCTCGCCGGCGCCGGCGCGGCGGTGAGCCGCATCGGCGAGGAATTCGACGGAGCGCGAGCCGCACTCGCGACGCGAGGATGAACGCCATGCCCACCAAGCCCGCCACGATCCTCGTCGTCGACGACGATCCGCTCAACCGGGCGCTACTGTCGATGTCGCTCGGCGCCGAAGGCCACCAGGTGCGCGAGGCCGGCAACGGCCGGGAAGCCATCGCGATGCTCGCCGAACACGCCATCGATGTGGTCCTCACCGACATCGAGATGCCGGAGATGGACGGCTACGGGCTGCTCGCGCACCGCAGTGGGGACGACCGCTTGAAGACCATTCCCTTCATCGTCATCTCCGGCGTCGACGAGATGGATTCGATCGTCGCCTGCATCAAGCTCGGCGCCGAGGACTATCTACCGAAGCCATTCGATCCGGTGCTGCTCCACGCCCGGCTCGGGGCGTGCCTCGACCGGAAGCGGATGACCGACGAGCTGCTGGAGTGGAACACGCGCCTCAGCGAGCGGGTCGACGAGAAGGTGCGCGAGGTGGAGCGGCTCAACATGCTGCGGCGTTTCGTCACCCCGCAGCTTGCCGAGGCGATCGCCGCCGGCGGCGACTCGATCCTGGCGAGCCACCGCCGCGAGATCACGGTGCTGTTCTGCGACCTGCGCGGCTTCACCTCGTTCGCCGAGACGGCCGAGCCGGAAGAGGTCATGGCCGTGCTGCGCGAGTTCCATCATGCGGTCGGCCCGGTGATCTTCGAGCATGGCGGCACCATCGCCCAGTTCACCGGCGACGGCATACTGGTGTTCTTCAACGATCCCGTTCCCCTCGACGACCCGGCGTGGGAAGCGGTGCGACTGGCGATCGCCATGCAGGGGCGCACCGCCGCCCTGTCGCAGCAATGGCGCCGGCGCGGCCACGACCTCGCGCTCGGCATCGGCATCGCTCTCGGCTACGCCACCTGCGGCGAGATCGGTTTCGAGGGCCGCACCGAGTACACCGCGATCGGCACCGTCGTGAACCTCGCCGCGCGCGTGTGTGCGATGGCGCCCGGCGGACGGATTCTCGTCACCCACCGAGTCCACGCGGCGGTCGACGACCGCGTCGCGGCGTCGATCCTGGGCGACCACGAGTTCAAGGGCTTCAGCCGGCCCGTGCCGATCTACCAGATCGACGGCGTGCGCTGACACCGGGGCGATGCGCCCGTGAAAGAGCCTGTCAGCGTCGCTCGGGGCTCGTATCTCCCCGGATTGAATCCTGACGATTCACGAGTGACGAGATACGAGCGCGGCGATGTCACGTTGTCCACGAACTTCGGGCTCAGGGCCGGGCGGGAATGCTCCTCGTCAACCAGTCCCTAGAAATCGCCCGGCGGCAAGAGTCCAAGACGTTCGCGCCGCCACCAGCCTGGCGGCGCTGGTAGCACCATGGCAAGCGGGCCGCCGCCCGCGCCATCCTCGCCCCGCTCTATGCCCGGTTCACCGAAGGCTTCGAGCCGCGCGACCTGATGGATGCAAAGACACTGCTGGAAGACCTGGGATAACCGTCCGGTGGATGACCACGGTCGCATCGCTCATTGATTCGCCGGCATTGTGGCGACGCCGGGGCCGATTCGGTGCCCAAATCGCTCGTCGATCGGCAGCCAGTTGAAGATGCGGCGGCATGATTGTATGACAACATGGCGCTTCTGTGAGACGAAGGAGGTGGCCATGGCCAGTCGAGCGATTACGGTTCGCATTTCGGAGGCGCGATTGCGCAAGCTGATGCGCGTTCGCAAAGTGGCGACGCAGTCGGAGCTGATCAACACGCTGTTGGCTGAGGAAGAGGAACGGCTCCGGTCGCACGCGGTGCTGCGCGGCACGGCGCGGACCGTTCGCGCCGCCGATATCGATGCTCGCCTTCTTTGACACCAACATCCACATCGACATTCTGCGGGGAGCACGCCCACTAGCCCACGTTCTCGAAGCGGCCGGCAACCCGCCGGTGCGGCTGTCGCCGGTAGTAGCGAGCGAGCTGCTCCGGTGCGTGTCGCGCCGGGGGACCCGTAGCGTGGTGCGGCTGGTGCGCGGATTGGTTCCTCTGGAGCCGCCGTCGTGGCGGGCCTGCTGGCTCGAAACAGGCCGCCTGCTGCCACACGTGTTTCCGGATCATGAGGCCATCGGGTTGGCGCGGCTGCAGAATGACCTGCTGCTCGCACTGACGGCGCGCCACACCGGCAGCCTCTTCGTAACCGGCGACCAGCACTTCGCGGCACTGCGGCGGCACGTGTCGTTTGCGGTGAAGGTCTTGCCACCGACATAGGCCGCTGAAGCCACCGTGTATTGGGTGATGTCTTCTTCTGCGACCTCCTCGGCGGCTGCCCACGCGCGGTGCACCGGAGGCTTCGACACGCACGATTTGCGCGACGTGAAGGCGCTGTTTGCGGACCTGGAAGGATTGGGACTCCACGCCGCCCGCGACCACGAGCGATGTCCCGCTGATGCGGAAGGCGAACGCGCTCTCCCCGAAGTTGGTGCCCATGGCCGCCGCGGTCATGCCGTCGACCCTCAGGGCGAGCAGGCACCCCAGCGCGCCGCCGCCGATGGTCAGGAACGTCGATTCGACGACGAACGCCGCCAGGATGCTGACCTTGGAGAATCCGAGCGCATGCAGCGTGCCGATTTCACGGCTGCGTGCAGCGACGAGCGCGTACATCGTGTTCATGGCGCTCGGCCCGCGCGGCAGCGCTCCGGCTTTCGCGCGCCTCCCTGCGCGTGGTAGAGTTCTTTTCATGCGACGCAGCGCCGCGGCAATTGAGCAGTCGAAGTTGATGACGGTCGATCAATGGGCGGCGCTTGACGAAGACATCGAGGGCGAGTTGGTCGATGGGGTGCTCGAGGAGGAGGAGATGCCCAGCATCCTTCATGAGACCATCGTGGTGTGGCTCGGCGCGATTTTGGGTGCTTGGGCGCGCCGCCGACGCGGCTTCACCACCGCCTCGGAAACCAAGCTCGCAGTCGGTCCTCGACGCGGTCGCAAACCGGATCTGTCGATCTTCCTGCCGCCAAATCTTCCCGCGGCATCGGACACGCTCGTGCGTGTCCCCGCACACGTTGTGATCGAAATCGTTTCTCCACGCCCGCGCGATACACGCCGCGATCGAGTTGAGAAGCTCGCCGATTACGCTCGGGCGCAGGTCCACTACTACTGGATCGTCGATCCGCAGATCCGCAGCCTCGAGGTCTACGAGCGAGGCCGGGATGGTCGCTACGCAGTGGTATTGACCGCGAGCGATGGACGGCCGCGCGTTCCCGGCTGCCCAGGGCTCAGGATCGATCTTACCGCGCTCTGGAACGAGGTGGCCACCGTGGAGCGGGCAGCGGGGCGACAACAACGGCGGCGATGATTCTAGGCATCCGTGAGCGCCGACGTGATCGGCATCCGTGCCGCGCGCAACGGGGGCAATACGCCGCCCGCGACACCCATTAGGACCGCGAGCCCCATTCCCACCACGAGCGATGTCCCGCTGATCCGGAAGGCGAACCCGATCTCCGCGAAGCTCGTGCCCATGGCCGCCGAGGTCATGCCGTCGGCCGGCAGGACCGGTGCGGACCATCATCTAGATTGCGGGAGGTCGAGTCATGTCCGGCACCCGCATCCATTCGACGCTTCGCCGCACGCGCTTGGCTGATCGAGGCTCTTGGCGCCAATGGACCTTTGTGCAATCTCAGTCACGCTGTTAGAGCCCGGACGTCACCGCCAGCCATGCGCCGCGACTATTCCACCTTCCTTTGGCTCTTGAAGCTCGGCGCGCTGCCCAACCTCTATTTCGTGCTGTGCACGGCGGCGCTCCGCGCCGATCCTTACATCGTCGTCCCGGCGCAGACGTTTTTCGCGGTGTCGATCTATCGCTGCGTGTTTCCGGTTCATTACGAGCACTTCGTGGTGTTTCACGATTCCGTCTGGTCGTCAGTGTTTGCCACGCGCCTGCTCGCCACGTTCTCGGAAGTGGCCTACATCTTCCTGCTCGCTCACGTCCTGCAGCGGCTCAACGTCCACAACGCCGCGTGGGTGAACGCCGTCGCGTGGCTGATGGTGCTGCAGGTGGTGGTCTGCCAGGTGTGCGTGTGGGTGGCGATCCTCACCGAGCGGTTCCGGTTCTACTTCTACGAAGAGCTCGGTTGGGGGCTGATGTACGCCGCCAATGCGATCGCCAGCGCCTACCTCTACCTGACAGTCGATACGCTCGCGGGCAAGGAGACCCTGCTACAGCTGAACCTGATCTTCGGCGTCGGTTATATGCCCTTCCAGATCGTCAACGTTTGGAAGGTATACGTGCAGGCGAAGCAGCAGGGGGATGCGGGGGAACCCTGGACTGTCGAGCGATGGGCAACCGGTCTCAGGCGAGCCATTCACATGAAGAACCGGCGTACCGATGCCGTGGCCTGGGGTGGGCTCGTGGGCGCGATCTGGATGGCCGGCTATTGGGCAACACTGTTGCCGATGTGGGTCTATTGCATCGTGCGAGTGTTCGCCACGGACTGAGCCGTCCGACGCGATCGATGTCCTTGAAACGTGCAACGGACAAACGCGGTGCCCGCGCGAAGCGGCGACGTCCAGCTTGGGAAGCGGCCCAATAGAACCGCGGCGCGAGCCGCGAGTGCGGCGGCTCGCCATCGCGGCGACGCGAGGCGAGTTCCTTCGTGAGATTGCCCATGCTGTTCCGCGCCGTCACGAGGGCGGAGCGTGCCTGTCCGTCCCGAAAACTCATTTCGGTGCACTCTCCGGCCGCAGCACGGGATCGATCCGGTGCAGGTGGCGCACGGCGAAGCGGGAAGGTGACCGGCGGTGCCGCCACCACCGGTCTCGGTGCACTTCTCGATTGGCTGCAGCGGTCCCAAGCCATGGAGGACCGAGACGCCGCGACGCGGCCTCGGTGATCCTCCGGCTCAGAACTTCACGCCGCCCGGCGCTCGTAGTGCCGATAGAGACCGCCGCCCTCAGTGACCTCGACCACTGCACCCTGCTTGTGGGAGTGGATCGGTCGCGGCTCGGGGCAGTCCATGTCGAGCGCCTGATGACACCGCCAGCGATGGTAGTGCTCGAAGTAGGCGCTGAGGATGCGGCGGAGGTGGCGCTGGTGCAGCACCACGACGTGGTCCAGACACTCTCGGCGGATGCTCCCGATCAGCCGTTCGACGTAGGGGGACTGCCACGGGCTCCGCGGCGCGCTCAGCACTTCCTCGATGCCTAGCGCCGCCACGCGCGTGCGGAAGGCGGTGCCGTATACACCGTCGCGATCACGCAGCAAGTAGCGCGGCGCCGTCTCCCACGGACACGCCTCCACCACCTGCTGTGCCGTCCACGCGGCGGTGGGGTGCGCCGTGATGTTGAAGTGCCGCACGCGGCGTCGGTCGTGCGCGAGAATGACCAGCACGTACAGGATCTCGAAACGGACGGTGGCCACGGTGAAGAAATCGATCGAGACGAGGTCCTTCGCATGGTTGGCCAGGAAGGTCCGCCAGGTTGGCGACGGCGGCTTGGAGGGGCGGATGCGGTATCGTTCCACCGTCGACTTCGCCACCTCGATGCCGAGCTTGCCAAGTTCACCGACGATGCGTGGTGATCCCCACGTTGGGTTACTTGCGGATATCGTGCGGATCAGGGCGCGGAGCTCCTTGGCGACGGGCGGGCGGCCGCGCGTGCCCTGGCGGCTCAAGCGGGTCCAATGGTCTCGGAAACGTTTGTGCTGCCAGCTGATCACGGTGCGTGGTTGCGCGATAACAAGGGCCTCGCGCCACGCGGACCAGGCGCGTGCGAGCCACGCCCACAGGATGCGGTCGGCTGGGTCCGAGCTGTGGGCGGCGTCCGGCTCGTTGGTAGACGCCGAGTTGGTGTCGCAGCGCGAGGACTTCGATCTGCAACCTCATGCGGGAACGGAAGATGAAGGTGAGGCTCTGCATCACAGCCATCACAACGGCTCGCATGGCCGCATGCATTATCGAGGCGGCCAGGGATGTTCAATGAGGGAGTGTGCTTGAGATTCCGCGATGATCGAATTTTCGGGACCCACAGGGCGGCGATGCGCCGCTTGCCCATCGCCCCCAGCCACAGCCGTAACACCTCTTTGACTTCCACCATCGTGACCTCCCGATACGCCATCGCCACCTCCCCGCAACTCGGAGAGCTTGGACCTGGCGGCTATGGACGTCACGTGAGCGGCCCGGGGGGGGAATGCTTCTGAACAATCGCGGCTCAGAGGGGGGAATACTTCTGATCAAATCCCACGCTGGGGGGTCCAATGCTTTTGATCACCGACAGTATTATCGCGCGCATTCGACCCTGGACGTGCTTGCATTGCTAGATGCGGGCTCCGAGTCAGAGGACTCGGAGCCCGGTTCGAATTCATTGCGTAAGTGGGCGGGGGGAATCGAACCCATGAGTCACCAGCGCTCCCTAGCGCATCTCAGCGCAAGATCAGCGACTTACGAAACGGCGTCCGCTGGCGAGCGCTGGCAAGCGCCAGGGATTTAGGCCCCCGGGGCCTATTTTCGCAGCGAGTGAGTCCAACACGAGAAGGAGGAACAAGAGATGGCAAGACGACAGGAAGGAATTCTCCGTCAGATCCGCGAAGAGGCCAAGCACCAATTGCGCGGTTTCCCGCGCGAGGTGAAGCATCAGCTCCGCGGCTTCGGTAGCGAGGCCAAGCATCAGCTCGGCAGCGGCTGGGGCGCAGAATTCACCCGACAGATTTTCGGCAATCCCAAGAGTCGTCGCCGCAGCAGGTAGGGTTCACTCGCGATTCCAGCGGAACGCGGGGGTTCTCCGTCTCCTTGTCTTGCCCGTCGTCCTCGAAAATGCCCGGATGCGCAGGTATGATCGGGCCGGAACAGATGACTGATAGGCAGGAGGGATGCCCATGACGAAGAGTGCCCTGAAGGTGCGCCACCCGCACATCGTTTCTCGAAAGGGGTATTGCGGGGGGAGCCCGGTGATCGCCGGAACGAAATTCCCGGTGCGCTCCGTCGTGAACTACGTCTTGCGGCAGGGCATGGCTCCTGAAGAGCTGGTTGCCGAATTCCGCCATCTCACGCTGGCACAAATCCATGATGCGCTGTCGTATTATTATGACCATCAGGGCGAGGTTGACCGAGACATAGCGGCCAACACCGAGAGCAGCGTGCGTTCGCAGTTGGGGGCTGAGCGTGGCAATTCGCCTGCTGCTCGATGAGGATGTGCGGCCGTTACTCGCGGAGACTCTTCGCCAACGGGGTTTCGATGCCCGCCACGTCGACGAGCTGAAGCGCAGCGGACTCAGCGATTCGGAACAGCTAGCCTTCGCCGCCAAGCAGCGACGGGCCTTCCTCACACACAACATTCGCGACTTCGTGCTCCTCGATCGCGCGTACCGTACGAAGGGCCTGACCCACTACGGCATCGTGGTGTGCGATCAAGTGCCCTTTCGCGAGTTGCTTCGGCGCACGTTGCGCTGCCTGGATCGAGAGTCCGAGGCGGACATCCGCAACCTGGTCGTCTGGCTTCAGGACTTCAAGTAGCACAGGAACCGGGGCGCGGCAGGTAGGACTCTCCGGGACGCGGTTAGAACGGAAGCTCGCTGGCCTGGCGCTCGACCAGCTCGTCGAACATCCCCCGACAGGCCGCCTCGTCGCGTGGCGATGCGGGGTCCTCGATCACGGCTCGCAGCGCCAGGTCCTTATCGCCGGTGAGCGCCGACCGCACGATCAGGTTCTGGAGCTCTATCTGCGTGGCAATATACCCTGCGATGGGTTCGATAATCGGAGGCATCGTGTCGGGGTGGATGCCGTCGGCGTCGGCGGTAGCCCCCACCTCGACGATGGCGCCCTCGGCGACGTTGGGGATGAATCCACGGTTCGGCACGTTGACAGCCATGATCGGCGCGGGCTGACCGGTCCACATCGCCTCGACGATCGGCACGACCTCTTCGAGACTGTGCCCGAGGCGCCGGGTGGGAAGCGGGATCCTGGTATCCGCGACCCACGTCGTGAGTTGTTCGATGAAGCGATCGATGCGCTCGAACTGCTCGACATGTGCGGGATGGAAGCCGCCGATCTCATGGGCAAAGGGGAGGTACTCGCCGATGTGGCTGTCGACCGAGCAGGGGATGATCCCGTAGGTGCGAACCATGTGGGCAACGAGGGGGGCGTAGAGCTGGTCCCCCAGCATGCCGAGCACCGGGCGACCGGCGACGGCTCGGGTCAGCGCGGTCGTGAAGGGCCCGAAGTCGAAGATCTTCCGCGCGAACATCGCCTTGATCCGGGGAATGAGATCTTCACCCGTGCGTGCGTGGCGGAATTCGGTGAAGAAGGTGAAGTGGTTGATGCCCGACGCCTTGGCTTCGATGTCGGCCGGCCGGATTCGCAGCAAGCGCCCGAGCCGGTGGATGCCGATCGGCATCTCGTGGCACATACCGACATTTTTGACACGTGTGCCTTCGTTGATTGCCAGCGTCACTCTGCTCATCGGATTCGAGAGGTTCAGCAGGAACGTGTTCGGGCAGTGCTTCTCGATGTCGGCGCAGATGCTCAGCGTGTTCTTGATGCTGCGCAGCGAGTGGAACACGGCACCGGGTCCGCCGTTCTCGCCGTTCACTTGCGTCGCGCCGTAGCGCCGTGGGATCTCGTAGTCCTGGCGCCAGTACTCGAAGCGGCCGAACTCGGCGCTGCTCAGGCAGAAGTCGGCGCCCTCGAGCGCCGCCGCGGGGTCGGTGCTGTACTCGAGGATGACCGGGGCCCCTTTGCCGGCGTTGAGCTTGGCCGCAAATCGGTAGGCCCGCTGCAAACGCTGCGCGTTGACGTCGTGGAGCATCAGTCGGCTCCCCGCGAGCGCCGGCGTGTGGATGACATCGTTGACCATCGTGGGGCCGAACGAGAGACCGCCGGCGCCGATCAGCGTGATCTTCGGGCTCCCCATGGTCCGAAGACGACTTTCGTCTACGCGCGTGAAGACGTCAAGGACGCGGTGTAGCGGTTCAGCCGCCGTGTTGAACCGCCCAATGGGGGATGTCGCAACCTCGGAGATGTCGACTTCTGTCAACTACCTCCTCTGAGCGCCAGGAGTGAGGAGATCAATGGCGCGGGTGCTCGCCGGCCTCGCTGAGGTCCCACATCGTGTTCTCCCAGTTGGAGATCAACCCATTGTCGCCGCAGACCAGGCAGGCCCAATGGATGGCGTTCGACTGTGGATCGATGTAGCCCTCGATCTGCCCTGCGCACGGGCGTCGTCCCGGTCTGCGGCGGCAGCGTACACCCAGCGGATCGTCCGGCTCCGCGCCGGTCACTGCGGCGACAATCCTTCCGAGATACGCAACCAACCTGAGCGCCGGGCCCGGGAGCGCCTGCGGCAATCGCCCATTTTCCAGAAAGTGCGTCAGGTCGGTGATCCAGGTATCAGCCATCGACGCTCAACTTCCTATTCCCGCCGCACCCCTCGCGCCAGCGGTCTGGGGTGGCGGCGGTGGTGGACGCTACACGACGGCCAGATCAACACCTTTCTCCGAGTTCCAAATCTTCCAGAGGTCATCGCGCCGGAAAGTGGCGATCTCCTCTTCTGTCGGATCGAGGATGGCAACGACTCCTTCGCGATAAGTGCGTTCGACAATGATCAGTCGGCGCCCACTCCTGAAGGTCAGCAATGCACCCTGCAAGCACGGGTCCTCTCGGCGGGTTTCGAGCGTGACATCAGTATGGTCGGCCATTAGTTCGAGAAGTCTCATATCCGCCGCCTTTCCAGCCTTCCATCCAGGTGTACCACGGCGCCAACCATCCCCAAGGAAATGCGTTCCGACGAATGTCCTTGGAAACGATGCGCGATCTGCACGGAGGGGTACACGTTCGCCGTCGCAGACAACCGTGGAAAAGAATCCGCCGGCCATTCGTTGCCGCTGTGCAACCTGGAGAGTATCAATCGACGATTCTCTCATCTCGATAGGTACACGTTCGATCTCATGGCCGGAAACAAGCGCAGCATCTTTGACGAGCTTGTCGAACGCGCCCGCCTCGGCGATTTCACCACTCCGGCCGTTCTGCATCGCGGCGGGCCGCTGAACATCGATAGCGTGATGGTTCATCTTGCCGGCGGCGGGTTTCATGGAGCACTCGATCCGGTCGAGGGCGTCGTGTGGCGCGTTGAACGCCACGAGCTGGTCAATCCGGGCCGCAGTGGCGAGCGGCATCCGGTTGTTGACTTCTTGGTCAAGTACGTCCGTCCTAACAAAGTCGACGGCTGCTACCTGCCGGAAATCAACGGAGGCCAGGCGCACTGGAACTGGAACCAACCAAAGTACTGAGCACGCCATGACCGCTTCTCGTCTACACCGCTGGAGCCCGGCGTTGCGCCGCGCGCTCATGAAAGTGCGTCCGGAGTATTTCGGGTGGTCGTCCGCCGAACGGGAACGCTACGGAGTTGCCATTCCCGAGGAGGACTACGAGCGCCTCTGCCAGGCACTGCTGCAGGAGCTTTGGAATCGGAAGATCCGTTCTCCGAAAGCGGCAGCCCGAGCCGCGTCCGGCCTGCGGCTGGATGAACAACACCGCTGGAACGAAATCGTTCTTCCTTTGACGGGCATCGGCGACGACTGCTTCTTCCTGAACGAAGGATTCGCGACGGGGAAGTCTATCCTCGATTTCCCAACCCTCCTCGCTTACGACGAGAGCGATTTTCATTTCCAGGAGGAGGCTCGAAGGAAGGACGATTCCACCTACCAAGGTGAAGCCTATCGAGGGTCGCTCTATCTCGCCTGGGCGCGCCTGTTTGTCGGAGCGCAGTTCACATACGCGACCCTATCGATGGCTGCGGGATACATCCTTTGCGCGTTGGAAGAGGCAGCCTCAGAGCTCATCCAGGAGCTGATTCCGCACCGCTATGTGCCGGGGAAGAACCACGGCAAGGTCGAGGGCAAATGCTACCGATGGGATCAGCGCCTCGACGCCGGCGGGCAAGAAGCCCTACTCGACGAGCTCCAGCATCGAACCTGGGTCTATACGCACGAACGCTATGAGAACCTGCTGACCCAATGGGATCGTCACGGCAAGGGTGGCGCCTACCTGATCGACGTCTCTGAACCTCCGGAGAAGAATATCCATTTCGTCTTCAGCGACACGCGTGCGCTGGGTGCAGTTCGCTTTCGCTTCTTCATGAAGGATTGCCGCGCCATTGAACGGCCTCTGGATGAGCCGAATCGAGCGGTGGAGCAAGAGAAGGCGAAGGTTATCGGCTTCGTCCGCAAAGAGCATGACGAGCTACAGCGAACTTTCGATCCGTCGGTTGTCCGTTTGCGGAAGCGACGAAAGATCCTTGTTCACAAGGATGCATTCGACGATCTCGAGTGACGTTGCGCGGAGCGAGATCTGATTTCGTGCTGCCGGTGGCATTTGGCCGAGGGGAGAAAATGGAACCGAGAACACGCGCATTGCGACGGCACTTCCGCCGCGTCAAAGTCCTCCGCCGTCTGCGCGAAGATCGGAACCAACACTACCGCGACCTCGCTTGCCTGTGCTGGGGGACCCGTGTCACGCCAGCGCCAATCCATGAGCGGGCAAGCGCCTATCCGTACGGAACGACCATCGGACGGCGTATCGGGCGAACGTGGTCGATGTTCGCCGATACCCCGAAGGCCTGCAGCAACCCCGCACCTGGGTGCGGCAACCCGCGCCGTTACGCCGGCAGCGGTAAGGCGCGCCTGACTATCCAAGAATTGCGGGGAGCGCCCGTGGCGGAAGAATGAACTGCTTGCCTCTTCGGGCTCATGAACGAAGTTGCAAGCGAAGGGTGCCCTGCAGTACGGATGGGCCATGAATGCCGACCCGTGTCCTTTCTGCTCCCCCGACGACACCCAGGTCTTCCATCGTAGCGAGTTGACGCTCGGCATTTGGGACAACTATCCCGTGTCTCCGGGTCATGCATTGCTCATCCCGCGGCGACACGTTGCGAGCTGGTTTGCGGCGACACCGCAGGAACGGACTGAACTCGCCGAAGCCATCGAGGTCGGGCAACAAGCGATTCGACAGCGCTACTCGCCGGACGGTTTCAACATCGGCATCAACGTCGGTAAGGCAGCTGGGCAGACGATTTCGCACCTGCACGTACATGTCATTCCCCGCTATTGCGGCGATGTAGCCGATCCGAGAGGTGGAGTACGACACGTCATTTCGGGCAAGGCAGCGTACCCCGACATTGGTCTGGGGCGCGACATAGTTGCAGATGCGCCCGCGTCCTACCAGGCTGGGCCTCGTGCGCACGGGTTCGATGCAGGAGCGGACGTAGCTACCGATCGAAGTGTGGTCGCCTTCGGCGAGCGAATGTTGCAGCTACTTGATGAGAGTCGGCGGGTTGCGACCTACAAGTACGCTGTGCTGCTGGCTCTAACTGACCTTTGCCTTGAACGGACGTCTCCATCGGGTCAGCCGCCTATGGCTGTCACCACCCGTGAGCTGGCAGAGAAGGTACTCGAGTTGTACTGGCCTCACACAGCTGCCTTCGACGGCAAGAGCGGTATGACGGTGCTGCGACAGAACACCGGAGGCCAGGCGGAGATTCTGTCCGCGATCGGAAAGTTTCGTGAGCACCATGCCGCCGATCCCTCCGAGCCTCTGAGCCGCGCCCGGCACCGCGCACCTGACCAGTATGAGCGACTGGTCCGCACAGTGGAGTGGAAGCTGATAGAAATGCCGCTGCCGCGGCTGCAGGTGCTGGGGAACAAAGAGAGCCGATTTCTCTATCGGCTCGGGTGGGGCACTACCGTTCGAAGACGCGACACCGAAGCGACCTCGTTCGACAACCGCATTTGTTTCCAACCTGGAGTCAGCGGTCACCTGATCCGGCTCGCAGGCCTCCTCAGGCCGCTCATCCAACGTGGATGGAGCGCCATGGTGGCGCAGCTCAACCCGGTGGCGACTGACGAAGCGCGCTTGCAGGAGTTTTTGTTCGGAGCGGTTCGAATCTGTCTCGACCCCGTCCGCGCGGATCTACGCGAGCTCCAGAACAATCGATGCTTTTACTGCGACGGTCGACTAGAGAGTGGAACCGACGTAGACCACTTCGTGCCTTGGGCTCGCTATCCGGACAACGGCATCGAGAATTTGGTTGTCGCCCACCGCGCCTGCAACGGTGACAAGAGTGATTTCCTGGCGGCGAGCGGCCATGTGCAGCGTTGGAGCGATCGGTTTGCAAGTTCGGAAAGCGGTGTCGCATCGGACCTTGCCATGATTGCGGCCCGCGCCCGGTGGGACCAGCACCCGCAGCGAACGATCAATGTCGCGCGGGCGATCTATCGCTCGCTTCCGTCTGATGTGCAGCTGTGGCTCAGGAAGAGGGAGTTCGTTGCGGTCGCCGGCGAGCGCAATATCATCGAACGTGCGCTGGGGGTGGACGGCTGACTCGGGGGCACCGTGAGGCTCTGGGTAGGCATTACCGATCACGACTGGTATCAGCACCTGAGCGGCAAGCCGGCTGTTGACGAGGTCAACTTCTGGCAGCCGAGCGCCGGGCGCGCATTTCGCGCGCTTCAACCAGGTGAGCCATTCCTCTTCAAGCTTCACAGCCCAAACCACTTCATCGTGGGCGGCGGTTTTCTCGCGCGCTACTCACCCTTGCCGGTTGAGCTTGCCTGGGAGGCATTTGGGGAGAAGAACGGCGCCTCGTCGCTGGAGGAGATGAGACTTCGAATTGCGAAGTATCGAAGGGTTGGAGAGGACCCGCGCGAGAGCTTCACAGTCGGGTGCATCGTTCTGATCGAGCCCTTTTTTTCACTCGAGATCTGTGGATTCCCGTTCCCGCGGAGTTCCCGAGGCATGTTCAACAGGGGAAGGGCTATGACGCAACGTCGGGAACGGGACTTGCCGTCTGGACGGCCGTCGAAGAGCGTCTCCGATCCGATGCGCGGCTGGTTGTTGCGGAAACCGACGCGCCAATGTGGGGTAGCCCGGCGCTGGTTCGCCAACGACTTGGTCAGGGAAGCTTCCGCGTGGTCGTCACCGAAACCTATGAACGGCGCTGCGCGGTGACGAGAGAGAAGGCCCTTCCGGTACTTCAAGCCGCGCATATCCGCCCGGTCACAAAGTCCGGCCAGCACCGAATAGACAATGGCATCCTGATGCGTTCTGACGTGCACACCCTCTTCGATCAGGGGTACATCACGGTCACCCCCGAACATCGCGTCCGGGTGAGCCAGCGGTTGAAAAAAGACTTCGACAACGGTGAACACTACTATCAGCTCGATGGCAGCCGGCTTTGGGTCCCGAACAGGCCTGAGGAATGTCCGAATCGCGAGTTTTTTGAATGGCACGCGGAGACCGTGTTCCGAGGATAGGGATCCACCACCATCGCCGCGCTTTCGGTTGACTTCGATGCTGCGGCAGTTGTCAGATCACTTCCGTGGTCTCCTCTGAGACAATCGATCGTGAGGTGCGCCTCCGGGCGTTCGACTTCCTGAGCGAGCAAACCTCGATTCATGGCGAGGTTCTCCCGTGGGGGATCTTGTCCAAGGGCTTTCTTCACGATGGGACGCGGGTCCCGCTCATCGGACCACAAGGAATCTTCAAACCGGCAATCCTCCCGCGGATGCCTCTGAGCATCGCCACCGCTCCGGTGCGCGAAGGGGAGCAGCGGCCATATGATGACGGGCTCGATGATCAGGGTCTGTTGAACTACCGGTACCGTGGAACCGACGCGCAACACAGAGACAACGTCGGGCTGCGGCTGGCGATGCAGCGCCGTGTTCCACTGATCTACCTCTTCGGCGTTGTAACGGGCGAATACATGCCGGTATGGCCGGTCTTCATTGTTGGCGATGACCCACCAGCGCTCACGTTCAAGGTGACGATCGACGACCAGCAACTCGGGTTGGCGAGCACAATGACGCCTCGCGACGAGGTAGCGGAAGCGCGGCGGAACTACGTGACGGTGCTAACGCTGCGTCGTCTCCACCAGCGGACCTTCAGTGAGCGCGTACTGCGCGCCTACCGTGAGACCTGTGCGATTTGCCGGCTGCATCATCGGGAACTTCTGGACGCCGCACACATTTTGCCCGACGGTCACCCACGCGGAGAACCCGTCGTTCCCAACGGCCTCGCGCTCTGCAAACTGCATCACGCGGCGTTCGACGCTCACATCCTTGGCGTGAGACCTGACTACGTGATCGAGGTTCGTCGCGACATCTTGGACGAGAGCGACGGGCCGATGCTTCGTCATGGGCTGCAGGAGATCGTCCACAACGTACTCTACTTGCCGCGCGAGCACCATCTCCGGCCACGCCCCGAGCTGTTGGCGGAACGCTATGCGGCATTCCGAAAGGCGGGCTGATCCAGCTTGGACCGTGTCATTCACGCTCAGTCCTCAGAGGAGTGGGGACGAGGGGATAGGGGTCCAATTGGACCCCTGTATCTCAAGTAACTGATATTGTCGAAGAAAAAGTCTGGAGGCGGGGGGAATCGAACGTCGATGGGGGATTACTCCTGGGAAGAAGAAGTAGGTGCCACAAGGGTTTCCGCGATCCGAGTTACAGTCACAAACCGCGATTTCTGGTCACTTGGCCCTCGGGGACAGGGACAAAGGGACAACACGTTCCACACCTGATGCCCTTTTCGAAGAGGCGATCGCGACGCGAAGTCGATCGTGCACACGAGGGCCCCACGTTCGTCGTGCCAGCGTCGTTACACCGGCGTGGGCTGAGTGTAATAGGACCAAGCCGTGGCGTTGCTGGAAAAAAGCGGACCTGAATCTACTTCGATCACTTCGATCGCAGGATTTGCTCCTCCACTTCGCGCAGCCGGTCCTTGCCGAAGAAGAGCTCGTCCCCGACGTAGAAACTCGGCGAGCCGAACGTGCCGCGCGCCACCGAGCGCTCGGTGGTGTCGAACAGCCCCTGCTTCACGCTGGGGTCTGCCGCTAGCGCGAGCAGCTCATCGGCGGGCAGACCGGATTCCCTCAGTGCCGCCTCGATTACTTGCGGATCGTCCATCTTCTTGGGGTCGGCCCACATGTGCCGGTACACCTCGGCGACGTAACGCGCGTAACAGCCGAGGCGCTGCGCCGCGACCGCACCACGCATGATCTGGAGCGTGTTCACGGGGAAGAACGGGTTCGGCGTGTAGTTGGTGATGCCGTGCTGCGCCAGAAATCGCCGGGTTTCGAGCTCGGCGTATTCGCCCTTGTTCTTGATTCCACGCAACGACACGGCGGGGGAGACGTTACCGGTCGCCTTGAACACGCCGCCGAGGAGCACGGGCACGTAGGCGAAGCGTACGCCGGTGCGACCCTCGATCGCCGGAACCACCAGGTGGCTCAAGTAGGCGTTGGGTGACCCGAAATCGAAATGGAATTCCACGCTCACGGGCATGACTGCCTCTCTCTCTCCAGTTCTCGCCCTGGTGTGAATCAAGGAACGCCTTGCTCGGCGCACGCCTCGATTTTCTCCAGGTAGGGCTCCACCGCGGGCGAAGGCCGCGTATGCGATTCCGTCCGGCTCAGCCCCCAACCGGCCCGGAGCAAGAGGACTCCGTCAGCGTGTCGAGCTGCAGGTCTTTTCGAATCCCAGCGTCGACCAGGCGAGCGGGTGCAAATCTGCGAAGCAACCGAACGCGCCCCGCGACGGAACCCGCTGTGTATCGGAGTTTCGGGCGGGCCGCACCGGCAGCTTCCCGCACGACGTCGGCGACCACGCCCGGCTCGTCGGCAGTCGCGAGCACCTTCTTCAGCCTTTTGCCGAGGACCGCACGAGCCTCGCGGTACTCTTCCAGCTTCGAGTCAGGTTCCAGCAAGTTCGCGTCGAAATGCGTCTTCGTGTACGCAGGCTCGATGACCGAGACCCGGATGCCCCTCGTGCGCAACTCATGGTCGAGCGATTCTGAATACCCTTCGATCGCGTGCTTGGTTGCGGCATAGAGCGCCATGTACGGTGCCGGCAAGAAACCCAGTACGGAGCCAATGTTGATGATGCGACCGCTCCGCTGGTGCCGCATGTGCGGCACGACGGCGCGCGTCATCCGAACGATCCCGAAGAAGTTCGTGTCGAAGATCGAGCGGGCCTGTTCGATCGAGCTTTCTTCCGCGCCGGCAGGAGCCACACTGAAGCCGGCGTTGTTCACGAGCACGTCGATGCGGCCGGTACGCCGCATCACTTCCCCGATGACGGCCTCGACGGATTCGTCACTGGTCACGTCAAGGGTCAGCATCTCGAAGGGTCGCTGGCCGGCCGGGGCTGCCCGTCTACTGGTGCCGAAGACTTTGTAGTCAGCCTTGGCGAGTCGCTCCGCCGTGGCTGCGCCGATGCCCGACGAGGCGCCCGTAATGAGCGCTACCTTGCCTTTCACAGTCTTCTCCCTTGATTCCGGGCCCACTGGTCACCATTTTTCGAGCCATGGTCGCAGTACTACTTCGAACGCCCAGGTCGATCGATGCTGCCGATGCAGTTGCAGATAGGTCTCGGCGATGCGGTCCGGGTCGGCCATATTGTCGTCGACGCTCGTTCCGGCGAGACGATGCGCACGGGTACCGT
>Ga0335082_10003201_pt1 | contig 17779 bp, 15 predicted proteins | sample Lox_Sample_41_FD_206718 | JGI IMG/M metagenome (GOLD analysis project Ga0335082, IMG submission 206718) | Soil microbial communities from Loxahatchee National Wildlife Refuge, Florida, United States - Lox_Sample_4.1 | ecosystem: Environmental > Terrestrial > Soil > Wetlands | place: USA... | reverse complement strand
AGCGAGCGCGACAACGGGGCGTGCGTGCTCACCATCTCCAGGATCGATGACCGTTGCCTTTCCATCTCGCGCTCGGCCGCCAGCGCATTCAAGACGCGGCTACGCTCGCGATTCGCTCTTACAAGCAATAGCAAGATCATGGTTGCTGAAATTGCGAACACGGCTAAGCCGGCGGCGCACATCAGCAGAGTCTGATTCACCTGTGCCGACTCCTCGCTCGCATGCTGTTCGAGTGTCGACTTTAGCCGATGGAGGCTCTGTAGCGCCCCCAGAAACGCCGGTTCGCCGGCCGAGTGATCGGCGGCCAGCGCCGCTTTCGTATCTCCTTCCAGAATATGGGCGACGATTTCGTCTCGAGCACGGGTGTACTTTTTCCATGAGGTCTCAAATCCATCCACCCATTCGACAATCTCGGGAACGCCGAGTTGGCGAAGGCGGCGTGCGGCATCCTGGACCTTCAGGCCGGCGTTGCGAGACTGATCGATGAATGGGAGCTGCTCATTAGGGTCGCTCGTTGCAAGTGCGTACAAGAAGGCGCGGCGGCTTTCCTGCGTCTCAAACTCCAGTTCACTCTCGATCTGGGAGCCGCCTGTATCCACGCGATACAAATTCTTGCAGCGCGTTACCGTGTGGGTAAATGCCCGCACACCGAGGATTGAGCCGGAAATCCCCGCAGTTGCCAGCGCTGCAAACAACACGCACTTGCGGCTGCACGTCATCGCAGCCGGTATCCTTCATCGCTGGGAAGCTTTCCCTCGATTCGAAGAGTTTGCACTTGCCCACATTCGGGCAGCTTAAGGGAGCCTGCCTCTACCACCGCGATGGCGCCGGGAACGTTGAAGACGAACTTGCATGCCGCCGCATCGCTGTTGAGGATCTTCAAGGTAATGGGCTCGTCGCCTTTGAACTCGATGCTCGCCAGATGGCGCTGATAGTCGCGAGGAGTTGTGTTCAAGACGCGCTCGAACAGAAATCGCGACGCATCGCCGGCCGCGTCTCGTTCCACAAGGACAATTCTTGTTCCATGCGGCCATCGTTTAGCAGAGCCGGAAAAGAAGGCCTTCAGATCCGTGAGACGTAAATTGGTTACGGGATTCGATCGATGCGCTACCGCGGCAAACGGAGGAGCGGCAGTCAGAGGACCGTTCACCATGGTCCAAAGAACTCCCATGACTGGTAACAGGCGAAACATGGCTCAGAAAGTAAACGCGACCTGCACTCCAGCTTGGACCCACGGGGTCTGTAGCCGATCGTTTTCACGGACCAGCTCGAACTTGAGTGCGATTGCGTCCGATAAGTCATAGCGAACGCCACCGGTAGCGGCGGTCCGCCACGGCACGATCTGCGGTGCGTAGTCGCCCACAAGTCCGCGTCCTCTCGCGTTTACGTAGTCATAGCGAAAGTACGGTCTCCAGCTCGCGCCCGTCCGGTATGAGATCTGGCTGTAAAACCCCGGGACGGTTGCGAACCCGTCCGTTGGATTCCGGAACTTTGCGAGCACGGCTTCATTCAAGAATTCGACTCGATGCGCTTGGTATACCGCATGGGCCGTCCACACGGATCGGGACATCCGATAGCCCTGCAACGGAGAAAAGCGGTCATGATACGAGGAAAAGCCCACTTCAAGTCCGGGGATCGACTGGGGCCGCGCACAGAGCGCCACATTGACCGCGGCATTCTGAGAGAAGTCGAAGCCGACGCTTGGGTGCGAATAATTACGGGAGCTGCCCACTTCCACGACGTAGCTTAGACCGAACCTCCCCGAGGGAAGTTCTCCGTTCATGCTGACGCCCACATTATGCAGCGGCAAGAAGCCGCCGTCATCTTCAAACTCAAACAATCTCGGACGTCTCATCGCGGTCTGCAACCATGAGCCACGCAGGTAGGCCGTACTGTAGTAGCCAATCGCGGTGCGGTAAGAACCGATGTCTACGTTGAAATAGTCGTTGTACCGGTATTGCAGGAGCAATCGTTCCAGGTTCAATGGCACGCTTGAGACCAGCACCTGATTGTCGGTTTCGAGAACAGCTTCCATCAGCGCCGTGACTCTGGGACTAACGCGCGCAGTGGCGAAGAGATCGACCTCGCCCAACGCGAATCGCTTGCTCCCGTCGCCATCTTGATTTCGCAGGAACCCGACGTCGGCATAGCCGTGGAACGAGAAACGTTTCTCGCTCACCGGCGTCACGTCAGCAGTCTCGGACGGTGCGGCCCGCTCAAGGACGGAAGCCGGCGGCGAAGTTGCAACTGCGGGAACGGGCGCAGCTCCTTGCTTCAGCTCCGATACCTCGCGCTCCAGGGCTTCGACGCGTGCGATCAGCTTCTGAATCACCTCGTCTTTTTCGGTCTGACCAAAGGCCGGCGGCAAGTCACTGACGAATAACACCATCAGGACGGCGGCGAAACGAAACTTGACGCGAGTGCGCACGATGTCCTAATCGTCCGGTAGGGCAAAAGTGTGAGCGCTCGAAATGTGCCGGATGATCCGCTAAAATCTCAGCATCTTGAGCAGCAAGGCCTCGTATTGATCGGTCACCCTCTCCCAGCTATACCGCTCGGCCACTCGTGCGGCGGCCTTGCGGCCCCATTCGGCTCGCTCTTCGTCCCGCATCCGCAGCACCAGGTCTAACTTATTGCTCAGTTCTCCTGATTCGAATGGGATGCCGGCATCACCAGCTACTTCAGCGTTCTCCGGAGTGTTCAAATACAAAACCAGCGCTCCTCGACCCATCGCTTCGATCAGCGCCGGATGAGTGCCGCCGACCTCGGTGGCGTGAACATAAGCAAAGCAGTGCGACAGCAGCTCATGATAGCCGCTCCCATAAATTGCGCCGGGCATGACCACGCGCGGATCCGAAGTGTTGCGCACGCGCGCGATATATTCCTGGGCGTAAGGTGCATCCCCGATCAGAGCTAGCTTGATCCGGGTAGCCGTTCTCTCGAACGATTCGCGTACCAGGAGTGTGTTGTTCTCCGGTTCCATCCGGCTGACGTACAGGAAGTACTTGTCGCGCTCGAGTCCCAGCCGCCCCAGCACTTCGCTGCTCTGGATCTTTCCGATTTCAGCGCCGTACGGAATGAAGACCGATTGCTTCCCATAGCGATCCAGGTAATACTCTGCAATTTTCGCGGCATCGGTAATGACGACGTTCGGGCAAAACGTCGCCAACCGCTCGGAGACCAAATACCAAGAGCGAGCCAGCCAGTTCCACTTTTTGCGTTTGCGCTCCAGTCCATCGACATTCAGCGCTACACGAATGCCAAACAGCCTAGGCAGAAACGTAAAGATAGCGTTGGCCCCGTTGCAGTAGAGAGCAACGTCAGCGCGACGGCCGATCAGGTGGATCGTGGAAAGAAATGTGTGAACGATGGTATCGAGGTATTTGTGGCGCCACGTTGGAAGATAGACGAGCAAGACGCCGCGGTAGCTCGTCTCCGCGTGGCGCTCGCGGCAATAGACCGATACGTGGTGACCTCTGGCAGCTAATCGCGTGCACAACTCTTCAGCGAAGGTTTCAAACCCGCCGTAATGCGCGGGAATCCCCCGCGTGCCGAGGAGGGCAATGCGCAGTGTGCTCTTGCTGTTCGAAATCCCGATCTACCCGCGCGCCGCTTTTGTGCGAGCCAATGGCTTGGGCTTGTTCGCGGGAGCGCTCACCGGCGCGTAGCGGAACCAACTGGCGATGTAATCGTCGTCCACACGGCGACGGTTCATGATTTCACGCCGCTTGCCGATCACGCGCTTCCAGTTCTGCATGACGTACCAGAGCGCGCGAAGTGAACTCTGCTCCCTTATCACACAACAGGACAGCACCACGATATCGCGCACCGTGATTGAAAACCAGTTGCGCCGGTACAGATCGCCGGTCATGTTCTTAATACGCATCAGGAACCGGTTCTTCACCGAGTGCATGTTGATCACCGGCGGGAGAGCCCGGCGGTTTCCCGGCAAGACATTGCGCACATGATAACCACGCGCGTGCGGCGTATAAATGCAGCGCCAACCCATGAGCTGGGCGCGCCAGGCGACGTCGGCATCCTCGCGATATACGAAAAAATCGGGATCGAAGAATTCATCACCGATAGCGATGTCCTCGATCATCCGCCGGCGATACAGCGCCGCCGCAGCCGTCGCACCGAAAACATATTCGTGCTGCAGATAATGGCCGTTGTCCACTTCCTGGCTGCCGCGATCGAGATGGCGCAGCATCGGAGTGAAGTAGATGCCGGTGGAATCGACGAGAGGTTTGTCCGGGAGATCGAAGGTTGCAAGAATGGTCAGCAGCTTTCCACACACCGAGCCGATCCGCTGGTCGAACTGGCCCGCGTCCACCAGCGCCTGGATGAAATTGGGCAGCAGCAGCACATCGGGATTGAGAGTAAGGACCCATTCGCCGTCGGTCGCATGGATGGCCTGATTCTGTGCCGCCGCAAAGCCGATGTTCTCGTCGTTATAAATGATCCGGCAGCGGTCTTCGAACTGCTCCAGTATGTCCACCGTGCCGTCGGTGGAAGCGTTGTCGATTACGATGATTTCCTTGTTGGCGTACCGCTGCGCCAAGACAGATTCAAGGCATCGTTTGATGAATCGGCCGCTATTGAATGTGACGATTGTTACAGAAACCCTATCGTTGTAGGACATGTATGTGAGCTGCGTCTCTCTTCTCTTGTGTTGTCGCTTGTCCTCAAACTTCTCGCTTTGCTCGAACGAACGAATCCTCAGGCTCGCGGATTCGACCGGAAATCAAACTTGCACCCGCGAGTTGTACAACCTTCGCATAGATCTGAACTGGCTTTAAGCTTCGCCATCGCACCACCCCTACGACGGCACGAAACATGGAGCCGAGCACAACTGCCGCGCTTACTCCCCGGTACGCGTACGGCCGAAAGTGCTTCGAGGCGTACCTTAGAAGGCTAGCATACCAATACAGCTCACGGCAGCCTTGGTCCAGTGTTGCAATACTGTGGCCACCCCGGTGCTTCGCCGTAACCTGCGGTAAGTATTGGATCTTCAGGCCTAAATCCCTAGCGCGTTTTTCGAAATCGACATCTTCGAACCAGAGCGGATGGAAGTGTGTGTCAAAACCGCCCAGCCGCTGCCACACATCTCGCCGGAACATCAGCAGGGCTCCAGGCGGTTGATCCACTTCTCCCGGCTTGTCGAGGTCTCTGTCCAGGCAACGATACCGTCGGTTCACGGGATTCGACGGGATCAGCCGATTGAGTCCCAAAACTTCGAACGCGAGCGCCCAAGGCGTGGGAAAACGGCGGAGCGTGAATCCCTTTTGCACTTCGCCGCGCTCATTCACGAGACGGCCGCCTGCGAGTCCCACGCCATCTTGCAAGCACGCTTCCGCCAGGGGCGCGATCGAAGTCTGCAGATCAACGTCAGGATTGAGCAGGAGGATGAGATCCGTCTCCAGCGCTTCCACTCCCTGATTCACCGCTGCGCCGAACCCGCGATTCATACAATTGGCGATCAATTTTACGCCCGCTCTTCGCTGAACGAATTCGCGCGTTTTGTCCGTAGAGGCATTGTCCACCACAACCACCGGCGAGCCTTCGCAGGAATCCAGGCATCGCTCGATCACTTCGGCCGAGTTGTATGTGACCACGACGATGCCCGTTCGATTCATGTCAGGGCGAAGTATAGCCGCCAGTACAGATCGAAGCCGCTTAATCGCTGCAATTCGAAAATCTCCCTCTCGCTGCACTCCACTATCGCAGGCAGGTTGACGGAGAAGCTCCCCCGGCAGGAGTGAAAACGGCGCAAGCCCTCCAGTTTGCCCTTCAGATAAGCCAGCGATTTTCCATGGCGTAATGCGACGAATCCCCATAGAAGTTGAGCGACCAGGATCGGCCAACCATAGCGTATGATCCATCTGGACGGATAGTGTTTCGCTATCAATAAGAGTTGGTTACGAGCAATCTTCTGTACTGTGTCGGCATGCCAGCGGCCTAAGGTAGCGCTGCCCGTATGATAAGCGATAGCCTCCGGAGCATAGATGCCGGTTAACCCGGCGCAGGCGCATCGAATTCCGAAGTCGATGTCCTCCAGGTACGATTCAAATTGTTCATCAAGTAGTCCCACGCGCTCAAAGACATCGGCACGGAAGAGTGCGGCGGTTAACGGTGCGAATCGGATGGCGCGTCCCTGGTTCCACAATGCTGAATCAGGCCGCCCGTGCCCGCATCGCCAAGGGCATGCACCACGGCAGATGGCGTCGAAGGCCCCCTCCACCTGCTCACGCGCTGCTGCATCCAGAAGTTTGCCGGTGGCGAAGGAGGCGTTCGTTGCTTCGGCTTTAGCTAGTAGACTTGCTAGCCAATCGGGCTCCGGCGACACGTCATTGTTCAAGATGGCGATCCATTCTGTGTTCGCCGCCTGGATGCCCTGATTAACGGCGTGGCTGAAACCGGTGTTGCTCGCGAGCTCGATCACCGACGCTCCGGCGTTCTTCGCTACCACCACAGAGTCGTCTGTGCTGCCATTGTCGACGACAATCACATGATCAGCTTCCTGTGATTGACGCGCGAGTTCATCGAGCAACTTCGCCAAGCGCTCGGCGCCATTCCAGCTCGGGATGACGATCGTTACCTGGGGCATTACTTGCTGAACCGCTTCTTCACCAGGAAGAGCAGGTTGTGAATCCCGTCCCGCCAAGGATTTAGTTTAATCTCGCCGAGGCGCGATGAGTAAAGAATCGAGATTTCGGCAAAACGAACTCGTGAGCTCTTTAAGGCTTCAATCTTTATTTCTTCCGAAAATGCCATTCCATCGGACTCGAGGTGCATGTCTTTCAGAATGGATCGACGGAAGACCCACATGCCGGATTGCGAATCGCGCACCCACCGAAAATACAGCAAGGACATGGCCAGCGAAAGCATCCAGTTTCCGAACTTGTGTTTGAAGCTCATCGCTCGCCGGTCGCGCACTGGAAAACGCGACGCATTGAGGAAGTCGATATCGAGATGCAGAAAAGCTTCAATCAGGTATGAGATCGCGTCGGGCGGATAGCTGTGATCGCCGTCCAGCGTCACGATGAGATCGCCGGTTGCCGAAGTGAAACCGCGTTTGTAGCTGCGCCCATAGCCTCGGACCGGCTCGCGAATCACTTCCGCTCCAAAAGATTTTGCCACTTCAGACGTGCGATCCGTAGATCCGTTGTCGACGACGATCACCTGATCGACGAACTCCGGCATGCGCTTCAAAACCAGCTCAATTCCCTGCTCTTCGTTCAAACACGGAATGATCACAGTGATGCGTTGCGCCTTGTACACGATTTCGGACTGGTACCATGTTCTCATGAAGTTGTTTGGAGTCCTGGCGATGTTCGCCGCTCTTCTTCCGGCGGCGGTCAACCCGCAACTGAAGCAAGTGAACACGGTTTACATCCTGGCGATGAGCAGCGGAATGGATCAATACCTGGCCAACAGCCTGACGTCTATGGGGGTGTTTCAGGTGGTGACCGATCCGCAGAAAGCTGACGCGATTGTAACCGACCGGCTGGGCGAGACGTTCGAAGGCAAGCTGAAGGAATTGTACGACCCACCGCCGCCAGCTTCCAAAGACAAGGATGATAAGAGCGGCGGTTTTGGAACTGGCACATTCCGAGTGGGTTCGGTTGGCCGTGGGCGCGGCAACGTCTTCATCGTGGATCGCAAAAGCCGGGGTGTGCTGTGGTCGATCTATGAGCCACCCAAGGATTCATCGACCAGCGAAATGAGCAAGACTGCACAAAAGATTGCGAAGCGCCTGAAAACTGACCTGGCCACGGATCAACACTGATAAACTCGGATATTTCTTATCCGTGTGAATCCGTGTTCATCCGTGGCGGGTTACGTTTTTCCCGCAACACCTCCCGATAGCTCTCCACCAACTGTTTCGTCAGCACGGTCATATCTCGTGTAGCGACCACTCGCTCCCGCGCGGTGCGAGCCAATGCGGTGGCTTTCTGGCAATCCGCGAACAGCTCCACGATCTTGGTGGCGAATGTATCGGGCGAGTCCGCCAACGCGCAGATTTCGCCATCTTTCGACGTCAAACCCTCGGCGCCTAGGCGCGTTGAGACCACCGGAATGCCCGCCGAGAAGGCCTCCAGCAGCTTAACCCGCATTCCGGATCCGCTCAGGATCGGACACACGAATACCGAGTAGCGAGCGAGCGGTTCTCGTACGTCTTCAACGAACCCCCGCAGCTCGATTGCGCCGTTCAGATCCGGCAGCGAATGCCGCGGCGGAGGATCGGAACCCACGATCACCAGGCGCGCCTGCGGGCAACGTTGCAGAACGGATGGGAATACCTGGCGGGTGAACCAATCGAGTGCCTCCTGGTTTGGCGTGTGACGAAAGCTACCCAGAAAGAGCATCGTGTACGGCTCACGACCGTTCACTTGGAATTTGTAGCGCGAGGTGGCAATGCCGGCGCGATTGTCATCGATTTTGTGGGCAAGCTCCGGCAGGAACGAGAGAAGATAGTCCCGGTTCTCGGGACTACAGACCTGAATGCGATCGAAGCGCCGCACGACGTTCATTTCGTAACGGAGCGCGCGCAAATATTCGAAGGCCGATTTCGTCTTGCGGACTACACCGCGAGTGCCCGGCAGGCCTCGACCGATGGACTGGAAATAGACATCGTGCTCGAATAGAAGGCAACCAATGCGGCGAAAGTCCTTCGCGTATTGGCCCAGCGCGGTGTATTCGAGCTGCACGATGTCGACCTCATGATTGTAGATCTCGCGATGGAGTAACCAATCGAGGTCGGCGTTCGCGAATTCACGAACGGCGTAAGGTAAGATCGACCCGAATTCCTTCGGCTTACCCTCCATTCGCACGAGGTACTCCACCGAGGCAGCTTCGCGCTCAAGCTCCCCGTGCGCCTTGCGCTCCCACTCGTGATCGAGAAGAATCATCAGGTGCAGAGAACACAGCTTGGCCAGCTCTCGAGCGGTCTGATACATGAAAACGCCCCCACCATGGACCGGAGGGCAGATCGGATATGGTGAAACAAACAGCACGTTGAGCGTTTCCGGATCTTTCGGCAAATCAGCGAATCGATCCCGGAAATAGCCGCCTAGCGGACGTCGGAAGGCCTCGGTATCCGAGATAGTTGCGAGGGCGAGAGCCCTTCGGCGAGAGCGGAGTGCGCCTGGCAATTGCAGAAACGCACGGCTAAGAGCCGGAAGGTTGGACCGTTCAGGTGAGTCGCCGAAAACAACACTGACCAGCGCCCCCGTAAACGTGAAGAAGAAATGCGATCCCAGGCGCGGCCATTCGTGAATGTTTTTCCAACAGAACAGAATGTAGTTCTTCTTGAGGACGCGATCGATTTGAGCTTGCGAGAATCGTTTTCCAATGGTTCCGCGGTGCTCATGATAAACGATGCTGCGCGGCTGATAGAAAACCTTCCAACCGCGCTTCCAGGCGAGGTATCCAAGGTCCGTGTCCTCCAGGTAGAAAGGGCGCAGTAGCTCATCGAACCCGCCGAGCTCGAGAAACTTCCGGCGGTCGAATGCGCAGGATCCGCCTCCGCCGTAGAAACAAGGGAAGGCATCCCTGATTGCCTTATCATCACGGTGGCGGACCCGAAGACTGCCGTTTTCCCACCAGCCTTGGGTGAGGCCGGTCTCTTCGCGCAGCTTGTCCGGATCACTGAAAAAGATCTGGCATGATACAGCGAACACCTTCTCATCAGTGAAACCTGTCAGTAGAGGCGCGACGAAATCCGGCTGGACGCGCATATCGCTGTTCAGCAAGATGACGATGTCGTTCTTCGCTGCCCGAAAGCCTTCGTTCGATCCCCCGCCGAAACCGAGATTGCGATCGAGCGCCAGCACACGAACCTGAGGAAAGTGCTCTCGCAGAAACTGGGCGCTGCCGTCGGTTGACCCGTTGTCGACGACGATGATCTCGTTCGCGGCATTGCCACGGAGCGCTTCGACCACTGACGGAAGATATTTCTCGAGCAAGTCGCGGCCGTTCCAGTTCGGAATCACGACCGAGGCCGCGTCATTTACACACCGTTGATCGGCGGGTAGCGTGTTCTTGGTTGCTAGCAGGTCCCCGAGTGCAATGGCGATGACGGCGAGCAGTAACAACAGGGGCGAAACGATGAGCAGCGGTAGATTCTTGATGATCCGCCAGGCGATGATCAGCAGCGTCTTCACGGCTCAGGATTGCTTGATCACCGGGCCGAGGCCGATCTTTCGGCCTAGTTTGAGCCAGCGGGAAGCACGGATGAAATTCATTTGGGCCGCGAGTTCTTCGCGCTGCGCCTCCACGCGCTGAGCCCAAAGCGTGCGCTCCGCCACTGTGGCTTCCGCGGTTTCCAGCAGTCGCACGCACTCGGAGAGCTCACGGCATTTTTCTTCCAGTTCCTCGTTGAGGCGTAACTCGGTCGCCCGTGCCCACTCGGTCTTGGCGCGATTCTCTTGCTCTAGTTCTCTTACTTTGGATTCATAACCCGAAGCGACGACGTTGGCTGCCTGCTGTTCCGCGACTAGTTCCTGCTGAAGCTGGGCGATGCGCTCTCCACTGGCGTTAAGCTCCCCGTTGAGATTCTCGGCCCAACGGTTGCGGGATTCGAGTTCTTCATTCAGTTTTCGATGGAGGGCGAGCAAGGTATCGCGCTCAGTACGCGCTTGCTCGACTTGAGTTTTCAAACGCTGAATGTGCTGCTCGCGCTCGCGCAGAAGATTGGCGGCCTTGGGAACGTAGACGAACGACTTTGGATCGGGCAGCGGACCGAACGAGCACATCCCAATCAGAAAATTGGCGTCCCCCGCGTTTCCGCCTCCGCCATCGATTCTTGTTTCCGCCGGCCAAAAAGTATTTGCAGGATGGAAGGCGAACGACTCGACGCGATTCTGCAGCAGCAGACGGACATTCGAAAACTCGCGGCTAAGTTCGGTGACGAATTCGGCGGCTTCGAACTCGTGCTCGTGATACGGATTGGGTCCGCTCTTGGCTCGTGATTCGCCGTAATAGCTTTTGTTGGGCGACGAGACGATGAAGAGGCCTTGAGGCGTCATCACACGGGAACATTCCTTGAGAAACGGCCGGAAGTCCCGCAAATGTTCAATCACTTCAAAGGCAACTACCAGCTCGAAGCTGTTTTCCGGGAACGGCAGTGAAGTGCATGACGCAGCCAAGAATCCAAGACCCGGAATCGGATAGTTTCCACGCGCGAACTGAATCGCATCGACGGCGATGTCCACTCCGGTAACGGCGATTGCCGATTGCGCCAACTCTGCCGCGCCATAGCCCGTGCCGCAGCCCGCATCGAGCACGCGTCTCCGGTCCGCAAACAGACGGGCATACGCGTAGCGCGCCACGTGTTCGTTCCAGAGGTCTTGATTTACTTGGCCCGGAATGACGCGCTCGCCGGTGAACTCAACCAACGTTAGGCTCCGCGTGCGACAGGACAGGTGGGGATTTTGCCAGCGACCGGTTCAACTCCACCCGGCAAGGCAGGTGCAAGTGCCCGTAGATTTCGCCATCAGTGGGATTCATCTGTAGAACAATGGCATTGTCGATCCAATCGCAGGTAGTGTATCCACGCAGCGTGCCTTCCGCGATCGCCGGTGAGAACGAAAAAGACGAAGGATAGAGTTCGGCGAGTTGAACATGGAAATCGACAGTGAAAATGTCTCCCGGGGCCATCGGGGGGAGGTCAAACCCTTCACGTGCGGTGTTGGTGCCTGCAAAATCGAGTCCCATGTGGTTGCGCATGATGAATCCGACGATCGGCAGTGAGATGTCTTCTTTTGCCCGGACGCTGATGCGGATAATTGCCAGCGAGAGTGGTTCCAGCAGATGGATCGGTTGACCGGCGATATCGAGGACCGCGATTCCCATGACTTCCGCACGACCGTCGCCGAAGCGGTGGTCGATATTGGGGATGGTATCGACGATTTCCGGAGGGTGCACCGGGCCAGCCGATGGGCGATGAGCACGATGTTGTGTCGTGAGGTAGGCTGTGTCCTTCTCGAACATTGCTGCCAGGTACTTTGTGACTACCCGGTCGGTGCCGCCAATGTCTTTCACACGGCCGTGGTCGAGCCAGAGTGCGCGGTCGCCGATCGATTTCACTTCACCCATGGCATGCGAGACGAACAGAATTGTAACGCCCTTTTCGCGCAGTTCGTTCACTTTGCGCATGCATCGTTGGTGGAAGTAGATGTCCCCGACGGCCAACGCTTCGTCGACGATCAAGATCTCCGGATCGACGTGGATGGCGACGGCGAAGGCGAGTCGGACGGACATGCCGCTGGAGTAGGTCTTGACCGGCTGGTCGATGAAGTCGCCAATTTCCGCAAAGGCCGCGATCTCAGGGAACTTGGCATCGATCTGTTGGCGTGACAATCCTAAGATAGCAGCGTTGATGTAGACGTTGTCGCGGCCAGTGAACTCTGGATTGAATCCTGAGCCGAGTTCGAGGAGTGCGGCGACGCGTCCGCGCACGGTGACTTGGCCTGATGTCGGGTGCAGAATGCGCGCAACCATTTGCAGCAGCGTGCTTTTGCCCGACCCGTTCTCCCCAATAATACAAAACGTCTCGCCCGGATAAACCTCGAACGTGATATCGCGCAGAGCCCAGAAGTCGCGATGGAAGGAACGGAGATTGAAACAGGCAAGTTCTTTCAGCCGGGAACTTGCAGAAGAATAAATAGGGTAACTCTTAGAAGCACCGCTGAATTCGATGACAGGGGAGTTCACTTACTCGAATCTACTGGAGGGAAAAAGGAACTGTCAAATCGTATGCTGCAGATAAGTTCAGGGCGACCGCCAACTCCCGCTTCCCCTTCTACAGCAATTTGAGACGCAGCTAGGTGCCGCGAACCGGTGAGGCTGTTTAATCTCACCTCTGCTCTATCCGCTGCGAGCGAGGGACGTCGAGGAAATCGGTAGCCGCCCTGACAGGCATTCGTAGTCGATAAAACCTCCTACGTTACTACCACTCTGAGGCTGGATTGATCTACTTCCAACCTCCATCATTAAGTTACTCTAATGTAAGGGATCTGTCAAGCTTTTTAATGATTTACATCGCCTCGGTTGACAGCTAAGCGATCGAGCTTATACCTTGAAGAGGAACGCTTTGCCGGTGTAGCTCAGGTGGTTAGAGCGGCGGTCTCATAATCCGCAGGTCGTAGGTTCGAGTCCTACCGCCGGCACCACTCAATCGGGTGATCTCCCCAGGATGTACTCATACAGGCGCTGAAGTTCTTCCTGCGAATAATACTCAATTTCAATGCGGCCGTGCTGGTCGGTTTTTTGAACGATCCTGACACGAGTACCTAACGATCTTTCAAGCTCCTGCACGGCAGATTTGACGTTCGGATCTTCGAACGGCTTCTCTTCGGGCTCTCGGGGCTCGTTGGCTTTCTTTACCAACCGCTCCACCTGGCGTACAGAGTATCCTTGCGCAGCGGTCTTCTCGGCGAGTTGTGTTTGCAGTTCAGGGGTCGGAAGGCCTAGCAGAGCACGGGCGTGCCCCATGTTCAGCCGGCGCTCTGCCAGCAGGAGTTGTACGTCGGCAGGAAGACGGAGCAGACGAATCATGTTCGTGATCGTCGTCCGATCCTTGCCGGTGCGTGTGGCGATCTCCTCGTGACTCAAGTTCATCTCGCGGGCGAGTCGTTCTAGGGCATGCGCTGTCTCGATGGGATTCAAGTCTTCGCGCTGGATGTTCTCGACGAGAGCTATTTCGAGGATGCGATCGTCTGCGTAGTCTTGGACGAGTGCCGGAACTTGGGAGAGGCCAGCGAGCTTAGCAGCCCGGAGGCGTCTCTCCCCGGCGATGAGTTCAAGATGGTCGCCCTTCTTGCGGACGATGAGCGGTTGTATTATTCCGTTTGTTTCTATCGATTTAGCCAGTTCCTCGATACGTCCAGCGTCGAACTGCGTTCGCGGCTGCAGTGGATTGGGTTCGATTTGCGAGATCGGAATGCTGGCGACTCGAGCTGTTTCGGGTTCAATCGCTGGTTGAGCCGCCGCTCCGGACCTAGTAGGAAGAAGCGCGGAAAGGCCTTTACCCAAGGCTTTGCGTTGCTTTTCCGGCGCTTTGTTCATGCGCGAGGATCTCCTTTGCGAGTTGAATATAGCTCTCTGCGCCGCGGGACCTTACGTCATAGGCGAGAATGGGCTTCCCGAAGCTCGGCGCCTCGGCCAGGCGTACACTGCGGTGGATCACGGTCTGAAAAACTCTATCTTCGAAGAACTCCCGTAAGTCCTGCTCTACTTGGCGCGTTAGATTCATGCGTTCGTCGTACATCGTGAGCAGAACACCTTCAACTGGGAGTTCCTTGTCGAATGATGAACGAACGCGTTCCATAGTATCGAGGAGCTGGGATACTCCTTCGAGGGCGAAGAACTCGCACTGTATGGGTATTAGGATAGAATCTGCTGCAGCCATCGCATTGACAGTCAATAGGTCGAGAGCGGGCGGACAATCGATGATGATGTAGGCGTAGCGGTCGCGAATGGGACCAAGCTTCTGACGGAGCCGTAGTTCGCGGTCGGGTTGGTCGACGAGTTCCAGGTTGGCGGCTACCAGGTTCTTGTCCGAAGGGACAATGTCCAAGCCCTCGAATTCGGTCGGGAGGATTGCCTGAGTTATATCCTCTTCTCCCAGAAGGACTTGGTAGAGAGTGGGTCTGCCTTCCCCTTTGGAGACTCCGACGCCTGTAGTAGCGTTTCCTTGAGGATCGGAGTCGACCAGAAGAACCCGTAAGTCGTTGGCTGCTAAGGACGCGCCTAGATTGATGGCAGTTGTGGTCTTACCGACGCCGCCCTTTTGATTCGCAATGGCTATGACTTTACCCATGTTTCACGTGGAACGACTAACCGCATGTTTCACGTGGAACACCCGTATACGCAAAATCTGCGGTCTCCCCAAGGTAACCGAACGGGCTCCGACCATGCAATGTCAGAACGCTTCTTGACCTCGGGAATGTCATCTTCACCTAGCATAAGCCCTACTCTTAGCGCAAGACGAGGAATGAGCTTCAAAACCTCACTCGGGTCTACGGCTCTGGACACGATCCAATCGAACTCTTCCTGTATCTCTTCAGCTCTCTGCGCAATCACCGAGACATTGGTCAGCTCTCGAGTTACTTCCTTCAAGAAAACTGCTTTCTTCTGGCTGGACTCCACAAGAGTGACTCGTAAGGATGGCCTCTGAATCGCGATGGGAACACCCGGAAATCCCGCGCCGCTGCCAATGTCTGCTATCGAGTCAGGGGTTCCAGGCAAACGAGCCCCGAAGAATAACGATTCACCATAATGCCTGAGAACCATCTCCGGCCCCGGCCGCAGCGACGTTAAGTTCATTCGTTGATTCCAACGAACCAGTAACTCGTAGTGTTTGTAGAGCTGAACAAGCTGTTGATCGGATAGGCTTTGATCGCGGAGAACGTCCGCAAACCAGGCCGGCACGTTCATCCCGCAGCTAGGCCCGAACGCCCAGGCTCAGGTAAACGTCGAGCACAGCGACTGCGGCGGGAGTGACACCCGGAATCCGACCCGCCTGCCCCAGCGTCTCCGGTCGGACGCGCTCTAGCTTCTGCTTTACTTCGGTAGATAGCCCAGGAATCTGCGAGAATTCGAACGCAATAGGGATACGGCGGCGCTCGGAATCACGCAAACGATCGATTTGCCGCTCTTGTTGGGCGATGTATCCCGCATATTTTGCCTCTGTTTCGATTGTTGCGAGGAGTCCATGGACTGGCTCCTCGCCTAGCGATTCGCGAATCCAAGACGACAGGGCAGAGATCTTCGCCTCTGGACGCTTCAGCCACTGAATCAGTAGCCCCCGGTCATCCTGTCGCGTTGTAGACAAAAGCTTCGCCAGCCGGGACTTCTGCTCCTGCTTTCGCAGATAAAGATCCCAGCGCCCATCTGTGACCAGGCCCGCCTTCCGTCCCAAAGGCGTGAGACGTTCGTCAGCGTTATCGATGCGCAAATGCAGACGGAACTCAGCGCGCGAGGTAAACATGCGGTAAGGCTCGTCCGCGCCTTTGTTGACCAAGTCGTCGATCAAAATGCCAGTGTAACCCTCGGTCCTGCCTACAATGGCCGGAGGCAAGCCTCCAAGTTGGCAGGCCGCGTTGATGCCCGCAATCAGCCCCTGACAGCCGGCTTCCTCATAGCCCGAGGTCCCGTTGATTTGGCCGGCAAGGAACAGGCCCTTGATCGATTTCACTTCCAGGCTATGGTTCAATTCCCTCGGATCGATGGCGTCGTATTCGATGGCATATCCGGGCCGGATCATTTCAGCATCCTCGAGCCCGGGAACGGACGCCACCATCGCTGTTTGCACATCAATGGGCATGCTGGTCGACATACCGTTGACGTAGACTTCGTAGGTGTCCAGGCCCTCGGGTTCGAGGAAAATCTGATGCCGCTGCCTGTCGGGAAATTTGACCACCTTATCTTCGATCGAGGGACAGTAGCGAGGGCCAACACCTTCGATCTGACCGCTATACAGCGGTGACCGAGCAATGCTATCTCTAAGAATTCGCTGCGTTTGCTCAGTAGTGTAAGATATATAACAATCAACTTGCTCTCGTTCGATCTTTTCTGTTAGGAACGAGAATGGCGTGGGTTCCGCGTCGCCATGCTGTGGCTCAAATCTTGACCAATCGATTGTCCGGCCATCCAATCGCGGGGGTGTACCGGTCTTGAGACGGGTCCAGGCCATGCCGAGTGTACGGAGCTGATCGCCCAGCAGATTCGATGGGGCTTCTCCGTTGCGACCGCAGCTATACTTCATCTCACCCACATGCGCGAGGCCGTTGAGGAACGTGCCGGTGGTAACAATCACCGCGTCGCTGGAGATAGTCCTGCCGTCGCGCAAAAGAACGCCTGAGACGCGACGTTGCGATGTTTCCTCGATGACGAGTTGCGATACCTCGGCCTGCAGAATGCGTAGATTCGGCTCGCGCTCCAGCACTTCACGCATGTGCACGCGATACTGCTTCTTGTCGCACTGCGCTCGCGGCGACCAGACCGCTGGCCCGCGGCTCGTATTGAGCAAGCGGAATTGGATTCCGACTGCGTCGGTGACCTCGCCCATCACTCCGCCAAGCGCGTCGATTTCGCGTACCAGATGCCCTTTGGCGATTCCTCCGACTGCCGGATTGCACGACATCTGAGCGATTAAATCCAGATTCATCGTGATCATGGCGGTTCGGCGGCCCATGCGGGCGCAAGCTCGCGCGGCTTCGCACCCTGCGTGACCAGCACCAATCACAATCACGTCGTACTTCGAGGACTTCATCAAGATTCAGTTCTAGTGTGGCATACCGATTCCTGCGTGTGTTAGCTTTCGATGTACGTGAAGATACTTGTCATTGGCTCCGGCGGCCGGGAGCACGCGTTGTGCTGGAAGCTGGCGCAGAGCCCAAAGGTCTCGACATTGTATGCCGCTCCTGGAAATCCCGGGATCTCCGAGTTAGCCACCTGCTTCGACACGACCGACTACCTGGCAGTTGCCGAGTCGGTTGCCGCCGATCTGACCGTTGTAGGTCCGGAAGCGCCACTTGCCGCCGGAATTGTCGATAAATTTCGCGAACGGGGACACCTGATTGTCGGCCCGACAGCTGCAGCTGCACGGTTGGAATCCAGCAAAGCCTTTGCGAAGGACTTCATGACCAGGGCGGGCATTCCGACCGCCCGCTACGTTTCCGTCGATTCCGCTGAAAAAGCGCGGGCAGCACTCGGCGAATTCAACCTTCCCGTGGTCTTGAAAGCGGATGGCTTGGCCGCCGGAAAGGGCGTG
>Ga0335082_10003200_pt1 | contig 17779 bp, 17 predicted proteins | sample Lox_Sample_41_FD_206718 | JGI IMG/M metagenome (GOLD analysis project Ga0335082, IMG submission 206718) | Soil microbial communities from Loxahatchee National Wildlife Refuge, Florida, United States - Lox_Sample_4.1 | ecosystem: Environmental > Terrestrial > Soil > Wetlands | place: USA... | reverse complement strand
CTGATGCCGTTCACTTCTCCTTCGTCACCCTGATCTTGACTGCAAGTTCGCTCAGCCGCTGGCGCTCCGTCTTGGTAAAAGCGACGAAATCTGCGACCGAGCCGCCGGCCGGCTCGATGCCGGTCTTGATCAACTTGTCCTTGACCTCGTCGGTCTTGAGCGCCGCCTGCAGCGCCGCGTTCATGCGCTCGATCACCGTCGGCGGTGTACCCTTCGGCGCATATAGCCCCGCCCAATGGCCTATCTGCACGGTCGGATAGCCCTGTTCCGCAGTGGTCGGAATCGACGGATAGATGCTGATGCGCTTGGTGTAGGTCGTCGCGATCGCCTTGAGCAGACCAGCCTTGATTTTCGGTACTACGACGATACTCGCTTCCGAGGTGGCGGAGACATTGTTACCGAGTACCGCATTCACGCTATCGCCGCCGCTGCGGTACGGCACGATGGTAAAGGTGACGCCGGCCGCCTCCTTGATCATCTCGGCAACGAACTCGGGCGTCGAGCCGTTGCCAGCGGTCGACCAAGTCGCCTTGCCATTCTGCACTTTTGCCCAGGCGATGAATTCCTTCATGTTGGTCGCCGGCACGCTCGGATTGACGATGATGGTCGAGGGCGCGACCGCGATCATGCCGACCGGCACAAGGTCTTCGTCCTTGTAGGGGAGATCCTTCAACAGCAGGCTGTTGGTGATCGTGCTCGCCGCGCCGACAAGGAATGTGTAGCCATCGGGCGTCGAATGAGCGACATAGGCGGTGCCGATTACCGCGCCGGCGCCGGGGCGGTTTTCCACGACGACCGTCTGATGCAGTTCTTTGCCGACGCCCTCCGCGGTAAAGCGCGCAATCAGGTCATTGGCGCCGCCCGGGCCGAAGCCGACGATGAAGCGGATCGGATGATCCGGCCATTCCGCGCGCGCGCTCGGCACGGCGGCAGCGCACGCGAACAAACAAGCGGCAAAGATTAAAGTCAGCTTTTTCATTGTTACCTCCCTCGACCGGCGCGGCTACGGCGAGTTTACTCAAGCCATTCGCTAAAGTCTTGCGCGGCTTAAAGTAGACGTCAGCTCAGCGCAACATCGACCAGCCGCATCTGCACGCGCTCCTCGCCCTGCCAGCGGTCGACGGCAAGGCTGCCCGCTGCGTGCATCGCTCGGCCGCGATTGTCGAGCAGCGTTCGGCCGAGCGGCTGGCCTGCTGCGCGGAAGGCGATCGCATTGACGATCTTGCCGTCGCCGGCTTTGAAACGCGCGCGGATGTGGCTCTCACCAGCCTGATCGGCATAGACGAGCGTATGCGCCGGCAGCGCGAGCAATGGCTCGGGATTGCCGGCGCCGTAGGGACCAGCCCGCGCCAGCAAATCGCAAAGTTCGAGCGAGACCGCGCCGGCACTGATCGCGCCGTCAATCAACAGCGCGCGCTCGCGCCGTGCCAATTCGACCGCGCTCGCCAATGTGTCTTCCATGAAGGCACGAAATGCGGCGAGCGTGTCCTTCTTCAACGTGATACCGGCCGCCATGGCATGGCCGCCGCCCTTGACCAGCAAGCCGTCGCGCACGGCTCGCCGCACGGCTTGGCCGAGATCAACGCCGGCGATCGAACGCCCCGATCCCGTGCCGGTGCCGCCCGGCTCCAACGCGATGGCAAATGCCGGCCGGCCGTAGCGCTCCTTCAGCCGTGCCGCCACCAGCCCAACCACGCCTGGATGCCAACCTTCCTGCGCGGTGACGACGACGGCGCCCTTTTCTTCCAGGCCGAGTGCCGCCAAAGCTTCGGCCTCCGCTTGCGCGACGGTCGCGAGTTCAATCTTCTGGCGCTCGCGGTTGAGACGGTCGAGCTCGGCGGCAATACGTACGGCCTCGCTCGAATCCTGCTCCAGCAGCAACCGCGCGCCGAGATCGGCGCGGCCGATGCGGCCGCCGGCATTGATGCGCGGCCCCAGCAGAAAGCCCAGATGCCACGGTTCCGGCGGGCCCGACAGCCGCGCCGCATCCATCAACGCGGTCAGCCCGACATGGTCGCGCCGGCGCAATGTGATCAGCCCTTTGGCAACAAAGGCCCGATTGAGTCCCGTCAGCGGCACCACATCGGCGACGGTACCGAGCGCGACCAGGTGCAACAGCGATAGGAGGTCCGGCTCCGGCCGCATCCCGGTCCAGAAATCGCGGCGGCGCAGCTCGCGGGACAGCGCTACCAGCGTGACGAACACGAGGCCGACCGCGGCCAGATGCCCGAGTCCGGACAGATCGTCGACGCGGTTCGGGTTGACGATGGCCGCCGCCGGCGGCAATTCCTCGTCGGCCTGGTGATGGTCGATCACCACGACGTCGAGGCCGAGCGCCTTGGCCTCGGCAAGCGGGCCGTGGCTGGTGATACCGCAATCGACGGTGATCAGGAGCTTCGCGCCGCGCTCGGCGAAGCCGCGGAGCGCGTCGACGTTCGGCCCGTAGCCTTCGAAAATCCGGTCGGGGATATGCACGATAGGATCGAGGCCGCAATCACGCAGATAGCCGGCCAGCAAAGCAGAAGCGGTCGCGCCGTCGACGTCGTAATCGCCGAAAATCGCCACGCTCTCACCATTGATCACCGCGTGCGCGAGCCGCGCGCTCGCCGCTTCCATGTCGGTCAGCACATGCGGGTCCGGCATCAGCGTGCGGATGCTGGGATCGAGATAGGCGGCGACCGCGTCGGCCTCGACGCCGCGCCCGGCGAGAACGCGCGCCAGCAGTTCCGGCACGCCGGCGCGTTGCGCGATCGTCAGAGCCCGCGCCTGCCCGCGCTCATCCAGCCGGTCGCGCCAGGAGCGGCCGGTCGCGGACCTTTCCACGCCGAGAAAGAAGTGTTCGGAGGGATTCAAAGCCGTTGCGGGCAGCGCCGCCATCGTCGTCAATTCTTGTAGCCGTGTTTTTCCAGAATGGCGATCAGCTTGGCGTTGAGCTCCTGCTGGAACGCCTGCGCGCGCGGGCCCATCTGCGCCATCACCTCGCCGACGACCTTCGGCATCGTGTGCAAGGCCTTGGCGCCGGTCGGCGTCTTGTAGAAGGCGACGATCTCGCGCAGCTCCTGTACGGTGAAATTGCGCGCATAGACCGCCGGCGAAGACTGCATCGTCTCGTTGGCGAAAGCCGCAACCGACTTTTCAAACTCGGCGCGCAACTCGGCCAAAGTCGCTGCGTCGATCTTGGCGCTAAGACTGTTTTCGATGTTTGGCCAGATCTGCGCCGTCATCGCCGCGCTCATCTGATTAACCGTATCACCACTGACCAGCGCCGACAGCTCCTGCGCCGCCTTGAGCGCCTCCGGGGACGGCGCGTCCTCGGCGCGCGCGGCCGGCAACGCCGCTAAACCACAGATGATAGCCAGTGCGAAAAGGCGCCTCATGCGAACCTCCATTGCCCGGCCGTATATGGGGACGCCGGGCGCGAAGCGCCCGCGGGCGCCTCAACCCATATGGAATTTATCGAATTGACGGTGTTCGGCGATCACGCGGCGCACGGTGCCGGTCACCGAGCGCATCACCACGGTCTCCGTCTCGATCATGTCCTTGCCGAATTTGACGCCCTGCAGCATCGGGCCGCTGGTGACGCCGGTCGCCGAAAACAGGCAGTCGCCTTTCACCATGTCGTCGATGCTGTATTTCTTCTTCGGATCCTTGATGCCCATCTTCAGCGTACGTTCGCGCAGCTGTTCGGTGTCGATGATCAGCCGGGTTTGCATCTGCCCGCCGATGCAGCGCAAAGCCGCCGCCGCCAGGACGCCTTCCGGCGCGCCGCCGATGCCGAGATAGATATCAATGCCGGTCTTCGGCTCGGCGCAATGAATGACGCCGGCGACGTCGCCGTCGCTGATCAGCGATACCGCCGCGCCGGTCTTGCGCACCGCCTCGATCATGTCAGCATGGCGCGGCCGGTCGAGCAGGATCGCCGTGATTTCGGCGGGTTTGACACCCTTGGCTTTGGCCAGCGCGATGATGTTTTCGTCAGCCGGCGCATCGAGGTCGATGACTCCTTTGGGATAACCGGGACCGATGGCGATCTTCTGCATGTAGCAATCCGGCGCGTGCAGCAGCGTGCCGGCGTCGGCCATGGCGATGGTGGCGATGGCGCCCGCCATGTTCTTGGCGCAGAGCGTGGTGCCTTCGAGCGGATCGACCGCGATATCGACCTTCGGGCCGTGCTTGGAGCCGACCTTCTCGCCGATGAACAACATCGGCGCCTCGTCGATCTCGCCCTCGCCGATCACCACGGTGCCGTCGATCGGCAGCTTGTTGAGCTCCCGCCGCATGGCGTCGACCGCCGCCTGATCCGAAGCCTTGTCCTTGCCATGCCCGCGCAGGCGCGCCGCCGACACCGCCGCGCGTTCGGTCACCCGCACGATCTCGAGGCTGAGAATGCGCTCCAGCAGGAATTCGGGCTGGACGGTAATCGTTGCCATGTCGTCAACTCCCAAAAACAACGGCGCCCGGCCGGCCGTCAGTTCTTCTCGATCCGGATCACTTGCGGTGTCCCGGAGATCACCCTATCGCGCCCCACCGCCGCAAGAGCTTTGCGCACGGCGTCCTCAGTTGTTGCATAAGTAATGAGGATAACGGGTACCGAACCGGCCTTCGGTTCGGTATCGGCGTGCGCCTGGTGGCGCTGCACAATGGATTCCAGCGAAATTTCCTGCTCGGCAAGCCGTTTGGCGATCGTCGCCGCTGTCCCCGGCTTATCGCGGGCGAGTAGCCGGATGTAGTAGCCGCCTTCGTGCCGCTGCATCGGCGCCTTGCGCACGCTCTTGAGCCGCGCGATCGGCCGGCCGAACGGCGCGGTGCGCACGCCGCGGGCGATATCGCCGATGTCGGTGAGCACCGCCGAGGCGGTCGCCGCCCCGCCGGCGCCAGGCCCGATCAGCGTCAGCGGATTGATGCCGGTCACATCGACGGTGACGGCGTTGGTCACGCCCATCACCTGGGCGATGGCCGAATCCTTGCGCACCATAGTCGGATGCACTCGCTGCTCGATGCCCTTGTCGGTCTTGACCGCGACGCCGAGCAGCTTGACGCGGTAGCCGAGCTCATCGGCGGCCGAAAGATCGGCGGGCGCAATCGAGGAGATGCCTTCTACATAAATGGCGCTCTGGTCGACCTTGGTACCGAACGCCAACGACGCGAGGATCGCCAGCTTCTGCGCAGTGTCGTGGCCCTCGATGTCGAAGCTCGGATCGGTTTCGGCGTAGCCCAGCCGCTGCGCATCCTTCAGGCAATCGGCGAATGATAATTTTTCCTGCTCCATCCGCGTCAGGATGTAGTTGCAGGTGCCGTTGAGAATGCCGTAAATGCGCTCGAACGAATTGCCGGCGAGGCCCTCGCGCAGCGTTTTCACGATTGGAATGGCGCCGCCGACAGCGGCCTCGAAATTCAGCGCAACGTGATGCTTTTCCGCAAGCGCGGCGAGCCTTACGCCGTGTTTGGCAAGCAGCGCCTTGTTGGCTGTGACCACAGACTTGCCCGTCGCCAGCGCCGCCTCGACCGCGCTTTTCGCGGGATCGCCGGCGCCGCCCATCAACTCGACGAACACATCGATGCCGGGCGCGCGCGCAAGCGCGACCGGATCGCCGAACCAGGTCAACGGCTTGAGATCGACGCCGCGGTTTTTTGCCCGCGAACGCGCGGAGACCGCGACGATATCGATCGCGCGCCCACAACGCGCAGCGAGCGCCTCGCGTTCGCGTGCGACCTGGGCGATCAAGGCGGCGCCGACCGTGCCCAGACCGGCAACACCGACTTTCAGCGGTTGAACCATGGAGCTAGCGGCGGGTGGCGAGCGGAACGACGTTGTGCAGTTTTTCCGGCCCGGTTTCGAGGAAGCGGCGGACGTTGCGCGCGGCCTGACGGATGCGTTGCTCATTCTCCACCAGCGCAATGCGCACGAAACCCTCGCCGTATTCGCCGAAGCCGATGCCGGGCGACACGGCGAGATCGGCCTTCTCCACCAGGAGCGTGGAAAACTCGACGCTGCCGAGGCTTTTGAATGGCTCGGGGATCGGCGCCCAGGCGAACATCGAGGCGCGCGGCGCCGGCACGTGGAAACCGGCGCGGCCGAAGCTCTCCACCAATACGTCGCGGCGGCGCTTGTAGGTCTCGCGCATCTCCTTGATGCAGTCGTCGGGACCGTTGAGCGCAGCGGTCGCCGCCACCTGCACCGGGGTGAAGGCGCCGTAATCGAGATAGGACTTCACGCGGGCGAGCGCGGCGATCACGCGCTCGTTGCCGACTGCGAAGCCGATGCGCCAGCCGGGCATCGAGAAAGTTTTCGACATCGAGGTGAATTCGACGGTGACGTCCATCGCGCCCGGCACTTGCAGCACCGACGGCGGCGGATTGTCATCGAAATAAACCTCGGCGTAAGCGAGATCGGACAGGATCAGAATGCTGTGCTTTTTGGCGAAGGCGACGAGGTCCTTGTAAAAGTCGAGGCTCGCCACCCAGGCCGTCGGATTGGCCGGATAGCACACCACCACCGCCGTCGGCTTCGGGATCGAGTGAACGATCGCGCGCTCCAGCGTGTGGAAGAAATTCGGCGTCGGCTCCGACGGCACCGAGCGGATGGCACCGCCCGCCATCAGGAAGCCGAACGCATGAATCGGATAGCTCGGGTTCGGCACCAGCACGACGTCGCCCGGCGCGGTGATCGCCTGCGCGACGTTGGCGAAGCCCTCCTTGGAGCCGAGCGTGGTGACGACCTGCGTGTCGGGGTTGAGCTTCACTCCGAAGCGGCGCTCGTAATAGGCGGCTTGGGCGCGCCGCAGCCCGGGGATGCCGCGCGAGGCCGAATAGCGGTCGGTGCGCGGACGGCCGAGCGTCTCCTTCATCTTCTCGATGACATGGGCCGGCGCCGGCAGATCGGGATTGCCCATGCCGAGATCGATAATATCGGCGCCGGCATTGCGGGCGCGCGCCTTGGCCCGGTTCACCTCTTCGAACACGTACGGCGGCAGGCGGCGGATGCGGTAAAAGTCTTCCATTGTCTCAAACCTTTAGGTCGGCTGCCCACTCCAGCCGGCCGGCGTGAACCCCGGCAGGCTTTTATCACGGGTTGGTCTTTGCGCCATCCTGGGCATTGGCGTCCTGGTCGGCCGCGGCGGCAGCTGGCTTCTTCTTTTTCGGCGGCATAGCGGCGGCCTTTTCGCGCGTTTCCTGCCTGTCGCGGACCGCCGCCAGGTCGCTTTCCAGCTTGATTTGCTGATCCTCGCTCATCGTCGGCGTCGCCCGGGGCGGCGGCATATCGTGCACGGCGGGATAGGCGTAAGGGTTCGCCAGCCGCGCCGGGGCATCGGCCGGTTCGCCCATCTCGCCCGGCAGCTTGTCGATGAAGGCGCCCGACGAGCAACCGCAAAGCGCTACCGCCAGGCCCAAGGCCGGCAGCACCGATCGGCCGAAAACACGTACGATGCGTCGCAACATCAGTCCTTCAATCTAGGAAATCAATGTAGACTCAAGGAATTATAGCATAAGTCACGTAGCCGGCTATTATGGCTGCAGCAAGGTCGGTGCGCTGTCATCGGCCGGCGTACAACGACCGCTAAGGCATATCCGCAATCGGACCTTGCGAGAGGGCGCAGTCCTAGCCAATTCTGGCGGCGGGGACCGACTTGAAATCGATGACAAAACGCAAGACCGCACCGGCCAAAGAAGCGATCAAGGAAACGGCCAAGGCACAGACGAAGATCGGCTCGGTCGAGATCGAAGCCCTCGCGCAGAACGTCGCGCGTCTGGTCGAGGAAGGCGGCAGGGCGCTCGCCGCCTATTTGCAGCCGCGCGAGGAAGGCAAGATCAAAACCGAAACGGCCGAGGACATTGCCGACGTCGTCACGACGGTCGGACAAATTCTCGAATATTGGCTATCCGATCCTGACCGCGCGCTTGAACTGCAGACCAGCCTCGGCCGCGCTTTCCTCGAACTATTCGCGGTCATGGCCAAACGCATGGCCGGCGAAGACACGGAGCCCGCGGTCGCTCCAGATCCGAAAGACAAGCGTTTCGCCGATCCGGAGTGGTCGCAGAACCAGTTCTTCGATTTCCTCAAGCAGATCTATCTGCTCAGCGTGCAATGGGCCGAGAAGCTGGTGCGCGATGCCGACGTCGACGAGCACACGCGGCAGAAGGCCGCCTTCTACATCAAGCAGATCGCCAACGCGATCGCGCCGTCGAATTTCGTCCTGACCAATCCGGAACTGTTGCGCGAGACGCTCGAATCGAAGGCGGAAAATCTGGTGCGCGGCATGCGCATGCTCGCCGAGGACATCAAGGCAGGGCACGGCAACCTGAAGATCACGCAGTCCGACCCGAATGCTTTCGAAGTCGGACGCAATCTCGCGCTCACCCCGGGCAAGGTGATTTTCCAGAACGAACTGTTCCAACTCCTGCAGTACGAGGCCACGACGCCTGACGTGCTCAAGGTGCCTTTGCTGATCGTGCCGCCTTGGATCAATAAATTCTACATCCTCGACCTGACGCCGGAAAAATCCTTCATCAAATGGTGCGTCGACAGCGGGCTCACCGTGTTCGTTGTGTCCTGGGTCAATCCGGACGCCCGCCTCGCCAAAAAAAGTTTCGAGCAATACATGCGAGAGGGCGTCATCGCCGCACTTGATGCGGTCGAGGAAGCGACCGGCGAAAAGCAAATTCACACCATCGGCTATTGCGTCGGCGGCACCCTGCTCGCGATTACCCTCGCCTATCTGGCGGCCAAGCAGGACACCCGCGTCGTGTCCGCCACGCTGTTCGCCGCACAGGTCGACTTTACCTTTGCCGGCGACCTCAAGGTTTTTGTCGACGAGGAGCGCATCCAGCAACTGGAAGCGCACATGAAGGAACAAGGCTATCTCGAAGCCAGCCGAATGGCGACTGCCTTCAATATGTTGCGCTCCAACGATCTGGTCTGGCCCTATGTCATCAACAATTACATGCGCGGCAAAAAGCCGTTCGCATTTGACATCCTGTTCTGGAATTCCGACGCCACCCGCATGCCGGCGGCCAATCACTCGTTCTATCTGCGCAATTGCTACCTCAACAACACGCTGGCCGAGGGTAAGATGAAGATCGGCGGCGAGACGCTTGACCTGAAAAAGGTGACGGTGCCGGTCTACAATCTGGCGACCCGCGAAGATCACATCGCCCCGGCGAAATCGGTGCTGTTCGGATCGAAACTCTTCGGCGGCCCGGTGAAATACGTGCTCGCCGGCTCCGGCCATATCGCCGGGGTGGTCAATCCGCCCAGCAATAAGCCGAAATACCAATATTGGACGGGTAGGACGGCGAGCGGCAGCGACGTCGACAAATGGCTCGCCAAGGCGACCGGGCATCCCGGCTCGTGGTGGCCGGACTGGCTCGACTGGATCCGGGCGCGGGGCGCCGAGACCGTGCCGGCGCGGGTCATCGGCGGCGGCAAGTTCATCCCGCTTGAGAACGCGCCGGGCTCCTACGTCAAAGTGAAAAGCTCGACCTGAGGCGGCGGTTGCGGGCGGCACGCCGCGCCGCAGCCTTGCCTTTTATATTAGATATCACTAATTAAATCTCCTCATATGTATGGAGCGATCATGCCCCGTCCAGCCGCCGGCCGATCTGCCGGGATCGCCGCCCTTGAGCGCAAAGCCAACGAAGCGGCGCAGCTCTTGAAGCTGCTCGCCAACGAAAACCGACTGCTGATCCTGTGCCGGCTGGTGCAGGTCCGCGAAATGACGGTCAACGACCTCGCCGCCGCCGTCGGCATCAGCCAGTCGGCGCTGTCGCAGCATCTCGCCAGGATGCGCGGCGAAGGTCTCCTGGCGACACGGCGGGAGGCGCAAACCGTCTACTACCGCATTGCCAACCCCGATGCGAAGCGCATGCTCGCCCTGCTCAAGGACATCTATTGCGCGTAACGGTCCTCTCACACACCGGAACAATAACAATGAAGACCATCTCCGCCGAACAAGCTGCCAGACTCATCGACGATGGCGCCGTATTCATCGACATCCGCGAGTCTCACGAACACGCAAACGAGAACATCCCCAGCGCGCGCCATCACGCGCTATCGCAGATCGACGCCGAGCATCCGGTGCGCGCAGGCGACACCGTGCTGATCTATCACTGCAAGTCCGGCGCCCGCACCAAGATGAACGCCAAGCGGCTCGCTGCTGCATCCGGCCGATGCGAAGTCTATCTGCTCGGCGGCGGCATCGAGGAATGGAAGCGCGCCGGCCTGCCGACCTCGGCCGACCGCGACGGCAAGGCCGCGGCTCGCGCAAGGCCGGTGGGCTGGCTCTCCCGCCTTGTCGCCCTGTTCCGCTAAGCGCGCCGCGCCGCCATGCTGCATGCCCTACTCTCAATCGGCTCCGGCAGCCTGGTCGGTTTCACCCTCGGCCTGATCGGCGGCGGCGGCTCAATTCTAGCCGTGCCGCTCTTGGTTTATGTGGTCGGCGTCCCCTCGCCGCATGTCGCCATCGGCACCAGCGCGATCGCGGTCGCCGCCAGCGCCGCCGTCAATCTTTTCGGCCACACCCGCGCGGGCACCGTGAAATGGCGCTGCGCACTGGTGTTCGCGCTTTCCGGCATCGCCGGCGCCGCCGGCGGCGCGCAGCTCGGCAAGATGGTCGACGGCGGCCGCCTGCTGATGCTGTTCGGCGTGCTGATGGTGGTGATCGGCCTCGCTATGCTGCGGCCACGCCAGTCGGGCGGCAATCCCGACGTGGCGCTGACGCGCGAGAGCATGCCGAAACTGCTGCCGCTGCTCCTCGGCATCGGCTTTGCGGTCGGTGCGCTGTCCGGCTTTTTCGGCATCGGCGGCGGCTTCCTGATCGTGCCGGGGCTGATGGGCGCGACCGCCATGCCGCTGATCAACGCCATCGGCTCCTCGCTGGTCTCGGTGACCGCCTTCGGCGCCACCACCGCGGCGAGCTATGCGTTATCCGGCCTGGTCGACTGGCCCCTGGCCCTGCAGTTCATCGCCGGCGGCGCGCTCGGCGGCTTCATCGGCATCAAGCTTGCCCACCATCTCGCCGGCCGTTCGAAGCACATGCTGACGCTTACTTTTTCCGCCATGGTCATCGCCGTCGGGCTCTATGTGATTGTCCGATCGCTGCTGGCTTGATGACACGTTGTTGATGCCGCCGGGCCGCGACAGCGGCGTGTCCATCCATTATTCTTCGGGCCGCCAACAAATCAACACGGGGGAACGCGATGTCCAGGGAATTGATGTGGCTGACACTGACGGTCATTCTGACCGGGGTCTTGTGGATTCCCTATATTCTCGACCGCATCATCGTGCGAGGACTGATGGGCGCGATGGCCAATCCCTCGCGCAACGACAAGCCGCAATCGGCTTGGGCGCAGCGCCTTTACTTCGCCCACACCAACGCGGTCGAGAACCTTGTGATCTTTGCGCCGCTGGTGCTGATCCTCGACCTCCAGCATCACTCGACGCAGAGTACGGCGCTGGCCTGCGCGACCTATTTCTGGGCCCGCCTCGCCCACGTCATCGTCTATACGCTCGGCATCCCGGTGCTGCGCACGCTCGCCTTCGCCGTCGGCTTCGCGGCACAGGTGGCGCTGGTCGCCGCGGTGTTCGGCAAGCTTTAGTTCAGCGGGGCCGCGCGCTCGACGATCGCCCGCAGATCGGCGCCGCGCGGCAGCGTGCCGAAGGCGCCGCCGCTTTCGCCGCTTAAACGCGAGGCGCAGAACGCGTCCGCCACCGCCGCCGGCGCGTGCTTGAGCAACAATGCCGCCTGCAAGGCCAGCACCAGATCGCGCGTCAGCGCCCGCGCCTGAGCCTCGTCATTGCGTTCGGGCGCGGCGAGGCGATCGAGCAAGCGTTTGGCAAAAGCCTTGAGCCGCGCGTCACCGCCGTCGAGCTCGGCGCGCAGCACGTCGCTGATATTCGGCGTGCGACCGATGGCGCGCAGCACGTCGAGGCACATGACGTTGCCGGAGCCTTCCCAGATCGAATTGACGGGCGCCTCGCGGTAGAGCCGCGGCATGATGCTTTCCTCGATGTAGCCGGAGCCGCCCAAGACCTCCATCGCCTCCAGCGTCACGAAGGGCGCCCGTTTGCAGATCCAGAATTTGCCGGCCGGGGTCACCACGCGGCGGATCGCCTGTGAAGCCTCGTCGCTCTCGTCATAGGCGCGCGCCAGCCGCATCGACAGCACGGTCGCCGCCTCGCACTCGAGCGCCAAGTCCGCGAGCACGTTGGTCATCAGCGGCTGGTCGACCAGCTTCTTCTGAAACGCGGTTCGGTGGCGCGCATGATGCGCCGCCTGCGCCACCGCCTGCCGCATCAAGGACGACGAACCGACGCAGCAGTCGAGCCGCGTATAGCCCGCCATCTCGATCATGATCGGGATGCCGCGCCCCTCCTCGCCGACCAGCTCGGCATAGGCGCCGTCGAATTCCACCTCGCTCGACGCATTGGACTTGTTGCCGAGCTTGTCCTTGAGTCGGTTGATGCGCAGCGCGTTGCGCTGGTTGTCCGGCGTCCAGCGCGGCATGAAGAAGCAGCTCAGGCCCTTGGGCGATTGTGCGAGGACGAGGAAGGCGTCGCACATCGGCACCGACAGGAACCATTTGTGGCCGTACAGACGAAAGGCACCGCCCGCCGGCTCGGCGCGCGTCGTATTGGTACGCAGGTCTGAGCCGCCCTGGTTTTCGGTCAACCCCATGCCGATCAGCGCGCCGCTCTTGTCGCCTATCGGAATGAAGCGCGCGTCGTAACGCGGCGCCAAGACCTTTGGCAGCCATTGCTCGGCAACCTTTGGCGCGTGGCGCAGCGTCGGCACCGAGCCGTAGGTCATGGCGAGCGGGCAATAGACGCCGCTCTCGATCTGATTGAGCAGGTAGCAGCCCGCCGCGCGCATCACATGCGCGCCCGGCTTCGGATCGGCCCAGGGGCCGGAATGCAGGCCGGCGCCAAGCGCGATCGTCAGCAGGTCATGCCAGGCCGGATGAAAATCGACTTCGTCGACACGGTGGCCGAAGCGGTCGAAGCTGCGCAGACTCGGCAGATATTTGTTGGCATCGATGCCGAGCTGGATGGTCTCCGGCTTGCCCAGCGTCGCGCCGAGCGCGTTGAGGCGGGGATCGCCCCAGCCGGCGCCCTCGCGCTTGACCACCTCGCGCAGCGCGACGTCGCTTGAAAACAGGTTATAGGGCTCAAGCGGCGGCGGCTGGTTGCTGACTTCGAACATGGGGCCTCCGGCAATGGCACCGCCATTGTAGCAGCCGAATCACGGAAACAGCGCCACCTGCTCCAGCCCCATGGTCTCCGGATAGCCGAGCACCAGGTTCATGTTCTGGATCGCCTGGCCGGAGGCGCCCTTGACCAGATTGTCCAAGGCCGAAATCACGATGGCGCGGCCGGGGATGCGGTCCTTGGCGACGCCGATAAAGGTCATGTTGGAGCCGCGCACATGCCGCGTCTGCGGCGTCTCGCCGAACGGCAGCACGTGCACGAACGGCTCCTTCGCGTAGAACTTTAAAAGCAACGCATGAAGATCTTCGGGCGTCCGGCCGCGCCGGCCCCGGACGTAAATTGTCGACAGGATGCCTCGGTTCATCGGCACCAGATGCGGGGTGAAGGTGACGATCACCTCGCGCTCGGCGGCCAGCGAAAACTCCTGGTCGAGCTCGGCCATATGCCGGTGATGCCCGACGCCATAGGCGTTGAAGCCCTCCGACACCTCCGAGAACAGCATCGCTTCCTTGGCCGCCCTGCCCGCACCCGTCATGCCGGACTTGGCGTCGACCACGATCTCGTCGAGCTCGATCGCCTTGGCCTTGATCAGCGGGATCAGCGGCAGCTGCGCGCAGGATGTGTAGCAACCGGGATTGGCGACCAGCCGCGCCTTCTTGATATCGCGCCGGTGGATTTCGGTCAGTCCGTAGACCGCTTCTTTCTGCAGTTCCGGCGCATGATGCTCGTGGCCGTACCATTTGGCGTAAGCCGCCGGATCGGCCAGCCGGAAGTCGGCCGACAGGTCGACCACCTTGGTCGCCGGCGCCTTCGCCAACAGCTCCTTGACGACCTTCTGCGTCGTCGCATGCGGCAGCGCGCAGAACGCGAGATCGAGCCCCGCGCCCGCCCAGTCGATGCCGTCGAGCGCGACTAACGTCGGTAGATTGAACGGCGAGAACTGCGGAAACACTTCGCGCATCGCCTTGCCGGCGCTGCGCTCGGCAGTGAGCAGCACGATCTCCGCGCGCGGATGCCGCAACAGCATCCGCACCAGTTCCGAGCCGGTATAGCCGGAGGCGCCGAGCACACCGATTTTCGCTTTTTGAGCCATGGGTCAATCCTCATCCAGAGTCTTAAAGGACGACCGGAGCGAGGCCAACAGCACTGACGGTATCGGAGGATAAGTGCCGCGGCTTCGATCCGGCGGCACGGGGACGTTTCAGTCGCGCAAGCGCGCCCGTGCCGTGGCGGTACGGCGGCGGCGGAAGCTCGTTGCTGCAACAGGCATCGTCATGGCGCGCGATATAGGCGGCGGCTTACGGACCGTCAAGCCGGCCTGCCGAGCGGCAGCGGCTGCTCTGCCAGCATGGCCTTCACCACGATGTCGCGTGCTTTGGCGGGCTCGATCCCGTAGTGCCCGAGCATGTCCTTGCAATCGGCGACGATGGCGTCGGCATCCTGCATGATCTTCAGCCGCTTGAAATCGCCGTCGCGGTGCAGGCCCATGCTGGCGCCGACGATCTCCAGAATATTGACGACGCGGAACGGCCAGTCGCGTTCATGCGCGCAGAATTCGCGGTAGTCGACGTGATAGATCACGGCGAGCGCATTGACGCCGGCCGCCTCGGCCGCTTGGAGTTCGGCGAGGTGGAGACTGCGCTTATAGTCCGGCAGGCCGTTGAGCGCGTTGCCGACGAGACCGATCGAAGGCTGGCCGAGGTCGACCAGCTCGATGCCGGGCACCATGCGCAACAACTCGATGCCGGCCTCCGTCACGCCCTTGACGCCGCGGTGGCGGTGCAGCGCCACCCGCATGGCGACCTTCCGCGTCAGCAGCGGCCGCAAAGCTTCGAGGCGCGGCTTGAGGAACAGCATGAACGGCGTCATCTCGAACGGCCGCGCGCCGCGCAGCTTCTCGACCGTCGGGATCGTGGTCTCGGTGAACTGCACGTGGCAGCTCGGACACCAGGAAATGACGCCGGCCTTGCCCTCGGCGAGCCGGTCGAGCGAGCTCACCGCCTGGCGGCCGGACACTTCGGGGTCGCCGGTGCGCAACTGGATCACGCCGCAGCAGTGGTTCGGCCCGCCCATGACTTTGTAGGTGACGCCGAGCGCATCCATGATATCGAGCGCGAGCAGCGCGATGTGCGGGGTCTTGAGCACGTTGCAGCCGGTGTAGAAGACGAAATCCGGCCGCTCGCCGTGCTTCGCCGTCGAGCCGCTATTGAGGCGCTCGCCGACGCGCTGACCGAGCCGCGCCAATTCGTCGTCGGAAAGTTGCATGCGCGACAATACGTTGACGCCGTCGGCCACCAGGCGGAAGTTGTCGATGCCCTGCTTGCGCCGCTCGCGCAGCTCGACCGATTTCTTCGCCATGGCGACGCGCGCCATCGCCAAGAGGAAGCGCGGATTGACGCCCTCGGGACAGGCGTCGATGCAATCGCCGGTCAGCGCGCAGCCTTTGGCCCAGGCCTTTGCGGCTTGCGGCCCCTCGCCCATGCGCACGAGATCGAAGATGCCGGCGATCACCGTTTTCGGCGCGGCGTCGCCGACACCGGCCGGCCCAGTCACCGGGCAGATTTCCACGCATTTGCCGCATTGGGTGCAGGCATCAAGCATCGCGGCCGTGCGCGCGGCCAAGGCGATTTCAAAAGGAGTTTCCGGCATCGTTCCTAGTGTAACGCCGCCTCGCCAAAAAAGAAGGCCGCCGGATAGTGGCGGCCTTCGTCGTCATGCCGTAGCGGAAACTTAGCCGTTCGGATCCCAAGCCACCGGCACCATCTGGTAGCCGTCGGTCGTCTTCTCCACATGCCCGACGCACGGATAGGGGAAGTGATATCCGGAGACGATCATTTTTTCCGCCGCCACCATATCGTAGAACTTCTTGCGCGTGGCGATGGTCAAATCCGGATCGTTGTCGAAAATCGCCTGCCAGGTCGCGTGCTTGATGAACAGCGAGGGGATGTTGGACACATCCGACTGCACCATCATCTTCTTCGACCCCGAAGCGACCACAAAGGACATGTGTCCCGGCGTATGGCCCGGCGTGAACACCGATGTGATACCGGGCGCCACTTCCTTGTCGGCTTCATAAGGCGTGACTTTCAGGCCCGCCATCATCTTCTTGACGTTGGGGAACTGCGCCTTGTTGAAGCCATTCGCCCTGCCGGCGTTGGCGTCGTCGCCCCAGAATGCTGCTTCGACCTTGGGCACCTTGATCTCTGCATTGGGAAAGGCCGGGGAGCCGTCCGCATTCTTCAGGCCGCCGATATGATCGCCATGGAAATGCGAGATGACGACGATATCGATCTGCTTGGGATCGATACCGGCCGCCTCCATGTTGAGCCGCGCCTGGCCGACCGCACCCTTGCTGGCCGCGTTGGCGCCGAGGCCATTGCCGGTGTCGATGGCGACCAGCTTGGAGCCGGTGTTGACGATCATCGGCGAGAACGGGATCGTCACCTTGCCGTCCGGCATATAGGCAGCGGCCGCCGCCTTGATCGCCTCGTCCTTGCTGACATTGACCACGAACTTGTCCGGCATCGGGAACGTGCGCGCGCCGTCCATGAGCTGGATGATCTCATAGTCGCCGAGCTTGTAGCGATAGACGCCGGTGCCCTTGCCAGCGGACGTCGCGGCGACAGCGGAGCGTCCGGCGAGCGGCGCAAGCGCGGTGGCGGCGCCGGCGGCAGCAACGCCCGTGAACAACGTTCGACGCGTGATGAATGACATGGTCCTTCTCCTCCCTGAATTTTTGTTGCAGTGCGTTGACTGTACGGTCCGGTGTAGGTGTCCGGGATAACCCCCACTATACGGGAATATTCCGAAAGATGAATTCGGCACGGTCGAGGAGCACCCCCGATAGGCGAAAGGCCGCCGGTTGGCTAGAGTTGGCGGCGTCGACACAGCCGGGCCGAAAAATCGGTGCGGTTTGTACACAAAGGCCGGCAACGTCCGGCGGTCACGTGGGAGGACTAAAGATGCGTCGTTTGATGATGATGGCAGGCGCCCTCGGCGTCGTGCTGGTGATGAGCTCGGGCGCGTTCGCGCAGGTGCCGCCCGATCCGAACAATCCGAACGAAAAAGTGCCAGAAAAGGCCAACTTCCTGCCGTATGGCGCGCCGATCAGTCTCGCGGAAGCCAAGAAAGCTGCCGCCGCCGCGATCGACGAGGCCACCAAGCGCGGTTGGCCGATGTGCGTGGCTGTCGTGAGCCCGTCCGGCCAGCTTGTCTACTTCGAAAAGATGGACGATTGCCAATACGCATCGATCGATATTTCGCAGCATAAGGCGCGCGCCGCCGCGCGTTTCCGCCGTCCGACGGTGGTATTCGAACGATTGCTCGGCAAGGGCGACTTTTTTGCCTATCTGCCGACGCTCGGTGACGCTTTAATCGGTTCGCGCGGCGGCAATCCGCTGGTGGTCAACGGCAAGATCGTCGGCGCTATCGGCGCGAGCAACGGTACCGGATCGCAAGACGACACGATCTCGCTGGCCGGCGCTGCGGCGCTGAAATAACACAGTTCGCGGAACGATAAATTCCGCCGGGGCAAAAGTCCCGGCGGCGTTTCACGGCGGATTTGGGAGGGACCAA
>Ga0335082_10003199_pt1 | contig 17779 bp, 14 predicted proteins | sample Lox_Sample_41_FD_206718 | JGI IMG/M metagenome (GOLD analysis project Ga0335082, IMG submission 206718) | Soil microbial communities from Loxahatchee National Wildlife Refuge, Florida, United States - Lox_Sample_4.1 | ecosystem: Environmental > Terrestrial > Soil > Wetlands | place: USA... | reverse complement strand
ATCAGAGCTACGCCCTGGTACAGTCCATCGCAGCCCAGAGAAACTTCAAAGTCGCAATGATGTACGACGAATCGGCCAAAGAGAGCTCCGAGGCGACCGATGATGCCCTGGCCGCGTTCGACAAGTTCAATACAACCTATCTGGCTGCGCATGCCCCAGGGCGCGATGCCTATCTGACCTACGGCGATCATCCCGTCATCTTCATCTTTCCCAAAGGTGGACGCACTGACTGGAGCCGGGTGCGGGCAGGGACCAACCGATGGAGTTCTACGCCGGTGCTGCTCTATGAATACCGCAAGACCTCGTATCAGGAATCGTTTGATGGCTTCTATGCGTGGGTGAATCCTGGCCAGAAAGGATGGGCCGCCGATGGCAGCCATTGGGGAGAAGATTATCTGCGGAACTTCTACCAGACCATGAGGTCGAAGTATCCGGAGAAGATAGCGATCGGGGCGGCTTGGGCGGGTTTCGACGATAGCAAGGCCTCCTGGAGCCTGAACCGCCGCATGTCGCAGCGTTGCGGCAAAACGTTGACGGACACTCTCAACCTGGCGATGGAAAACTCTCCCCCCGATCATCCGCTACCCTTCGTTCTGATAGCGACCTGGAATGACTATGAGGAAGGCACTGCCATCGAGCGCGGCCTACCCAAGTGCAAGGGGAATCCCGACGATACTCCCGGCCAGTGAAAGCCTACGAAGCCCGGACTATGCGCGCCAAGGCCCGGTCTGACTGAATTGCTCTGGGTGCTTGTGATCTTTCCTGCCCGGCATAGTGCACCTTATTAATGATGGAAAGCGGCCGGCCGCGGACTTCGTCGTAAATCCTGCCTACGTATTCCCCAAGGATTCCGATACAAAAGAGTAATAGACCGCCAACCAGCAAGATGGAGGCAATTCCGCCAAAAGCCAACGGAGCGCTGGTACTGCTGGAGGCCAATGCTGCGACTGCGGAGACTCCCGCCAGGGTTATTACAGCTAAAGCAAGGACGAAGCTCAACCTCAGAGGTTTGTAGCTGAAGCTGGTGATCGCGTCCATGGCGTACTTTATGCGGCTGAGAAAGGTGAGTTTGCCTTCCCCGCCTACCCGGTCATGCCGGTCGTAGTAGACAATCGCGGTGCGGTAGCCGACCCACGCCCGCAGCCCGGGGAGATAGCGGTTTGCTTCTCGCAGGGAGTTGATCGAGTCGATGGCCTGGCGATCCAGCAGGCCGAAGATTCCGGAGTTCAGGGGAATGGGAAAATCCGAAAACGCGCCCAATACTCGATAGAACAAGGGGAACAGCACCGATAGTGCCTTACGCCTTTCTTCCCGGCTGCGTCTTACTGTGGTTACGACCTGTGCCCCGTTTCGCCATGCCGCCACCATTTCGGGGATCACCTCGGGAGGATCCTGCAAGTCGCCGTCCATAAGAACGACCGCATCGCCGCGAGCGGTCTGCATCCCTGCCCACAACGCTCCCATGTGGCCCCAGTTGCGCGAGAGTTCCACCACCACCACATGGGAATCCACCTTCTGCAGCGCGCGCAAGAGTTCCAAAGACGAGTCCCGGGAGCCGTCGTTCACATAAACGACCTCCCAGTCCTCATCAATCTCGCCCATGGCGTTCACCACTGCCTCGTGGAGAAGTGCAATAATTTCCTCTTCGTTGTAAATGGGGACGACAACCGAGATCATCAGCGGGCTCCTTCGCAACTCTCTCCCGGTAGATGAATCCCCAGCGTGGAACGTTGTCAGGGAATCCCTGAGTCGGAGATCGCAAGTTACTGTGGAGGCAGAGCTTGGAAGATGCGAACCTTCCAGCGCACTTCCGTTGGGGTCAGAACCGCGAGGTACCGGGTGCGGACATGCCGCTTGACAATCACTTGGCCGTGGTCCAAGAGCTGAACATCGTACTCCACGCTGTCCACTAACTGGATAGACATTCCTTCGGGTGAGTAAAAAGCGAATGCAATGTTGTGTTTTCGATCTTCATAGCGAGTTGTGAGGCCAAGTTTGCGCTGGTCCTGAACGGTGTCCGCCAGTTTGTCTTTCGCGGTTCCCAGGAAGTCCACGTCCAGCAAGCTGGCATTGTTCTTCTCCAATGCCCGACTCATTCCCTTCCAGGCAGACACGTAGTCGCGAACCACTGAAGATCGGGTTTGGGCTTCCACGGCGCGGGGCCCAACCGAATCGCTGGGTTCGACGCGAACTGCGGGTCGATCGGCTCCCAGTGCTATGCAGGCTGTCCAGAACAGGCCGAGCAGCATCAGAGTTTGGCCGCAATTGCTTAGGATCCGCCTCATCGCACGTCCTTGGTCTGAATCTCGTTTCCCATAACCACACCAGTCGCAACCGAGATTAAGCCGCCCTCGTATACCGGCATATTGGTTTTCGCCACTCCGCGTTTTAGCGGGACATCAACGGTAGACTCAGTCCCTTGGTAGGTCTCCTTGAAGGTGACAATCGTGCCATCAGGGACCGCGTTACCCCGGCAATCGCGCAGGGGGTCGGTCTCGAGCTCAATTCTGTTTCCTGACCTGTGGGCGTTCATGCGCAGGTTACAAGGCTCTGCGGGAACCTGTTGCACGATCCGCTTTTCCGTGAGATCGCCCACCCGAGCCAGAAATTGTGCGGCCCCGGCTTTGGGCGCGGAGTCCATTCTCACCCAGGCAAGGCCATCCCTGGTCGACACAGTCCGCGAGCGCGTCGGGCCTGCTGACTCCGACAACTCAAACGAAACGTTGGTGGGCTGGACTACCAGGTTTTGGAAGGGATCGAATACATAGACGACGCCGCTGATTCCATCAGGGCGGTCCACCGGCAAACGAGACGGTTTTGCCAAGAAACTAAGAGCAGACGGCTGCCGCGCTGTGACGTCCAGCTCTGCGGTTTCGCTGAAGGATGGCCCGGCAAGAACGACAATGTAGTGTCCGGCATTGTGGATTTCATCCACGCCAAATGCGACCTTATCTCCAAGTTGCAGATCGCGACGCAGCGCTTGCCCAGGCCCCACAATGTAGAGAGTTGCCTTGCCATTGCCAGTGGTCGACAACGACAAGGCATCTCCCGCAGCGATGCTCCTGGGAAACTCCACTCGGCTAGTCTGCGCGGCTGCGAGCGCTGCGGCCAAGAGAACGCTTACTAGAACGGCTTTCAGTCGGGCGGTCATTAGAGGCGGTTTGAGCTGTAAGTACTCGAAATCACACGATAGCTGCTGACTTTGCTGTAGAGGTCTGTGGGCACAGATATGGCAAAGGGCACGGGTATCTCCGGCAGCAAAGCGCGATTGGCGTATCCATCGGAAACCCACACCAGCTGTCCGGCGCTATCGTAAAACGTGCCGAGAGCGTGCGCGATATTGACAAGCTGTCCGCTCTGATTCACCAGTCTCCCAGACAGCATAGGGTTCGGGAGCCCAGTGAGCTTCTGGTCCTCAATCTCGATCACCGGGTCCGCCGAAGCGGCGATCAAGCTGGCTGAAGGATCCATTTGAACGCTGTCCACATCGGACAGCCGAACATCGTGGAAATCGATGCGGAAAGGCGTGACTTGCTTGGGCAGCAGGACATGAGACATTTTGTCGAACGCATCTTCGCTGGCCATCGCGGAGCCGTTTTTCGCAACCAAGGTCGCCTTGACCGTGACAAACGCTGGCACAACGTCCTCGTTCAGCAGTTCCCCCAGCAGAATTACCCCGCCGCGGTCCACGGGATGCATGTCGACGATGCGTACGTGCGGGGATTCGACATTCTGCGCCCCCCAATCATCCTCCGGGCCGCGATAAATGACATCCCAGCGCAGATAGTTCACCGGAATGACCTGGGGCGGCACTCTCGCTTCTCGGACGATCGGCCATGCTACCTGCCACTGGCTTCCCACACGCGTAACCCGCAGATCACGCACATCTTGAAACGTCCCCACCACCGACGACCAGCGCAGGCTGACCTGCGCGTCGGCGTTGGCGCCGGATACGTGTAGAGAATGGAGATCGAACCCGTCCAGCGTCGAGTAGCTCCGCAGACTGGAATAAGATCCGGTCAGATCACGGATGAACTGCGCCTCGGTAAACTCGTTTTTGTTGGCAAGGCTGTTGTAAGCCACGCGCCATTCCCGGTGACCGATTTGCTGCACCAGGGTTTCAACCGCCACTCGCGGCGATGACGGGGGACGAATCAATCCAGCGCCTCCTGTCGCCAGGGCGAGCGCGAATGGATTGGGAAACATAGTGCCAATCGCGATCAGGAGCGCGGTCGCCACCGTAATGAGCAGAGCAATGAGCCGTCCGCGCGTCACGAGATCATCCTTCCGAAGGCCAAGTCTTCTTTGGCCGGTTCCGACTGCGGGACGCGCGCTGTCGCCGGCTTCTTGTCAGGAATGAGTATCAGCAGCATGGCCAGGATGCTGCTTCCGATTGGAAGCGTGCCCCAGAGCAAGCCCTGCCATGCGGGAGGAATCTGGGGCGCATTAAGGGGAGTCGCAGGCGGCACGTCCTCCTTCCCCCAGACTGTGACGGTGTTGTCCTCCAGGCTGTCCACCTTGCGCCAGCCAGCGAAAACCAGCAGCGGCTCATAGTAGGGATCACGCATGAATACCCACTTCAATCCGTAGTGATCGGCGTGGCGCAGAATCGCGGTGAGAGCGTCCAGCCCATCCTTGCCAAAATATTTGGAACTGGTGAGTGCTCCAGCGCCGTGTTCCATGAGTTCGGGAAGCATGCGGCCGGAATTCCACTCTCCGTCGACCGTGCTGGCGTCCGTCAGAACGGAGAGCCGTGCGATCTTGTTGCCGAAACCAAGAGTGACGTAGCGGTACTTGTCATGGCCGTCGCGGTTCAGCCAGGCGGCGACCGAATCCACCTCGAAATTGCCTGGGTCAGCCGGCCGATAGAAGGTATAAGCGACTGCAGCCGCGCAGGTCAGCCCCGCCGCTATCAACAGCCCGGCAACAGCTTTCAACCGGTAGCGGTCTATGAGCTCCGCGGCCAGCAATCCTACAAAAGGCAGTGCCAGCAGCGTCGCCCAATAAGTGAACCGTTCCATAGTGAGGACTTCGAAAGCACGGCCCAGCAGAACCTTGCCCACCGGGGTGGTTCCTCCCAGCCCAAGAAGGAAGGCCAGCCAGAAACCGAAGAGCAGGGGCCGCAGCCTCGGAGTGGAAGAGCCGCGGAGAAGAATGAACGGCAGAGCCAGAATGACTGCCCCGTAAGGCACCACGAAATAGTTCACGCCCCATTCCGGGCTCAGCAGGTAGTTCGCCCGGCTGGGATGCGGAATCGGAACCTGCGTCACTGGGTACTTGATCAACGCCAGCCAGAAGGGGAGCAGCACGGTCGCGATCGCTGCGCCCGCGAGCAGAACTGCAACCGCCGTCCGTGTGATGAATCGGGGCACGGGCATCCGTTCGCCGCCCTGGCGATCAAGCAGCGCCAGCGCAAGCACCGGAAGAGCAAACAACACGGAGCCGAACAGAAGAGTTGCGTGATGCGCAGCCGCAGCCGCCACACCTAATGCCGTGCCTTTCAGCAGGGACCGTCCCTTGCCGTACCGGACCCAGTCATACAGATAGGGCATCGCATTCAAGTACAAAGGCGCGGCAAAAGTCGTGGACAGCTGTCCTGCGGCATAAATCAGAAAACATTCAGACCCAAGGAGAACGCTAGCGAGTGCCGCGTAGGACGCGCTCCTCCGGTCAACCCACAGCTGCGCAAAGCGGTACACCCCCAACGCCAGCAGCAGGATCCCTATGAACTGTACGACCATGTAAGCGAGATCCAGTCCGGTGATGTTGGCGATGATCGCAATCCATTGTTGCGGGAGCGGCGGATAGGTGGTCTGCGAAAAACCTGCGTACCACTGCGGGTTCCATGGGTCGAACCAGTGGTGTTGATAGTGGGAGGCGAAGAAGATGTGGAAGTTCGTGTCGTACGACTTCAGTGGCAGTTGCATCAGCAGAAGCGGCGAGTGGACCACAAACGCGGCCAAGAAGATAAAGGTGATTGGCACGGGGCTGCGAGTAGCCCCGACAGACTCGACCCTCTGCACAGGTTTCCTCCCGACCCGTTTTCGATTCGGTGCCCGCGTCCTGGGTTGCTCCACGCTGATGCCGCACGCTTTCATGCTCAGCCAACACTTGCCTCTCATTTGGAATCGAACCCTCGCGCAATTGGGACCGTTTGGGGGTACCTTGATTGTTAAGCATTGCTAAACGTGGGACTTACATCGCGCTTTGTGCGCCTTTTCTTGTGCTGATGCTGTTTCCTCGTGTGGAGGCGCAGACCTACAAGGTCGGCGATAACTCCCAGCAGCAGAAGGCTCAGCCGCAGAAAACTCAGAGCGATTCCCCGCACGCAACTCCCCAGAAATCACTGGGCTGGGGATCGAACATTGAGGTTGCGCGTCTGGCTCGTGCGGCGGAGCAGGCGCTCAAGAAGGGCAACTACGCTTCTGCGATGGCCTTCGCACAACGCGCCACCCAAGGAGCGCCGAACGATCCGCGCCTGTGGTTCCTGCTGGGTTACACGGCGAGGCTGGCCAAGAACACTCAATTGTCAATGGATGCTTACGATCGGGGGCTGCGTATCAATCCTTCATCGCTCGACGGCCTTTCGGGTTTGGCCCAGACTTACAAGACGATGGGCCAGCGTGATGAGGCCGAGCGATTGCTGACGCAGGTGCTCTCGGCCAATCCCAAGCGAGTGGGCGACTCGGAAGTCCTGGGTGAAATCTACCTGCAGTCCGGACGGATAGATCAGGCGTTGAGCGTCCTGGGGCAGGCTGAAGGAAGCCGGCCCTCTGCCCGGAACGAGTTGCTGCTGGCGCTCGCTCATCAACGCTTGAAGCAATACGATCAAGCGAACCGCTATCTCGAGTTGGCCAGAGCGCACGCTCCCAACAACCCGGAGGTTCGCCGGGCCATGGCCGGCTATTATCGTGAAACCGGAAATTATCCCGCCGCCATCGCCGCCCTCAAATCGATCCGCAACCCGGCTCCTGCGGTGAAAGCAGAACTCGGCTTCACCTATCAACTCGCGGGGAACCGCGAGCAAGCCGCGAAGGTGTATGCGGACGCTGCCAACAGCGCGCCTCAAGACATTAATATGCAGCTGTCGGCGGCACAGGCGAACGTGGTTGCAGGGGCAACGGAACGCGCCGAGCCTTTCCTGAAGCGCGCTGAGGCGCTGGACTCGAACCACTATCGCTTGCATGCCATTCGCGGGGAAGTTGCCCGGATTCACGAACGGACGGAGGACGCCATCCGTGAATATGATGCTGCCTTGGCGGCTCTACCCGCCAATCCTGCCGAGGGCCCCCTGTTCGGAATCCAACTGCACTTGAACCTCGTGGCCCTAAACACGGCCCTGCAGAATGATCCGGCTGCCAGTCAACACCTGCAAGCCGCTCAGGCAGCAATCTCAGGGATGGACGAGCGCGGCAGTCGCCGGCCGGAGTTCTTGCGTATGCGGGCCACAATCAAGATGTATGCCGGTGACCTCAATGGCGCTGACGCCGACGCGAAAGAGGCCCTGTCGCTCGCCCCGAACGATCCAAACAATCTGCAACTCAGCGGAGATTTGCTGGCCAAACTGGGGCATCCGGAAGAAGCAGTCGAGGCATATCAGAAGATCCTGTCAACCGACGCAAACAATCGATCGGCTTTGACCGCGATGGGCTTCGTCTCTCGCACGCTGAAGCGCGATAACGAGGCGGAAAAATACTTTCAACGTCTCGCTGCGGCGTACCCCAACCTGTACATCCCATGCCTTGCGCTGGGCGACATGTACACCTCGCAGCGCAACTATGCCAAAGCTGACCACTTCTATCGGAGAGCGCACCAACTCGCCCCTGCGAATAGTCAGGTCATTGCCGGAGGCATGAACGCTGCTATCGAAGCCAAGACCTATCCCCTCGCCAAAGAGTGGCTGGCCCGGGCAACTCCGGAGATGCAGCAGAATCCTTTTGTAATGCGGGAAAAGGAACGTTACCTGAGCTGGACGGGCCAATACGCGCAGTCCGCTGAAGTGGGACGGGAAGCCATCAAGAAATTGCCCCGGGACCGTGACGTCGTGGTGTATCTCGGATACGACCTGTTACACCTGGAACGCTACGATGAACTGCAAGAGCTGACCGACCATTACCAGCAGGTGCTGACCAAAGAGCCAGACATTCCGCTGCTGGCGGGGTATGTCCACAAGCATTCGCAGAACCTCGAGCAGGCGCGGCAGGATTTCACCTTGGCCCTGGAACGCGATCCTAAGTCCGTCACCGCCTACGTGAACCGCGGGTATGTCCTGAAAGACCTTCATCAGCCGAATCTGGCTGCCGCCGACTTCGAAGCCGCCCTGCAGCTGGAACCTAAGAACGGCGAAGCCCATTTAGGCCTGGCTTATGCCAACCTGGATCTCCACCGCCCGCGAACAGCGTTGCGGGAGGTTCAACTGGCCGAGAAGGTGACGGGTGACTCGGTGGCCATCCATCTGATTCGTGCGACGGCTTATGGGGACGAAGGCGCTCTTTCCAGGTCAGCCGCCGAGTATCGGCTTGCCATCCGTTTTTCACCAGATCAGCCTGGACTGCACCTCGCTTTGGGAGATGCTCTGTACGGCTTGTATCAATACAGTGAGGCGATCGCGGAATTCCAGACCGCACAGAAACTGGCTCCCGACAACAGCCTGGTCTACGCCAAGCTGGCACGTTCCTACGCGCAACTGCACGATCGCGACAGGACCGTGCAAAACGTGCAACTGGCGGAACGTTACGCGCACGGGAAGCCGGAAGAGAGTTCCGCCCTGGTCGCAACTGGAGAAGCAATGGGCGCATTGGGCGATCGCGAAGCCGCGATGCAGCGCTTCGAGTTGGCGCTGGACGTGCCGCACAGCGACCGTTTTGCAGTCCGCCTGGCCATTGGTAAGCAGATGGCACTCCAGGGTGAGGAAGACGATGCACGGCGGCAGGTCGCACTGGCAGTCATGGAGGTCCAAACCGGAGAAGCTCCGCCCCCAAGCAACCATGAATGGGTCGGCGCGGCGGATCTGTTTCTCCGCCTGCACGACTTTCCGCTGGCTGAAACTTACTACCAGCAGGCGCTTGGTGGAGAAGGCTCTGACCTTGAAGCCCGGGTCGGATTGGCGAACACTTATCTTGCGATTGGGGACACTGCCCGAGCGGAAGCGGAGATCTCCTCGGTTGGCGGTTGGGCCGACAGTGAGCCCAGCTATCAGTATCTGCTGGCCAAAGCGAACGTGTACCGCCAGCAACATCAGAATACGCAAGCCTTAACGGCCTTTGCGCAAGCGGCCAGCGCCGCCGGGGAAGACGGGACCGCCGAACGCCAACTGATGCAAGCCGCCGGCGACGAAGGGCTCCGCATTAATCAAAATCTTAGTGTGCTGAGTGATTTCTCCGTGTCCCCGATCTTCGAAGATACGACGATCTATCCCCTGGACGCGAAGCTCGACAATCTACACCCGCAGCCTGGGCGGCAAAATCTGCTTCCACCTCCGCGTTCCTCTTTGCAGACTCAATGGACTACGGCGTACCACCTGCATTTCGCAGGCATGCCGGATGCCGGCGGGTTCTTCCAGATACGCAACGCTCGCGGCCAGATTTCAGTTCCCAGCGCGGACACGATTGTCGACCGCAATACCACCGACTACTCGTTCAACTTCGGCGTGAACCCCACACTCCACCTCGGCGACGCCGTGCTGAGGTTTACGACCGGTATCCAGGAGACTGTGCGGCGTGATTCCGAAGACGCGGTGGCGATGAATCAAAACCTGTTTCGGCAGTTCGTGTATCTGAACACGAGTTCTTTTTTCAATATGGTGTCGGTCAACGGATATGCGATGCGGGAAGCCGGCCCCTTTACCGAGACTTCGCTGCACTCCCGCGACTTGAGCGCCGCCTTGAATTTTCGCGTGGGACGACCATGGGGAAAGACCGCCTTCCTCACTGGCTGGGGGGCGCGAGACGAACTATTTACTCCCGTCCCTCGCGAGTTCTACTACACCTCGCTGTACGCAGGCCTGGAACGGCGGCTGGGAAGTCATTTCACTATCCGGGCGGTGGCGGAACATCTGCGTGCCTGGCGGGTTGAAGGCGTGGACTACGCGATCGCTCAAGCTCTCCGTCCGGGAGGCAGCGTGCTGTACGCCCCAACCCGAAATTGGAGATTCGAAGCCAGCCTGGCGTACTTCCGGAATATGAGCTTTCACGACTACGATGCGATACAAGGCGGGTTTGCCGTTTCTTACGCCCTGCCGCTCAGCCGAACCTATAAGGACGAGAGTGGCCAGATGGTGTTGCGCTACCCCATTCGTTTCTCCGCCGGCATGCAGCAGGAGAGCTTCTTTAATTTTCCGGGCAGCAACAGCCAGCAATTCCGGCCGTACGTGAGTATCACGATCTTCTAAAGTTGAGCCCCGATGAACATCTGTCTTGTTGGAGCATTTCCCCCGAGTGGCCGCCAGCTGAATGAATATGCGTTTCATATCGCGTCTGCCCTGCGGCGGGATCCGCTGGTTAACCTGACAATTCTGGCCGACGAACTCACCCGCTACGAGTTCGCCACCGACAAGGACGGCAATCCCCTGGCTACCGAGAGCCAGGAAGAGCTTCCGGGATTCCGGGTGATCCGCTGCTGGAAATTTAATCATCTGACAACCCCGGCTCGCCTGTTGAACACCATTCGCTGGCTTAAGCCCGACGTGGTGTGGTTCAACCTCGTCTTCTCTACTTTTGCCACGCAGGAACACCCTCTGCCCGCTTTCGCGGGGTTGTGCGTGCCGGCCCTCGCGCGAGCCCTGGGTTGCTATACGCACGTCACCCTGCACCACATCCTCGAGCACGTGGATTTTGCCGGGGCAGGGGTTCAGCAGGAAAAGATCTTCCGGCTGGGTAGTGACATGGCTACGCGGGTTCTGCTCAAGGCCAACTCGGTTTCTGTCCTCCTTTCCGCCTATCAACGGACGCTACTCCAAAAGTACTCTGCGGCCAATGTTCTGTTGGGAACTCACGGCGTCTTTGCATCTTGTCCGAGTGCGCCGGACTTCTCCCTACGCGGCAATCCCGAACAGCGCATCCTGGCGATCGGACACTGGGGAACATACAAGCGTCTGGAAACTTTGATGGAGGCCTTTCCCACTGTGCTGCAGCGTGTACCGAACGCGCGGCTCGTCATCGCCGGTGCCAACCACCATACGAAGCCTGGCTATTGGGAGTCGATCCAACAGGCACACAAGGACGAATCCAGAATTGAGTTTCGCGGCTACGTGCCCGAGGATGCGATTCCCGATCTGTTTCGCAACAGCAGCATCGTGGTGATGCCCTATGACTCGGCGACGGGCTCCAGCGGTCCAGCACACCAGGCATGCGAATACGGAGTTCCTATGGTGTGTGCGGATATTCCGGACCTTCGCACCATGGCGGCCGATGAGGATATGGCGATCCGGTTCTATCGAACCGGGGCCGCCTCCGATCTGGCGGATAAACTCTCGGAAGTATTGGAGTCACCCCAGTTGCAACGGGAGATGGCAGCGCAGAACTTTTCTGCGGCGGTGCGCATGACCATGCCCGAGGTGGTTCGCCAATACTTGCGCTGGTTTGCCCTGGTAGAGCGCAAAAGCAGTCTGGGTTCGGCCACCCGCGTCCTTTCATTCCAGCGATGGTCGCGGAATCGGTGGCGTTCTGCCGCGATGCGGCCCGCTTCTGGTCTCGTGCAAGACGCGACAAGCGTCGCGGGCAGGGTCACATTGGTCTAGTGGTGAGTCCGGATGCTCCGTCACCACACAATGAGGGATTCCTTGTCGACATACTCCTCAATACTGACCCCTGACATCGCACTGTCCAATTGATGTTGGATCCCCAGAGTTGCCGACCAGGCGGGGCTGGGGACTGTGGAGTGGGAAAGTCCTCCAAGAAACATCGTCGTGCCATCGATGGTCAGAGTTCCGAATCGGAGGCTGGTGTTGGTATCAGTGCTCGGATTAAACCCATGGGGAATGTGCTGGTACCCGGCGTCGGTGACTCTCTGCAGAAAATAAGTCGCGTGATGCCAGGTCCCGGTGGAGAACTGACAAGGAGATAGGCCGGTATTCACCCATGTCAACCTTCCATTCTGCGGCAGCCATAGTTGCCACTGGTTGCTGGCGTAGTTGCACTGTGACCCAAACATGAATTCATGCACCCCGTCGTCGAGCTTCACGGCCTGGAAGAGATCGAATTCTAACGCTTGAACGCTTTCCGATCTTGTGGTGGTGGGGATGTAGAGCCAGAAGTCCCACAGGAAATTTGTGTCCACATCGTAGGGTGAGGGCTTAATCTTCTCTTTCCGGAAGAAGAGGCTGTCGTCGTACTGACACTTGCTGGCGACCAGCAGGTGCAGACCCTTTTTGGGTGAGTCGGGAGAGTTCTGCGTGTTCGGGTCCGACAGACTGTCGAAGTCTTCAATGCTCCCATCGTTGCATTTGCCTCCAACTCCGGGATCATTGTCCACCGTCCAGGCCGAAGAATCCTCGGCCAGCCGATTGAGCCGGGTTGCGTTCGGGGGAGGGGTGGGCGGAGAAAAATCAGTGATGTTCAAGGAATATTTCGCGGTGCTGGCCAGTGCGCCACTGGAGTCCCATGCCTTGACATAAACAGTGTGGGCGCCCGGGCCAAGCAGAATCCAGCCATCGAGATAAGGAAGAGCTCCCTGGTAGACGTTCTGATCGTCTACATAAACCACGTATCCCGTAATTTCGACATCGCTTTCCGCCGTTGCCTGGAAGTGGACGGGCGAGGACAGGTTGGGCGTGCTCCCTTCACTAAGGCTTGGCGCTTGCATCGAGACCGACGATACGGCCCCGAATGCAAGCACTTGTGCCCAGGAACAAATCAACCACAGCAACGCGAACCACTTTCCTAAACCATAGTTCTTAGACGAGTGCGCCTCCAGACGTCCCAGATATGTCCTCATCAACGCCCCCAAAAATCCGCGAAAGATTGTCTACACCTTTTGTTGTATGGCGCTACGGTGAAGACTGTAGGGACGCTACAGGGAACCCTGTACCAAGACAATACTGGAAACACCTTAGATTTCTGTGGAAATCCTCACCGTGGTAATAAGGTGAACACTGGATAGGATTCGAGAGACTCGGCTCCTAACTCCAGGCCGTAGCAAGGAGTCGTTCGGCGAGACTGAGTTCAGCCGATGGTTCACTGCCGAAGCGCTGAGTTTTGACCGGAAGCACTCTGCCCAACAAGTGCCGGTCCTCAACTTCGACTAATACGTTGCGCCGCAAAGGAACCAGCTTGTTGCCGTTGACCACGGCATGGGAAACAGAGAGTCCCTTACCGACAAAGCTGTTGCTCAGTACGACAGAATTTTCTATCAGTGTGCCTTCAGCAACCTCACAGTCTCGTTCGAGCACGCTGCATTGTGTAATGAAAGCGCCGGCGCGAATAGTCGTTCCGCAGCCCACGTAAGCGGGAGCCACGACTCGTGCGTCCCGATGGACATGGACACCCTGGCCGAACCAGACGCCGGGGCGCACCTCTTCTCCGGACGGCCGAACTGCGCAACGCCCCAGAAAGGCGTCGCTGACAAACCGCCGCAAATCACGCGCGGTATGCAGGAAGTTCACATATCCAGGCACAGAGTAGGACACGCCACTGGAAAAAGACCCGATGTCGGAGAGTCCACGGCGGCCTGCCTCTCGATTCTTGACGACCCTATCTGCATCGATGACCAAGAGATCCAGCTCTCCGCGGCTAGACGTAACTGAGGTCAAGCCGTTCGTCCTTTCGCGATGACACTGCAACAGGTCGGCAAAATTGATCTCCGCATAGGGTCCGACGCGGCCAAGAAGGATATTCTCGACACCCTGATCAACGTACTCTCGTGCGATGTCCTCCGCAGTCGGCATAAGGTCCATTGTCGGCGGCAACAGCCTGACCCTTGCCGAGCCGTTGGCCAGCTTGGCCAACGCGCTGGAAACCGCCTCGCTGGCGATCACGGTGATCAACTCCGTGCCCACGAGTCGAAGGGCCTGAATTGTCCGGTCGAGAACGGATCGTCCGAGTAACTCGACGGAGGCGATCGGACTGCCCCCCAGAATCGGAGTCGACTCGTATCCGTTGTTAGCGGAATCGCAACCGCTGTCCCAGGAGCATTGCCCGACTACCAGAATCGCGCCACTTAACATGGATGTCTTTCCAAGCCCTTCCGTTAAATCATTCCGAAATCAATCGTGGCCCCAACAGGCAAAAGTAAAACTGGGGGCCACGCCCAAGCCATCCCCTGCATTCCTTAACTGCGAGGCGGTGTCACTGTATTCTGCGGGCTGTCAATTCAGCGCAGGCTACGACTGCCTCTCCCTACTTGCGTGGCACGAATCACCATCCACTGCACATCTCTTCGCGAGCAAGGACTGGGCAGCACATCCAAGGCTCCCAGTTCCCTTGCCTTGCCAAGGTCAAAATCCTGAGTTGCTTCCGAAACCATCACCACAAATGGAACCTTGGATCTGTCCCTGATCGCCGCGAGCACATCCGCATACACGCCACCGTCGAAGCGATCCTCGCAGAAGACCAGCGCGAAGTCCTCCTGGGCAAGGATTTCGCGTGACTCCTGGAGCGAGGTGCACGCCACGGTCTCCAGCATCCAGGAGCGCACAACCTCCTCGATGATTCGGCCGTTGTCTGCTGTCCGGCCTACCACCAGTACTCGCCGTGCGTCAGGCGTAGCCCCGTCCACGTCTTCACCATCCGTCGGTAATCGCCAACTAGTTGAGAGTATTTCCGGATGACGAGGATCGGAATCCGGTGAAGCACGTAGGGCCGGAACGAACTCCCTTTACAACCTTTTTGCAGGCGCTCTACCAACCCGCGGCGAAGTGGCCTGCACGGGGAGATCCTAAAACACCTGGACGATGCCGTTCCGAACGGCGTAAAGCGTAAGGTCGGCAACCGAGTGCAGATCGAGTTTTCGCATAATATTCGTGCGGTGAGTCTCGGTGGTTTTCACGCTGAGATTCAGCACCACAGCAACCTCCTTGCTTGTCTTGCCCTCCGCCAGCAGTTGCACTACTTCGCGTTCACGCGGAGTTAGCCGGCTCCTGCCAGCAGTCTCCACGGTCAGCAGACGTGGCTTCAGGAATCCTTCGAGTACCAGATCCGCAACCCTGGAGGTGAAGAAAGTACCGTGACGCTGGAGCGCTTCCACTGCGGACAAAAGATCACGGCCGGCGTCAGACTTGAGCAAGAAACCCCGCGCGCCCACGGCCAGGACATCGCGTACAACCTGCTCCGACTCGTGTACAGTCAGCACCAGGACGCGCGTCAAAGGTGAACTGACCAGAATCTGGCGCGCTGCATCCAGACCGTTAAGGTTCGGCATCCCGATATCGAGCAGAGCGAGGTCCGGCCGAAGGGCTTTCGTTTTCTCCACCGCTTCACGTCCATCGCTGGCTTCGCCACACACCTCCCAGTCCGGGTGTTTTTCCAATAGAGCCCGGATTCCGCGGCGGACAATTTCATGATCATCAGCTATGAGAATACGGAACGTGCGCATGGGCAACCTCCTTCGCACCGTGGTGGGCCCGACGGATGCAAACGCGCCAGACTGCTGCGCGATCACACCACACCCACGGGATGGGGCAGAACACTGCCCCCTTGGCGCGCCTGGGATCTGCAAGCTGCTCTCTACTGACGATTCGGACTGTCGAATTGTACAGCACAACACTTGCCAAACCTCCAGCCCTCGGGAATTCACTCACTTGCTCAGCTTGTCCCCATCCCGAGACTCAGTGCTGCCAGGTAATTTTTTCCACTACACCCCGGGGTCGCAAGCGGGGGTTGCAGGTCAGCAAACTTAACATAGAATTCTGGCCCGGACTGGCCGGGCCAGACTGGCGTCCTAGCGCTTCACTTCGATTTCATTGACCACCTGCGCTACCTCGGGCACGGCTTGCGCCAATTCCTGGGCCTGATGACGCTGCGGCGTTGACTTTACGCTTCCCTTGAGGGTGAGCACTCCATTCTTGGCGTCATAACGAATGTGCTCCTTATCCAAGCCCTGAGCAATCAATGCAGCCTTGTAGTTCTTTTCGATGGCGGCGTCCTGGTTCGAAGCAATGTCTTTGGCCTCGGATTCTGCACCCACGGGCTGCACGCTAATTTCATTGGCGATGATGCGGCCGTCACCGGCAGCCCTTGCCACTTCACCTGCCTCGCGCTTGGCGTCATTCGAGTGCAATGTGCCGGTGAGAGTGATTGTGTTCTTGTCGCTATCTTCGCTGACGCTCACGTCCTTCAGGTCGGCTTGCTCGAGGGCTTGCTTCACGTTGTCCTTGTAGTCGGACGCATTGTTCGTGGAACGCTGGGTCGAACAGGCGACACCGACCGCCATCGCTAACGCGGCGATCAGTACGCCTAGAATGCGGTGTTTCATTGTGGTCTCCTTAGAGAATGTTTCTCGTTGTCTGGCCAGTGAAGCCCGTGCTTTTTACAGGCGTCGCTGGCGCTGCCCTTTGCTCTCGAATCATGTCTAGAATCTGCCCGTCAAGACCAGCACCAAGACGATAAGGACAACCAAGCCCAGACCTCCGCTTGGGTAATAGCCCCAGCCGCCGCTGTAGGGCCAGGTGGGTAGCGCGCCGATGAGCAACAGCACCAGAATGATCAGCAAAATGGTTGACATTCGTCACCTCCGTTTCAAATTACCAACCTCTCTATCCAGGTCCTATCCGGTCAAATCAGCAATCGAACAGGCCCAATTCTGTAGCCTCAGGTGCTGACGCTGGCAGATGCCAGTCCGGCTTACACCTACAACTCCGCTCTGAGGTATGAGATTTCTGTCCGGATGACAGTTACTTGAGACCAGATGTTCTTCGCGGTTTCGGTGCACTCAAGTCCATGCTCTTGATTTTGTAGTTGAGGGCACAAGCCCTGCAGCCGTTCTGCGGCTTCCTGAAGAAACCCTATTGCGAGTTCCAGAGTTGCAATTCGTTTGTGTCTAGAATCCATGGTTGTATTCCTCCTTGGGCCGATCATCCCGCTGCACACAACCGAACGGCCATGCCCAAGTTCGAGGATGGCCGCCGGAATGAACGAGTGTTCACAAAGGGTTACTTTGTAGGAGTGGCATCGGTGGGAGCTGGAGGAGGCGTGGCTTGGCCCTGCTCCCGCGCTTGCGTCGAATATTTCTTGACTGTGGCGAGGAAAGGCTCGCTTTCCTTTGGTGGCGGAACCTTGCCGTTGAGTAGATCGGCAAAGTCAACCATCTTGCCGTAGAGAACACGAGTTTCATCTTTGTCCTGCGTGATGGCGGAACCATTCAGGTCCACGCCAGCGAAGACGCCTCGGGCACGAGAGTACGTCAACACTTCAGCCTTCATCTTCCAATCGGTGTCGGCAGCCGCGGTGCGCCCCACAGGTCCCGCCGCAGCGGAAGCGTCCGCGCCCAGTTTGAATTTGCTGGACAGCAGGTGCTGCATGCCCTTTTCGTTGGTCACAACCATGACGAGGTCCACCGCTTGTCCACCCAGTTGCAAGCCCCAGCTGCCCCCGGTGATGGTGATAGGAGCGGGAGCGCTCCAGCCATTTGCGGTTCGGCAGGTGGCAACGCCTTTCCCATGGTTACCGCCAAAGCCCACTGCGATCTTGATCATCGAGGGGATGACGGCGATACACTCGGAGTCGCTCATGATCTTGTCGGGGATCGCCTTGTCGGGAGTTCCCATGATCTCATCGAGCACATTGGCCGACGCTTCGATACGCTTGTCAATGTCGGACTTGTCTTTGTCGCTGTCATCGGCGGCCAG
>Ga0335082_10003198_pt1 | contig 17781 bp, 15 predicted proteins | sample Lox_Sample_41_FD_206718 | JGI IMG/M metagenome (GOLD analysis project Ga0335082, IMG submission 206718) | Soil microbial communities from Loxahatchee National Wildlife Refuge, Florida, United States - Lox_Sample_4.1 | ecosystem: Environmental > Terrestrial > Soil > Wetlands | place: USA... | reverse complement strand
CCGCCATGCCGACCAGCGAGTGGAAGGCGGCCACCAGTTCCGGCATCGCCGTCATCGGCACCTTGCGCGCGATCACCGCGCCGATGCCGCCGCCGATGGCGATGCCGCCGGCGACCAGCGCCCAGGCGAGCGGGCTCTCCGGCGGGTGCGAGGCCAGCGTCGTCAGCACCGCAATCGTCATGCCGATCATGCCGAACAGGTTGCCGCGCCGGCTCGATTCCGGGCTCGACAGCCCGCGCAGCGCCAGGATGAACAGCACGCCGGCGACCAGATAAAGCAGCGCGACCAGATTGGGGCTCATAGCTAGACCTTAGGGTGTAGGGAAAGGGATGGCCGGGTCATCGGGTGATCGGGGTTAACCGGGTCGGCGTCACTTCTTTTTCTTCTGGTACATCGCCAGCATGCGCGCGGTGACCAGGAAGCCGCCGAAGATGTTGACGGAAGCAAAGGTCAGCGCCACAAAGCCGAGCGCCCGCGCCAGGATGGTGCCGCTGTCGTTGGCGATCAGCGCCACGCCCACCGCCAGAAGCGCGCCGACCACGATCACCGAGGAGATCGCGTTGGTCACCGACATCAGCGGCGTGTGCAGAGCCGGCGTCACCGACCACACCACGTAGTAGCCGACGAACACCGCCAGCACGAAGATCGACAGCCGGAAGACGAAGGGGTCGACCGCGTTTGCCACATGTTCCATAGGGATTGCTCCTTATTCCGTCTCCCCGCCCCTTTTAGGGGGAGGGATTTAAGAGAGTTCGCGGCGCCGCCGGTCGCATCGTTTAAGCCGCCGTCTTCGGCAGGAAGCCCGGATGCACGACCGCCCCGTCGCGCGTCAGCGCCGTGCCCTTGACGATCTCGTCGTCCCAGTTGACCGCAAGCTTCTTCTCTTTCTTGTCGATCATGGTTTCGAGGAACGTCAGCAGGTTCTTGGCGTAGAGCGCCGACGCCGAGGCCGCCAGCCGGCCCGCCACGTTGACGTAGCCGACGATCTTAGCCGGACCCACGGTCACCACCTCGCCCGCCTTGACCCCTTCGACGTTGCCGCCGCGCTCGACCGCCAGATCCACGATCACCGAGCCCGGCCGCATCGAGGCCACCATCTCCTTGCTGATCAGCCGCGGCGCCGGACGCCCCGGGATCAAGGCCGTGGTGATGACGATGTCCTGCTTCTTGATATGCTCCGCCGTCAGCGCCGCCTGCTTGGCCTGGTACTCCGCCGACATCGGCTTGGCGTAGCCGCCCGCCGTCTGCGCGTTCTTGAACTCCTCGTCCTCAACCGCCAGGAACTTCGCGCCCAGGCTCTCCACCTGCTCCTTGGTCGCAGGACGGACGTCGGTCGCCGTCACGATCGCGCCCAAGCGCCGCGCCGTCGCAATCGCCTGCAGGCCGGCAACCCCCACCCCCATGATGAATACTTTCGCCGCCGGCACCGTGCCCGCCGCCGTCATCATCATCGGCAGGCAGCGCCCGTACTCCTCCGCGCCCTCGATCACCGCACGGTAGCCCGCCAAGTTCGCCTGGCTCGACAACACGTCCATCGACTGCGCCCGCGTGATGCGCGGCATCAGCTCCATCGCAAACGCCACGACCCCGGCATCCGCCAGCTGCTTCAACGCCGCCTCGTTGCCGTAGGGGTCCATGATGGCGGCAACCAGCGCCCCCTTCTTGTAACCCTTGACCTCCTCCGCCGTCGGCCGCCTGACCTTCAACACCACGTCGGCGTCCTTGACGACCTCGTCGCCGCCGAGCTTCGCCCCCGCCGCCTCGTACTCGGCGTCCAAGATGCCCGACTTAACCCCCGCCCCGCGCGCAACACAAACCTCCGCGCCCAATGCCTTCAACTTCTTCACCGTCTCAGGCGTCCCAGATACCCGAGGTTCCAAAGGGTCGGTTTCTGCAGCAATAGCGATTTTCATTCGGCTTCTACCCGCTGAATCGATGTCGTTGACGATGGTGTTGGAGAGCGCGGATCGATCTAGAGGAACGGCTCCGCTCGCTTGATCAGCTCATCGAGCCCCGGCTCGTTCGGATTGCGCGGCTTGCCGGGATGAATGATCGAGATCTGACAATTTTCCGCGGCTTCGACGAGTTGCCGGTAGGTTCCGGCGTTCGCATCCTTGATGAAGGCCTGCTTGTTGGCGTCGTAGCCGAACATCTTGTCGTTGATCTGCGTGCACTCATTGCAGCTCGTGCAGCGCGAGGTCTCGATGTAGGGATCGTCCGACGGTATCCCTGGCGCAGCCTCGACGGCGGCGGGCGCGGCCGCAGGTGTGGCAGCGGCAGGCGATGCTGCAGGCGCGGTCGCCGGGACGCTGGCTTGAGCCTGCTTCGCCGCAGCTTCGGCAGCCGCCGCTTCGGCCTGTTCGGCCCAGGCCTTGCGCTCCTGTTCGAGCAGCTTCGCCGCGTGCGAATTGTGCACGCCGCCGAGTTCCTGCAGATTGCGCCAGGCTTCCGCGCAGCGGCGCGCCTCCTGCACCAGCGCGTCGTTGACGATCACCTTCTGCAGCTGATTGTCGCGGTCGACCATCAACAAGCAGGGCACTTTCTCGGCCAGATTCTTGGGCCCGCGCGCGAGAAATTCTGCAACCGGCACTAGGTCCGCGGTCCATTTGGCGCGCGGCACCTTGGCGAAATATTTGCCGCAGCGCGGATCGCAGGCCGCGAAATCGATCGGCGTGAAGACAATGTTTTCCGAGACCAGTTGCTGGTCGACATCTTCGTAGTCGAAGCGCTGCACCGGCCAGTCGGCGTCGACTTGGCCGTTTGAGGCCAGTGAGAACCGCGACGCCCAGTCCGTCCCCGCGGACGGATCGTAGGTGAAAGCCGGAAATACGCGCGCCTCCGCGGCCGCGGCGGCGGCGAGATAAGGCGGCAGGCTACCGCCGTTGGCGCCGGAATAGACGCTGAACAGCGCCGGGCCGCGATAGGCAAGCCCTCGCGCGATCTGCTCACGCAGCTGATAGAGGCCGGAGCTCGCCGCCTGCAAAACAAAGGACGAGCCGATTCCAATCGCGCTGCTCGCCAATTGCTTGCCGCGGACGCCAGCGAAAATATAGTCATCGCGGATCGGCGATTGTTCAAGCAGATCGTCGGTCTGCACCGCGAGCTTGACCGGCATGCCGGCGGCGAATGCGCGCAGGATCAGGTCGGTTTCCGCCGCGCGCAAGTCGTTGGCGCTGACGCAGATCAGATAATCCGGGAACACGGCGATGTCTTCGGCGTCGAGACCGTTTTCGCCGAAGCCGGCGAAAAAGGCGTCGTGGCGCGCTTCGCTGTATTCGCCGTCGGTTTCGAGCTTGGCCATGGCCATCGCCTTGGCAAGCTCGGTCATCTTCGGCAGCCGTTCGCGATAGGCGGCGACCGCGTCCGTGCTGTTCGCGAACAGGAACGAATAGGGTTCGCCGACGCCGATCCACTTGTCGCTGTCGGTTGCGGGCGCAAAGAAGCGCTGCGCACGCAGCGTCGACAGCAGCGAGCGGATGCGCTGGCGGCGGCTCTCGGCCATCGGCACGTTGATCGTCGTCTCGGTCAGCAGGCGGGACATCGCGGCGAAATCGAAGGCATCGCGGTGGGCCGAGCCGATCGCAGCCTGCAGCCGCTCCGCGCTCATGCCTTCCTTGGAGTGGCCGAAATCCGCGCTCAGGATATCGGACAGCTTCATGATCAGCCCGTTGATCTCGGCGCGGGCTTTCTGGGCCTTTTTCTCCTGCAATCCCTTCCAGATGTGGCGCACCAGGCGGAACGGCGTGGCCTTGTCGCAGTCAATCACCTCGCCGTCATGCTTGAGCGCGGCGCGCAAGGCTTTCAGGCTTTTCGCCAATGCCTCATCGGTCTTGGCAAGCGCCCCGATGCCGAGATCGCAAAGCTTGAACAGCGTCCCGGTCGCGCCGTCGGCGATCATCTTGCGGATTTCGCGCTCGAGGCGGATGGCGTGCTTGCGCAGACGCTCGCCGTCGTCCTTGGCGGCGGCGGTTTTGGCCGCGCCATCGAACAGATCCGACAGCGATTGCACCGGCTTGTCGCCGCCCGCCATCAGCACCAGCGGAAAATCATAGCGCAGCGCGGTAAGATCGCGGTAGCCGGCGAGAAGCGCCGGCTGCAGGTCGCTGCGGGCCAAGGCGTCGCCTTCGCCCTTGGGCATCCGGCCCGTGAGATGGAACGCGATGTGCGCCTGGAGTTCTACTTGCATGCTGGCGTTGCCTTAGTCGTTTTGCTCTGACCCATGTCCTTTGAGGCGCCCGGTTAAGCCTTGGCGTCTTCGGCCGGCCAGACCGTGAATTTGTCGAGTTCCGCTTCGAACCCAGCTTTGACGAACCGCGCCGAGCGCTGCTGTCCGGCGTTGCGCAGTTCCTCGTAACAAGGCACGTGCGGGTCATGGTACAAAATGCCGACGGGGATCGGATCGAGCACCGAGGCGATCTCGCGCGCGCGGTGGATATCCGACGGGTCGTGCTCTTCCTGGGTGCGGTAGACCTTGGAGATGCCCGGGCTGAGCGTCAGCCCGTTCTTGTGGTGCAGCAGGTTGGTCTTGAGCGGATCGTGCACCCACGGATCGAGCATCTTCGGCAGCCATTCGGGGCAGCGCTGCAGGATGCGCACGAACGACAGGCCCTTGTGCAGATAGGCCGCCCGGATGATGTCGTAGAGCACCTCCGGGATCCAATCGACCGCCTGGGCGACGAAGGAGACGTTCTGCACGCCGAGAGTCACGGTCAGCGGATTGAGGCCTTCGAGATAGCTGCCGCGCGGCGTCGTGTTGCTCTTGGTCCCGCGCGGCGACGTCGGCGAAGCCTGCATCTTGGTCAGACCGTAGATCTGGTTGTCGTGCAGCATCACGGTCATGTTCATGTTGTAGCGGATGGCGTGGATCCAGTGCGCCGCGCCAATCGAGCAGCAGTCGCCGTCGCCGGTGTTGACGAACACGTCGAGATCGGGGCGCGACATCTTCACGCCTTCGGCGACCGGCAGCGCGCGGCCATGGATGCCGTGGAAGCCATAAGTCTTCATGTAATGCGGGAAACGGCTGGAGCAGCCGATGCCCGACACGAACATGGTCTTTTCCGGACGCAGGTCTTCATCGCGGCACAGCCGCTGCACCGCGGCGAGAATCGCGTTGTCGCCGCAGCCGGTGCACCAGCGCGGCACGCCGCTTTGATAATCCTCGAGCTCGTAGTGCTCGTCGTGCAGACGCAAGAGGCATTCGGTGGCGTGAATGGTCATGGGTTTTGCCTCTTATTTCTGCTTCAGCTTGTCCAGGATGACGCGCTCGATGGTCGCCGGCTTGATCGGCTGGCCGCGCACCTCGCTCCAGCAATCGACGTCGATCAGATAGCGAGAGCGTAGCAGCATCGCGAGCGCCGAGTGCCGGCGATTGGTCTCGTCGATGATTTCGTCGTTCGGGTTGTCGCTCCAGTTGCCCTCGATCGTCATCACCTTCTTGAACTTCTGCATGATCTCCTTGATGCCAGGCGCCATCGGCTGCAGGAAGGTGAGATGCAGCGACGACACCTTGCGGCCTTTGTCGCGCAGGTTCGTCACCGCCTCCTCGATCGCGCCTTTGGTGCTGCCCCAGCCGATGACTAGGAGGTCGCCTTTGGCGTCGCCGAACACGGGCGGCGTCTTCAATGTCTTCTGCAGCGCCGCGAGCTTGAGGCTGCGCATGCGGATGCCGAGCTCATTGGTATCGGGGTCATAGGCGACGTGACTCAGCCGGTCGTGCGCGAGTCCGGTCAGCGTATGCATGCCGCCAGGCTGGCCCGGGATGAAACGGCGCGCCATGCCGGTTTTCTCGTTCCAGTCGTAGGGTTTTTGCCCTTCCGGAATTTCGCTCTGATCAATCGGCGGCGCCAGCCAGGCTTCGCTGAATTGCGGCCGCGGGAACGGTTGCTGCGACGAGCCAAGGCCGGCATCGGACAGAACGGCCACGACCATGTTGAAGGTCTCGGCGATTTTGCGCGCGGTGATTACCGAATAGAAGCAGTCCTCGATTGTCGCCGGCGCGATCACCACCTTGGGCGCGTCGCCATGGCTGCCGAAGATCGTGGTCAGCAGGTCGCCCTGCTCGACCTTGGTCGGCTGCCCCGTGCTGGGACCGCCGCGCTGGACGTTGATGACGACCAGCGGGATTTCGCCCATGACCGCGAGGCCGATGCCTTCCTGCTTGAGCGAATAACCGGGGCCGGAGGTGACGGTGACCGCGCATTTGCCGGCGTAAGACGCGCCGATCGCGAAGGCGCAGGCGGCGATCTCGTCTTCCGCCTGATGCACGATGCCGCCGACTTTTTCGAATACGCTGCTCAAATAATGCGACACGGATGTCGCCGGCGTGATCGGGTACATGGCGCAAATTTCCATGCCCGAGGCGAGCACGCCGAGCGCCAACGCGGTATTGCCGTTGACGACGATTTGCGGCTCGGTGCTGCGCTTGGCTGGGATTTGGTATTTGAAGTCGAGGTTCTTTTCCGCCCAGTCGTGGCCCGCATTCAACAATTTGACGTTGGTCTGGATGATGCTCGCATCCTTCTTGCCGAAGGTGAGCGCGATCTGCTCGGCGGCGACCTTCAGGTCAAAGCTATAGATGCTGCACAGAATGCCAAGCGCGAACATGTTCTTGCCGCGCTTGGCGTCGGCGACGATGGTCTTGCACTCGCGCTCCATCGGGATTTCGATGACCTTGTAGCCGGCCTTCACCAACTGCTCATGGGTCGCGGTGTAATCGGCGACGATCTTCGGGTCCTTGGCCTCGCGCCACATGCTTTCCAGCATGATGGTGCAGTCCGGCTTGAGGGCGCCGGTGCGCACGCGGCCGAGCAACACCTGCTCGTTGAAAGCGATCACCAGATCGGTCTCGTTGCCGCCGTTGGTGACGGGGCCGGAGCCGACGCGAATGCGGTTGCCGCTGCCGCCGGCGACGCTGCGCGCCGGCGGACGGATTTCCGCCGGGATGATCTCCTCGGTCCACACGCCGTTGCCCATCTGCGAGGCGATGGCGCCGAAGGTCTGGCCGCAGCGCTGCGCGCCTTCGCCGGAGTCGCTGACGATCTCAACGATGTGCTCGCTCAGCGTGACGGCCGCCTTGCCCTTGGGCGCGGCGCTCGCGGCTTTGCTCGCGCGCGGGCGAGACTTGACGGCGGTATCGAGTGTGTCGGTCATTGTGCTACCTTAAGCGGCGCGGATACGCGCGAAGTTTTGTTCCCGCAGGTCGATTCCGAAGAACGTGCCCGGAGATTTTTCGCCGTCGCCGGCGTCGCGGATCTTCAAGTAGGCCTTCATGTTGCGCGCGGCCTTGCGGCCGGCGCCCATGGCTTCGATGACGGTGGCGGCGCCGGTGACGATGTCGCCACCGGCATAGACACCGGCCATCGAGGCGGCGAGATTGTCGTCGGTGGCGATGTAGCCGCGTTTATTAAGCTTGAGATGCGAGGTCTGGCCGATGATCGGATTGGCGTTGGTGCCGATCGCGAACACGATTTCATCGCACTCGAACTCAAATTCACTGTCCTTGACCGGAACTGGCCGACGCCGGCCGGAATCGTCGGGCTCGCCGAGCTCCATGCGGATGCAGCGCATGCCCCGGACATTGCCCTTGCCGTCGTCGAGCACTTCGACGGGAGCGGTCAGCCAGTGGAATTCGACGCCCTCCTGCTCGGCGTGGTGCACTTCTTCCACGCGCGCCGGGCATTCCGCCCGCGAGCGGCGATAGATGCAGTAGACCTTTTCGGCGCCGAGCCGCAGGCTGACGCGGGTGGCGTCCATCGCCGTGTTGCCCGCGCCGATCACGGCGACGCGCTTGCCGAGCGGGATCGGCGTGTCGAAGTTCGGAAAGTCCTTGGCCCGCATCAGGTTGCAGCGGGTGAGCAATTCGTTGGCGGAGAGGACGCCGTTGAGCGAGTCGCCGGGGATACCGAGCATCGATGGATAGCCGGCGCCGGTGCCGATGAACACGGCGTCGAAGCCGAGTTCGCCGCGCATCTGTTCGATGGTGAACAGGCGGCCGACCAGCGTATTGCATTCGAACTTGACGCCGAGCTTGCGCAGATTGTCGATTTCGGCATCAACGATCGAATTCGGCAAGCGGAAATCGGGGATGCCGTATTTGAGAACGCCGCCGGCCTGGTGGAAGGCCTCGAACACGGTCACGTCGCATCCGGCCTTGGCCATGTCGGCGGCGCAGGCCATGCCGGCCGGTCCGGAGCCAACGATGCCGATCTTGAAGCCGGTCGGCTCGATATAAGGAACATTGGACCATTTTTCGCGAATGGCGGTGTCGCCGACGAAGCGTTCCAACCGCCCGATGGCGACCGGCTCGAGCGTTTCGCCGACGACGCAGACGCCTTCGCATTGCGTCTCCTGCGGACAGACGCGTCCGCACACCGAGGCCAATAGATTGCTGGCGGTGATGACGTCGTAGGCGCCGCGCAGATCCTTGGCGCTGATCGCTTCGATGAATTTCGGAATGTTGATGTTGACCGGGCAGCCCGAAATACAGCCAGGATCCGGACACAATAGGCAGCGCTCGGCTTCGTTCATCGCCTCGCTGAGCGAATAGCCGCAGTTCACCTCTTCGAAATTCCTCACCCGGACCTTGGGCTCGAGCTCCTTCACGGGCGTCCGGGCTTGCGGAATACTGCGGATCGTTTTCTTCTTCGCCGCCTTAGCCATGGTGCAAATCCCGTGCGCTTATCAATGTTCGTGCGACCAATTTCGAGGGGCGGCGCTAACCGCCCAGCGTTTCCTCGTATGGATCGGGCAGTGTCGATGCCGGCTCGTCATCCTTGGGCAGGACCGGCGCCTGCATCATCATCCGGCAATTGTCCGACCAGCGGTCGAGCGCGGCCTTTTCTTCCTCGGCGTAGCGCTTGAGCCGCATCATCAGATCGTTGAAGTCGACCTTGTGCCCATCGAAATCTGGACCGTCGACGCAGGCGAATTTGATTTCGCTGCCGATTTTGACCCGGCAGCCGCCGCACATGCCGGTGCCATCCACCATGATCGGATTGAGGCTGACGATGGTCTTGATGCCGTGCGGGCGCGTCGTCTCGGCGGAAGCCTTCATCATGATCGGGGGGCCGATGGCGATTACCTCGTCGATGTCGTTGTGACCCTCGATAGCGCGCTTGATGCCATCGCTGACGAAGCCTTTCATGCCGGCGGAGCCGTCATCGGTGCACAGAATCAATTCGTCGCAGACCGCCCGGAATTTGTCCGCCCAGAACACGAGATTCTTGTTGCGGAAGCCGAGCACGCCGATGACATAGGCGCCGTTTTCCTTGAAGCCACGTGCCTGCGGATAGATCGGCGCAACGCCGAGGCCGCCGCCGACGCAGACAACCTTCTTCTTGCCCTTGAGCGGGCTCGGCACGCCCATGGGTCCGACAATGCCGAAGAGCGAAGTGCCCGGCTTGCAGCTCTGCTGCATCTCCTTGGTCGATTTGCCGACCGCCTGCACCACGAGGGTCACCGTTCCCCGCTTGCGGTCGAAATCGGCGATGGTGAGCGGGATGCGCTCGCCGGACTCGTGCGACATGACGATGACAAATTGTCCGGGCTGAGCGGCCCGCGCCATCAGCGGGTGATGCACGACCAAAGAATAGGTCACGTCGGAAAAATCTTCGCGCGCAAGAATTTTGAAACCGGCCGCCGGGCTTGTCTCGATCATCGATTCGGCTCGCAAAAGGAGATCGGAAAATCGCGTGAAACATCTAATGGATCGGTCCAATCGCCGTTTTGACATAGCGCAAAGACCCGCATGGAATTGGCATTAATCTTTAGTGCACGCCGAAGCGATGGTGCCTGGACGGGGAGTTTTACCGCCCGATAACGATTTTGTTTGAACAACCGCATGGCCGGGATCGACGATGTCGAACATCATTCAGGTTCTGCTTGAAGAGCACCGCAACATCGACAAATTGCTGCTCGTGCTCGAGCACGAGCTAGAGGTCTTCGACCGCGGTGAAGAACCGGACTACGAAATATTGCAGGCCGTCATTCAGTATTTCCAAGACTATCCTGAGGACTGTCACCATCCGAAAGAAGATCTGGTTTTTGAGAAGTTGAAATTGCGCGATCCGGCCGCCGCCGAGCGTATCGGCGACGTCGAAGCCGAGCACGGAATCGAAACCCTGCGCTTGCGCCGGCTGGTCGAGGCGGTCGAGGACGTTCTGGCCGGCCGCGAATTGCTGCGGCAGACGTTCCACGAGGTCGTGCACGACTTCATCAAGCATCAGCGTCAGCACATGGACAAGGAAGAGCGGCTGCTGTTCCCGGCCGCCGTGCAACGGTTGCGACCGGAGGACTGGGCGGCGATCGACGCACGCGTCAACGACCGCAAGGACCCGCTGTTCAACGGCGCCATCGAGACGAAATTCCAAGCGCTGCAACGGACCATCCTGCGCTGGGAGCGGGAAGCCGAGGCGAGCCGGGGGAATACTGTGCGCGCGTGAGTGCCGCTTGGCACCGTGGGCTCAGGATTGCCGGCGATGTCCTTGACACGGCGGCCGAGAACTTTCGGAACAATCTTCGCTAGACCGCGCCATTGCGGCCGCGCTCATGGTCCCCTATTACAGGCCGGACAATCGGGCGGCGCTGCCGCCACGCGGCAGTAAGGAAGCTCTCTTGTCAGCAGAAAATTCGCAAGCCTTGCGCCCTTCCATGGCGACAGCCGTCGACTACGCCCCGGGTGTGGTCCTGTCGGCGATCGTCGCCGCGATCGGCTATATCGCCGCGCCCTACGTCGCCCACGTCGCGCCGATCCCGAACATGGTGATTGCGCTTGTCGTCGGCATCGCCCTGAACCCGCTTGCGGCGCGGCCGGCGGTGCAGTCCGGCATGGCGTTCTGCGTGCGCACGGTGTTGCGCTGGGCGGTGGCCTTGCTCGGCTTGCGCGTCGGGCTTGCCGACATCGCCGCGCTTGGACTGGGCACGGCCGTGCTGGTTATCGTCGCGATGGTGGCGACCGTGGCTTCCGGCTTTATGTTTGCGCGCTGGTACGGGCGCGGGCCCGGTTTCGGCGCGCTGGTCGGCGTCGGCACCGCAGTGTGCGGCGCCTCGGCAACGCTCGCCTGCTCGACGGTCGTGCCCGAGTATCCCGGCAAACAGCCGGACATCGCCTTCGTCGTCGTGGCGGTCAACGCGCTCGCAACGCTCGCTATGCTGATCTACCCGCCGCTCTGCCTCCTGCTTGGCTTCGACCCGCAGACGACCGGCGTGATGCTAGGCGGAACCATTCACGATGTCGCCCAGGTGGTCGGCGCCGGCTATGCCGTCTCGACTGCCGTCGGCAACACTGCGGTGATCGTCAAGCTGTTTCGCGTCTTCCTGCTGCTGCCGGTGGTGTTGAGTGTCGGCTGGTATTTCACCCGCATCGGACTCAAGCACGGAGAGGCGCGCGTGCCGGTGCCCGTGTTCGCCATCGTGTTCCTGGTGCTCTGCGCCTTGAACAGCGCGATGCCTTGGGCTCCGTCGCTGCTCCCGGCCTACGCGCCAATCAAGAGTGCGCTGGTGGAAGTCTCGACTTGGGGCCTTCTGTTGGCGATCGGCGCGTTGGGTCTCGGCACCTCGATCAAGACCATTATCGGGCTTGGCTGGCGGCATATCACTACCGTGCTCGGTTCGACCGCGGTGATTTTCGCCATTGTTACCGGCGGCCTCGTGCTGATGCGAGTTTTATAAACGGCCCCGGAAAGATGCCGTGAGCCGCCTTGGGCTTGTGACTTGGCTGGGGCGGGAGGAATCGAACCTCCGAATGGCGGAATCAAAATCCGCTGCCTTACCGCTTGGCTACGCCCCAATACCCAGTGAAGAAGCGGCCCGAAGCATGAACTCGCGCGCGCCGCGCGGACCATAGCGGCGGCGCATCGTCCGATCAACGCCCGCGCGCTCTATATATGCATAAACACGGGGCTTTGCCGGGCGCGCGTTGACCCGTCCACGCTCCTGGCTAGGATGAATCATGACCTACCGCGCACCTGTCGCCGATATTGCCTTTGCGCTCAAGCACGCCGCCGGCCTCAAAGCCGCGATGGCGGAAGGCCTTTACGGCGATCTCGACGAGGACATGGTCGACCAGGTGCTGGAAGAAGCCGGCCGCTTCGCCGCCGAGGTGATCGCGCCGCTCAACCGCGTCGGCGACAAATTCGGCACGCCGTTCAAGGACGGCGCCGTCACCACCCCGCCCGGCTGGAAAGACGCTTACGCCGCCTGGGCCGCCGCCGGCTGGAACGGCGTCGCCGCGCCCGCCGACTTCGGCGGCCAGGATCTGCCGCACGCGCTCAACGCCGCCTGCATCGAAATGTGGAACTCCGGCAGCATGGCCTTCGGCATCGGCCCGGTGCTGACCATGGCGGCGATCGACGCACTCGCATCGCACGGCAGCGACGATCTCAAGTCGCGGTACCTCCGCCAGCTCATCAGCGGCGAGTGGATGGGCACCATGCAGCTCACCGAGCCGCAGGCCGGCTCCGACGTCGGCGCGCTGCGCACCAAGGCCGAGCGCGCCGCCGATGGCTCTTATCGCATCACCGGTTCGAAGATCTTCATCACCTACGGCGAACACGACCTGACCGACAACATCATCCATTTCGTGCTCGCCCGACTGCCCGATGCGCCGCCCGGTACCAAAGGCGTGTCGCTGTTCCTCATTCCGAAATTCTTGGCCGACGGCACGCGCAACGACGCGCGCGCCCACTCGGTCGAGCACAAGCTCGGCATCAACGCCTCACCCACCTGCACCATGGTCTACGGCGACAAAGGCGGCGCCGTCGGCTTCCTCATCGGCCAAGAACACAAGGGCATGCATTGCATGTTCACGATGATGAACCGCACCCGGCTCGCCGTCGGATTACAAGGCGTGGCGATTGCGGAGACCTCGACGCAGCAGGCGCTCGCCTACGCACGCGAGCGCAAGCAAGGCGCCGGCGGCACCATCATCCACTATCCGGACGTCAAGCGCATGCTCTTGACCATGCGCGCCTTGACCGGAGCGGCGCGGGCGATCTGCTATGCGACGGCCGTCGCCATCGACCGCTCGCAGCGCGGGAAAACGGAAGCCGCGCGCAAGGCCGGCGATCAACACGCCTCGCTGCTCACGCCGGTCGCTAAGGCCTTCTCGACCGACATCGGCATCGAAGTCGCCTCGCTCGGCGTGCAGGTGCACGGCGGCATGGGCTTCATCGAGGAGACCGGCGCGGCGCAGCATTACCGCGATGCCCGCATCGCTGCGATCTACGAAGGTACCAACGGCATCCAGGCGATCGACCTCGTCACCCGCAAACTGCCGATGGACGGCGGCAAGGTCGTCGACGCGTATATCGACGAGTTGCGCAAGAGCATCGCGGCGGTGAAGGCGAGCAATGCGCCGGCCTTCGGCGAAACCGCGGCGCGGCTCGGCGAGGCGGTCGACGGCCTGGAGCGCGCCACGCGCTGGCTGCTGGCGCAGAAGTCCTCCGATACGGCGCTCGCCGGCGCGACGCCTTATCTACGGATGTTCGGATACGCCGCCGGCGGCTGCATGCTGGCCGACCAAGCGCTTGCCGCCTTGCGCGATGGCGGCGACGGCGCTGGGCGCGTTGCGCTGACCCGCTTCTTTGCCGAGAACATCGCGGTGCAGGCTGCAAGCCTCGAACGCAGCGTCACCGAGGGTGCCGACAGCATCAATGCGGCGCAAGCCGCTCTCGCCGAATGACCGACCTCGTCATCATCAGCGACGACGGGCCTGTGCGCACCGTGCGGATGAACCGTCCGGACAAGAAAAATGCACTGACCTTGCCGATGTACTCCGCCATGGCCGAAGGCATCGAAAGTGCCGCGCAAAGTCCGACGACACGCTGTCTTCTGATCGCCGGCGCGCCGACCGCCTTCTGTGCCGGCAACGACATCGGCGATTTCCTCGGCATGGCAACGGGCACCGGCGCGCTGGGCGCGCCCATCCTGCGCTTCCTCCATGCCCTGGCGCACTGCGAGTTGCCACTGGTCGCCGCGGTGCAGGGCAATGCGGTCGGCGTCGGCACGACGATGCTCATGCATTGCGATCATGTGGTTGCCGCCGACAATGCCCGTTTCTCGACGCCCTTCGTCGGCCTCGGCCTGGTGCCGGAAGCGGGCTCCAGCCTGCTTGCGCCGAAGCTGATGGGCCAGCGCCGCGCCTTCTCGCTCTTAGTGATGGGCCGCCCACTCGGCGCCGAGGAAGCCAAAGCTGCAGGGCTGGTCAACACGGTGGTCGCGCCGGATGCCGTCGAAGAAGAGGCGATGAAAGCGGCGCGCGAGATCGCCGCACTGCCGCCGCAAGGCGTGCTCGCATCGCGCCGGCTGATGCGCGGTTCGCCCGACGAGATCGTCGCGCGCATCGACGAGGAAGCCGAACTTTTCAAGACCCGACTGAAATCGGCCGAGGCGCGCGCCGCCTTCGAGACCTTCATGACGAGGAAGAAGTGACGATGTCGCTGAAAGGCAAGACGCTGTTCGTCACCGGCGGCTCGCGCGGCATCGGGCTCGCCATCGCGCTCAAGGCCGCCGCCGACGGCGCCAATATCGCCCTCGCCGCCAAGACCGTCGAGCCGCATCCCAAGCTCGAGGGCACCATCCACACCGCCGCGACGGAGATCGAAAAGGCCGGCGGCAAGGCGCTGCCGATTGCCGTTGACGTGCGCGACGAGGCTTCCGTCAAGGCCGCACTCGACGCCACCGCGGCGACATTCGGCGGCATCGACATTGTCGTCAACAACGCCAGCGCCATCTCGCTCACCCCGGTCGCGGCGACCGACATGAAGCGCTTCGACTTGATGATGGGCATCAATGCGCGCGGCACCTTCATGGTGTCGAAACATGCCCTGCCCTATCTCGCCAAGGCAGCCAACCCGCATATCCTGATGTTGTCGCCACCGCTCGACATGCAGACCAAATGGTTCGCGCCACACACTGCCTATTCGATGGCGAAGTTCGGCATGAGCCTCGTCGTGTTGGGCCTTGCCGGCGAGCAACGCGGCAAGATCGCGGTCAACGCGCTGTGGCCGCGCACTACCATCGCTACTGCCGCGATCAAGAACCTGCTCGGCGGTGACGCCATCATGCGCATGTCGCGCAAGCCGGAGATTCTGGCTGAAGCTGCCTACCGCATCTTTAACAAGCCGAGAACCTTCAGCGGGAACTTCCTGATCGACGACACGTTCCTCGCCGGAGAGGGCGTCACCGACTTCGACCAATACCGCGTCGATCCAGGCCAACCATTGCAGGTCGATTTTTTCATTCCGAGCGATATCCCGCCACCGCCCTCGGTGAACCTGAAGGCGCTGAGCTAACCATTTACGTCGCCTGCCCGGCGGCTTAGATAAATATAATGTCCACCCTGCTCATTACCCATCCCGCCTGCCTCAACCACCTCACCCCCGGCGGTCATCCCGAGCGGCCAGACCGCCTGCGCGCAATTGAACAGGCGCTGGAGGACGAGCGTTTCCAGACACTGGCGCGCGAGCAGGCGCCGCGCGCGCCGCTCGAGGTGGTCGCCCTCGCCCATCCGATGGAATATGTCGAGGCGATCCGCGACGCCTCGCCGAAAGAGGGCCTCGTGCACATCGACGCCGACACCTCGATGTCACCGGGCAGCTACGAAGCCGCCTTGCGCGGCGTCGGCGGCGCCATGCGTGCCGTTGACGAAGTGATGAACCAGAAGGCGAGCAATGCCTTCGTCGCCATCCGCCCGCCCGGTCATCACGCCGAAGTGGCGCGGCCGATGGGCTTCTGCTTGTTCAACAACGCGGCGATTGCGGCGCGCTACGCGCAGAACCGCTACGGCGCCGAACGCGCGGCCATCGTCGATTTCGACGTGCATCACGGCAACGGTTCGCAGGACATATTCTGGGCCGACAAAACCGTGATGTATTGCTCGACCCACGAGATGCCGCTGTTTCCCGGCACCGGCGCACTCGGCGAGCGCGGCGATTTCGACACTATCGTCAACGCGCCGCTGTCGGCAGGCGACGCCGGCGACGTGTTCCGCGAGGCGTTCGAAACCGCGATCCTGCCGCGGCTGCGCGCCTTCAAGCCGGACATCCTCATCATCTCGGCCGGTTTCGATGCGCATACGCGCGATCCGCTTGCCAACCTCAATTTGGTGGAAGCCGACTTTGCCTGGGCGACGCAGAAACTGATGGACGTCGCCGATTCGAGCGCGCAAGGACGTATCGTATCGCTGCTCGAAGGCGGCTACGATTTGCAGGGGCTGTCGCGCTCGGTCGCGGCGCACGTCACCGCGCTGATGCGCGGCTGACTTTTTCATTGGTCGCGCGGCGGATGCAAAACCAGTGCCCACTTTTGCCGGCGGGCTCCTATCTTGCGGTGAGCCCGCCGTCGATCGGCAGATCGGCGCCGGTGATGAAGGCGGCTTCGTCCGACAGCAGATAGACGCAGAGATCGGCAATCTCGGCCGGCTTGGCCAAGCGGCCGAGCGGAATGTCACGCGACATCTTCTGCCTGGCGGCGTCCGGATCGCGCGCGCTGCGCGCGATGGCCTCGGCCATCGGGCCCTCGACGAAGGCCGGACAAATCGCATTGCAACGCACCGGCGGCGTCAGCCGCGCGCCATGGAGCGCGACCGATTTCGTCAGCAGCGACAGCCCGCCTTTGGACGCGTTGTAAGCGGCGAGATTGTGCCCGCCCACAAGGCCTGACACCGACGACAGATTGGCGATGGCGCCGCCTCTCTTGCGCAAGAGCGGAAACGCGTATTTACAGCCGAGAAAAGCACCGTCGAGATTGACGGCGAGCACCTTGCGCCAGGTGGCGAAGTCGAGCTGCTCGACGGTGCCGAGCGCGACAATGCCGGCAGCGTTGACCAGTCCGTCGAGGCGGCCGTGCCGCTCGCTGATTTCGTCGACGATGCGTTGCCAATCGGGTTCGGAGGTGACGTCGAGCGCGACGTCGCCGACCAGATCGGAGGCGATCACCGTGGCGCCGGCGTCCGACAGCGCGGCGGTCGCCGCGGCGCCGATGGCGCCCGCGGCACCGGTTACAAGCACGATCTTGTCTTTAAGCTCGGCCATCTGCTAGGCGCTCCCGGCGAACTGCGCTATCGTCAGTGTCGAGCATTACGGGCAAGATGTCATCAATGGCCGAACCCACCAATTCGGATGTAAAGAAGATGCCCTTCGAGCGGGCGATCGAGGAGCTTGAATCGATCGTGAAGCGGCTCGAGGAAGGCAAAGTGCCGCTTGAGGAATCGGTGGCGATCTACGAGCGCGGCGAGGCTCTCAAAAAACGCTGCGAGGAATTGCTGCGCCAGGCGGAAGCGCGGGTGGAGAAAATCACGCTCGATTCATCCGGCAAGCCGGTGGGCAGCGAACCGCTCGACGTGGATTAGGCGCGCGGGTTTCCGCCGCGGGCGTCAGCGCCCGCACAGGCCGCCCAACTGGCGGCCCGGCGTCAGAAGAAGCCGACTTTTTTGACAGCCGCAACCGACGGAGGCCGCTTTGCGGGCCGATTTGAACCGGATTCGGCGTCCGGGCGTTGAATTGCTTGGAGCCTTCAAACTGGTGTAAGCCTAGGCAAGGTTCCAATGGGCCGGTTTTGCTGCATTGCCGGCACACGACATTGCGGGAGTTGCGTTTGACCGACTTGTCCAAGACCCCCCTCCTCGACCGCATTCAGCTACCGCGCGACATGAAGAATCTGTCGGCGGAGCAACTGCGCCAATTGGCCGACGAGCTTCGTTTGGAGACGATCAATGCGGTAGCGGTGACGGGGGGTCATTTGGGCGCTGGGCTGGGCGTGGTGGAGCTGACGGTTGCGCTGCAC
>Ga0335082_10003197_pt1 | contig 17782 bp, 18 predicted proteins | sample Lox_Sample_41_FD_206718 | JGI IMG/M metagenome (GOLD analysis project Ga0335082, IMG submission 206718) | Soil microbial communities from Loxahatchee National Wildlife Refuge, Florida, United States - Lox_Sample_4.1 | ecosystem: Environmental > Terrestrial > Soil > Wetlands | place: USA... | reverse complement strand
CCGTACGACGGCGTCGCCGAGATCTGGTTCGACCTCGACGAGCTGAGCGCACGGTTACCGACCTCGGCGGCGATGGAAGCTGGCCGCCTGCTGCTCGAGGACGAGCGCCGCTTCATCGACCTGCCCCGCTCGCCGATCTTCTTCGCGCAAGACAACGTCGTGATCGACGGCTGAAAGTGCCGGAGATAGCTGTGGGGATGGAGGTGCTGAGTGCTGAGTGCTGAGTGCTGAAGAGAGCCTAACAGCCAACAGCTGACAACCGAACAGCCTGTCCTTCGATTTGACTCGCCGCCCGTTCGGCGATAGACCGCGGTCGGCGAACCCTTCGCACTCGGGGTGACCGCCCGGAGGGGCGCGATGCTGGAATTCCTACGACGTGTTGCTTTCATGGCGACGGGCCTGGCCCTGGGGCTCGCGCCGCTGATCAGTTCACGCTTGGCGCTGGCGCAGTGTGACGGTGACTGCAACTACGACGAAATCGTGGAAAAGACCGACCTCGTCGAAGCCGTGAACATCGCGCTGGGACACGACCCCTACTATGACTGCTACTACGGCGACGTGAACCAGGATCAGACGATCACCGTCGACGAGATCCTTGTCGCGGTGAACCACGCCGAGAATAACTGCGCGCCGATCCCGACGCCGACGGTCAATCCGCAGGCGCCGCCGCTGGACCGCGGCCTGATGCATCTGGGCCAGGGCGATCTGCGCGACGCCAACACGGCGTTCGGGGAGGCAGTGACGGCGCAGCCCAACAACGCCGCCGCAAACATGTACTACGCGATGACGCGTCTGGCGACCGCCATGCTCGACGCGCCGGCGATCGTCGACCTCTTGAACCGCAGCGGCGTGGTCATCGAAGGCGGGACGACGGACGTATGCAATCTGGCCGTCCATGTCCCGCCGAAGGACGCCATCCCCGGCAGCGCGCCGCGCACGGGCGAGATCGTCGAGACGCTGCGCACCGTCCTCATGCCGGAAGTGCAAAACTCCCTGGGCGATCTCAAGCGCATTTCGGAGAGTGCCGTCATCAGCTTCGATCTGCACAACCTGCCGCGCTGCGTCTCACCACCGACCCAGGCCAAGATCGTCGAGATCGACTATGCCGATGTGCTGGCACTAATGGCCGGTATCAACGGCGTCGGCGCGTGGCTCGATCTGCTCACCGCCTACAACGTCGACGTCAGCGTGGGGATGGCCGCCAACAGCTCGGCTCAAGGAGTGTTCAACGCCGAGCCCAACCTGTTGACCCTGCAGCATGCCGATCGTTTGATCACGGCGCGTAACCAATTCGACGCGATGCTGGCGTCGACGAGCCAGGCGATCGACGCGGTTCGTCAAGAGACGGACGATCAGTCGAACGACGTCTTCGTCATTCAGCCGGACGACCAGCACGCCGCGGATCAGGTCAAGTTGATCGTCGATCTGATGCGCCAGGCCCTGGTCGGCGAGGTCACGCTGCCGATCGACGTCATCACCGGCGAGGTGGTGCTGATGGACATTGGGCTGTTGTCGCAGGAACGGCTGAACCTCAACCCGTTCTTCACCGGGCAGTTCACATCGTTGCGGCCGTTGCTCCCGCCGTTCGATGCCAACGGCGACTTCGACCAAAGCCGCTTCCCCGACCCGACCTTCGGCGGCATGGCGCCGGATTTCACGCAGTTCAAGATCGACAACTTCCTGCGCGACGCGTCGTTCCGCTGAGGACTCAGCACTCAGGACTCCGGCAACCCCAGTTGCCGCAGCGCCAGCTTCTTGGCCCAGCGGTAGTCGGCTTTGCCGGACGGGCTGCGCACCATCTCGTCGACATAGATGATCGCGCGCGGCAGCTTGTAGCGCGCCAGGTGATGGCCGCAGAACTCGATCAGCTCCGTCTCTGGCGGGACCTCGCCGGCACGTGCTTGGACCACGGCGGTGACCTGTTGGCCGAAACGTTCGCTCGGTGTGCCGACGACGACCGCATCATAGACCGACGGATGGTGCTTCAGTGCCTGCTCCACCTCTTCCGGATAGATTTTCTCGCCGCCGGAGTTGATGCTCACCGAGCCGCGGCCGAGGACATTGATGGTGCCGTCCGCCGCCAGCGTGGCGTGATCGCCGGGCACCGCGTAGCGTACGCCGTTGAGCACCGGAAAGGTCTTCGCCGTCTTCTCAGCATCCTTGAAGTAGCCGAGCGGCACGTGGCCGGTGCGCGCCAGCCAGCCGCGCTCCGAGCTGCCGGGCTGCACCGGTCCGCTCAGGTCTTCCTTGAGCACCAGCGTCTGGTCGTTCATACGGAAGGTACCGGTGCTGACTTGTGCCCCCTTCATGAGGATCTGCGAGCCCTGTCCGCCGGTCTCGGAGGCGCCGAAGCCGTCGATGATCATCAGGTGCGGAATCTTGTCGAAGAAGGAGGATTTCAACGCCGCGGTGAGAATGGCGCCACCGGACAACAAGGTGCGGAAGGTCGACAGGTCGTAGGTCTTCTTGTCGAGCTGGTCGAGCAGCGGCCGGCCGAACGCGTCGCCGACGATGGTGAGGAACACGACCTTTTCGCGCTCGATGGTCGACCAGATGTCGTCGGGATCGAGGTGATCGGGATGATGTTGCACGACCACGGTGCCGCCCTGATGCAGCGCCGTGAACGCCATCCAGTGCGCCGCGCCATGCATGAACGGCGGCGCCGGCAAGGCGCACATGCGGCCGACCTTGGCCGACTCGACGACCGCGTCGATCGACTCATACTTCGAGCCGCCCAGCGGATGTCCACCGAGGGCGCCGAAAAAAATGTCTTCCTGCCGCCAGAGCACGCCTTTGGGCATGCCCGTGGTGCCGCCGGTGTATAGGATGTACAGATCGTCACCCGACCACGGCAGCGACGGGCGCGCGTCGGACGACTGCCGGAGGGCATCTTCGTAATCGACGGCACCCGGCAGCAGCGCGTTGCCGGACTCGTCGGCAACCTGCAACAACAGCTGCAAGTGCGGCAGCTCGCCGCGGATGCGCTGCAAGGTCGGCGCGAAGCGCGCATGGTAGATGAGGGCACGGCAGTCGGCGTCGTTGAGCAGATAGATCAGCTCCGCGTCGACGTAGCGGTAGTTCACGTTGAACGGCGCGACGCGTGCCTTGTACCCCCCGACCATGCCTTCGAGGTACTCGTTGCCGTTGTAGAGATAGAGGCCAAGGTGATCCTGTCCAGACTCGAAGTTCTGCAGCGTGCTGCGCTCCTGGTGGCAGCCGAGCCCGGCGCGGATGAGCAGATTGGCCAGCTGCCGCGTGCGGCGATTGAAGGCGGCCCACGTCACCCGTCGATCCCGGAAGATGATGCACTCCCGGTCCGGAATGGCGGCAGCGATGGCTTCATTGATCTCGGCAAGATTGAATCCCATGGTGCGCGACGCTCCTTGGTTCGAATGATGGGTGGACAGTAGCTTTGCCAGCCTCGGGGCGCGAACGCAACGTCTCAGGTCCGGCGGGTGGAATCGCCGCCGGGCCCAAGGAGGCTCGGGTTCATGGCTCTTCAAACCGGCGTCGGTTGGGTCTCTCAGGGCGAGCGGTCGCAGCTAGCCCCGCCTTCTCCGCCGAGTGGGCTCGATAGTAGCGGCCCGGCGTTGTTCCCAGCACGGCGGCGAACGCCGCGATGAACGCGCTCGGACTTTCGTACCCCACCTCGAGCGCTGTGGAGGTCACCGGCTCGCCGCGGGCGAGCAAGCGTAGCGCGTGCAGCAAGCGCGCCTGTTGGCGCCAGCGACCGAACGGCATACCCGTCTCGCTTTGAAACATTCGTTCGAGCGTGCGCCGACTCGCACCCGCCTCGCGGGCCAGCGTGTCGACCGGCACGGTGCACCCGGGATCGTCGCGCAGGCGCATCGCCACCCGCAATGCCCGCGCGTCACGCGGCATCGGCAGCTCCAACGCCACGGCGGGCAACACGCGCAGGTGGTCGAGGAGGAACTCGACCAGCCGACGATGCTCGGGGACGTCGCTGCGCAGCGGACCCTGCGCCACGCTGTGCAGAATGAGCTCGCGAAGCAGCGGCGACACGGCGACGACGCCGCAGCGACGCGGCAACGTGGCGACCAGCTCGGGGACAATGTAGAGCGTGCGCATCGAGACCTGACCGGACATTGCAATCGAGTGGCCGATGCCGGCGGGAATCCATACCGCCCGATGAGAGGGCACGACCCAGGCGCCTTCCGCGGTGTGCACGCTCATCACGCCGCCGGAGGCATAGACCAACTGCGCCCAATCGTGAGAATGGTGCTCGAGGACGGTGCCGGACGCGTACCCGACCGCCAACGTCCGGACCAGCAGCTTGCCTCCCGAAGCTTGGCGCATTTTCGGCATCCTATGGCAGAATCGCGCAAGATCGTCGACCAGGAGACACGATAGGCTGCGCGCATGGCCAACAACATTGCCCACTTTGATATCCATGCGGACGATGTCGAACGCGCTCGCCGCTTCTACGAGCGCGTGTTCGGCTGGCGCTTCGAGGCCTGGGGGCCGCCAGACTTCTACCTCGTCCATACCGGGAGCGACAGCGATCCCGGCATCCACGGGTCGGTCAGCAAGCGTTCCGAGCCCGAGTCGCGCGCCCTCGCGGCCGGCCATGGCCGCATCGGCTACGAGTGCACGATCGCAGTGGACGACCTCGGCGCGATCAAGGCCGCGATCGTGGCGAACGGTGGAAAGATCGTGCTCGACGACCACGAGATCGTTGGGGTCGGCACGCTGATCCGCTTCGCGGACAGCGAAGGAAACGTCGCCTGTGCCATGCGCTACCTGAATCCTCAGGAGGGGTGAGCATGCCGTTGCAGTTGGACCATCTGATCCTGGCGGTGAACGACCGCGAGCGGAGCATCGGGTTCTACTCGCGCGTCCTGGGCCTGACATACGAAGGGGAGCGTGAGCCGTTTTCGGTCCTGCGGGTGACGCCCGAACTGGTGCTGCAGCTGGCGCCGTGGGGGACGAGGGGCGGCGAGCATCTGGCGTTTGCAATGACCCAAGCCGAATTCGATCGTGTCTTCCAGGCGGTTCGTGACGCGGGCATCGAGTACGGCGATTCGTTCCGCACGGTGGGCAACATGCGCGGCCCCGGCGACGAGGCGGGTGCCCAGGGAGCGGGGAAGGCCGTCTACTTCTTCGATCCGAGCAAACACTTGATCGAGATCCGCTACTACGAAACGGCGTAGGTTACCGCTCGCCCTTGGCTTCTTGCCGCAATTCGGTCACAAGTCGCAGTCGCATGACCGGACCGGGTGGGAGTGCCATTGAGCGACTGATCGCCGCGCTGCGGCTCGATCTGCACGTCTATCAGCAGGTCAGCACGGAACGCACGGCAACCCCGCAGGCGTGCCTCATCGTGTTCCTGTGCGGCGTCTGCAACGGGTTCGGCTTGTCACCGCGGCTGGGCGAGGCGGCGATGCTCGCCGGAGTTGCCTCGGCCGTCGTCGGCTGGTTTCTGTGGGCGTTGGTCATCCTGCTCGTGGCGCGCCTCTTGGGGCATCATCGCGGTGGGCGCTCGTTGTTGCGCACGCTCGGCTTTGCCAATGCTCCCGGCGTCCTGTTGGCTCTCGGCGGCGTGCCGTTCGTCGGGGCGGTCGTCCGTGTGGTGGTGGTGATCTGGTTGGTGGCGACGACGGCGCTTGCCGCGCAAGCGGTGTACGACGTGTCGCGCCGGCGCGCCGTGGTCATCGCGCTCGGCGGCTTCACAACCTACATGGTGTTGGGGCTGATTTCGGCGGTGCTGCTGGCGTTCTGATCGGGCGGCCGCCGCCAGACGACGAGCGCCGTGACCAACATGCCGAGACCCGACGCGGTGAACATCGCCCGATAGCCTGCGACTTCGGCCAGCGCTCCGAGCAACGGGTTGGCCAAGGTGTTGCCGAGATCGAACATGGCCGTGAACCAGCTCACGGCGCGGCCGCGGTGCGCGGCGCCGACCCGCTCGACGGTGAGGACGTTGAGGATCGGAAAGGCGTAGCCGTGGCCGGCGCCACACACGGCGCCGACGGCGATGAGCCCCGCCAGGTGGCCGACGTGTGAGACCACCAGGACCCCGCCGGCGTACAGGAAGAGGGCAGGGATCAGCACGCGCCGCAAGCCGACGCGGTCGGGCAAGCGGCCGGTCAGCACACGCACCGCCACGGCGGTCAAGGCGTAGCTCAGAAAAAAGCTGCCGACGCTGGCGCGCCCCTCGGTGTGCGCGAAGGGTGCCAGGAAGGTGAAGACGCTGTTGACCGCGGCACCAAACATGAAAGTCGTGGCCAGGAGAAAGAGCACGCGCGACCACGGAAATGCATCGCGCCGGGGTGGGGGCCCTTCGCGATGCGGCAACACGTGGGTGCCGGTTTCCGGCAAGGTCAGACTGATGCACAGCGAAACCATGGCAAACGCGGCCGCGACCAGACAGTAGAGGTGAAAACCGCCGCGCTGGATCAGCATCTCCCCGAGCCAGGGGCCGAGCCCGTTGGGCAGCATCCCCCAGATGCCGAACATGGCGATCCCTTCGGAGCGCCGGCTCACCGGAACGATGTCGCTTGCGTAGGTGAAGTACGACGCGAACAGCGAGCCGCTGGCCAAGCCGTACAGCAGCACCAACAGCAACGCATGCAGGCCGAGGGTGTGGATCGAGAGGAAGCCAAGCCACGCCGCCACGTGCAGCACGCCGGCGGTCATCAGCACGCGCCGGCGGCCTTGCGTGTCGAGAAAGCGGCCGACCGGCAGCCGCGCCGCCACGGCGGCGGCGCCGGTGAGGCCGGCGTACAGGCCCATGCTGAACTCGCTGCCGCCGAGCTGACGGATGAAGAGTGGGAAGAGGATGTAGAACGACAACGCCATCGCGCCCGAGAAGTGCATGCCGCAGGCGAGCCAGAAACGGCGCGTGAACAGCGGCTCGGGCATTGGACGAAGTCGACAGTTGAGCGTCGAGAGTGAAGGACCGGCGCCGCTTGGGGGCTTTCGACCGGGCTCGCTCAGCGGGTGGCCATCGGCACGGGAAATTCGGGAAGCGCGGCGAAGTCGCGGTGACCGGGCATGATCCGCATGACGCGCCCGGCGAGAGTGTCGTTGGTGATCAGCTCGATCACGCCGTCGGCGATCTCGTCGGGCTCGAGCATCTTGACGGTATCCAGCCACGCCGGCGGCTCGGTGCCCGCCGAGCGGCGCAGCATCGGCGTGTTCACCAGGCCGGGGCACACGCAGTTGACCCGAATGCCCTCTGCGCGCAGCGGTCCGAGAGAATGGGTGAACAGCACCACGGCCGCCTTGGTCGCGGCGTAGACCGGGTCGGGTGGGAAGCCGACGAAAGCGGCCATGGAGGAGGTGTGCACGATGACGCCGCCGCCGCGTCGCCGCAGCAGCGGCAGGGCGAGATGCGTGCCCAGGATGATCGCCCGCAGGTTGACGTCGAGGACGCGTTGCCACTGCGCCGCGGTGGCGGCACCGAAATCGGGTGTGCCGGTGGTGACACCGGCGTTGTTGTGCAGGATGTCGAGGCCCCCGAAGCGTGTCGTGGCGGTGTCGAGCATGCGTTGGGCATCAGCCGCGTCGGTGACGTCGGCGTGCACGGCGACCGCGGTGCCGCCGTGACGTTCGATCCGCTCGAGCGTTTCGTCGGCGCCGTGGTCGTCGACGTCAGCCACCACCACTGCGGCACCCGCCCGCGCCAGGCGGCTCGCCGTCGCTTGCCCGATCCCCGACCCTGCGCCGGTGACGACGGCTACCTTGCCTCGAATGTCCATCTCAAGCTCCCGTGTGCGAGGTCGGCGATCATCTACCAGTTGCGCAGCGGTGACGCCATCCGGGGACTTGCCGCGCGACCGCGATGTCAGCTAGAAGATCCCTCCGTATCGCGCTGCGTGACGGCGTCTCTCAACGAGCACGAACACGCGCACGAGTCACGACAACGGCGGCGTAGCTCAGTTGGCTAGAGCGAGGGTCTCATAATCCCTAGGTCCGTGGTTCGATTCCACGCGCCGCCATCTTTTTCGAGCGCTCCTTCGTCATGCCTCCGCTGGCGGGGCTGTAGTCGGGGCGCACCGCCTTCAGACTTCCTCGTGAGACCTGAGACCGCAGGATCTCGCACCTGCCGTCAGTTCATCCACGACTGTTCGATGGTGCACCCCGACATCTGCGAGGCGCTGGCACGTTAGGCGGCCGATGCAGCCGCCGGCAAGCCGCAGGCGATGCGTGAAGCCCGCGACACCGCCGCGCGAGTGCATGGCTGTGCGGCGGCGGAGCTGCCGACGCGCGACGATTGAGGCTCCCGGGATGCACCCGCAAGTCGCGGTGTGTGCGACCGAGCCGACGGACGGACCACCGCGTGTCCAGGCAAGTGGACGCAGCCGTCGCCCGCCGACGACAGCGCGTCAGTCCTCGCGCCTGCACGCCCCTTCCCACTGCCTGCGCTGGCACAGCGGTGCGGCTCTTGCAGCACGTCGGGCCATACTCACTTTGGGTGATGCGATGAGCGTTGGGTTGTCCTCGCCATGTCCTGCGGTTGAAGATGACGAATTCGATCAGGTGACCGACCTGAAGCTGGTAGGTGCGGCACCGGTCTTTCGTGAAGCGATCGAGCGTATCCGGCGCATCGCCGGGTGCCAGGCGACGACGCTGATCGAAGGCGAAACCGGCACCGGCAAAGAACTGGCGGCGCGGGCCATCCACTATCTTGGGCAGCGCCGGTCGGCGCCTTTCATTCCGGTCAATTGCGGGGCCATCCCGGAATCACTGTTCGAGAACGAGCTGTTCGGCCATGCGCGGGGCGCCTACACCAATGCGGGAGAAGCCACCAGCGGGGTCATCGGTGACGCAGAAGGCGGGACGCTCTTTCTGGACGAGATCGAGGCGCTGCCGCTGCGCTCCCAAGCAAGCCTGTTGTGCTTCATCCAAGAGGGGATCTATCGCCCCCTGGGATCGCGCCAGACCGTGCGCGGCGACACGCGCATCATTGCGGCGACCAATGCCGGCCTCCGCGAGCTCGCGGCGCACGGCGCGTTTCGCTGGGACCTCCTGCATCGGCTGCGCATCATGACGCTAGAGCTGCCTGCCTTACGCGCCCGCCCGGGCGATGCGGTGCTGCTGGCGCGGCATTTCATTCGCCGCTTCGCCCGCCAGTACGACCGGCCCGAGAAAACCCTGGATGACGAGTCGATTCGCGTACTATCCAGCTACACCTGGCCGGGCAATGTCCGAGAGTTGGAGAACCTCATCCACCGAGAGCTGCTGTTGGGCGATGGGCCGGCGTTACGCATCCGCCCGGCCGACCTGTTGGAAGCCCCTGGCGACACCCAGTCACCGGCAGCGAGTGAGCCGTACAGTTTCGGCTTCGCCGCCGCCAAGACGCAAGCCATCGCGCAATTCGAGCGTTCCTATCTGCATTGGGCGTTGGCGCGTAGTCAAGGCAACGTGTCGCTGGCGGCCCGACTGTGCGGAAAAGAGCGTCGCACCTTCGGAAAGCTTCTGAAGAAGCATGGCATCAGCCGAGAGCAGTTCGCCGTATGAGGCGTCCGCGCGGCGACCCGCGCCCTGCCTGGGGCGAGTCTGCCCCGGGGGTGGGGTAGTCTGTGCGACTGGGAAGTCGGCAAGCGGACGGCGCGGTGCGAAGCTCCGGGTATTCGCAGGGTGGGGCAGCGACGCCCCACCAGCACTCTGCACGCGCCCGGCCACCGCACGAAACGCCGAGCACCGCCAGTGAGCACGCGATGTGCTTGGCGGTGCAAGGAGCAGCGCGCCATGACACGCACCCCACCGAGAGATGTGCGCACGGAGGTCGATGAAGCCGCGGAGCGGATCCGGAAGTATCTCGAGGCGTCTCCCAACGCCTCGGACACGTTCGAGGCCATCGCGCACTGGTGGTTGGAGGGCGTTCGGCCGGAGATTGTTCGGCAGGCACTTGCCCGGCTGGTGGCGCAAGGGGTTCTGGCTGCGAAGACGCTGATTGACGGAACGGTGATCTACGGATCGGCGACATTCCAGGAAAGACGTGAGGCGCATCGCTAGGTGAAGGCGCGGTGCGGCGTGCGCCGCGCCCAGAAGGAGACGAGGCATGAGTGAAAAGATCGATTGGAATGTGACGGCTCGGGTTGCCGGCGGGCCGATGGTCGCGGCAAGCGGCTCGACCAAGGCCGACGCCTACGACAAGATCGAGGTCACGATTCCCACCGGTGCCACTCAGGCCGTGGATATCGCTCCGGGCAATTGGACCTCGGTGCTCTTCCTGGCGCTGAATCCGGCGCAACCCAGCGACAAGCTGAGCTACAAGGCGAACGGCAGCGACATCGTCGTCGACGGTCCGCATTTCCTGGTCGGCGCGGGCGCCGTCGCACTGCTCGGAACCGGAGCGGTGAACCTAAGCTTCACCAACGGCTCCGCCAGCGATGCCCAGATCGACATTCTCGTCGGCCGCAAGGTGCCGTAGCGTGCGGCGCACCGCCGCGTCGCGCGGCGTCCATCCGACCGGATCGCGCCAGCGCCGGTCCACACAGGAGGAGCAACGATGCCTGTAGCCCTGAGGTATCCCGGTGTCTATGTCGAGGAACTCCCGAGCAGCGTACGGACGATCACCGGCGTCGCGACGTCGATCACTGCGTTCGTCGGCCGCGCCTGGCGTGGCCCGATCGACGAGCCGACCATCATCTTCAATGCCGCCGACTTCGAACGGCAGTTCGGGGGACTGTGGCGCGCGAGCACGCTCGGGTACGCCGTCCAACAGTTCTTCACCAACGGTGGCAACCAAGCGGTGGTTGTGCGCGCCGCGACCCGCGCAGCGCACGGCACGGTCAACGCGGCTGTCGCGGCGACGCTCGATCTGGGCGGCGGCAACCAACTCGCGGCCGCCAGCCCGGGTACCTGGGGCCGGAACTTGACCGCCAGCGTCGACTACAACACGAAGGACAAGGATCTCCCGCCGGCGCAGCGGGATCAAAATTTGTTCAATCTGATCCTTGTCGACGATGCGACGGTCAAAGCGGATGCGCTGGGACGCGGCGGCAGCGGCCTGCGCGAGACCTTTCTCAACGTGTCGATGGACCCGGCGTCGCCGCGCTTCGTCACCACGGTGCTCAAACAACAATCGGGGCTCGCACGCGTGACGGCCTTGGGCGGCGCCCGCCCCGCCGAAACCGCCCAGGCCAAGGCGGCGAGTGGCTCAGGTGACGACGGTGGCGACTTGCTCGACAGCGACGTCGTCGGCGACGCGAATGCGAAAACCGGAATCTACGCACTCAAGAAAACGGATCTCTTCAATCTCCTCTGTCTGCCGCCGTTGACCCCGGGTGCCAGCGGGACGGACATTGGCATGTCGACCTGGACCGCCGCCGCCGCCCTCTGCAACGAGCGGCGCGCCTTCCTGCTCATTGACGCGCCCAACAACTGGAGCGTGAGCACCGCAACGACGGGCGTCAGCGCCTTCAGTGCGGTCGACCGCAACCACAGCGCCATCTACTTCCCGCGGCTCTTGATTCCCGACCCCCTCCAAGAAAACAAGCTCGAAGGCTTTGCTCCCTGTGGGGTCGTCGCCGGCATCATGGCACGCACCGATGGCGCACGCGGGGTGTGGAAGGCCCCCGCCGGTATCGAAGCCAACCTGCAGGGCGTGCTCGGCCTCTCGATCAACCAAACAACGGGGACGCTGACCGATGATGAAGTCGGCCAGCTCAACCCCCTCGGCGTCAACAGTCTGCGCGGCTTGCCGGTCATCGGGCACGTCGCCTGGGGTGCCCGTACCCTCGAGGGTGCCGATGTGCTCGCGTCGCAGTGGAAGTACATCCCGGTGCGCCGCCTCGCACTCTACATCGAAGAGAGCCTGTATCGCGGCACCCAATGGGTCGTCTTCGAGCCCAACGACGAACCGCTGTGGGCACAGATCCGGCTGAACGTCGGCGGGTTCATGCAGACCCTCTTCCGACAGGGGGCGTTCCAGGGATCGAGCCCCAAGGATGCCTACTTCGTGAAGTGCAGCAGCGAAACCACGACGCAAACGGACATCGATAACGGCATCGTCAACATCCTGGTCGGCTTCGCGCCGCTGAAGCCAGCCGAGTTCGTCGTGATCCAAATCCAGCAGATTGCCCAGCAAGCTTAGGAGACCGGCATGGCACAGTTTACGGTCAACGCGAAGCGCTTCGACCCGTACAAGAACTTCAAGTTCCGCGTCAAGTGGGACGGTCGCTACGTCGCCGGTATCTCGAAGTGCAGCGCCCTGAAGCGCACGACCGAAGTCGTCGAGCACCGCGAAGGCGGGGATCCATCGACCGCGCGCAAGTCGCCGGGCCGCACCAAGTACGAGGCGATCACGCTCGAGCGCGGCGTGACGCACGACATCGATTTCGAGCAATGGGCGAACAAGGTGTGGAACTTCGGATCGGGCCTCGGGTCGGAGGTCTCGCTCAAGGACTTCCGCAAGGACCTCATCATCGAAGTCTACAACGAAGCCGGCCAGGCCGTGCTCGCCTTCAAAGTGTTCCGGGCCTGGGTGTCGGAGTTTCAGGCGCTGCCCGATCTCGATGCCAATGCCAACGCGGTGGCGATTCAGCACCTCAAGCTCGAGAACGAAGGTTGGGAGCGCGACTATGACGTCACGGAGCCGACGGAGCCGAGCTTCGTCGAGCCGTCGTGATGCCATCGAGCCATGGGCGACATCGATCTCATCTCGGCTTGGGAGGTCGCACGCGGACAACCTCCGGTGTGGCGGGGCGTGACGATCCTGGCCGCTCACGGTGCCGAAGCGCCACAGTTGTTCGGAGTCGGCGCGCGGGAAGCGGGAGTGCTGGCTGTGTACCGAGAGTTGATCGGAGAGCGACTCGACTGTGAAGCGCACTGCGACACCTGCGGTGAACGGCTGGAGTTCTCGCTGACACCGCAGGATCTCGCAGCCCCCTCCGGCGCCGCATCACCGCGGGTCGACGTGGACGGATGGACTGTCACGGTGAGAGTTCCGACCACGGAGGACGTCGCGTGGGCGATCGATCAACCCGATCCGAATGCGGCGCTATTCCGACGCTGTGTCGTTGCCGCCGCCCGCAACGGCGTGGAGCCGCCGACGGGTTGCCTGCCCGCCTTCGTTCGCGACGCCTGTGAGCGGCGCCTCGATGAGCTCGCGCCGCTCGCCAATGTCGACGTGGAGCTGGCCTGCCCGGCCTGCGGACAGGCCGGACGCGCACCTCTCGACATCAGCGCGTTCGTTCTCACCGCGCTGCACCAATGGGTGGCAACGCGACTCAACGAAGTTGCGCGCTTGTGCCACGCCTACGGCTGGGCGGAGACGGACGTGCTGACCATGAGCCGGTGGCGCCGGCGCTTCTATCTCGCTCAACTGGGGGAGCTGTGAGCTTCATCGCCGGCATCCTGCTGCGCGCGCGCGGCGCCGCCGGCGGCGTTCGTCCGCGGCTTCCACTTGCTCCCGAGCCCCAGGAGGCGATGCCGCAATCCCTCCCCGGTGAGGCAGCGTGCCGCGACCCCGCGGTGCCGCTTGCCACTTCACAGCCGCTCGTGCACTCGGGCGCAGCCCATCACCACACGACGCGTGCGCCGGCACCGGTTGCCCCTCAATCAGGCCGTGAGCTCGCGGCGCGCGTCGCCGGCCCACTCGTGGCTCCCGCGAATCCGGATGACCCGGTCTCGGTTGAGCCGCTGGCAGTCGCCGCGATCGCGGCGGAGGAGCAGCGGCGACCGGCGACGCGTGCAATCCCGACACCACCGGTTGCCGAGATCACCCCCGGGGTCGTTGCTGCGGTCGACGCGCCTGGCACCGCAGAGCAACAGGTGGATCGAGCGATCGTCCCCACTCACGAGACGCTGCCGGCGCCCACCGTGCCTGAACGTTCCCAACTCCGCAGCGCTGTGGCGGCGGCCCGACGGCCATCCGCCGCGGTGCATCAGCCACCTCGCACTGCGGCCACCCCTCAGGTCGAAATCCACATTGGGAGAGTCGAGATCGTCGCGGTCGCACCATCGCCGCGCACGCGCGTGAATGCCAGCGCGAAGGCCGTACCCCGCCCGCTCTCGCTGGACGCCTATCTTGCCTCGCGGGTCAAATCCGGATGAGCACCGCAGTCGCTATTGCTGCCGTCACACAGGCGCTCAAGAACCTGCTTGCGGACGGTTTGCTCGACGATCACGTCACCGGCTCCGTCGGCGACGTCTCCGTCACGGCACTCCCACCCGATCGGGTGGCGCTCGAAGGGACTTCGGCGAAGAGCCAGCTCAATCTCTTCCTCTACCAAGTCACTCCGAATGCGGCCTGGCGCAACATGGATCTCCCTACGCGCGACAGCGACGGCAATCGCGTCGCCAATTCTCCCCTGGCGCTCAACCTCCACTACCTGCTCATGGCCTACGGACTCAAAGAGCTGCACAGCGAAATCCTGCTCGGCTACGGCATGCAGGTCCTCCATGAAACCCCGATGCTGGCGCGCGACGGGCTGCGCCAGGCCTTGACCGGAGTCAACGCGGGCACCGAGGTACCACCGCAGTTGCGCACCATCGCCATTTCGGGGCTTGCCGATCAAGTTGAGCTGGTCAAGCTCACGCCCGAGATCCTGAGCACCGAGGAGATCTCTCGGCTGTGGACCGCCTTCGGCGCGAAGTACCGGCCCAGCTCGGCGTACGTGGCGTCGTGCGTATTGATTTCGAAGGCCGCACGCACGCGCGATACCAAGCCGGTGCTCAACCGCCAGGTGTTGGTGACGCCGATGGTTCGGCCGTGGCTCACTGAGCTCGAGCCGAGCGTCGCTCAAGTTGGACAGACGCTGACGCTCAAGGGGAACGGTCTCGGCCAGCCGGGGGCTTCGGTCACCCTTTCGGGTCGGGAGGTGGCTCCTCTTCCCGGAGGCTCCGATCGGGAGCTACAGGTTGCGGTGCCAGATTCCCTGCGTGCCGGCGTGAACACCGCGGCGGTGAGCCATCCGATTGACTTTGGCACCGGTACGCGGCGCGGCGCGCAGTCCAATACCCTGGCTTTCATGCTGGCGCCCACCCTGGGGCCGGTGCCGTCGCCGCTCGCCGCCGGTGCCACGCTGATCTTGAGCGTAACGCCGGAAGTGGGGTTCGCACAGGAGGTCGACGTGCTGCTCGACGACACGTCGTTGCCGGTAGCGCCGCGCCCGGCTCCTCCCAACGGTCCCGCCACGACCTCGACCGTCCGGGTGGAGATCCCCACCGATTTCCCGCCCGGAACGAAGTTGGTTCGGATTCGCGTCGATGGTGCCGAGTCGGCCCTTACGACGGACGCGCAAGGACGGTTCAACGGACCGACGGTGACAATCACGTGACCACGTTGACACGATCCCTCGGTTCGCCGTTACCGTTGGCCGCCGATCTCGCTTGGCTCACGGTGCTCCTGACTGCTCGTGAGCGCACGGCTGCCGAGCCCCCACCGGAGTCTTCTCCCCTGGCTGAGCTCGCGGATCGCTTCCGGCTCTCATCGTTCGAACGCAACCTGCTGCTGCTTGCGGCCGCTCCCGACCTCGACGCCGACATTGCGCGCGCCATCGCAGAGGCCGAGCCCCGTCGCCCGTGGCCTCACTTCGGCCTGGCGCTGCGCTTGTTCGATGGAGCCGACATAGCCGCGCTGGCACCCACGGGTGCGCTCCGCCGCTTCGGGTTGCTTGGATTTGCCAGCGAAGGGGCTCTGTCGACGCGTGCGCTCGTCGCCGACGAACGTGTCGTCTTCGCGTTGCGCGGCGACGACACCATCGACGCCGGGCTGCGCGACTGGCTCAGCAGCGTCGAAGACGCGCCCGGCAGTGACCGGTTCGCTCCGAACGATCCGCTGACGCATGAGATTGCCCGCCTCCTGGCGGACGACACCGATCCGCTGATCCTGATCGTTGGCGCCAGCGCGGCGCAGCGGCTGGCCCTGGTCGCCGCAGCGGCCCGCCTGCTCGGCGCGTGTGGCTTGCGGCTCGGCGGTGCGCAGTTGCTGCAGCCCGAGTTGGATCCGACCGACTTCAGCCGGCGCTGGCAACGCGAAGCGTCTCTCGCACCGCGCATCTTGACGATCGAAGCCAGCGAGGTGCCGCCCCGATGGACGACCGCCCTTGAACGGCTGTCCAGCTGCGTGCTGGCCAGCCCCACGCCCCCCGTGCTGCAGTTGCCGAGGCCGCAGGCCATCATCCGTCTCCGAGCCGACGATCTCAGCGTACGCTACGGCCGTTGGCGCGCACGCTTCCCGACGCTGCCAGAAGACGCCGCGCTGCGCCTGGCGGTCGAGTATCGGCACGCCCCCGAACGGTTGCACGCCGGACCTGCCGAGGATGAGGGGACCCTAGCGGCAGCGTGCCGTACGTTGACCCACGCCGGAATGGCGGGGCTCGCGGATCGGGTCGATACGTGCGCCGCGTGGGATGACCTGGTCCTCCCCATGGAAGCCACGGCGCAACTTCACGACATTGCCCTGCATGCGGCGACCCGTACCTTCGTCAACGAGGCCTGGGGCTTCGGTGCTCGCTCGGGACGGAGCGCTGGGATGGCGGCGTTGTTCACCGGCCCCTCCGGCACCGGCAAGACGCTGGCCGCACGCGTGATCGCCGCCGAGATCGGCCGCGACCTGTACCGTGTCGACCTGTCGAGAATCGTCAGCAAGTACGTGGGCGAAACGGAAAAAAATCTGGCCTGCGTCTTCGATGCAGCCGAACAAGGAGGCGTGGTGTTGTTGTTCGATGAGGCGGACGCGCTGTTCGGCAAACGCTCAGAGGTCAAGGACAGCCACGACCGTTACGCGAATCTCGAGGTCGCCTACCTCCTGCAGCGAATGGAGTGCTTCACCGGCCTGGCGATCCTCACGACCAATCTCGATCAGGTCCTGGACGCCGCGTTCATTCGCCGACTGGCGTTCGTTGTGCGCTTCCCGTTCCCCACAGAGGCCGCGCGCCGCGACATCTGGAGCAGGGCATTCCCGGCGGCGACGCCCACCGCCGCGCTCGATCCCGCTCGTCTCGCCCGCATTCCGTTGGCGGGCGGACATATCGCGTCGATCGCCTGGTCCGCCGCGTGCCGCGCCGCGTATGGCGATGGAACCGTCGCCGAAGCTCACGTCTTGGCGGCAGCGCGTGCCGAGTGCGCCAAACTCGAGCGCCCCTGGCAAGACACGTGGATTTTGGGAGACCCGCGATGAACGTGCGCATCCACATCGAGCGGGTGCGCGGAACCGGCGTTGATGAACGCAAGCTGCGTGCCGTGCTGCGGCAATTGCCCGAGATCCTCGAGTCCGAGATGCAGGACCGCGGGTTCACCGACGTGCACATCCGGTCGCTTCGCGCAGACGCATCCAGTGATGGTACCAGGGAGATCGCGCTCGCCTTGGCGGAAGCCCTGCTGCGGGGGCTGCCGTGAGTCGCCTCAAGGGGTTCGCTCCGGCGCGGGCACAGGAACCTCAGGTCGCCCGCAAGACACGCGATTCGGCTCGCCGGCCCTGCCCAGATTGTCAGGAGACGCTGCGCGTCTCGCAACCTGGTGACAGTTTGGAACAGGAAGCCGATCGTACGGCGAATGCCGTCGCCAACCGTTCGCCACTCCCAGCCCTGACGCGGTCGACAAGCGCGCTGCAGCGAGAACCGAAGGGGAGCCCCCAGTCCCCGACGAGTGCGGCCGACCAGAAGAAGGTCGAAGACGCGCTGGCAAAGACCGCACAGGCGGCGGCCGAGACGGATACGGGCAAGCAGCTGACCGAGAGAACCAGTGAGCACGCGAAGAAGATCGTCTCCAACCCAGCGGGCGCCGCCACCGTGGCAATCATCGCAGGTGGTGCCGTTGCCGGCTTGGCAGCCAAGAACGAGAGGTTGCCGTTCCAGCCACCCGCAAT
>Ga0335082_10003196_pt1 | contig 17783 bp, 17 predicted proteins | sample Lox_Sample_41_FD_206718 | JGI IMG/M metagenome (GOLD analysis project Ga0335082, IMG submission 206718) | Soil microbial communities from Loxahatchee National Wildlife Refuge, Florida, United States - Lox_Sample_4.1 | ecosystem: Environmental > Terrestrial > Soil > Wetlands | place: USA... | reverse complement strand
AACTCAATCACGAGCTTTCCCTGTGCAACGCACTGGCCAAGGCGTGCCCGGTCGCGCTGCTTACCGGCGATCTGACGGCCGCGGCGCGCTTCGTAGCGATGCTGCTCGATCACTCCGTGCGGCATGCGCTCGCGTCGTGGCAGGCCGAGGGCCGCTGTTTCGAAGGCGTGCTCCTGATCAAGTGCGGCGACCTCGGCAACGGTCTGCGCGTGCTGCGCAGCGCGCTCGACGAGCTGCCCGGGATCAATTTCTCGCTGCGCTACACCGCTTTGCTGGGCGAGCTGGCCGAAGCCTTGGGCCGTGCCGGGGAGGTTGTGCAAGGGGTCAAAGCGATCGATGCGGCGCTCGCGCGGTCGGATCGCAACGGAGAGTGCTGGTGCATCGCGGAGTTGTTGCGCGTCAAAGCCGAGCTCACTCTGCTCGAGCGTGCGCCGGGCGCCGCCGCGGGGGCCGAGGACTGTTTCCTGCACGGTCTGGACTGGGCGCGCAGACAAGGTGCCCTGTCCTGGGAACTGCGGTGCGCCACGGGCCTCGCCCGGCTGTGGCATGAGCAAGGCCGGAACGGTCAGGCGCGCGAACTCCTGGCCCCGGTCTACGCGAGGTTTGGCGAGGGCTTCGGAACTGCCGATCTGTCGGCCGCGAGCGCGATGCTCGAAGCGCTGGGGTAGCGCGGCTCGGCGCAGCGAGGCAAATGTGCGCCGGCGAGTCCGGAGCGGTCAGAACAGGGCGCTCAGCCCATCGCGCTCGGTTTCTGCCAGTTCGAAAGCGAAGATCTCCAAGTCTTCGCGCATGTGCGTTTCCGTCTTCGTTCCGGTCAACGGGACGACGTCTACCTGGGTCAGATAGCGGAACAGGATTTGTGCAGGAGTGCGCCCGTATTTGGACGCCAACGCCTCGAGCGCGGGGTGAGCAAGAACATGCGGATTGGCGGTGAGTGTCCAGAAGCTCTGGTAAATGATCCCGCGTTGCCTGCAGAAAGCGCGGATCCCGCGGTCGTAATTGGTTTCGGCGTAGAACCGGTTCTGGACCACGGCCGGCTTGACTCTCGCCGAGCGATGCAGCATTTCGAGGGCTTGTAGGCTGTAGCAATTGCTGATTCCGAGCTGCCTGGCGCCCGCATCGTCGTAGACTCTTTCCATCGCCTGCCACACCTCCATCGATTGCTCCGCATCGGGCAGCGGTGAATGCAGGACGAGGCAATCGAGGTAGCTTGTCTGCAGGTTGCGCAAGGATGCCTGGAAGGACTGCGCGACTTGCTCGGCGAGAGGCGCTCTCGGGTCGTATGGGACCCGGTTCGGATCTTGGCCCGACAAGGGAGTGAACTTGGTCTGCAGATAGAGCTCGGCGCGGCTCAGTCCACGGTCGAGGCACGCCGCGATACCAGCCCCCACGCCGGGTTCATGGTAGTGCTTGGGCTGGCAGGCGGTATCGATACCCCGAAATCCGAGCTCAATAGCCGTTCTTACCAGCTCCTCCGTGTGCGTTTTCTTCCAGGCCGTTCCGTAGATGATCCTGGGACCGCGCACACCGCTGGCGGAGATCACGAAGGTGTCCGCTGTCATTCACGTATTCCGGCTGATGCGCCCCACCCGACGGGGCGTCGCGCAATGCGTTGCAATCAGCCCGCCTTGCGCAACGTCAGGTTGATGCGATGGCCGCCCACCGGGGGGTGATATCCCTCCTTGAGGGGCATGACGCCGTGATAACGAAGCCGGGCCGGGCCGCCCCACACCACCACGTCACCGTGCGTCAGGGGAACCCGTCGCGCCTTGTCAGCTCTGGTGGTGCCACCAAACAGGAAGACAGCAGGGATGCCGAGCGAAACCGAAACGATCGGCGCACCGAAATCCCGCTCTTCCTTGTCCTGGTGCAGCGACAGCCTGGCGCCCGGCTCATATCGATTGATCAGGCAGGCATCGGGCACGAACGCTTCGAAGCCGGCCTGCGCTGCGGCGCTGGCGGCCAGCCACAGGAAAGAATCCGGCATCCGTGGCCACTTGCGCCCGCTCTCGGGATCCACGGCGTCGTAGCGGTAACCCGTTTTGTCGGTGACCCAGCCGAGCGCGCCGCAATTGGTCATCGCGACCGACATGCGAAAGCCGCCCGGCGTAACCATGTGCCGGAGCGGCGCCTGCGCAACCACGCGCTCCACATCAGCCAAGAGCGCGACCTCGCCGGCAATGGCGAAGCCATGCAACAACACCGCGCCCGTGCCCAGAGTTACCCGCCTTGCCTCGACGGTGGCCGGCATCTCGAACAGGTCGCCCGTCATTTCGAACCATCCGTCGTGGCGCCGGCGCCTCAGGCGGCGTCGTGGAAGATGATCCCGAGCGTGTGGCGATGCCCCGAGCGCACGCGGCTGACACCGTGACGGAGATTGACCCGGTAGAGGCCGCGCGTTCCGCGCACTGGGCGACGATGAACGGCAAACACGACCGCGTCCCCCTGCCTGAGCGGCACCACTTCCGGCCGCGACTGCATGCGCGGACGCTGCTCTGTGAGCACGAACTCGCCGCCCGTGAAGTCCCGCTCGGGTTCGGACAGCAGGACCGTGACCTGCAGCGGGAAGACGTGCTCGCCGTAAAGATCCTGGTGCAGGCAGTTGTAGCCGTCCGGCCCGTATTGCAAGAGCAGCGGCGTCGCCCGGACCTGGCCCGCCGCGTGACAGCGCTCGATGAATTGCGAATGCTTCCCCGGAAATTGCAAGTCGATGCCCATTAGCGCGTTCCACCGATTGGCGATGGACACCACACGCGGGTAGATTGCGTGGCGCAGACCGGCGACGATGTCGGGCAGCGGATAGTTGAAATACTTGTACTCCCCGCGCCCGAAACCGTGCCGTTCCATGATCACCCGGCTGCGGAAAACATCGTGAATCGGGTAGAGGATCGACAGAGCGGCGCACTGCGCCGGAGTGATCAAGCGCTCGATCTTCGCGCTGCCCTGAGCGTCGAGGTCTTCCGAAACCCGTCCCCAATCGATCTGCTTCACACGCGCCGCGACATCGCTTGCCGAGGCGATCGGCTGCGCGTGTCTGTCTCGCGCATTCACCCGTTCGCTTCCCGCTCGAGCAGCGTTCGCTTGCGTTCCACGCCCCAGCGGTAGCCCGCCAGTCCGCCGTCTGTTCGCACCACGCGATGGCAGGGGATGGCGACGGCCAACGGATTGGCACCGCACGCCTGGCCAACCGCGCGGACCGACTTGGGCGCACCGATGCGATTGGCGATATCGGCATAACTTTCCGTCTTGCCGGCCGGGATCTGGCGCAGTGCCTGCCAGACGCGCTGCTGGAAAGCGGTGCCACGCACATCCAATGGCAGGTCGAGTCCCAGCCTCGGGGCTTCGACGAAACCCACCACTTTTGCGATGAGCCGCTCGAACTCGGCGTCACCGCCAATCAGGTGGGCGCGGGGGAACCGGTCTTGCAGTTCACGCGCCAGTTCCTCCGGATCGTCGCCCAGGAGAATGGCGCAGATGCCGCGCTCGCTCTGCGCCACCAGAATCGATCCCAACGAGCATTCACCTATGGCGAAGCGCATCTCGGTGTTCGCGCCACCGGCCCGATACTTTGTGGGGGTCATGCCCAACAGCTGATTCGACTCCTCGTAGAACCGGCCGTTGGAGTTGTATCCGGCGTCGTAGATGGCTTCGGTAACCGTATGGCTGCGATCGAGCTGTCGTCTGATCCGTTTGGCACGATGCGCCGCCGCGTAGGCCTTGGGCGTAAGGCCCGTGACGGCCTTGAAGATGCGGTGCAGGTGATGCGGGCTCAATCCCGCGTGTTCCGCAAGCTGGTTGAGACTGGGTGCTTGCTCGGCCTTTTCGATGCGCCGGCAAAGCTCGGCGACCTTCGCTGCATGCTGCTGGACCAGCGCAGGCTGGTCTGGCCTGCAGCGCTTGCAAGGACGGAACCCTGCCTGCTCGGCCTCCGCGCGAGTTGCGTAAAAGCGCACGTTCTCGGGTCTCGGGAGACGAGCTGCGCAAGAGGGACGGCAGTACACGCCTGTCGTTTTGACGGCGTAGAAGAACGCGCCGTCCGCCGCGGGGTCGCGGGCGACAACCGCGTCCCAGCGGGGATCGTGGATCGCGGCAACCGCAAGCGTCTCAGTGTTCACTGATGTGTTCATGTTCGCTCCTTTGGACCGTTGCATCAGTGCCGCAATGTAGCGGTTCCCGCGGGAGCTCACACTCCGGGTCTCGCTTTTGAATTCGGCGTACCCCGGGGGGGGCCCGAGTGTCCGCACTCGGGGTATGTTAGCTCCTCGCGGCGACGTCGTCTAAAACCTGTCCGCCCAGAGGGGGCTAGGGAATTATGCGCAGGACTCGAACGCGGCCCGGGTTCGTATTGGGAGGCGTTGCGGCGAAGGGACCGGTTGCCCGGTGGGGCAGAAGAACGGCGCCGCCAAGCGTCATGAAGTCAGCCCTCGCGACGAGGGGTGTAAATACCGCCGCGCAAGCCGGAAGGGGATCGGCGACATGAAGGCCTGCGGCTGCCGGGACGGCCAGCGCCCCGGCGACAATCAGGCGGGTTAGAGTCTTAGTTGTCATCGTTTGGGCCTTGGTAAAGGGTGGCAAAGAGGTGAGCTTCTACCAGTCAAGCCGGGCTGCCCGGTCACTTGGAGACCGGTGTGCAACGGACCTGATCGTCCTTGAGCACGCAGCGCGAGTCGCCGATCGTAAACCGCGCGACTGGCTGCCCGGCCTCGTGGCTCACCCGAATGGCGCTGTCGCCGCCGTGCGCCACGCCGGATACCAGCAGCGCGGCGATCAACAGGCCCTTGAGAACTCGGTTCGTGGTCATAAGCACTGACACCAACTCCATGGTTCCATACCAGCGTTGCAGTTTAGAGGTTGGCGCGAGCACGCTCTTGAACGGTATTGGCGACTTTTTGGACGTTCTTGTTATGTAGGAAACACTACATAACGGCATATACGTAAGGGCGAATTGCCCGCTATCAATGGCCTGGATGCAAAGGCCCGACAAGGACTGCGGTGGCCTTACGCATTCAGAAGAATTAAGACGATTTAACTGGGTTTCTCCCGGTGCGCGCCCCAGTATGGTGCCGTGGTGCCAGGAGGGCGCGGGGCATCGTCGAGCCGACTCGAGGAGGCTTTGTGGCGACACGAGGATTCAGTGGACGGGGTCATGCAGCAAGCGCGGGGCAGCCAGGTCGGCTGCCGCCGGGTCAATTCGTGACGACGGACTTTCCGGTCTTGTCGGCGGGGCCCACGCCGCACGTCGCGCGCGAGGACTGGCGCTTCACGCTTCAGGTCGGACCCAGACCGATCAAGAGCTGGTCGTGGGGAGATTTCATCCGTTTGCCGATCACCAGCGTGACGCGCGATATCCACTGCGTCACCAAGTGGAGCAAGTTCGACACGGGGTGGGAGGGGGTGAGCATCGAGGACCTGCTGGCCGATGCCGGCCTCGAGCCGCCCACGGAATTTGCGCTGGCGCACTCCTACGACGACTACTCGACCAACGTGCCCGTCAAAGATTTGCTGGGCGGCCGCGCGATGATTGCGATCGCCTATGACGGCAAGCCCATCGCCGCCGAGCATGGGGGCCCCGCGCGCCTGCTGGTGCCGCACCTGTACTTCTGGAAATCGGCGAAGTGGGTCAAGGCGCTGCAGTTCACAGAGCGCGACGAAGCGGGATTCTGGGAGCTGCGCGGCTACCACATGTACGGCGATCCCTGGGGGGAACAGCGCTATTCCGGAGATTAGGTGACCCCCGGGCAGCCCCGCGCTGCGAAGCTCGTCTGGCAGTCGGCGTCCATCGTCGCGATCGAGCCGCGCACGCCGACGGTCAAGAGCTTCTTCTTCCGCCTGGCGCAACCGGTGAGCTTCGTTCCCGGGCAGCACATGGACGTGCGTCTCACCGCGCCCGACGGCTACGAAGCGCAGCGCAGCTACTCGATCGCATCGGCACCCGAGGCAACCGAGCACATCGAGCTCGCCATCGAACGGCTGCAGGACGGGGAAGTCTCGCCGTTTTTTCACGAAACCGTGTCGGTGGGTGACCGGATCGAGCTGCGCGGCCCGATCGGGGGCCACTTCATGTGGTGCGTGGAGGATGGCGGCCCGGTGCTGCTGGCGGGCGGTGGCTCGGGCGTGGTTCCGCTCGCCTGCATGCTACGGCATCGCGCGGCGCGCGCCAGCGCGGTCCCCACAGTGCTCGTGTATTCGGCGCGCACCGCCGCGGATCTGATCTTCGGCGATGAGCTGCGGGCGCTGCGCGCGCGCCGCGATGGTTTCCACTTCTTGCCCACACTCACCCGCGAGACGAACCCGCCTCCCGGCTTTCGCATCGGCCGCATCGACACCGACCTCCTCAGCGATGCGCTGGCGTGTCTCCCGGCTCCGCCGACGATCGCATTCGTATGCGGCGCCAATGCGTTCGTCGAAACCGCTGCCGACACGCTGCTGCGTCTCGGAATCCCGCCCGCGACGATCCGGACAGAGCGCTATGGAGATTAGGGGAAGCCCGTTGCTTTGCGGCTGCGCTCGAGCAGACGCGGCGCCTCCATGCGCTGCGCCCACAACCCGAATGCTGCAGTGGGCCCGTGCCAGCGCAACTCGTCCACATCGCGAAATAGCTCGGCATCGCTCCTGAGCGTGGCCAGCTGCTTGAACAGCAACGCCAGATCCCGGTTGTCCCCGAGCACCTCGGCCGGGAAATCTTCGATCGGCCCGTGCCGGTTCAGGAGCTGTGCCGCCGTGACAGAGCCGATCCCCGCAATACCTGGGTAGCCGTCTGCCGTATCACCGACGAGGGCAAGGAAGTCGGGGATCAGGGTGGGCCACACCCCGAATTTCTCGCGCACGCCCTCCGCATTGCGGATCTTGTTCCCTCGGCGGTCCACCTGCACCACGCGGTCGTCGCGGACGCATTGCGCAAGGTCTTTGTCGGGTGTCCAGATACACACCTTCTCCACGCGCTGCTCTTGCGAAGCGATCCGCGCTGCGGAGGCGAGCGCGTCGTCCGCCTCCAGCTCGATCATCGGCCAGACCACCACGCCCATCGCGACCAGAGCTTCCTCGAGCGGGTGGAATTGTCCGAAGAGCGCGGGCTCGATGCCGTCTCCCGTCTTGTAGCCAGACCACAGGCGGTTGCGGAACGACTCGATGACGTGATCGGTCGCCACGCCGATGTGGGTGGCCCCCTTCTCGACCATCTGCAGTGCGGTCTGCAGCACGCCGACGACGGCGCCGAATGGGCGATCCTTGCCGTTGTTGAACCGGCGCAGGCCATAGAAGTGCCGGAACAGCTCATACGTGCCGTCGATGAGGTGAACGATCATGGTTCAACAATCGCTAAGTCACCTGTCCGATTCCAGGCGTTTGATCTTCCCGGAAGCGGAAAGCTGAAACCTGAAACCTGAAATAAGTCCTGAAGTCGCCCCACTGGTCCGAATGGAATGCTCCGGCGAGGTCGAGGCCGTTGTTCTCCACGCGGTCGATCGAAGTGAACCGCTCGTGACCGAGGGCGTCGCGCGTGAACTTCTCCAAACTGCGAGGGGCGCCGTCGTCGTAGAGTTTCGCTCCGGATTCGAACAGGGCTGACCAGGCTTTCCGGTCGCCCGCCTGAAGCGCCTCGATCGCAGCTTTGACGGTGGGGTTCGTAACCGCACTCGTGATCACTGGATTGGTCTCCTCGCGCCTCGGCAGCTCGAGCCGATGAATGGTCCAACCGTATCACCTGCCGCAGAAAGGCTCAACGAGGACGAAGACTCGGACGGTGAACGTTAGCATGGGGCGCAGCGACATGTCGCTTCCTTGTCCTCGCGTTAACCTGGCGCAGCGCGAAGGGCTACCTGGACACGCTACACTACGCATTTAGCGCGTTCGCTGTCAGAACCTTGTCCCTCGTTCGATCCGTTTGGTTTGCTCTATCTGCGGTTTCCTGCGCCACGACGGCACCGGCGGCCGCAGGCGCCACGCTCGCCGCGTGGGTGCAGCTGGGTCCGGCAAAGGAGGTCAGCGCAAGGGCGATCACCGACGGTGGCCCGTGCCCAACGCTTCAGGTGGACGGCGCACCGCTGGCAATGCGAACGCGGTCCGACCCGGCGGCATCTTTGAGCAACGTCCCCGGTGCGACGTTCCCGGTACGGGGGTGCGAGGCCGACGTACCGCCCGGGGCTGCGGCTCTGATGCTCGAGGATCGGCCTCTTCCGCTGCCGCCCCGAGAGCTGCGACGCATCGTGATCATTGGTGACACGGGCTGCCGTCTGCAGGGGCCGCTGGCCGTACAGGACTGCAACGATCCGGATGCATGGCCCTACGCCAAAGTCATCGCGCATGCGGTCGCGGCGCGTCCCGATCTGGTGATTCACGTCGGCGACTACCACTACCGTGAGACGGCATGCCCGCCCGGACGCGGCGGCTGCGAGGGGTCGCCCTACGGGTTCGGGTGGGACGTCTGGAGGTTGGACTTCTTCCTGCCCTCCGGCCCGCTGTTCGCGGCCGCGCCCTGGCTGTTGTTGCGCGGCAATCACGAAGACTGCGATCGGGCCGGTGAGGGCTGGTTTCGCTTCCTCGCGCCGGCGCCGATGCCCGATCGTTGCGGTGACCTGACGGGTTTTTTCGTGAGCAGGCTGGGCGGCATGGGCTTCGTGATGATGGATGGCGCCAAGGCTGTGGATGACACTCGAGATCCCACCACGCTGATCCAGACGCTCAGACGCCAGCTTGCCGAGGTCCGCGATGACATTCCCGCCGAAGCCTGGTTGATCACGCATCGGCCGATGAATGCGATGCGCAGCGCCATCGGGAGCGGCCCCGATGCAGTCGAGAACAGCATTCAGCAGGCAGCCGTTGGCGACCAGCTGCCACCCGGTGTTCGCATGGTCGTGTCGGGCCACAACCACTTTTTTCAGGCGCTCGACTTCGCGGGGGTGCGGCCTCCTCAACTGGTCGTCGGGACGGGTGGGAACAAACTCGTGCCGATCCCGCGCGAGGCTTTGGCAGGCAAGGAGGTTAACGGCGCCCTGGTGGTGGATGCTGCAGCCCGGTACGGTTACGGCTATATGGTGTGGGACAAGTCCGATGTCGGCTGGGAGGGGATCCTGTTCGACGAGAACGGAACGCCCGCCCGGCGCTGCCGCCTGGTCGAGCGCAGGCTGACATGCGACTAGTTCGTTTTCCGAATATGGCCGGGCTGCGTATGGGTGTTGATGAGAGCCCTCGGCTGCAGGTTCGCCAATCGAAGGCCAAACTGCGCAAGCAGCGCAGTACACTCAGCCGCCGATCACTTCGAGCTGAACGTCGAGATTGTTGCGCGTCGCGTTCGAATACGGACAAATCTTCTGGTGCGCTTCGGTGGCGAGCGCCAGCAGATCCGCCTGGGGCAGACTCTCGTCCACGATGCGCAGCTTGACCGCCAGACTGAAGCCACCGATGTCGCGGGGGCCAATGGACACGGCGCAGGTGATTGTCGCGTTGGAGGCGTCCTTGCGGTGCTGCTTGCCGACGAAGTCGAGCGCGCCACCGAAGCAGGCCGCATAGCCCGCAGCGAACAGGTGTTCGGGTGTCGCCCTGCCGGCTTTGCCGGGGCCGCCCATCTCCTTGGGCACCGACAGATCCGCTTTGACGAGCCCGTCGCTGGATTCGGTATGTCCGTTCCGGCCGCCGGTTGCCGTCGCGGTTGCGGTGTAAAGCGGTTTGATCTTGTCCATCTCTCTTTCCGTTGTGGTTCGACCGTGCGCGCGTGCTACGAGACTTTCCGTGGTGAGCTCAAGCCGGGCTCAGCGCGGACCCCTTGCCCTGGGGACGGAATGATTTCACCGCCCAGATGCCCAGGGCGACGAAGACCACCAGCACCACGCCTTGCGCCAGAACGAACGGCGGCTCGTTTTGGTTCGGGGCGAGCTCGTTCAGGAACGGCACTTTCAGAAACGCCTGCACGACGCCGACGAAGACGTTGAGATATAGAGCCAGCACTGCGCTTGCAACGTAAACCCAGCGCCAGGCTCCCGCCAGACGATACACATACAGCGCCAGGATCGCGACCGCGAGCACGACCAGCGAAATCACGCCCACGATATGGGACGGCAAGATTTGATCGCGTGGAAAAAAGAATCCCGTGACGCTGGTCAACACCGTGGTTGCGAGAAACAGCGCAGTCCAGCCTGCGAATCGCTTCGATCCGAGTATGCCGAACAGGACAACGGCCCCGGAAAAAATCCCTATGAGACTCAAGACAACGTGCAGCAACGTAAACGTCGATTCAGACATACCCAGAATCATGGCACGCCTCCTTCAGTCGGCCTTTCGGTGGCACTGGTCCGTCGGCCGGGACAGGCGCTGCCAGAAGAGAACGGCACCGCTGAGTCGTGGCTCTCTCCCCGGGCAGCGCATGCCTTCTTGCGCTTGAGATTCTTGCAGTCGACCGCTGCATCGTCTATGCCTTGAAGAACGCGAGCAGCTCTTCGTTGACCTGGTGCTTGTGCGTCGTGCACAGGCCGTGCGGCGCGCCTTTGTAGACCTTGAGTGTCGCGTTCTTGACGATCTTGGACGACAGCAGCGCGGAGTCTGCGATCGGCACGATCTGATCGTCGTCGCCGTGGATGATCAGCGTGGGCACGTCGATCTTCTTCAAATCCTCCGTGAGATCCGTTTCGGAGAACGCCTTGATGCAGAAGTAGGAGCCGGGGAAGCCACACATCATCCCCTGCAGCCAGAACGACTCGCGCACGCCTTCGGAGATCTTGGCCCCGGGCCGGTTGTAGCTATAGAAGGGCAGGCTCAAATCCTTCCAGAACTGGGAGCGGTCGTTCACCACGCCGGCGCGGATCTGATCGAACGCCTCGATCGGCGTGCCGCCTGGATTCGCGGGGGTCTTCAGCATCAGCGGCGGGATGGCGCCGATCAGCACGGCTTTAGCCACGCGTTTGGTCCCGTGGCGGCCGATGTAGCGGGCGACTTCGCCACCGCCGGTCGAGTGCCCGACGTGGATCGCATTCTTCAGGTCGAGCGCGGCGACGAGCGCGGCGAGGTCGTCGGCGTAGGTGTCCAGATCGTTGCCGTTCCAGGGCTGGCTCGAGCGGCCATGGCCCCGGCGGTCATGGGCGATGCAGCGGTAGCCGCGGGAAGCCAGATAGAACATCTGGTCCTCGAACGCGTCGCCGCTCAACGGCCAACCGTGGCTGAAGACGACCGGCTGTCCCGTACCCCAGTCGTTGTAGTAAATCTTGGTGCCGTCCTTGGTCGTGATGGTGCTCATCGAGTGGAACTCCTTTGCTCTGGTTGGAGGAGGTTGAAGCGCTGGCCTGCTCTGCCGTTGCCGCACCTCTCTGACGGCGGACCGTCCGGCCCACTATGCCCGAACCGCTGACTGCCGCGATTGAACGCGCTTGCTGTTCTTGGTATCCAGCTGCGGAGTTTTCCGATGTCCGGGCCGCTAAGCAGCTCGCCTCGCATGCAACGGCTGCTGCGACGCAAAGGGCAATGCCGCCGGCCTGGGCAGCTGACGGCCGACGCGCTCAAGCCGCCGCGACGGAGGATGGCGTAGATCGTTGTCCAGAGGGCACCGATATTTCACGCAGCGTGCGGTGCACGAATTGCACGCAGATCGAGCCCTCGCCCACCGCCGACGCAATGCGTTTGACGCTGCCGGAACGAACGTCACCCACCGCGAACACCCCTGGCAGGCTCGTCTCCAGCAGGTGAGGCGCGCGAGGCAGTGCCCATGCTGCCGCCGCGAGATCTTGCGCCTGGAGCTCTGGCCCGGTGCGCACGAAGTCCTTGTCGTCGAGGGCCACGCAGCCCTGCAGCCAGCGTGTGTTGGGCACCGCGCCGGTCATCAGAAACACGTGCTCTATGTCGCGGGTTTGCTCCCGCGCGCCCGGTTCGGTGCGCCAGCGTACTCTCTGCAGCCGCTCATCGCCCTCGAGCGCGGTGACTTCCGTCCGGGTATGCAACGCGATGTTCGGGCTCTCTTCGATGCGCCTGATCAAGTAACGGGACATGCTGTCGGCCAACCCGTCCGATCGAACCAGGACGTGCACCTGCCGGCAGCCGCCGGCCAGAAAGACCGCGGCCTGGCCGGCCGAATTGCCGCCGCCGACGATGGCGATTTCGTTCCCTTGGCACAGCTTTGCCTCGAGATGGGTGGCAGCATGGTAGACGCCGGCGCCGACGAAGCGCGACAGGTTGTCCAGGTTCAACTCGCGATACTTGGCGCCGGTTGCAATGATGACCGTGCTCGCGTGCACGACGCGTCCATCCGACAGCTCGATCGAGTAGGGGCGTTGCTCGCAGTGGAGGCGCTTGGCGACGGCCGCTACGTTGACCTTCGCGCCAAACTTCTGCGCTTGCACGAGCGCGCGGCCGGCCAGCGCCTGGCCCGAGATGCCGGTCGGGAAGCCCAGGTAGTTCTCGATTCTGGAGCTGGTCCCCGCCTGCCCGCCGGGCGCAGTCGCCTCCGTGACGAGCACGTCCAACCCCTCCGACGCCGCGTAGACCGCTGCCGCAAGCCCCGCGGGGCCGGCTCCAACCACGACCAGATCGTGTACCGTCGAGTCGTCGACCGTCGGATTCATCTGCAGGAATTCGGCCATGTCGTGAAGGCTCGGGTTCTTGAGCACGCGGCCGCCACGTCCGATCACCACAGGGACATCTGTCAGCGCGACATGGAAACGGTCGAGCAGCGCCTGGACGCCGGAGTCGGCTTCGATGTCGACGCTGACGTACGGATAAGCATTGCGCGTGAGGAATTTTTGCAGCCGCAGCATGTCGGCCGAATAGCGGGACCCCATCAGCATCACCGCGCTCTGTCCCGAGGACACGAGCCCCATGCGACGGAGGATGAAGGCGCGCATGAAAGTCTCGCTCAGCTCGGCATCGGTCTGAACCACGTTGCGCAGGCTGTCCTCGTCCAGCGCGAGAACTTCACCGCCTTCGCGAACCCGGATGCGGACGAAGCCCGCGACCCCGCGCAGCGTACTCATCTCTCCGGTAAAGTCCCCCGGCGACAGCAGAGTGATCAATCCCTCGCCGAGCACTCCTGGAAGCACGACCTCGAGACTACCGGACAGGAGGACCAGCAGGTCCCGGTGCGGCTCGCCTGCCTCCACCAGGACCTCGCCGGCGCGCGTCGCGGCACGTCTACCGTGCGCTTGCAGGCGTGCGATCTGCGCTGATGTGAGCTTGGGGAAGACCTGCTCGCGACGCGTTTTCAGGAGATCGGTCGCCATCGGTGGTGCTCCAGGTTATAGGACGACGAAGGGGCGAAAGAGCGATTTGACTGCGCCATCATCGCAGCTCCATCGCCACCTTAGCAGACCCCGGTGGTGTGATGCGTGGCCTCGAGGCAGCTTACGGATGCAGGATGACCCTCGGTCCTGCAGCGCGATTGAATTGCCTTGCTGCGGTTCGTGTCTTCTTGCTATTTTGTGGCAGACGGTCCAGCGCCTTCGCGCCCCTGCTACAACGAGACGCGTACGTCCTGCAGGCCGAGCTGGACGCGCAGTTTCACCGCCACTGCCACGCCGTCGGCCTCACTGAGGAACCCCACGATCCTCACCTGGTAGATCTGCTTCCCGCCGCTCACCGCCGGTTGGATGGCTGCGGCGTAGCCCGCGTCGCGCAGCCGTTCATAGACCGCGAGGGCTTCCTCTTGATTTGGGGTGCGCGCAGCGTAGATCTTGTAGTTGCCGACCTTGCCGGCGGCGCCGGCGCCGGGCTGCAGTTCCGTCTCCTGAGCGTAGGCGTTGAGTTGCGCGAGCGTAATCGCGGTAACCGGCGGTGGCGGACCGTCCCGCGGCGCGATGTAGACGGTTTTGGCTTCGGTCATCGCGACCGGCGCTTCGCCCCTGCGCGTGACGTTGATCTTGCCCTCGATCAATGCGACGAGTTCTTGGTCGTTGGTCGACTTGCCCCAGATATCGGTGCCGAGAATGCTGGCGGTGATCGTAGGGAATTTCACGTCGATGCTGCGTGCGCTTTGCGATTTGGCTGCGGACGGGGTGGTGAAGCGGAACGCTCCCTGGTGCACTTCGAGGCTGGCGCTGAAGCGCTGCTGGTTGCCATCGCGCGTGCGGGACATGCCGTTCAGCTTGAAGCGCGCGTTCTCGCCTAACTTAACCACGCTGCCCTCGGCGAGCCGCAACAGAACCCGTGAGCCCTCGCCGGTGGTGACAATGTCGCCGTTGTTGAGCTCCGCGCCGGGCGCGAGCGGCTGTCGCTTGCCGTGGCGGGTGAGCCACGCGGGCATCAGCAGCGCTTCTACCTGCGCATCCGGAGGCGCCGCTGTTGCGTTCGAGATGGGAATCAGCGCCGGGACAGCGCCCAGCAATGCGGTTGCGAGCAGGGCGGCAAACCATCTACCCGGGATGTTCATGCCTTGGTCTCCCTCATTGTTCCGAGCGCCGTCGAATCGCGTCGCGCCGACAGCACGCTCGGCGATATACCAGATACGTTGCCGCTGCACCAGCGGATGCGCCCCTCCTCGGGCCGTGGCTGCCCGCGAGTGTAAGGGCGTTGACGGCTGGTTTGGCATCTCAAGGACGCCGGGCATAACCGTGTGACGCCGGTCACGCGCAGCTCCCTTAAGCATTGGTTCCGGCAATCCAACTTTCGATCCGACTCGAGCGCCTGTTTTCGCTGTTACACTCATGTTGCTTGCATGCCGCTGTCGCCACGGGAGACGGGCCACGTTTGCGTTCTGGCCCTTGGCGGTCGGACTCCATGCAAGCTGCAACCCTGACGGAGGCGGCGACAATGGACTATTCGATCGCGGTACCAATCGGAGCGTGGTTCCTGGCTGGACTGCTCGTCTTGATCGCGCTTCGAGTGTCCGGCATCGTTAGATACATTCCCAACACCCGGGTGGGCGTGATGGAGAAGCTGTGGAGCGCCGCGGGCTCCGTGCAGCAGGGGCTGATCGCGCTCAAGGGCGAGGCCGGATTCCAGCCCGACACGCTGCGCGGGGGCTTTCACTTCTTCTTCCCGTTTCAATACCGGATCCACACCGTTCCCCTGGTGACGATCTCCCAGGGCAAGATCGGCTACGTGTTCGCGCGCGACGGCAAGCCGCTCGCGCCATCGCAAACGCTCGCGTCGAACGACCGCGCCGATACTTTCGAGGACGTGCGGGCGTTCTTGCAGAATGGCGGGCAGAAGGGTCCGCAACGGAAGTTGCTGCGTGAGGGCACCTATGCCGTCAATCTGGCCCAGTTCGTGGTGCTGACCAGCGACGGCACCCTCGCTCTCAATCTCGACAGGACCGAGCGCGCGCTGTTCGAAGAGATGGGAAAGATCATCTCCGAGCGCAACGGCTTCACCCCGGTGGTCATCAAGGACGAATTGGACCGGGTGGGAATCATCACTACGCACGATGGGCCTTCGCTGCCGCCCGGAGAAATCATCGCGCCCACCGTCGGTGAAGATTCCGCCAACGATGCGATATTTCACAACAACTTTCAAGACATCGAGAAGTTCCTGCGGGCGGGTGGGTTCCGCGGGCGCCAATATCAAGTTCTGGCGGACGGCACCTATTACATCAATCGCCTGTTCGCGACCGTTGAGCTCATCCCCAAGACCGTGGTCCCTGTGGGCTCGGTGGGGGTCGTGGTTTCTTACGTGGGCAAACGTGGGAAGGACGTATCGGGCGAGGAGTACCGGCACGGCGAGCTGGTGGACATGGGCTATCGCGGGGTCTGGCTCGAGCCGCTGCTTCCCGGAAAATACGCCTTCAACACTTATGCGGGGCAGGCGATGCTCGTGCCCACGACGAACTTCATCCTCAAATGGAGCAAGGAGGTCACGCGCGAGCACAAGTTCGACGAGAACCTGACCGAGGTCTCGCTGATCACGAAGGACGCGTTCGAGCCGACGCTGCCGCTGTCGGTGGTCGTGCACATCGACTACAAAAAGGCGCCGCTGGTGGTCCAGCGCTTCGGCGACATCAAGCGGCTGGTGGAGCAGACGCTCGATCCCATGGTGTCGGCTTATTTCAAGAATATTGCGCAGACCAAGACCCTGATCGAGCTGATCCAGCAGCGCAGCGAGCTCCAGAACCAGAGCTCGGTGGACATGAAGGGTAAGTTCGCTGCCTATTCGCTCGAGTTGCAGGAAGTGTTGATTGGCACGCCACATTCCTCCGGGGGTACCAACGAACAGATTGAGCAGATCCTGGTGCAGCTGCGCGAGCGGCAGGTGGCGCAGGAGCAGGTGGCGACCTATAAGCTCAAGGAAGCCGCGGCGGTCCAGGAGCGCACCTTGCGCGAAGCCGAAGCCAAGGCCGACCAGCAGAAGGCTATCACCTCGTCCCAGATCTCGATCGAAATCAAGAACAACGAGGGCCGCGCCGCGCTGGCGTTCGCGCAACAGGACGCAGAGCGCATCAAGGTGCAAGCAGGCGGCAACGCGGCGCGTGTAAAGCTGGAGGCGGAGGCAAACGCGGAAAAGCTGCGCGTGGAAGGAGAAGGAGAGGCCAAGAAAGTGGAGCAGGTGGGGCTGGCACAGGCGCGTGCTACAGAAGCTCAGGTCAACGCTTTCGGCGGGCCTCAGTACCAGCTCACGCAGCAAGTCATGGCCCGGTTTGCCGAGGCTGTGGAGCGCGGCCACGTCGACATCGTTCCCAAGGTGATGGTCAGCGGCGGGGGCGACGGCAAAGAGGGTATGCTGGGCGGGAATCTGCTCGGAGCGCTCATGGCGATGATGCTCTCGTCCAGGGCGGGCGTGGAACCGACCGGCAGCATCGCGGCAAAGTGATCGCTGTTCACAAGCGGGCCGCAGACGCGCGATAATCTGTCTCAGGCGAACGAAGGACCCCTATATGGACTATCGATCACCGGGCTCGGTGAAGGAGGCTGTCGAGCTGCTTACGGCCCACGACGGGGCAGCGCATCTTCTCGCGGGCGGCACCGACCTGCTGGTCAAGTTGCGGGCAGGCTTTGTCGCCCCGGAACTGGTGGTGGACCTGAAGGCCATTCCGCAGCTTCGCGGTATCTCAGCCGATGCCGGTGGCTTTCAGATCGGGGCGGCGACGAGCTGCGCCGAGATCGGCGAGCATGCCGCGCTGGTCAAAGCGTGGCCGGGCGTGGTCGAGGCGCTGCATCTGATCGGCTCGACTCAGATCCAGGGCCGAGCCACCCCTGGGGGCAACCTCTGCAACGCGTCCCCGGCTGCCGACAGCGTGCCCGCGATGATCGCGGCCGGCGCCGTGTGCCAGGTGGCGGGACCCGGAGGCGAGCGCGAAGTGCCGGTCGAGAACATGGTTACGGCCCCGGGACGGACTGCGCTCGCCCGCGGGGAGTTCGTTGTCGCCTTCAAGCTGCCGAAGCCTCGGCCGCGTTCGGGCGACGCCTACCTGCGGCTCATCCCACGCACCGAGATGGACATCGCAGTGGTGGGCGTCGGGGTTGCGCTCACCCTCGATGAGAAGGGTGTGTGCACGCACGCGCGGGTTGGGCTCGGTGCGGTCGCGCCGACGCCGCTGCTGGTCGCGGACGGCGCAAAGGCGCTGATCGGTACGCGAGTCGAAGACAAAGCGCTCGATGCACTCGCCGCCGCCACCAGCGCCGCCTGCAAGCCTATCGACGACAAGCGCGGAACTGTCGCTTACCGCGTCAAGGTCGCGGGCGTACTGGCACGGCGCGCGGCCAAGATCGCGCTCGAGCGCGCGCGAGGACGCAATGCCTAGAGGCCTGCTGCTCCTCGCCATCGGAGACGGGACGGCCTTTTCCGTTCGGAAGAAAGGCAGGACATTGGAGAGCTCGAAGTGGCCACCAAACATCACGTAACCACGACCATCAACGGCGACCCGGCAGAGTTCCTGT
>Ga0335082_10003194_pt1 | contig 17786 bp, 14 predicted proteins | sample Lox_Sample_41_FD_206718 | JGI IMG/M metagenome (GOLD analysis project Ga0335082, IMG submission 206718) | Soil microbial communities from Loxahatchee National Wildlife Refuge, Florida, United States - Lox_Sample_4.1 | ecosystem: Environmental > Terrestrial > Soil > Wetlands | place: USA... | reverse complement strand
GTCGAGGCCGGCGAGGGGCCGCTGATCGTCCTGCTGCACGGCTTCCCCGAGTTCTGGTACGGCTGGCGGCGGCAGATCCAGCCGCTCGCGGCGGCGGGCTTCCGCGTCGTCGCACCCGACATGCGCGGCTACAACTTGTCATCGCGGCCGGATGACGTCGTGGCCTACGACACCGGCAAGCTCGCCGACGACATCCGCGATCTCATCCGCGAACTCGGCGCCCGGTCCGCGTTCCTGGTCGGTCACGACTGGGGCGGGACCGCCGCCTGGGCCACCGCGATGATCCACCCCGAGGTGGTGGACCGGCTGGCCATCCTCAACGCGGCCCACCCGCGGAAGCTGTCGCAGGGACTGCACCACCCCGACCAGCTCCGCAAGTCCTGGTACTTCTTCTTCTTCGCCCTCCCGGACCTGCCCGAAGCCGTCGTGCACGCCAACGGCTGGCACTTCTTCCGGCACTTCCTGCACGACGCCAACCCGGCCTACACCCCGGAGGAGATCGACCGCTACATCCAGGCGTGGTCGCAGCCAGGCGCGGCCACCGGCATGATCAACTACTACCGGTCCTCGGTCCGGCAGTCGCAGAAGAAAGCCGAAGCGGCGCTTGTCCCGATCAAGGCGCCGACCCTCGTGATCTGGGGTCAGCAAGACCATTACCTCGGCCAGGAACTAGCCGAGCCCGACCACGACGACGTGCCCAACCTGGACCGCGTCGAACGGCTGCCCGACGCTTCGCACTGGGTCCATCACGACGAGGCCGAGCGCGTCAACCAGCTGCTCACTGACTTTTTCAGGAGCTTATGAGAGGCGGACGCCAGGCGGGCCGGGAGGCCCTCCAGCACATGTACGCCAGGACCGAGGACCGGGATGCCGGCAGTTCCTACTGACGGCCCTGGTCCGCGGGATGGCCGAGTGCGCAGGCTACCGTGTCCAGGAGACTACCGGTTATCGCCGTGATGCAGCAGTTCACGGTCACCTGGCCTAGTCCGGCGCCGGTCAGCCCAGGCGGCGGCCAGTACGCCCCCGCCAGAGACAGGGCAGAAGCCTGTTCCCCCGCCGGAACCAGCATCAGGTCGGCCAATAGGGCGGTGAACAGCGTGCCATCCGCATCGATGGCATCCCACTGGAGCGCGATATGCGCGCGATCACCGGTTTCCGTCAGGTCCGCCAGGCAAGTGCCGGCCAGCCGGGTCAGGCGAGCGGCCGGGCCGACGAGCTCCCCCAGGGCGGCGACGCCCTCGCCGTAAGCCACTTCACAGGCAGACTCCAACATCCCGTCCCTAGCCAGGCTCCTCAGCCGGGTCCGGGCAGCACGGAAGCCGACATTGAGCGCGACGCGGTCGCCGACGGCAGTATGGCCTGTCATACGGCACCAGTCCACCGGGCGTCCACCCGGATGGCAGCGGACACAGGTCCCTGCTACCCGGGCCGGAAGTCCCGAATCAGCGCTACGACACAAGCAGAGCAGCCGGGCAGCCTCTCCTAACGCAGCGAGCGGAACGAGGCGCGCAGCTCGCGGGCGAACAGGTCTGGCTGTTCCCAGGCGGCGAAGTGGCCGCCCCGGTCGAGCCGGTGGTAGTGGATGAGGTTGCCGGGATACGCACGCTCGGCCCAGCTCCGTGGCGCCTGATAGAGCTCGTCGGGGAAGACGCTGATGGCGTAGGGAATGGTGATGTTCTTGGCGTTGAAGAAGTCCGCCTTGTTCTCCCAGTACAGACGGGCCGCGGAGATCCCGGTGTTCGTCAGCCAGTAGAGCGTGATGTTGTCCAGGAGGTCGTCCCGGGTCAGCGGGCTGGCCAGGGTCCCGTTGAGGACCTGCGTGACGAGCCCGGGCTGGCCGGTGCCGTCGCCGTGGTCGAGCATGAACGCGGCCAGGTCGACCGGCGAGTCGGCCAGTCCGTACAACGTCTGCGGGCGCGTCGACATGATGTTCGCGTAGGCCACGTGCCTGGCGAAGAAGTTCCGCAGCTGCTCATAAGCGCTTTTCTCCTCGGCCGTCAGGTCCGGCGGCGGCGGGTCGCCGCGCTGGACCGCGGTGTTGATGGCGACAGGAGCGGTGCCGGGCATGTTGGAGTGGATACCGGCCAGTTCCGGCGGGGCCTGCTCGCCCATCGCCTGGGTGACGGCCGCGCCCCAGTCGCCGCCCTGGGCTGCGAAGCGGTGGTAACCCAGGCGCCTCATCAGCTCGGCCCAGGCCCGTGCGGTCCGGGCCGGGTCCCAGCCGGTGGCAGCCGGCTTGGCCGAGAAGCCGTGTCCCGGCAACGACGGGATCACCAGGTGGAACGCGTCCGCCGCGGTCGCGCCGTGGGCGGTGGGGTTGGTGAGTGGGTCGATGATCTTCAGCTGCTCGATGACCGAGCCTGGCCATCCGTGCGTGACGATCAGCGGCAGCGCATCCTCGTGCGGGGAGCGGACGTGCAGGAAGTGGATGTCGAGCCCGTCGACCTCGGTGATGAAGTTCGGCAGGTCGTTCAGTCGCGCCTGGCATGGGCCCCAGTCGTAGTCGGTCGCCCAGTAGCGGGCCAGGTCCTGCATCATCGCGACCGGCACGCCCTGCGAGTCGTCGGTCACCGTCTCGCGCTCGGGCCACCTGGTCGCGGTTATGCGCCGGCGCAGCTCGGTGAGCTCGGTTTGCGGGAAACTGACCTGGAACGGGCGGATGGCGGGGTCTTCGGCGGGCATTCTCTTCTCCTAGTAGCTGGTGACGTCGAGGACGGCTTGGGCGAACGCCTGCGGGGCCTCTTGCGGGAGGTTGTGCCCGATGCCGCCCGCGATGGTCCGGTGCTCGTACTTGCCCGCGAACTTTTCCCGGTAGGCGGCGGGCTCGGGGTGGGGTGCGCCGTTGGCGTCGCCTTCGAGGGTGATCGTCGGAACGGTGATGACCGGGCTCATGGCGAGCTGTCGTTCGAGATCGTCGTAGCGTTCCTCGCCGTCGGCCAGGCCGAGCCGCCAGCGGTAATTGTGGATAACGATGCTGACATGGTCGGCGTTGTCGAAGGACGCCGCGCTCAGGTCGAAATCCGCGTCTCCGAAGTCCCATTCCGGCGAGGCGGTGTGCCAGATGAGCCTCGCGAACTCGCGCCGGTACCTGTCGTAGCCCGCCCGGCCCCGTTCGGTGGCGAAGTAGAACTGGTACCACCAGGAGAGCTCGGCCGGCGGCGGCAGGGGCGCCAGGTCGGCCTGCTGGTTGCCGATCAGGTAGCCGCTGACCGACACCATAGCCCGGCACCGGTCGGGCCACAGAGCCGCCACGACGTTGGCCGTCCGCGCGCCCCAGTCGAACCCGCCGATGATCGCGTCAGAGACGCCAAGCGCGTCCATGAGCGCGATGGCGTCGGCCCCGAGCGCCGACTGCTGGCCATTACGGAACGTCGCGTCGGACCGGAAGCGGGTCGTGCCGTAGCCGCGCAGGTAGGGAACGATCACCCGGAACCCCGCCGAAGCCAGCGACGGGGTGACAGCGGCGTAGCTGTGGATGTCGTAGGGCCACCCATGCAGGAGAAGGACCGCCGGGCCGTCAGCCGGCCCGGCCTCGGCATAGCCGACGCTCAGCAGGCCCGCATCGACCTGCTTGAGTGCGGCGAACGAGCTGTTTGCTCGCGAATTCATCGTCGTCTACCCGCGCGCCGCGCCGACCGCCTCGGCAGCTTTCACGATGACATCGGCCACCGCCTGCGGCTGGGAGATCATGATCACGTGCGAGCCCTCGACCTGGGTGATCTCGGCCCCCGCCCGCTGGGCCATCGAACGGGTGATGTCGGTCCCGGCGGCCTTGTCGCCGGTGGCTACCACCGCCCAGCTCGGTAGCGTCTTCCAGGCTGGCGGCCCGGATACGTCGCTGAACGCCGCGGCGGCGACGGGGCGCTGGGTCGCGGCCATCAGCGCGGTCTGCTCAGGCGGCAGGTCTGCGGCGAAGACGTCCCGCAGCAGCGCCGGGTTGATCCCGAACTCGACCGCGGTCTCCCCGCCCGGCCCGACGGGATAGCGGTACTGAACCTGGGCCGTGCCGAGGATGCTGTCCGTGGATTGGCTCGCCACTTCGCCCAGCCGCTCCCCTTCGTCCGGGGCGAACGCCGCGACGAAGACCAGGCCGACGACGTTCGGTGCGCTTGTGGCGGCGTTGCTGATGACCGCTCCGCCGTAAGAGTGCCCGGCCAGCAGCACCAGGCCGTCGATCTGGCTGACCAGGCTGGCGGTGTAGGCCGAATCGGCGGCCACGCCGCGTAGCGGATTGGCCGGGGCGATGACCGTGTAACCCTGCTGCTGCAGCCGCTCGATGACTCCGTTCCAGCTGGAGCTGTCGGCGAACGCACCATGCACGAGCACGACCGTCGGCTTGGCGTCGGCTGACGGGGATGGCTGATCTGTCACGTTCACGAGGAACCTCCTAACGTCGGTCAAACATGACGCTAGTGAAACCGGCCACGCCATCGCCCCAGCGGAAAACCCTGGCGCTCCCACTGGTATGAGCGCCACCCCCGCCAGTAGCCAGCACTCCCGGTTGGCCGTTGACAGCCAGGAAGCGCTCAGTCCCGATTTGGACCGGAGAAGATCTCCAGGAAGAACATTTAGCTCACCTCTCTTGCCGTCTGCCGATATGCGGCTGTCCGCCAGGGAACACGTCCCTTTTCTGTACCGAGAATCATGTGAGTGACGGTAGGTCGACATGAAGGGGAACCCAATATCACTGTGATATGACAGTCAGATAATCCGCGGAATTACCTGGGAGAAGAGATTGCGTAAGAAATCACGGCAGAGCCCATTACGACGGTTACAGATGCAGGTTCTTCAGCTGCGGTCAGGTCATCACGGAGCGAGATCGACGCGGATGCTGGACGCGGTGTCGGGCAGAATGACGACTGTCGCAAGGTTGCCGTGTGTCCATCCGGCGGGAAGCAGGAACCAGTGACCACCGGAATGGATGAGCGGCCGTAGGCCGTCATAGCGGTAGATGAATGCGGCATCGGCGCCGGCAAGGTGGAATTCCTTGACTCCCGGGCCCGTTATCTCGAGGCGTTCGCGGCTGTAGACAACCGCTCGCGGCTGAACTGCTAGGGATGCTTCGAACGCTCGGGCAAACGCGTCACCGCGCTGCTGGGCGACGATCGCCGTGGTCCAGAACGCCGAGACCAGCAGAAGGGCACCGATCAAGACACGCCGCAGGTTCCTAGTCCTGCCAAGAGCGTCCCGCAGTTGCTTCGACAGCGGCAAGTAGACGGCAGCGGTATGTACGGTGTATTCGAGTAGTAGTGCGCCGATGCCTAGCGCGATCGGTGCCGTAAGAGGCGGAAGTTTCACATCTGGTCGTTGAAGCCCAAGAACCCCGATGACGAGCAAAACGATGGCGATGGCACCAATTCCGACGCAGCCTACGCGACGCCATTTGCCATCGGCTCGGCTCAAAGCGAGGGAGAGAACATGGTGCATAACGACCGCGAGGACACCGCATACTAGCACTGTCGCGATCGGAAGGAATATGGTTCCCGCACTGCGGACCAGGTAATCCGTTGTGGAGAACCCTAGGCTGCTGAGGTCAACGCCGAAGTAGGCGAACAGCGCGTGCTCACGTAGGTATCCGAAATAATAGAGGATGGCAGTCAACAGGCTGGCCGGGGCCACGACCCGTGTGATGAAATCTACCGCTGGCCCTATGCCAGGCTCATGGCTACGCGCAGATTCCGTTGCGGTCAGTTCCTCGGTGCCAGCCATTAAGGATTGGTCCCTCCGCCGGCAGATGATGCTGGGGCAACCGTTGGCGTGGGCCTCGTGGTATCGGTCGGCGGCGGGCTCGTGGTATCCGTGGGCGGCGGACTCGTGGTATCGGTCGGCGGAGGACTCGTGGTATCCGTGGCCGTCGGGCAGGTGGTATCGGTCCGCGGAGGACTCGTGGTATCCGTGGCCGTCGGGCAGGTGGTGTTCGTGGATGTCGCCGAAGACACAAGAGAACTAACCTGCTGCAGCGTTTGGTCCTGAGCCCCGACCCGGAAACATAGGCCATCCGGGCGAGACGAGCACAGTGGTTTGCCCGGCCGCATATCTACGATCTGGATGAAGCCATCCGGCTGTGCCACTTGTCCTGGGGAAACACGCACCACTTCGATGCACAAGTCTCTGGTCGTGCAAGGGAGAAGAGCAGGTATCGCAGTTTGGATTTTCTTTTCACAGGTATCTGCTCCAGAATTTGGAAGCTCTGCCGGCGCATCACTGCAGGCCTTTGCGATAGCCTTGGCCTGCTGCTCGGTGATTGCTCCGCGCACCACGTCCGTAGTGGCGGGCTGGGCGTCTCCACCCCAGACCGGAGCACTGGACTGCAGCGCCAACGAGGATGTGCCCGTAGGCCCGACCGTTGCTGTGGATCCGCAAGCTGCGGCGAATAGCAGTGAAATAATGATAGCGATGATGACGGTGTGGAACCCACGAGAGACGCTCATGGGCCACCTCCCCCCCGGGTAGCCCTTTTTAGGAGGATACCTCATCAGGTATCGATGCACATCTAGTTATTACGCTCACTGAGTCCGTCGCTTTGCCGAATTACTCCAGCACGGTCGATGGATGCGTGAGATTAAGGGGGTAACGCAAAACGACTCATGAGGCTAATGTGCTGGACGGTTCCTATTTAACTTCGGGTGTGGCGGAGGTTCTGCTGGTGAGATTGTCAGCGACGGTCTGCCCGGGCCCGGCCGGGGAAGCAGCCGGGCCCGGGTGGTCGTGGTCGCTGATCTGGCGGGCGATGTCGCCGAGGCTGACGGGTTGTGCTGGCCGAGGGCATGCAGAAGCGTTACGGGACCCAGATCATGCTCATCGGCGGCGCCTGGCGGCCGCGCCGCTGGCCGGTCAAGCCTGGGTCGGGTGCGGGAGCCGCTGACGGACTACGGCCAGAGGTTCAGGCAGCTCCACCCCCACGGAGGTGCGGAGAAAGCCACCGTCTGACCGGACAGGAGGGCCTCGACCAAGGGCTCATCCACACTTTTGATAATTCTTCCGGAGTGGGTGAATACATCCTCAGCCGAGGCGACCGACAGGTCGCTCAGGTTGGGTAGTTGGAAAGCTTCAACGTCAATAGGTATTTGTCGGCCTGGAAAGCTTCGCGCCGGGCTCGTAGGCTTGAGTTGCCGGACGGTCCACAGGAGGGTCGTCTGAGAATGCCAGTCGTCGGATGCCGGGGGGAACCGGTGGCGCCGGAAGAAGTGCTCGTGGTGGGCGATGGCCCCGAGGGTGAGCCCTCCCGGTGGCCGGTCGTCGCCCGCGTGCCGCCCCACGTCGCCGTCCTGCGGGCATCGCCTGAGGAGCTCGCCGATATCGCCCGGCATGTGCGACTGGCGATGACACGCCTGCCGAACGGAGACGTCGAGATGCTCGGCGACCGGGGCGCGCTTGACGAGCTCGATGAGGGCGCTCGCCTGTACGTGCGGGCATGGCGTGAGCGGCCGCTGGAGAAGCCTGATCGGCCCGGCGAGGGGCTGGCCTGGGACCACCCCGGATTCCAGCCACCCGACCGGCCGCCGGAGTAGTCGAGCTGGTGCTCGATCTGAACCGAGGGGGTTACTGATGGCAGGCGATCTGCCGTTCGAGGAGATTCTGGTTGTTCATGATGACGGCGCCGCCGAGGCGCTGACGACGCCGGACGCAGAGACAGCCGGGGCGCGGGTGCTTCAGCGGTTCGGCGATCGGGTCGAGATCCGGCTGGGAGCGACCGACGGCGGCGGTGCCCGGATGCCGGCGCTGTCCGATGAGGTCCTGGAGAGCCTCAGCGTGACGGAACGGCTCGGCGTGGAGGCGCTGCGCCTGCGGACGACCGGGGACTACCTCAGGTCCAAAGCCAGCCGGCCCCGCGACGGTGAGCGATGGAACATGGCCGACTGCGTCGGTGCGCCCGCGCCTCCGGGCATGGCCGTGCTGGAGGCGCCGTCGGCTCCTGGCCTGGAGGCTGCGGCGCCCGGAACCAGCGACTACCTCATGGGTTCGGTCGCCGTCGGCGTGGTGATCGTGAACGGGCCGACCGTCGACACGCAGTTCACCGCTGCCCAGCAGACCGAGGTGGTCGCCGAGGTACAGGCCGGTCTCGGCTGGCTGGCCGGGTTCAACCCGTGGGCGGGGGTGAGCTTCAGCTACGACATCCGCCCGGTGACCATCTCCACCCAGCCCAACGCGCCGGCGGCGGACAACGAGAGCCGCTGGCGGGACCCGGCGGTCGGCCAGCTCGGCTTCCAGCAGAACTGGAACGGGGTGTGGGACTACGTGCGTTCGCTCCGCACCAACCTGCGGACGAACTGGGCCTATTGCGTGTTCTTCGTGCGCGGCTATCCGCTCGACCACTTTGCCTACGCCAGCATCGGGGGCCCCCGTGTGGTCATGGACTACGCCAACGACGGCTGGGGACCGTCCAACATCGACCGTGTCGTGGCGCACGAGAGCGGCCACATCTTCGGGTGCCCGGACGAGTACGCCTCCAGTGGCTGCGACTGCGACGGGGCGTGGGGCCGGTTCGGCGAACCGAACTCCAACTGCGAGAACTGCGCCGGGGCGGCGGGCGTCGACTGCCTGATGCGGGCCAACCAGTGGGCCATGTGCATGCCGACCAGGCGCCACCTGGGCTGGGGGCTGACCTCGCTGCGGACCATCCAGCCCGCCGCCTGCCACGTGGTCAGCCGCAGCCTCGACCACCTTGACGTGTTCGTCTGCGACCAGGGAGGCAACACTGCCACGGCCGCCTGGGAGCCGGCCATGGTCTCCTGGTGGGAGGGGTGGTGGAACCTGCTTGGCGGGCGCGCCGCCCCGGGCGCGCACGTCACGGTCGTGTCGCGTCGGCAGGACTTCCTCGACGTGTTTGCCGTGGGGACCGACGGGCATGCGTACACCTGCGCGTGGGAGCCAGGCCAGGGGTGGCGCGGCTGGTGGCGCATCGGCGGGGCCAGCTTCCCGCAGGGGGCCATGATCGGCGCCCTCTCCCGCAGCCAGGACCACCTGGACATCTTCGCCACCGACGCGGGCGGCCGGGTGCTCACCGCCGCCTGGGAGCCAGCGTTCACCGACGGCTGGCACGGCTGGTGGCAGATCCAAGGCGGGCGCGCCCGCCCCGGCGCGCCGGTGACCGCCGTGAGCCGAAGTGCCGACAAGCTCGACGTGTTCGTCGTCGGCACCGACGGTGGCTGTTACACGGCCGCCTGGGAGCCAGCCTTCACTGACGGCTGGCACGGCTGGTGGCGGATCGGCAACGTGGCCTTCCCGCAGGGCGCCTACCTCGGGGCGGTGTCGCGCAGCCAGGACAAACTCGATGTATTCGGCACCGACACAGGCGGCCGGGTGCTCACCGCCGCCTGGGAACCGGCCTTCAATGACGGCTGGCACGGCTGGTGGCAGATCCAAGGCGGGCGCGCCCAGCCGGGCGGGCCGGTGACGGCGGTCTCACGAAGCACGGACCATCTGGACGTGTTCGTGATCGGGACCGACAACACCACCTACACGGCCGCCTGGGAGCCGGCCTTCACTGACGGCTGGCACGGCTGGTGGAACCTCAACGGCGGCAGGGCTGCGCACGGCTCGTTCATCACCTGCATCAGCCGCAGGCTCGACTTCCTGGACGTGTTCGTGGTCGGCCTCGACGGCCGCGTGTACACCGCGGCGTGGAGCCCAGGGCAGCCATGGGGTGGTTGGTGGCCCATGGGCAAATAGAGCCGAGCGTCAGCCGCGGGCTGGGCGACGCAGCCTGGCCGGATGCTCGGAGACCATCCCAGCTCTGTTGCCCTCCGGAGGAGAGGTGCTCCGCTCCGACCGCGAGACCTCCGGCCACGGCATGCCCGCGAAGGCATGCACAGCACCGCGAGTGATGTGCAGCGCGGACGCGGTCTCGGCCTCGGACAGGCCCGCGTAATACTGCAGCGCGAGCACCTCGCGCAGCCGGATGGGCAGGTCGTACAGCGCAGCCGCGACGGCAGACCGCTGCCGCACGACGCGAGCCCCGGGCTCGGCGCCTGGCATGACAGCCGAGGTCGCAGCGCCCTCCCGCGGAGCTGTCGTCTACCGGGCGTTCGTGGAGGCCGGGCCGCCATCACGGTGCGGTAGCGGCGGCGACGGTACTGCCCGACGGCCGAGTAACTAAGGTGCCACGATCATGGCCCTGATGGCCAGGATTGTCCCGATGATCGTGAACACGACGAACAGGATCACGGCCACCGGGCTCCGGCTGAGAAGGACGGCCATCATGCCCACGTTCACCAGCCCGGCCATACACGCTCCCCCGGTGACGGCGGTGTTAAACGAGATCCGGCGCCGCGCCCGGACAGGCGGCCGGCCAGGGAGCGCTCCGATCAGCTCGGCCGGAATGTCGGCGGTGACCGCTGCCAGCTCCCCGTAGGTGCGCGACGCGATGGCATGGCCGATCCGCGCGTCGAATTCGTCCATGTCCAGCCGGCCCTCCGCGAACGCGGCCTTGAGCAGGTCGATCACCCGCTCCCGATCGGCCCGCGAGGCCCACTGACCCGCCGCTGCCGCCTGGGCTTCCGGTTCTGGTCTCACCGGCGCCTCCCACTGTACTCACAGCGTAATCCGGTCGGCGTCCGGCGGCCATGCTCCGAAGCAGGGTCGTGCCCTGAGCTTCTGGCGCGAGGCGGGTGGGCGGTCACGAAGATCCTTGGTTTCGCATGTACGGGCGTTCTAGGCTGCTGTGATGGCGGCGTGCGCTGCGTGTGGGCAGGTGAACCCGGAGATCGCACGGTTCTGCCTGGCGTGTGGCGCGCTGATCGAACTCACGCCGGGGCCGGTGGCGGAGGAGCGTAAGACGGTCACGGTGCTGTTTTGTGATCTGGTGGGGTTCACCGCCGCCTCCGATCGCGCTGATCCGGAGGATGTACGGGCGCGGATTCGCCCCTATCATGCGCGGTTGCGCAGGGAGGTAGAGGGGTTCGGGGGGACGGTGGAGAAGTTCATCGGGGATGCGGTGATGGCGGTGTTCGGCGCGCCGTTGGCGCATGAGGATGACCCGGAGCGTGCGGTGCGGGCGGGGCTGCGGATCTTGGAGGCGATCGCGGACCTGAATGAAGCCGATCCGGGGCTGGGGCTGGCGGTGCGGGCGCGGGCCGCCCGCCCGGAGCGGGGCGAGGGCATGGTCGCCGGGGACGTGGTGAACACCGCCTCCCGGTTGCAGGGCGCGGCCCCGGTGGGCGGGGTGCTGGCCGGCCCGGCGACATACGGCGCGACACGGGACGTGTTCGACTACCAAGCCCTCGACCCGGTGACCCTGAAGGGCAAGGCCGAGCCGGTGCCGGTGTATCAGGCGCTGGCGCCGCGCGCCCGGCTAGGCACCGACGTGACCCGCTCGCTGGCCACGCCGATGGTGGGCCGGCAGATCGACCTGGGCATCCTCACCGGGGCGTTCCAAAAGGCGGTGCAGGAATCGGCTGTGCAACTGGTGGTGGTGGCCGGGGAGCCGGGGGTGGGCAAGTCGCGGCTGGTCGCGGAGCTCAGCTCGTTTGCCGATACCTGGCCGGAACTGATCCGCTGGCGCCAAGGCCGGTGCCTGCCCTACGGGGAGGCGATCACCTTTTGGGCACTGGGGGAGATTATCAAGGCCGAGGCGGGCATCTTGGAGACCGACCCGCCGGAGACCGCTGCCGCGAAGATCGACGCGGTGGTGCCGGAAGAGGCGCCGGACGCGCCCTGGCTGAGAGCGCGTTTGCGGCCGCTGGCCGGGCTGCCCGCGCCGGAGGCGGCCCGCGAGGAAAACTTCGCCGCCTGGCGGGCGTTTGCCGAGCTGCTGAGCGAGGACAGGCCGTCGGTCCTGGTGTTTGAGGATTTGCACTGGGCCGATGAGACGCTGCTGCAGTTCGTCGAGTACCTGGCCAGCTACACCGATGGTGTCCCGCTGCTGCTGGTCGCCACCGCCCGGCCGGAACTATATGAGCGGGCACCGGGCTGGGCCGCATCGGCACGCAACCTGGCCCGGGTGAACCTTGCCCCGCTAGGCCCGGCCGAGACCGGGCGTCTGATCGGCAACCTGCTCGGTTCGGCGGTGCTGCCCGCCGCGGTGCAGCAAGCGATCCTAGACCGGGTCGGCGGCAACCCGCTGTATGCGGAACAGTTCGTGCGGCTGCTGCAAGACCAGAACATCCTCACCAGGGCCGGTGCCAGGTGGCGGCTGGAACCGGACGCGGAGATCCCGCTGCCGCCGGGGGTACAGGGGCTGATCGCGGCCCGGCTCGATACCCTCACCGCCGAGCGCAAGCGGCTGCTGCAGGACGCCGCGGTGTTGGGCAAGGTCTTCTGGGCCGGTGCCGTCGCGGAGTTGGGCAGCCACGACGAAGCCGAAGTCCGGACAGCGCTGCACGAGCTGGCACGCAAGGAACTCGTCCGCCCCGCCCGGCGATCCTCCATGGCAGGCCAGGCCGAATACGCCTTCGCCCACGCGCTGATCCGCGAGGTGTGTTATGCGCAGATTCCGCGCGCCGAGCGTGCGCAGCGCCACCGGCGCGCGGCGGCCTGGATCGAGGCCATGGCCGGGGAGCGGGCCGCCGATCACGCCGAGATCCTCGCCGCCCACTACACCGCCGCCCTCGACCTTGCCCGAGCGGCCGGGGATCCCCTCGCCGGAGCGACTGCCGCCGGGGCGGTCCGCTATCTGATGCTGGCCGGTGACCGGGCCATGGGTATCGACGTGGCAACCGCCGAACGCCACTACGCCAAGGCCCTCCAGCTCACCAGCGACGGCGACCCCGGGCGGGCGGAGCTGCTGGCCCGCCATGCCGAGACGCTGCTCCTGGGTGCCCGGTTCGCCGAGGCCGCACACGCTTATGAGCAAGCGATCGCAGCGTTTGAGGCCAGCGGTGATGTCCGCGCGGCCGCCAGGGCGACAAGCCGCTACGGGAGGGTCCTGTGGCGGCTCGGTGAGGCCCGGTACCGGGAGGCTGATGACACGGCGCTGGCGATGCTCGAGCCGTGGGGGCCCTCTCCCGAGCTCGTCGACGTCCTGGCCATCCGGGCCGGGACAAGCTACGTGTCCGAGAGACACGCCGAGGCGATCGCCTTCGCCGATCGCGCGATCGAGCTCGCCACCACGCTCGGCCTGCCCGCGCCGGCGCGGGTGCTGGGATTGCGTGGCGGCGCGCGGTTCGCGCTCGGCGACGCCGGCGGGCTTGACGACACGCGCCGCGCGCTGGAGGCGGCCCTCGGCCAGGGCCTGGGACGCGACACTGGCGTGCTCTACAACAATCTCGCCGAGGACCTTGGGCGGGCCGAGGGACCGCGGGCACGGCTGGAGCTGGCGCGCCAGGGCGCGGCCTTCACCCAGCGGCGGGGGATCGCAGAATGGGTGCAGCCGCTCGGCGGGCTGACCGCGCGGGCGCTGGCTGACCTGGGCCGGATCGACGAGGCCCGGGCCCTCACCGCCAAGCTGCTCAGCGACGCGGATACGGCCGAGGACCGGCTGCACCAGCTCTACCTGCGCGCCGCTGACATTCGATTGTCTGCCCGGCGCGGCGAGCTCTCCCGGGCCGGCCCGGTTGAGTGGGTCGAGCAGGCGGTGAAAAAGGCACGGGAGTTCGGCGAACCGCAATGGCTAACCACGCTCCTGGTACTTGCCGCAGTGGCCCGGGCCGGTGCCGGGGATGCGCGCGGCGCTGTCGCGCTGCTCACCGAGCTCGAACAAGTACGCAACGTCCGGCACACCCCTGAGTACATGCCGAGCCTTCCCGACATCCTGCGCGTCGCCATCGCGGCGGGCGAGCCGGGCCTCGCCGCACGGTTTGCCGCCGAGCTGACACCGGTGCATCCCCTCGACCAGCATGCGCTGGTCACCGCCCGCGCCCAGCTGGCCGAGTACCGCGGAGAGCACTGCGAGGCGGCGACGCTGTACGCCGACGCCGAGCGCCGCTGGAAGACATTCGAGATGCCATGGGAACGCGCGCACGCGCTGCTGGGACACGGCCGCTGCCTGCTCGCACTCGGCCGCCCGGCAGAGGCCCGAGAGGCCCTCCACGCGGCGCGAGAGATCTTCGCCAGCCTGGGCGCTGCCCCCGCCCTCACCGAAACCGACGAGTGCCTGGCCCAGGCGACCGCGCTGACCGGATAGCAGACCCATCACCAGCGCCGGCGCCATCGGCGGCAATATGGGCGCCGGGGCAATCCTTTCCGGGGGGTCTGCTGTGCTGGGCGTGGCCTGTTGTCTGTCGTGCAGCGCAGCGAGGCCAACCGGGCCGGCGGAATGGCGTACCTCGCACAACGGCTGGCCGAGCAGGACCTCCTGCGACCGGACCTGACCGTCGACGCCGCCGCCCACATCCTGTTCGTGATCACCAGCTTCGACGCGTTCGACCTGCTCTACACCGGCCGCGACCTGCAGGTCGACGAGATCGCCCGGCTGCTCGTCGCGACAGCCGAGCACGCCGTCTGCCGCCCGCCGCCCGGACAGACCGGCCCGGATTCAACACCAGGCAACGGATAAACCGCGCCGCGCGGGGCGGCCGGTGGTCATCTCGGTGGGCCGCCGTCCCTGCAGCTATCGGGCCGCGCTGACCATCCGGTCGGCCTGGATGCCCTGGCGGAGCGCGGATCGCCGTCCAGGGCGAAGGCGACAGCGCACAGCAGCCGTTTTCAGCACCGTTCCAGCGCCGTTTCAGCCCTGGCTGCCACGTTCGGTACATCACTAGGACCGTGGAGAGGTGGTGATCGTAATGCTTGGTGATGGGCCGGAGGAAATGGAGATCACGCTTATCAACTGCCAGGCGGATAAGTCCGACGAGGCAGCGTGCCATCACATTCCTTAACTGAACGACCGGGGGTGCCCGGCCGCAGCGGGCGGGCGCCACCCGGTTCCTTCCGGCGATCGATCTGGGGGTTACCGTGGGTGGACGTGTACTTAGCTTTGCCGATGTCGTCGGCGACGAAGAAGAATTCTTCCGCACGTACTTCAACAAGAGAGTTTTCTACCGGCCGGGCGGCATCACCGGCGATCCGCGGCAGATCCTGTCGATCGCCGACATGGACGAGATCGTCCATCAAGAAGGCATGCGGTCAGGCCTGCTCCGGATGCTCGGAAATGGCGTGCCGGCGATCGGAGACCAGCTCACTAGCCAGCTGGAGATGAGGCGGGAAGGGAAGACCATCGAGGACGCGGTCGACCCCGGGAGGATCTACGCTCACTTCCGCGCGGGCAAGACGCTGATTCACGGCGGGCTGAACCTGACCCGTCCCAACCTGCGCGCCCTGGCCCGCAGCATGACCGACCGGTTCGCGGCCAAGAGCGAGGTCGTCGCCTTCCTGACCCCGGCAGGCCAGCGGGGAGCCACCCACAGCGATCCGACGGATGTCTATGTCATCCAGCTGGAGGGAACGAAGCGGTGGCAGATCTGGCCGACACCACCGGTGCGGCGGCCCGGAGACGACAAGGACTCCTTCGACTCCCTGCCCGATCCCGTCCTCGACCTGTCACTTCAGCCGGGCGACGTGCTCTACATTCCGCACAGCACCCCGCACCGCGCCTCGGCCGAGGGAAACGTGTCCCTCCACGTGACCGTGGTCGCGGGCCCGCGCACATGGGCGCACCATCTCCTGTCGGCAGTCCGGGACATCCTGCACAACGGCCCCGAGTTCTGGGACACCCCGTACCTGGATGAGACCTCGCCGGAGGAGATGGTCCCGAAAATCGAGCAGCTGATCAGCAGGCTCCGCACGGTCGACACCGCCGTGGCCCTCGAACGCGCCCAGCGGGACGGGCGCTCGTTCCGCGGCGTGCAGCAGGCCGCGTTCTTCCAGGAAATGACAGCGGCAGACGGCATCCACGCCGATACCAAACTGCTGGCCGTCGACAGCGCCGCGACGTTCCATGAGGTAGGTGACGGCACGGCCAAGGTGACGATCCTCGGCAACACGGTCACCATGCCCGAAGCCGCCGCCGCCGCGCTGCGGTCAGCGAGCACCGCGATCCCGTTCCCGGCCGCGGAACTCCTGCCCGGGGCGGACTCCCGCCGCGCGCTACCGGTCGCCAGGCAGCTCCTGCGCCTGGGCGCACTGAGAATCGCTAACTGAACACCGGAGATCGTCACAGACGGAACTCAGGGCATCAGATGGCCGGATTGACCGGGCCAACGGCGATACCTATCGGCATACCACGCTGGACCTAATCACGAAGCATTGCTGGAATATCAGGTATGCCGGTATGAACCGTACTTCTTGACCGACTCGACGAGTGCGTGAATATTTTCAGCCGGGGTGAGCGGGGACATGGCACATCCCGGGCCAAGGATGAATCCGCTGCCGGGCTTGCAGATATCCATGAGCTCGCGGCAGGCGGCGTCGATTTCGGCGACTGTGCCGAGTGCCAGCAGGTTCGTGTCGATGTTGCCGAGCAGGCACGTCTTGTTGCACGCTGCCGCCTTAAGACGCGCGGTATCTGTCTTGTGGTCGATTTCCAGCACCTGGGCCCCGGTGGCGATAAAATCGTCCGTGATCGGCTGGGTGTCCCCGCAGATGTGTAGATGCAAGATGATTCCGTGCTTTTTCAGCTCCGACACCATGCGGCGTTCATGGCTCCAGGGATACCGGCGGTAGTGCCGCGGAGAGATCATGGCAGGTCCTGCGATAGGCTCGCCGATTGATGTCGATCGTCCGCCGCACTCGATCAGGGCATAGGCGTACCGTGTGGCGACGCGCCTGGAGTAGTCGAGCAGCGCGTGGACCAGATCTTCCTCCTCGCCGGTGGCCAGGTCCATCATGAACTCGCTTATGCCGCGAAGCTGCGCAGCTAGATCCATCGGCCCCTGATCGGCACGCGCGCAGATCCAGGCCTGGTCACCGATCTCCCGCGCGAGGATACGGGTCGCCTTGAGGATTTCTGACATCGGAAACGTGACGTAGGGATCTGGCACCTCCAGGCCAGCCACTTTGGTGAGCGAATCGAGAATGGGCCGACCGGCCACTGGCGCTGTGTCATCGCGGTAATGGACCTCCACGCCGCATGCCTCAGCGTTGCAGCCGGTGCCGTTCTCCAGCAGGATCATGTCGTGACCGAACTCGCGCCAGGACGTGAGCATGGCTTCGGCCAGCAGCTCACCGTCCCGGAAGACCTGCGACATCGGCATGCCGGAAGCGCGGGCAGCGAGCTGGAAGTCGTGCAGGTCCACAGGCACGCGATCTGGCTCACGCAGCTCGATGGCCGCCCCGACGCGCTCAACCGAGTTCATCGGACCGCGGTGAGGTCGTACTGATCGAGATGTACCTTCCGCCTGTCGATCTGGCTCACCACCTCATCGACAAAGCTGTCTTCGTCGTCCGGCAATTGCTCCGCCTGCTCCGACAGCCTGGTCAGCCAGCGCTGCTCGGCGCGAGACACGGTGAGACCAGCCTCCCCGGCGGCGCCGCGCAGCACTTGCAGCGCCGCCAGGGCGGCGCGGCGCGTGCGCAGATACGGTGTCGGCTCGGCGACGATCTCCGCCGCTAGCCCGAGCACCACATCCGGCCGGAGGATGTACGCCTGCGGGTCGAGTGCCGCATCGGATTCGACGAGCCAGTCACGCAGTTCGACGGCCTTGTCGTTCGCGCTCGCCACGTTCATCAGCCGGGTGGCGTAGGCGAGCTGTTCCATGGAGACCGTGGGTGCCATGCCGCCGAGCAGCTTGACATTCTGCACTGATTCGTTGCTCCAGAGATCGGCGGCTGCCTTGGCGATGTTGCCGACCGGCGACGGGTGCGCGCACGCCGCCTCGGCTCCTTCCATGGCGATCGGGTAGCCGGTGATCGCTTTGAGGAACGGGCCCTCGTAGGCGCAGTCCTTGCTCGGGCCGACGGCTCCGCGTTCG
>Ga0335082_10003193_pt1 | contig 17788 bp, 19 predicted proteins | sample Lox_Sample_41_FD_206718 | JGI IMG/M metagenome (GOLD analysis project Ga0335082, IMG submission 206718) | Soil microbial communities from Loxahatchee National Wildlife Refuge, Florida, United States - Lox_Sample_4.1 | ecosystem: Environmental > Terrestrial > Soil > Wetlands | place: USA... | reverse complement strand
CGAGCACGCGGCCGCTCGCGAAGCGTGGCTCGCGCGACTCCCGCTGGAGCGGAAGGTCGAGCTCCTCTTCGAGCTGGAGATCCTGCTCAAGGGCCTCGCGTGCTTCGCCAACCCGCGCAATCACCCCGGCCCGCCCCGCAGGACGCCCATCGTCGCCCAGGACTTCCGCGAGCACACGGCGCTCGCGCGCGAAGCGCTCGGCCGGATCGTCCAGTCGTGCCGCACGCTGCTCGCCGACCGGGAGCGCGCGTTCGTGTTCCAGCGATACCTCGAGACCGTGCTGCCCGACGACCGCGCGCGAACACGGCTCGTCGGCGACGCCGGCGCGCAGGAGACGCCCGAGCAGTCTCTGTTCGTGCTGCGGCACGCGATGACGAACCTCTACGAGGTGGTAGCCGGCGCCACGCGCCTGCAGCGCGTGCCCTACCGGCTCTTCTACGCGCTCCTCGGGGTCGCGCAGCGCGAGGTCGCCGCGTGCGCCTACTTCAACCCGCTGCACGCGCTGGAGTTCCGCCCCGAGTTCGATCGCATCACGAACCCGCAGATGCTCGAGCTCATTCGCGGCGTGCCCGGCGAGGCGGCGCGCCGCCTCGTCGCGCTGACGGTGCTCTCCCTCTTTCGCATGCTGCGTTACCTCGGTCTGGTCGAGCGCGTGGCTCGCGAGCCGACCGACAGCCCCCGGCGCTCGGTGGCGGTGGTGTACCTGGTGCTCAGCGTGCTGCGAAGCGACGCGCGCGCGCTGTCCGGCTACCTGCGCCGGCGGAGTGGCCCGCTGCTCGGCGCGGGCTTCGAGGCAGAGGTGCTGCGGGTGCCTGCGCACGAGATGTCCGGCGCCTACGATGGCCTGCGCGCGCGAGGCGCCGAGCTGCGCGACGTCAAGGCGACGCTCGAGGGCGCGGCAGCCAACTTGCGTCTCGAGATGCGGCGCGCCTTCGAGCGAGAGTTCCTGCCGCTGGAGGCCGCTCCGTCGCTCGACGAGCTGGCCGCGGCCGTGGCGCGAGTGGCCGCGAACCTGCGGCCCGCCCTGCAGAACGTCATCATGTTCCTCGGCCGCTCGCGCGGCGCCCGCCTCGATGCGGCTGGTGTGTTCGACGATCGAGCGGCGCAGCGCGTGCTCAGCGAGCGCCTTCGTCGCGATGTCTGGATGTTCGCTCAGATCGTTCGCGCGTTCGCGATGAAGGCGCGAAACGTCGACGCGTCCGGGCAGGAGCGATGGGCGGGCTCGTCGCCCCTCGGCTTCGTGCGCGAGTTCATGTCCTACTTCCGCGCGATGGGATACCCGCTCTTGCGCGCAGCCGACTATCCGAACGTCGATGCGTTTCTCGCGGCCATGACGAACCTGCGCGACGCGGATCTGCTCGACCCGGCGGGCCTCGCGCGCGCCGTCGCGGAGGCGGAGCGCTTCCACGCGTTCCTCTCGGCGCTGTTCGACGCGATCAGCGGTCGCGAAGAGCTCGTCGGGATCGACTTCGACCGTCGCGCAGCCGCCGATGAGCTCAGGCTCTACCTCGGCGACTGATCACCGGGCTGGCCGAGGCGCTCCACAAAACACGAAGGGCGCGCCCCCTGAGGGGACACGCCCTGCATGCATACCCGGCGTGTTGCCGAGGAAGCGGACGCTACTCCTCGCCGTCGTCGAGCCCGTGGCTCGACGTGGGAGCGCCGCCGAGCATCGACGGCACGCCGACCGGCGGAGCGGCCTTCACGGCGGGCTTCGGAGCCGCCGCGGGCTTCTTCGCTGCGGGCCGGGGCGCCGCCTTGCGTGCGGGCTTCCTGGCGGCGGCCTTCTTGGCAGGACGCTTGGCAGCCTTGCGCTTCGCGGTCTTCGGGGCGGCGCGCTTGGCAGTCTTCGTCTTCTTTGCGCCGCCCTTCTTCTTGCCCTTCTTCGCAGCCATCCCGGTCCCTCCTGAATGAGGACGTCTGAGTGACGTATATGGTCACGTACGTCCATGAGTCAACAGAAAACGGACGCGGGCTGAGGCTGCCATTGTCGGACCGACCGGCGGCTCCATCCGAGTTCTCCGATTCCTTCCCCAGGCTTGCCTGGCTTGACCCACCCGGAGCGCCTCGTTACCGTCGGCCCGCGATGACGAACCTGAGAATGCGCATTTCGCTTCTGGTCTCCGTGCTCTTCGCTGCGCTCGTGCTGGGCGGGTGTGGCCACAGCGAGGACGAGTGGCAGCAGGCGCAGCGCGACATCGCGAAGCTCAAGGCGGACCTGGACGCGTCCAACAAGCGTCACCAGGACGACGAGGCGCAGTACGCGCAGGATCAGCAGACCATCCAGGACCTTCAGGCGAAGCTCAAGGATCTGGGCGTGGGCCTCTCGAAGAGCGAGGAAGAGAAGTCCAAGCTGAAGACCGCGATGGCGGAGTACGAAGCGCGCCTCAAGCAGCTCGACGACATGAAGGCGAAGTTCAAGGACCTCAAGTCGCGCCTCGACAAGCTGACCGGCGCGGGCCTCAACGTCCTCATTCGCCACAACAAGATGGTCATCCAGCTCCCCGGCGACGTGCTCTTCGACTCGGGCAAGGACTCCCTCAAGCCCGAGGGCAAGAAGATCCTCAAGCAGGTGGCCGACATCATCCACGGCGACACGACGCTGAACCAGCGTGACTTCCAGGTCGCGGGACACACCGACAAGGAGCCGTACAGCGGCCAGTTCGTCGACAACTGGGGCCTGAGCCTCATGCGCGCGCGCACGGTGCTCGCCTTCCTCGTCGCGCCCGACAAGGGGCCCGACGCGCGCGGCATGCCGTCGGGGGGATCTCTCGACCCGCTGCACTTCGCGGCAGCCGGCTACGGAGCGATGGATCCCGCCGAGGGAACCGTCGACACGCAGACGCCGGACCAGGAGAAGCACAACCGTCGCGTCGAGCTCGTGCTCCAGCCCGACGTCGCCGAGATGCTGAACCTCAAGGAGCTCACCGGGAGCTGACGCGTTGCCGGGCAGGCGCGTCGCAGCGATCGACATCGGCACGAACACGGTCCTGCTCCTCGTCGCCGAGGAGAGCGGGACCGCCGGGGCGAAGCGCCTGCGCCCCGTCCTCGAGCGGGCGACGATCACCCGGCTGGGCCAGGGTGTCGACGCGTCCGGTGCGCTCGCCGCCGACGCGATCGAGCGAACACGCGTCTGCCTGGAGGGCTACGCGGGGGAGATCTCGGGCGCAGGGGTCGAGCGAGTCGCCATCGTGGGCACGAGCGCGATGCGCGACGCGCGCGGTGGCGCCGAGCTGCAGTCGAGCATCGCCGCGATGTTCGGCGTCGAAGCGCGCGTGCTCACCGGGGACGAGGAAGCGCACCTGACCTTCGCAGGCGCCGTGGGGGGACTCGCTCTCCCCGCGGAAGACGAAGCGACCGTTTTCGACGTCGGTGGTGGAAGCACCGAAGTCGTGATCGGCAGGGTTCGGGGCGCCGAAGCACCCCGGTTCGCGCGGAGCTTCGACATCGGGTCCGTTCGATTGACCGAACGGCACGGCGAGCGGATGGCCGAGATCGAGACCGCCGTGCGGACCGCGCTGGTGGGCTTGCCCGACCTGCCCTCCGCGCACGCGCCGGTCGGCGTGGCGGGGACGATGACGACGCTGGCCGCCGTCTCGCTCGGCCTCTCGCCGTACGACGGCGCGCGCGTGCACGGCCACGTGATGCCGGCAGTCGAAGTCCGGCGCGTCGTGCGCGAGCTCGCGGAAATGGACATCGAGGCACGTCGGCGTGTCCCGGGGATGGAACCAGCCCGCTCGGACGTGATCGTGGCGGGAGGCGTCATCGTCCAGACGCTCCTCGCGCTCTGGCACAGTGACTCGGTCGTCGTCTCGGATCGCGGCGTGCGCTGGGGCCTGGCAGAGCGGCTTTTGCTAGAACCGGCTTGACAAGTGGGGGGTTCACCCACTAGAGTGCGCGTGCCTGTTCGTCTGACCTCGGCTCACCCCGGGCCGAAGCTCCAGCGACCCGAACGGCACGTCTATTCGGGGGGTACCTTTCCGCTCGAGGTGCTCTCGCCGGGAATGTTTTACCCGGCATATCAGTAGAAGGAGACGCTATGCAAGCTGCTACCGACGTCAAATTCAAGGTGGGCGACAAGGCCGTGTATCCCGCACAGGGGGTCGCGGAAGTCATCCGCATCGAAGAGAAGGACATCGCGGGCAGCCGGCAGAAGTTTTACGTCCTCCGCATCCTGGATACGGACCGGAAGATCATGGTCCCGGTGGCGAACGCCGGAGCCGTGGGTCTGCGCCAGGTGATCAGCGAGCAGGAGATCCGCGAGATCTTCGACATCCTGCGGGAGCGCACGATCGCGTTCGACAACCAGACGTGGAACCGCCGCTACCGCGGGTTCATGGACAAGATCAAGACGGGCTCGATCTACGACGTTGCCGAGGTCTTGCGTGACCTCTACCGCCTGAAGACCGACAAGCAGCTCAGCTTCGGTGAGCGGCGGATGCTGGATACGGCGCGAACGCTGATCGTCAAGGAGATCGCGATCGCTCGTCACCAGACCGAGGAGCAGGTCAAGGCCGAGATCGAAGCGATCTTCGTCGCGAACTGACCCCGCCTGACCCGGCGAGGCCCGCCCGGCGAGGGCCGGGACCGAAGCCCCCGTAACGAGCTGGGGAGGCTGTGCCACATTGCGCCGACCACGATCGGCGCGACCGGCAGCCGTTTGCCAGAGGGCTGTTTCAACGGCGACAATGAGGCTTGGCACCCACCGTGCAGCCCAGCCTTTGGGGACAGATGCTCGCCGATCTGCTGCAACCCGTGATGCGCCTGGGGGTCGTGCTGGCCTTCGGGGCGACGTGTGGGTGCAGCCTCAATCCCCAGCCCCTGCCTCCCGGCGAGGGGCCCGATGCCGGGGGCGGGAGTCAGTCCCTGGACGCGACTGCGGGGAACGGGGACGGCTCGGCAGGCTTCGGGAGTGGTGACGCCGGCGGCGGAAGGCTGGACGCGAGCATGGATGCGTTACCCTCCGTTCCCGGCGCGGACGCCGGAGACGCCGAGTCCGATGCGCCCGGGGACGGGCCCGGCGAGGGCGGCTCCGACGGCCCGTATGACGGCCCGACCGACGGCGGAAGCGAGGACGGAGAATGAAGCGGTGGCTCTGCTTGTGCGGCTTTCTCGCCGGTACCGCGACGCTGGCCGGGGCGGCGTGCAGCCTGAATCCCCAACCGCTTCCGCCTGGAGATCAGAGCGAGGCCGGCGCGCCGTACAACGGCGCGAGCAGCAGCAGTGGGGGCGGCAGCGGGGGCAGCACGAGCGGCGGCAGCAGCGGGGGCAACACCGGCAGCAGCAGCGGAAGCAGCAGTGGCAGCGGCAGCAGCGGCGGAAGCGGGTCAGGCAGCAGCTCGGGCGGCGCCGCCGCCGACGCGGCGGCGGACGCACCCTCCGGCCTCGACGCGGGTGGTAGCGAAGCGGGCCTCGACGGAGCGAAGGATGCCTCCGACGCGCCCACCGGGGACGCGCCCAGCGAGACTGGCTCGGAAGCTGGGGACGCGGAAGCTACTGGGGACTAGCTCGCGTCAGCGCCGGCTGCCCGCGACGTACTCGTCGAGCACGTTCGCGGTGAAGTCGGCGAGGATGCCGTCGGTCACACGAAGCCGCCGCGACAGGTCACGCGCGATGTTGAGCACGATCAGCGCGTACGACTTCAGATCGAACCGGTAGAGAGCGTCCATGTCCTCGCTCGTGAACCGGACGAGCCGTGACGGCGCGAGCGCCCGCACGCTCGCCGAACGCGCCTGCATGTCGAGCACGCTCATCTCGCCGAACCAGTCGCCCGGGCCGAGGATGGCCACGCGCATGTCGCGCCCGCGACGGCTGCGCTTCGACACCTCCATCTCGCCCTCGAGCACGACGAACATCTCGCGGGCCTCGCCATCGCCCTCGCGGAAGATGCTTTCTCCGGGCGCCACTCGGGTGGTCTCGAGGCTGCGCGCGAGGTGGTCGAGGACCTCGTCGCTCAGAGCACCGAACAGACCGATGTCTCGCAGCAGAGCGGGAGACAGCGGCGGATCACGCTGCTCGCGCGCGTTCGTGATCATCGCGTGAAAGTATACGCCGCCGGGGGTCCGAAGCGGACTCAAACGACCAACGGCTTGGTGAACACGATGCGTCGACGGCCGGGGCCGGCGTAGTCGTCCACCTCGAGCACGTTCCACCCCAGGGCGACGTGAAAGCGGATCGACCCGTCGTTCCCGGGCGTCGTGATGGCCTTCATGCGGACGCAGCCGGCGGCGCGGCACTCCTGGATGAAGCGGTCGTAGAGAAGCCGGCCGACGCCGCGGCGCCTGTGGTCGGGGTGGATGCCGACGAGATGGACGTACCCGGTGCGCTTCCCGTCGGGCGGCTCCACCGGGAAGCCGAGCAGGAAACCGATCAACTCGCCGCCCTGCTCGACGACGAGCGCGTGGTTGCCGAGCTCGTAGAAGAAGATGGGGTGCGCGAAGGTGCCGATGGGCCCCCCCCACCAGTGGTCGATGACTTCGACGATGCGGTCGAAATCGGCCTTCGTGATACGGCGCGCGTCCATCGTCGGGGGAACGAATCTCCTCGCTTTCGGGTTGGAGCGCAACCGAAACGCCGCGCGCCCGGCTTGACGACACCCCGCGATGCTGCGACGTGGTTGCTGTGGCCACGCCCGTGCTGATCGCCCCGTCGATCCTCTCCGCCGACTTCGGGCGACTGGCCGAGGAGGTGCGGGCGGTCGAGCGCGCGGGCGCCGACTGGATTCATGTCGACGTGATGGATGGGCGCTTCGTGCCCAACATCACCATCGGACCGGCGGTCGTGAAGGCGATCCGCGCAGCGACGCGCTTGCCGATCGACGTGCACCTCATGATCGTCGAGCCGGAGAAGTACCTCGAGGACTTCGCAGCGGCCGGCGCCGACGGGATGACCGTGCACGTCGAGACGTGCCCGCACATCTACCGGACGCTCCAGCACATCCGTCACCTCGGCAAGCGCGCGGGCGTGGTCCTGAACCCGGCCACGCACGAGTGCACGATCGAATACGCCCTTCCCGTCGCCGACCTGGTTCTCGTGATGAGCGTGAACCCGGGATTCGGGGGCCAGTCGTTCATCCCGGAGGTCCTGCCGAAGGTGAGGGCGATCCGGAAGATGATCGACGCGCAGGGCCGGGCCATCCGGCTCGAGATCGACGGGGGCATCGCGGTCGGAACAGCCTCGAGGGCCGTGGCCGCGGGCGCCGACGTCCTCGTCGCCGGCAACGCCGTGTTCACGCAGCCTGACTACGCGCAAGCGATTGGGGCCATCCGCGCGGATGCGGAGCAAGGGACGAGGGGCGCTTGAGTCGCTCCCTGCGTCTGCTCCTCGCGCTCTCCGTCGCGTCCTGCGGCTCCGGGGCGGCGGCGCCATCTCAGTCCGTAGCGCCCGCGACGACCGCGCAGCCCTCGCCTTCCGCCAGCACGGTCGCGCCCCCGGCCTCGAGCGCTGCGGAGCCATCGGACCACGAGAACCGGCTCATCGCGCGCATGCTCCGTCGAGTCGAGAGCGCGCGCGGCCTGGAGTCGAAGAAGGCGGTCCCGGGCGTCATGCTCCAGCGGCCGGACCTCATCGCGCAAGTGAAGGCGCACGTCGGCAAGGAGCTCCCACCGGAGGCCATCCGCGACGAGGGACTCGAGCTCGCGCTGTTCGGCTTCATCCCCACGAAGTTCGACTACGAGTCGGCGGAGTACGCGCTGCTGCAGGATCAGCTGGCCGGCTACTACGAGCCTGCCGACGGGACGATGTACATGGCGAGCGACCTCCCCGATCAGGAGGCGGAGGCGACGCTCGCTCACGAGCTCGTGCACGCGCTGCAGGACCAGCGCTGGGACCTGGGCGACCGCTCCAAGTACCGCCCCGGCGACGGCGATCGCTCCGAGGCGGTCAGCGCGCTCGCCGAGGGGGATGCGACGAGCGCGATGTTCGACGTGATGATCGCGCGCGCGGCGCCCGGGAGCGGCAAGTCCGCGGTGGACCTCCCGGACGACGTGTTCGCGGAGCAGATCCGCGCTGGAATGAACGAGGGACCGAGCGCGAAGGCCCCGCACGTCATGCGCACGTCGCTGGCGGCGCCGTACATCTACGGCACGCTGTTCGTGCACGCACTTCGTCGGCAGGGCGCGTGGACGGCCGTCAACCGCGCGTGGGACGACGCGCCTACGACGACCGAGCAGATCCTCCACGTCGACAAGTGGCTTGCGCACGAGCAGCCGGTGAAGGTGCCGGCGCCGTCGTTCGCCACGCTCGGACCCGGCTGGAAGGTGAGCGACGAAGACTCCGAAGGCGAGCTCGGGCTGCGCCTCGCGCTGGAAGAGTGGACCGACCCCAAGACCGCCGCCGACCTGAGCGCGGGCTGGGGAGGCGACCGAGGCGTGCTGCTCACGGCCGGCGATCGAGCCGCGTTCGCCTGGCGACTCGAGTACGACCCCGGGAAGACGAAGGACGAGCGCACTCTGCGCGCCTGGAGCGTCATCCCCAAGGCCCTGGCGAAGGTGCTCGGCGCGCCGAAGACGACCGATTCGAAATTCGTCTGCTTCGAGCGCGCGGATCGCGGTCCCTTCGCGGTGGCGCGCAGCGGGGCGGACCTCGTCCTCGTGCTGGGCCCGGCCAACACCGGCGGCGCGAGCTGGTCGAGCGCCGGCGACTGCAGGCTGGCGCGCACGTGGGTCCGCGAGATCGCTGGCGGCCCCTGAGCCTCAGCGGGGCACGCGAGCGGCACGCGTGCGCCGGGTGGTGATGGCCTCGCGCGCGAGCTCGTCGGCTCGCTCGTTGAGCGGTACACCCTCGTGTCCCGGGACGTATCGGAGGAGCGCGCCCCTCTCCTGCACGACACGCTTCACGCGGGCCACGAGCTCCTGGTTCGCCTTCGCCTTCCAGCCCTTCTGCAGGACCCCGATCGCGTACTGGCTGTCGGTGTGGACCACGATGGGGCCCACATCGGCCGGGATCCACTCGAGCGCGCGCAAGATTGCCGTGAGCTCGGCGACGTTGTTCGTCGCGTCCCCGAGGTACTCCAGCCCCTCGTGCAGCTTGCCGCCGGGCTCGACGAGCACCACGCCCGACCCCGCCGGACCGGGGTTCCCAGAGCACGCGCCGTCCGTGAACGCCTGCCAGGCGCTCGTTGGAATCGCGTGCTCCCGCGTCTTGGCCGGCGCTGCCTGGCCCCGCGCGGCGGGCGCGCCGGGGGCGGCGGCGGGAACGCACCGGTCGTCCGGTTCGAGGCTCGCCCCGGGGCTGACCACGAGGTTGCGCACGGCAGCGCGATACGCGCGCGGATCGTCGGGGCGATAGCGAATCTCCACGCGACCGCCCTCTTCGGCGAACGAACCATCGGCACGCGCGCGAGCGAGCACCCGCTGGCCGCGCAAGGTCGCATCGATCCACGGCATCGTGCCATCCCCCTTATCACTGCTATGGTCGCGCGACGAATGACCGCGAAGAGCCGCCCCAGACCGCTGGTGCTCGTCATTCTCGATGGCCTCGGCGAGCGGGCCGAGCGTGCCGACAATGCCGTTCGCCTCGCGCGGACGCCGGCGATGACGGCGCTCTTCGAGCGCTACCCGCACGGACTCATCGGTACCAGCGGCCCCGACGTGGGGCTGCCGCCCGGCCAGATGGGCAACAGCGAGGTCGGGCACCTGAACTTCGGGGCGGGGCGCATCGCGCTCATGGATATCTCGCGCATCGACAGCGCCGTGGCCGAAGGCACGCTCGAGAAGAACGCCGTCATCGCGGGCGTGGTGCAGAAGGCGAGGAAGGCGGGCGGGCGACTTCATCTCTTCGGGCTCGTCAGCGACGGCGGCGTGCACTCGTCGCTCGTCCACCTCTTCGCCCTCGTCGACGTCGCCAGAGCCGCCGGCGTTGAGGTCGTCGTGCACGCCTTCCTCGACGGTCGGGACGTGCAGCCGGGCACGGCGCCGGGCTATCTCCAGAAGCTCGAGGAAAAGCTCGCAGGCGGCGCCGGCCGCATCGCCACCGTCGCAGGCCGCTACTGGGGGATGGACCGCGACAACCGCTGGGAGCGGGTCGAGCGCGCCTACCGCGCAATCGCCGAGGCGAATGCACCGCGCGCCGCTTCTGCCATCGCGGGAGTCGAGGCGAGCTACGCCGCGGGGAAGACCGACGAGTTCGTCGAGCCCTTCGTCGTCGGCGATTACGACGGCGTGAAAGCCGCAGACACCGGGCTCCATTTCAACTTCCGGCCCGATCGCGCGCGGGAGCTCACGCGGGCCCTCGCGATCCCCTCGTTCGACGCCTTTCCGCGCCAGTCCGGCGCGCCCTTCGCGGCGAGCTACGCCTGCATGACGACGTACGACGCGACGCTCGGGCTGCCGATTGCTTTCCCGAAGGAGTCGTACCCGAACATTTTCCCGGAGGTCCTCGCGGGTGCGGGCCTGCGGCAGTTCCGGTGCGCCGAGACGGAGAAGTACGCGCACGTGACCTACTTCTTCAACGGCGGACGCGAGGAACCGTTCGCCGGCGAAGACCGCAAGATGCTCCCGTCGCCGAAGGACGTCGCGACCTACGACTTGAAGCCCCAGATGTCCGCAGCGGCCGTCGCGGACGCCGTCGTCGACGCGATCCGTACGGGCGCCTACGATTTCGTGCTCGTCAACTTCGCCAATCCAGACATGGTGGGGCACACGGGCGTGCTCGACGCGGCCATCCAGGCCGTCGAAGCGGTGGACGCGGGGGTAGGGCGCATCGTCGAGGCCGCGCGAGCCGCCGGCGGTGCGGTGCTCGTCACGGCGGATCACGGCAATTGCGAGCTGATGAAGGATCCGGCGACGGGGCAGCCTCACACGGCGCACACCCTCAACCCGGTGCCGTTGCTCTATGTCAACGACGCAGACACCAGCGCGCGGCTCCGTGCCGGCGGACGCCTCTGCGACGTCGCGCCCACGATGCTGGGTCTCCTCGGCCTCCCCCAGCCCGTCGAGATGACCGGCAAGTCCCTCCTCTTGCACTAGGATTGCGTCGTGGCTGACCTCCCGACCATCGAGGGCTTCCGGATCCTCGAGGAGCTCGGGGCCGGCTCGCTCTCGACCGTCTACGAGGCGGTCGAGGAGCCGCTCGGGCGCACCGTCGCGCTCAAGGTCCTCAAGCCCACGATCGCGCTGGGCTCACCGTTCGCGTCGCAACTCGAACGCGAGGCGCGCGTGCTCGCCGAGCTGTCACACCCGAACATCGGAGCGCTCCACGCGTTCGTGAAGACCGAGGCGCGAATGCACCTCGTGCTAGAGTTCGTCGACGGCTTCAGCCTCGGGACACTCCTCAAGAAGAAGCCGAGCGTGCCTGCGGACTCGGTCGCCGCCATCGGCGCGGCGGTGGCTCGGGGCCTCGCGCACGCGCACGAGCGCGGCATCGTCCATCGTGACGTGAAGCCGGCCAACGTGCTCGTGAGCAAGCGCGGCGAGGTGAAGATCTTCGACTTCGGCATCGCGCAGCGCGCCAGCGACGAGCCGGTCGGCCTGGCCCCGACGCGCCTCGAGGACGTCACCGCCTTCGGAACGCCGGCGTACATGTCCCCGGAGCAGATCCTCGGCGAGAACGTCGACGCGCGCAGCGACATCTTCTCGCTCGGCGTCGTCCTCTATCAGCTCGTGTGTGGGGCGAGGCCTTTCGAGCGCGGCGACGAGCCCGAGCGGCGCCCGAGCGCGCACCGCATCCGGCGCGACCCACCCATCCCGCTTCACCGGCGCGCGCCCGACGTGCCCCACGCCCTCGAGCGCATCGTCATGCGGGCGATCGAAAAGCTCCCGGCGGACCGCTTCCAGTCCGCCGAGACGATGGCCGAGCAGCTCGAGGAGCTCGCGACCGCTCGCTCGGGACTGCGCGTCGAAAGGCTCGTGGTCCAGGCGCTCGAGCACGCGGGGCTCGTCGCCGTCGACGAAGCACACGCGGCAGTGCCACCCCGCGCCCGGCGGCGCGCGTCGGTCCGCCGAGCGGTCGCCGGTCTCGCGGTCCTCGGAGCCATCGCCGTGGGTGGAGGCATCGCGGTCCAGACGACGGCGCCCCGCGAAGGACGCGCCGCGGGCGCCCGCCCGCTCGAGCTGGTCCCGGCGAGCCCCGGCTACCTGCGCGTCCTGGCGACGCCGTGGGCCGAGGTCTGGGTCGACGGACAACGCATCGACGTGACTCCCTTCGCGCGCGGTATCCCCCTCGCTCCGGGGACGCACTACGTCACGCTCGTGCACCCGAACGCGCCGGTCGAGAAGCGCTCCGTGAGCATGATCGCAGGCGAGACGCGCACGCTCGACGTGGTCATGGCCGTCCCTGACCTCGCGCCGAAGGACGACGCGGGCGCCGCCCAGCCCAGCGCCGAGAGGGAGAAGAACTGAATGCGCACCCCGCTCGCAGCCGTCGCGGTGGCTCTCTGCCTGTCGGCTCCGGCCGATGCGCTGGCGTTCCACCACATCGTGAAGCCCGGCGAGACACTGGCGCAGGTCGCCGAGCGCGTGTACGGCGACGCCAGGCGCGAGACGGTGCTCGTCGGCGCCAACGCGCTCGACGTGCAGGGCGGGACCGTCATCACGCCGGGCATGCGGCTCGAAGTGCCGGCGCCGGGTCACCACACCGTGGCGCAGGGCGAGAGCTGGGCGGACCTCGCCGTCTCCTGGCTCGGGACGAGCGACATCGCACGCACGGATGTTCTCGCGCGCGCGAACAAGGGCGTGCCGTGGGTCCCGCCGGTCGAGGGACAGGAGATCGAGATCCCCGCGGTCGTGACCTACCTGGCGGGGGACGGCGAGACGGTGAACACGATCGCGGGGCGCTTCTGGGGCGATCCCAATCGCGGCTGGGAGCTGAACAACTACAACAAGCGCCAGGGAGTGCTCGTGAAGCGCGGCGAGGTCGTGCTCGTTCCCATGCCCGGGCTCCGGCTCACGGAGGTGGGCCGCGCCGAGGCTCGCGCCGCGGCCGAGCGCGACGGCGCGAGTGGAGGAATGGCCCTCGAGGTGCAGCGGCGCGCCGATGCCGAGCTGCCCCAGCTCCTCGCCGACGTGCGCTACGGCCGCTACGCGGAAGCGGTCGCGCGCGGAAACCGGTTGCTGGGGGGCGGAGCCCTGACGCACCCGCAGCTCGCCGTCGTGCATCGCGCGATGCTCGAGGCTTACGTTGCCCTCGGCGCGTCTTCGTCCGCGTCGGCAGCATGCGCCGCGTGGCGATCGAACGAGCCCAATGCCGCGCTCGATCCGGTTCGCGTGTCCCCGAAGATTCGCGCCGCGTGCGACGCACGCTAACCTGCGAACGTGGCCCACGCGACGTCGCTGCCGCCGCTCAGTGCGGGGAGGAAGCTCGGCGACAAGTTCGAGATCCTCGGCGTGCTCGGCGAGGGCGGCACGGGCATCGTGTACGACGCGCGACGGGTCGCCGAGGGCGACAGCGTGGCGCTCAAGGTGATTCACCAGCACCTCGCGGGCGACCCCCAGATCCGCGGCCGCTTCGCCCGCGAGGCGGCCATCCTTCGGCGCCTCGAGGGGGATCGCGTCTGCCCCGTGCTCGAGTTCGGCGAGATCTCCGACCCCCGCCGCGAGAGCGTCGGCCTGCTCTACATGGTGCTCGCTCGCGTCGACGGGCCAGCGCTCGACGCCGTGCTCAAGCGCGAGCGCCTGCTCCCCATCGACCGCGCCGTGCGCATCCTGCTCGACGTGTGCGACGCGCTTCGCGAAGCACACGCTCAAGGGGTGATTCACCGCGACCTCAAGCCGGGCAACGTCCTCCTGCGCAGCGACGACACGGGTGCGCGGGCCGTCGTCGTGGACTTCGGGATGGCGAAGATCATGACCGGCGGCGGCACCGGCACGACGGCCCTCACGCAACACAACATGGTCTTCGGCACGCCGGAGTACATGGCGCCCGAGCAGGCGCGAGGCGACGAGCTCGATGCGCGGTGCGACGTGTACGCGGCCGGCATCATTCTCTACGAGCTGCTCGTCGGCGCCGTGCCGTTCAGCGGCCCGACGCCTCTCAACGTGCTCACGGCGCAGATGACCGAGACCGCCGTGCCTCCGCGGGTGCGCGCGCCCGACCGCGGCATCTCGCGTGCGCTGGAGGCCGTCGTGTTGCACGCGATCGCCAAGGACCCCGCGGAACGCTACCCGACGGCCAGCGCGCTCGCGGCGGCGATCAACGCGGCGGTGGCGGCACCGGAAGACGTCGAGGCCGTTCGCCCGTCGACGCGCGTGCACGTCCGCATCGACACGACCGATGCGCACGGAGCGACGATCCCGTCCCCGATACGCCTGACGAATCCTTCCGGGCGGCCTCCCCCCGTCTCGAGCGTGCGGCCTCCGGTCCCTGCGGCGAGCTCGTCGCCTTGGTGGATCGTGATCTGCGTCGTCGCCGCGGTCGCCGGGATTGCGCTCGGCGCCTGGCTCTCCCTGCACGCGGGAAAGTGATGCGGGTGCGGGTCGTGGTGCTCCTGGCAGCCCTCGCTGCGTGCGCCGCACCGGCGCCGGCCGCACCGCCTGCGCCCGCGCCGCTCCCCGTCCCGCCTCCGCCTCCGGGGCCGGCGCCCGTGGCCAGCGAGACGGTCCCCGAGGCCGGACCGGCGGCCACTGCCACGCCTCCGTCAGCGCCCGACGCTGCAACCTCAGGCACTCCCTGTCCGGAGAGTGAGGTGTGGGTGCCGCCGACTGGCGCCGGGGGTTTCGTGATGGGCAAGGCGATCAAGGGCGAGCATCGCGTGGTGCTCACCCACGGCTTCTGCGTCGACGCGAGCGAGGTGACCGTGCGCGACTACGCTCGCTGCGTCGAAGCCGGCGCGTGCAAGGAGCCGGGGCGCGGCGACCCGTGGTCCACCTACCCCACGAAGCTCGACCAACCCGTCAACATGGTGAGCTGGAGCAAAGCGCACACCTTCTGCGCGTGGGCCGGGAAGCGCCTGCCCACCGAGGCGGAGTGGGAATGGGCCGCCACCGGCCCCGGGCAGACGCGGTACCCGTGGGGAGACGAGCCCGAGCCGTCGTGCGACTACGTCGACTACACGAGGTTCGGGGCGCCCAAGTGGGAGGCCGGCGGCGACCTCGGTTGCGGCGGAGGCGGGCCGTCTCCGGTCGGCTCGCATCCCAAGGGAGACAAGGTCTGGCCCGGCGGCGCCATCCACGACCTCGCCGGCAACGTCTGGGAGTGGGTCGAGGACTCGTACGGCCCGTACGCGCTCGACACGCGCGCCGTCGATCCGGTGCTGCGCCTCGACGTCGCGGTGCACGGCATCCGCGGCGGAGGGTGGAATCGATCGTACGCGGCGATGGTCGTGACCTACCGGGGGGCGGCGCACTACGGCTACCAGGTCCCGGCGCTCGGCTTCCGGTGCGTTCGAGGCGAGCCGCTGGCGACGCCCTCACCCGTCTACGAGTGAGTGCCGCACGCTCGAAGAGAGCAGACTCGAACGCTAGCCAAAGCGGGGAATCGGCCACGGCTCGCGCCGCCACGCGATGTCCTTCCCGGCGCTCGCACGCGCCAGGTCGCGCGGCGTGATCGGCTCCTCCGTCGGGGCCAGCCCCAGACCGAACGCGAGCTCGCCGACGATGCGCTCCGGAGCGACGCCCGCGTCCCGGAGCTCCCGCACCGTCGAGCGAGGCGTTCGCTTCTCGAGGCGCAACCCGTCGGGAGCGACGACGAGTGGCACATGCGCGTACCGCGGCGCCGGGGCGCCGAGCACGCGTGCCAGCCAGATCTGGCGTGGCGTCGACGACGCTAGGTCCGCGCCGCGCACGACGTGCGTCACGCGCGTCGCCACGTCGTCCAGGACGACCGCGAGCTGGTAGGCGAACGCCCCGTCGCCGCGTCGCACGACGAAGTCGCCGACCTCGTGCGCGAGGTTCTGCGCGATGCGGCCGAGGATCAAATCGTCGAACGCGAGCGTCTCGTCGGGCACGCGCACGCGCAGCGACGGCGTCCGGCGCATGCCGCGGCCAGGAGGCTTGTCGCGGCACGTGCCGGGGTACACGACGTCCTCGCCGCCGTGGGGTGCGCTCGCGACCATGGCGATCTCGGCGCGCGAGCAGTCGCAGGGGTAGACGAGGCCCTCGCGGCCGAGCGTCGCGATGGCTTGCTCGTAGAAGGAGCTTCGCTCGCTCTGACGCACCGCCGGCCCGTCCCAGTCGAGCCCGAGCCAGCGAAGATCCTCGAGGATGCGCGCCTCGCCGCCACGGACGACGCGCGGCGGGTCGAGGTCTTCGACGCGCAGCACGTGCTCCCCGCCCTCGCGCCGTGCCCAAACCCAGGACGCCACGGCGGTCCACGCCCCGCCCAGGTGCAGGTCACCGGTGGGCGACGGGGCGAAGCGCGTGCGCACCGGCATCGCTCACCGCACGGCACCCGCAGCGCCGAGCAGCCACACGAGCAGCGCTTTCTGCACGTGGAGGCGGTTCTCGGCCTGGTCCCAGACGCGCGAGCGCGGGCCTTCGAGCGTCTCCTCGTCGATCTCCTCGCCGCGGTGGGCCGGCAGGCAGTGCAGCACGATGGCGCCCGGCTTTGCGCGCGCGAGCATCGCGGCGTTCACCGACCAGCCTGCAAAGGCCTCGACGCGCTCCTGTCCTTCGGCTTCCTGCCCCATGCTGGTCCAGACGTCCGTGTTGACGACGTCGCACCCGTCCGCGGCGCGCGCGGGGTCGTGTACGAGCGTCACGCGCGCACCCGCGCGAGCGACCTCCACGGCCGGCGGCATGTGCGCCTCGGGCCCCGCGAGAACGACGTCGAATCCGAAGAGAGGTGCCGCCTCGAGCCACGAGCGGGCCATGTTGCTCCCGCAGTCGCCGACGAAGGCGATGCGCTTGCCGGCGATGCTCGACCCGAGCTGCTCCTCCACCGTGAGCACGTCGCAGAGCACCTGCACGGGGTGTCCGTCGTCCGAGAGGGCATTGACGACGGGGACGCTCGCGGTGGCCATCTCGCGCAGCCGTGTGGTGGCGGACGTGCGGTACACGATAGCGTCGCAGTAGCGCGCCAGGACGCGGGCCGTGTCGCGAATGGGCTCGCCGCGCCCGAGCTGGCTGCCCTGGATGCCGAGCACCACGGGCTGCATTCCCAGCTGCGCGGCACCGACCTCGAAGGAGACTCGCGTGCGCGTGCTCGCCTTCTCGAGCACGATGGCGAGCGCCCGCCCTGGCAGCAGCCCCGTACGCGAACCCTTGGGCTCGGCCTTGAGCTTGCGCGCGAGGGTGAGGACCTCGCGGGCTTCGTCGCGGGAGAGATCGGTCAGGGTGAGGAAGTCGCGCTTGGACATGGTTCACTCCAGGGGCTCGGCGAAGACGCGCGCCGCGAGCTTCTCGATCGATCCGTGCTCGTCCGCCTTCGCGAGGACCGCGCGTGCCGACTCGAGAAGCCACCCGATCTGGGCCTCGACGCTGCGCGGACCCGTGCCGCCGACGCTCTCCTTGGCCGCGACCGCCGTCATCGGGTCGAGCGCGGCGAGAGTCCCCTCGTCGAGGGCCGGATGGATCCCGCGCGCATGTGCCGCGTCGATCGCGCGAAGGGGCACGCCGCGCTCGACCGCATCGGCGACGAGCCGGCCGACCGCCTTGTACGCCTCGCGGAAGGGGACACCCTTGCGCACGAGTGACTCGGCGAGATCGGTCGCTTGCGTGAAGCCCTCGGCGAGGGCCTGCGTGCCGCGCGCGCCGTCGAACGTCACGTGGGGGAGCGCCAGCTGCATCACGCGCGCGCAGCCGATGGCGAGAGGTCCTGCCTCGAGCAGCGCGAGTCGATCCTCCTGCTGGTCGCGGTTGTACCCGCTGGCCAGGCCCTTCATGAGCGTCAGGAGCGCGACGACGTTCGCGGTGGC
>Ga0335082_10003192_pt1 | contig 17788 bp, 18 predicted proteins | sample Lox_Sample_41_FD_206718 | JGI IMG/M metagenome (GOLD analysis project Ga0335082, IMG submission 206718) | Soil microbial communities from Loxahatchee National Wildlife Refuge, Florida, United States - Lox_Sample_4.1 | ecosystem: Environmental > Terrestrial > Soil > Wetlands | place: USA... | reverse complement strand
AGAGGACATGCAGACCTTCGCGCAGGATCTCGATACGCTCGACCGCGATCCGCATTGCAAGCGGCTGTCGTGGCGGCACGGCATCAGCAAGAACGTGCTCGACAAGAAACTACGTGTCGGCGAGGTGGCGAACTGGATCGAGTTCCAGGTGCTGCCGACACGGGTCAAGCGCGGGCGGGGGTGATAGTCTCCGTCATTCCGGGGCGCAGAATGACAGGAGAAACGCATGGACTTTTCCGGCAAGCAGGTCGTCATCACCGGCGGCACCGGCGCGCTCGGCACCGCGGTGGTGGGTGGATTGCTGGCGGTCGGCGCGCGTTGCACCGTGCCCTATCAGCACGAAGCCGAAGCGCAGCGCTTCCCGCATGCCGGCGATCCGAACGTCAAGCTGATCGCCGTCGCCGATCTCGCCGACGAGGCAATGGTAGGCAGAGTCTATGACGGCCTTTCGCTGTGGGCCTCAATCCACATCGCCGGCGGCTTTGCCGCGGGCAAGGTAGCGGAAACCGGCCACGGCGCGCTGATGGCGCAACTCGAAAGCAACTTGGTGTCGTGCTTTTTGTGCTGCCACGCCGCCGTCAACGCGATGAGCGGCGGCGGTCGCATCGTCAACGTGGCGGCACGGCCGGCGCTGGAATGGCGCGCGGGCGCCGGGATGACCGCTTATACCGTGGCAAAGACCGGCGTCGCCGCACTCACCGTGGCGCTCGCCGAGGAAGTGGCCAAAGACGGCATTCTGGTCAACGCGGTGGCGCCCTCGATCATGGATACCGCGGCCAACCGCAAGGCCATGCCGCAAGCCGATTTCGACAAATGGCCAAAGGTTGAGGAGGTGGCGGCGACGATCATGTTTCTGGCCTCGCCCGACAACAAGGTCACCCGCGGCGCCATCGTGCCGGTGTACGGGAAGTCGTAGTGCTTATCCGGCGACCGGCACCAGTTCGAGCGGCGTGCGCAAAAGGCGCTGCACGGCGCTCGACGCCGCGACGGTGCGGGATTCGGCAAAGGCTTCGTGGTTCTTCTCGATGTCATCGAGGTCGTAGAGATAGTTCACCATCAGCCCGTGCGCCTGCGCCAGCGCCTTGTCCGAGGTGTCGGCGAGCCAGTTGATGCGCTCGAGCCGCGCGCCGTTGCCGAGATGGAAGCGCGCCACTGCGTCGACCGGCAGCCCGCGTCGGCTGCGCGCACGCAGGAAATACCAGGCCGCCGCCCGCAGCACCGGGTCCTCGAGGCGCTCGGCCTTGTCCGTGTCGCGCCACCAGTCGGGCTCATCGAGTCCGGTCAGCATCGCCCTGTCGGCGTCGTTCAGCGCAGCCGAACTCTCCTGCTCGCGCTCGTGTTTGAGCCAGGCGGCGAAATTCGTCACCGGCGACAACGTCACGAAAGTCGCAAGCTTCGGCATTTCGCGCGTGATCTCCTCGACTACCTGCTTGATCAAGAAACTGCCGAACGACACGCCGGCAAGACCGCGCTGGCAGTTGGAGATCGAATAGAATACCGCGGTGCGCGCCTTGTCGGCATCGAGAATCTCGCGCCCCGGGCTCAAGATGGGCGCAATCGCGCCGGGGATGTCGCGGGTGAGCGCGACCTCGACGAAGATCAGCGGGTCGTCGACCATCGCCGGGTGGAAGAAGGCATAGCAGCGCCGGTCCGGCGGATCGATGCGGCGACGCAGATCGTTCCAGTCGCTGATCTGGTGCACGGCCTCGTAGCGGATGATCTTGTCGAGGATGATCGCCGGCGTCGACCAGTCTATGCGGCGCAGCACCAGGAAACCGCGGTTGAACCAGGACGAGAACAGATGGACGAAATCCTCGTCGACCGCGCTGAGGTCGTCGCGATTGCCGAGCACGTCCATCAATTGCTCGCGCATGCGCACCAGCGCTGCGGTGCCGCCGGGCGCGAGATTGAGCCTGCGGAACAACTCCTGGCGCCGCGGTTCGGAGGCGGTGTGGACCTCGGCGGCGACGGCGTCGGAGGGCTTCTGGTTCCAGGCGGCAACCGCCGCCTGCATACGTGCCGCATCGGGACCGAAGCGCTCGTGCAGCGCCTCGAAGAAAGCGATGCGCGGGCCGGTGGTCAGTTCGCCGTAACGGGCCAGAATTTCGCGCGCGCGGGCGACGCCGGAAGCTTCGCCGCGGCTTGACAACAGGTCCTCGCAAAGTTCGATCAGGCTTTCCGAGCGTGCACCCGCCTCGCCGCGCCGGTTGCGCGCCAAAAGCGCGCGACCGCGTTCGGAAATGGTCTGCAACAACTCGCCGAAAAACGACGTGTTCATCACGACTTCCCAAGCCGCCGACGGCCCGGCAGCCGGGCCGCTATTTGCCGCCACCCATCAAGTGATTCGGCAGCCATGTGGCGATTTCGGGAAATATACACAAGATCACGATCGCTAACATCATACAGATGACGTAGGGCAGCGTCCCCCACATCACCTTGGTCACGGGCACGTCAGGTGCAATCGCGTTGACGATGTAGATATTCAACCCAACCGGCGGGTGAATCAGGCCGATCTCCATATTGATCGTCAGGATCACGCCGAACCACACCGGATCGAAGCCGGCGGCGGTAATGATCGGCAGCAGGATCGGCGAAGTCATCAGGATGATGGCGGCCGGCGGGATGAAGAAGCCGCAGACCAACAGAAACAGGTTGATCATGAACATCAGCACCCAGCGATTGAAATGCGCGTCGGCGATCGCTTGCGCCAGCGTCTGGGTGAGGTAGAGCGAAGTGAGCATATAGCCGAACAGCACGGCGGCCGCGATGATGGTGAGGATCATCACCGACTCGCGCATGGTATCGCGCAAGATCATCCAGATCTGCTCGCGGCTCCACAGGCGGTAGATCACAACCGCAAGAAGGAGACAAAGCGCGGCGCCGACGCCGGCCGCTTCCGACGGCGTGGCAACGCCGCCGTAGAGCACGTACATCACGCCGGCCACGATGAAGATGAAGGGCGCGATTTTAGGGATAGAGCCGAATTTCTGCTTCCACGTATAGCGGAAATCGGCCGCATGCGAACGGAAGCCGGAGCGCCAGATGGCGAACATCGACCACAGCATGAACATGATGGTGAGCATGAGGCCCGGCAGCACGCCGGCGATGAACAGACGGCCGATCGAGGTTTCGGTGGCAATGCCGTAGAGGATGAAGGTGATCGACGGCGGAATGAGAATGCCGAGCGTGCCGCCGGCGCAAATCGAACCGGTTGCCACCTCGTCGGGATAGCCGCGCCGGCGCATTTCCGGAATGCCCATCTTGCCGATGGCGGCGCAGCACGCCGGCGAAGAACCGGTGAGCGCCGCGAAGATGGCACAGGCGCCGAGATTGGAGAGCACGAGACCGCCCGGCAGCCGGTAGAGCCAGCGGTCGAGCGCCTCGTAAAGATCCTTGCCGGCGGGCGAGGAGCCGATCGCCGCGCCCATCATCACGAACATGGGGATGGCGACCAGAGTAAATTCGTCGAGGCCGTTGTAGAACGTCTCGGCGACAACGTGCATGCTGTCGAAGCCCTGGAAGATCACCAGGAAGATGATCGAAATGGCGCCGAGCCCGAATGCGACCGGGATTCCCGACAACAGCATCAACAGCGTGACGACGAGAACGATCGTGCCTTGCGAGGTCGGACTCACCCGGCGCCTCCCAGGGCTTCACGCGCTTGCTCGCGGGCGATCTCCTCGGCGTCGGCTCGCTCGGAAATGCCGAAGGGCGGCGAACGCCCGGTGATCAGGCACAGCAACTCCACGGCGTACTGCAGGACCAGGAGCCCGAGGCCGATCGGCATCGACAGGTAGGGAATCCACAACCGCGCGCGCCAAACCGTGTCGGAGCGCCAGTTGTTGGTCCAGGCCTCGTACCAATAGGCGGTGCAAAGTCCGAACAGCACCAGTACGAAACCAAAGGAAAAAAGGATAGTGAAAAACGCGAGCCAATAGCGCGGCCGGCCGGTCAGATGCAGCGGTAGCACGTCGACGTTCACGTGGCCGCGTGTCATCAGCACGTAGGCGCTGCCGATGAAGGTCGCGGCGACGATCGAGTATGTTACAACGTCGATCTGCCAGATTGTCGTGCGGTTGAACCCGTAACGCTCGATCACCATGTCGCAGATGACCAGCACCGCGAAGCCGATGAGCAACGCGGCTGCAACGCCCGCGACCCGCGACAGGAAGGCGACCGTCTTGACATAAGTGTCCATGAATTCGACTTCCGGCTCGCCTCGCTGCGACGATGTTGTCCCGGAATTCCCCCTTGCCTGGAAACAACAACGGCCGGCGAACTCCCTCGCCGGCCGGAATCCTATTAAGCCGCCTTATTTGACGGCAAGCGCTTCATCGATCAGCGTCTTGCCGTTCGGCACGTCCTTTTCGAATTTGGCGTAGGAGCTTTTTCTGGCGAGGTCGATCCAAGCCTTGTATTCGTCATCGCTCAAGCTCACGACCTTCACCTTGTGATCCTCGAACGCCTTGATGGCTTCCTTGTTCACCTCGTCGGCCTTCTTCTCGTAGTAGGCCTGCGCATCCTTGCCGGCCTTGATGATGGCCGCCTGCTGCGCCTTGTTGAGCTTCTCGAAGCTTTTCTTCGACATGAGGACCGGCTCGTACATGAACCACAGCGCATTGCTGCCACCGGCGGTGAGACAGGTCGTGACTTCGTAGAGTCGAGTCGAGGCGAACGTCCCGAGGCTGGTGTCGGTGCCGGTAACAACGCCGGTCTGGAAGGCGTTGTAGATTTCATTCGACGGCGGGCTGACGATCGAAGCGCCGGCCGCCTGCCACATCGCCGCAAAGGTCGGGCCGGCAGCGCGGAACTTCATGCCGGCCATGTCCTTGGGATGCTGGATGCAGGTGCCCTTGGCAGCCATGCCGCCGGCAAACCAGGCATCGGACAACACGATGACGCCGTGCTTTTCGATCTCGGCGCGAATGTCCTTCATGAACTGCGAGTCGTTGACGCGTTTGGCGCGATCCTGGTTGCGGATCAGGCCGGGCATCAGCGTCGCCGAGAAGGTCGGGACCTTGCCGCTGGCATAGTCGAGCGGGAACAGCGAAATATCGAGCTGGCCGTCGACCATCGCGTTCCACTGCTGGTTCGGCTTGAACAACGAGGCGCCCGGATAGACCTGCACGGTCAGCCCTACCTTGGCGTCGCCGGCTTCCTTGGCGATCATCTGCACCATGTCGTCGCGCACGTCGTGCTTGCCGCCGGGGAATTGGTGCGACGCCCGCAACGTCGTTTGCGCCTGCGCGCTCGCCGACAGCAGAACGGCCGCCGCGGCGCCGGCCAGAATTGTCGTGAAAGTCTTCATTTGCATCCTCCCGTTGCACTTTTTTGGCGACGGAAACACCGCCGCGTCGGATCGGAATACTAGCCAAAACACTAGGTCGCGCCCAGTTGCTACCTTAGCCGCCGACGCGGCACAGGGCCATAGCCGCAAGATTAAATTCATCCCTAAGTCCGTGACAGCGTTAAATTATCGGCGGACTGGCCAGCATCGGACGATGTATCTATAACCCCGGCCAGTACCCTTCCTGCCGTCTCCTCAGGAGTTTTTCGCTATGCCGAAGCCGTTGGCGGGTCTCCGCGTTCTCGAACTTGCCCGCATCCTGGCCGGACCCTGGGCGGGACAACTGCTGGCCGACCTCGGCGCCGACGTCGTCAAGGTCGAGCGCAAGGGCACCGGCGACGACACCCGCGGCTGGGGCCCGCCATTCGTCGAGGGCGCCGACGGCGAGCATCTCGGCTCCGCCTATTTCCACTCCGCCAACCGCGGCAAGCGCTCGATCGAGGCCGACTTCGAGGACGAAGAAGGCCGCCGCATCGTACGCAAGCTGATCAAGCGCTCGGACGTGTTGATCGAGAATTTCAAGGTCGGCGGGCTTGCCAAATTCGGCCTCGACTACAAGAGCCTCGCGCCGGAGAACCCGCGGCTGATCTATTGCTCGGTGACCGGCTTCGGCCAGGACGGACCCTACGCCAAGCGCGCCGGCTACGACCTGATGGCGCAAGGGATGGGCGGAATCATGGACCTGACCGGCATGGCCGACGGCGAACCGACGCGTATCGGCATTCCGGTCGCCGACATTTTTACCGGCGTCTACTCGGTGGTCGGCATCCTGGCGGCGCTCGCCGCGCGCGAGAAAACCGGCAAAGGCTGTTACGTCGATACTGCGCTGGTCGATTCGACGGTCGGCGTGCTCTCCAACCAGGCGCTCAACTATTTCGTTTCCGGCAAGGTGCCGAAACGTATCGGCAATGCGCACGCCAACATTGTGCCCTATCAGGTCTTTCCGGTCGCCGACGGCTACGCCATCGTGGCGACCGGGAACGACAGCCAGTATGTCAAATTCTGCAACGTCCTGGGTGCGCCGGAGCTCGCGCAGAATCCCGACTACCAGAACAACGTCGGACGCCTCAAGCATCGAGAGGAGTTGATCGGCAAATTGTCGGCGCTGACGTCGACAATGAAGCGCGATGACTTGCTCGCCCAGCTCGAAGCGCAGGGCGTACCGGCCGGTCCGATCAACGATCTCGATCAGGTCTTCAAAGACCCGCAGGTCGTCCATCGCGGCATGAAGCTCGACCTGCCGAGCCCGACAGCGAAGAAGGGCTCAATCCCCGGCGTGCGCACGCCGATCGTGATGGACGGCTGGAGAGCCGCATCCGAACAGCCCTCCCCGCGGCTCGGCCAGCACACGGCGGAGATCCTGCGCGAGATCGGCGAAGCGTGACGGACGGGCCGCCCGTTCCGGTCAATCGATCGGAACGACGGCCGCCAGGAATTCGTCGGCGCCTCTGACACGGCTGCGATGACCCTTGCCCTCGACGTCTTCCATCAACACACTGTCGCCGGGACCGAAGGTATGTTTTTCGCCATCGCTGGCGGTGACTTCGAGCTCGCCCTTCAGGCAAATCAAGAACTGTTTCTTCGGCACGTGAACGGCTTCTGCCACCCATCCGGACGGTAGCCGGATGAACTGCAAGCCGTCGGTCGCAAATGCCTGTGACACGAATGCCGTCGGTGCCGGAGGACGGTAGTCGGCTTCGTCAAGTTTGAGCGTGGCCTGACCAAAGTGGCTTTGGCCATTCTTGTCGGCGTGCAAACGGAAGTATTTCATCACGTGCGCTCCTTTCTCGCGAATGGAGATCGGGCCGTAAATCATTTATTGCAGCCATGGATGGTTTGTCATTGACGTGCATCAATGGCCCGCTTGCTGGCGCTACATCCCGAACGCCGCCGTTACCGCCGCAGCGGTACCTTAAATCACCGCGGTCGGCGCCAGTTCCTCGATGTCGCTGACGACATCGATCACCGCGGGCCGGTCAGCGGCGAGCGCGCGTTCGAGCGCGAGCGCGATGTCGCCCGCGCGCTCGACGCGGATGCCGAGCGCGCCCATGTCTTCGGCGAGCTTGGCAAAGTTCATCGGATTATACGTCCACAATTCGCGCGATTTTTCCGTCGGCGCGCCGCCATAGGCGCGGTCGAATCCGCGCTTCGACTGATTGCCGCCGCCGTTGTTGTTGACGACCGTGACGCTATTGAGCTTCCAGCGCACCGCGGTTTCGACTTCGGCGATGTGATACCAGAAGCCAGCGTCGCCGGTGAAACAGATCACGGGGCGATCCGGGCATGCCGCCTTAGCGCCGAGTCCGGCCGGAAACGCCCAGCCGAGATGACCGGCGCTGCGCATGTAGCTTTGCGTCGGCACCCGCAAATCGTACATGCCGCCCATCCACATGCCGGCATGACCGGTGTCGACCACGACGATGCCATTGTCGGGCACGTGCTTGGTCAGCTCGGCGCAAAGCCGCGCGGGATGGATCGGCGTCTTGTCGGATTCCAGCGCTGGTTTGTACTTGCCGTACCAATCAGCACGCAGCGTGGCGATTTCCTTGACCCAGGACTCGCGCTTTTTCGCGGTCGCTTTGTCCGCCTGCTTGAGCATCGCGGCGAGCACCGCCTTGGCATCGCCGAGCACGCTCGCGGCCAGCGGATAATTGCGGCCGAGCGATTCCGGCTCGATGTCGATCTGGATCGCCGGCGTGCCGATCTTCGGCACCGCCCAGAAATGCGTGGTCATGCCGCCGCTCTCGGTGCCGACGAAGCAGACGAGATCGGCGCGGTTGACGGCGCGGTTGGCGCTTTCGCGCGAATAGGAGCCGACGACACCGACCGACAATGGATGGGTGCCGGGGACTGAATCCTTGCCGTTGAGCGAGGTGGCAACCGGGATTTGCAGCGCCTCGGCAAGCGCCAACAAGTCGCGGCCCGCGCCGGAGGCGCGCACGCCGCCGCCGGCGACAAAGATCGGTCGCTCGGCTTTCTGCAACAGCTCGAGCGCAGTCTTCACATGCGTGGCTTCCGGTTCGGGTCGGAACGGCGGCACGTGGGAAAACTGCGTTTCGACGATGGCCTCCATCTCGGCTTCCTCGAGGTCCACTTGCCCTTCGTTGCCGCGGAACTGCAGGTGCACCGGGCCCGGCGCACCAGAGGTGGCGACGCGGAATGCCTGGCGCACCATGTCGGGAATGCGTGCGACCTCGTCGACGGTGGCGTTGAACTTGGTCACCGGCTCGAAGGCCGGCACGTCATCGATCTCCTGGTAGACCTTGCGGAACTTGGTCTTCGGATCGCGCCCGCCGGTGAACGCGATCACCGGCGAATGCGCCAGATATGCGTCGCGCAGTCCTGCGGCGATATTGAGCGCGCCAATCACCTGCGCCATGCAGATGCCGGGCTTGCCGGAGGCGCGCGCGTAGCCGTCGGCCATATAGGCAGCGGATTTTTCGCCGTGACAATGCACCCGCGCGATCTTGGTACGCCGCTCCATCTCGGCGAAAGTGCGTCGCAGCACCGCAGGCACCATGAAGACGTGGGTGACGTCGTAGCCGGCGAGCATCTCGGCGAGCACTTCGGCGCCGGTGCGCTTGGTGTTGTGTCCGATGTTGGTCATTGCTGGTCCTGATGACTGAGATTCATTCCGGCTTGAAGTTCAGCGCCACGCCGTTGATGCAGTAGCGCTGGTTGGTCGGCGGTGGTCCGTCGGGAAACAGATGGCCGAGATGGCTGCCGCACTGGCGGCAATGCACCTCAATCTGCAGGTCGCCGTAAACTGGATCTTTCTTGGTGCCGACCGCGCCGTCGACCGGCGCGTAGAAGCTGGGCCACCCGGTGTTGCTGTCGTATTTCGTCTGCGACACGAACAGCGGCCGGTCACAGCCGGCGCACAGAAACGTGCCCGGCCGCGTCTCGTGATTGAGCGCGCAGCTTCCCGCCGGCTCCGTTTCAAAGCGCCGCATGACCATGTACTGGTCCGGCTTGAGCCGCTTGCGCCATTCGGCGTCGCTGCGCGTGACGGGAAACTGCGGCTTCATCGCTGCGCGCCGCGCGGCTACTTGATCGCCAGCGGGTTGACCGGCGAGCCGACCGCGCCGGTGATCGGGATGGCGGGCGCTACAAACAAGAACTCATACACCTTGTCGGCGGCGCAATCGTCGGCCAATTCCTTGAGCTGAAAAATCTCGCCCATGGTCATGCCCATGATGGGGATGGTGATCCAATGCCAGGGCTGGTTGATGTTCTCGCCCTCGGCGACCGGGTTTGGCCGCACTTCGCAGCCCCAGGTGTCGGAGGCAAGCGCGGCAAGTTCGGTGTCCTTGACGAAATCGAGCGTCTCGAAGGCAAAGCCGGGCGCATCGCCGCCCGGATAGCCGTCCCAGCTGCCCGCCTTTTGGCAACGCTCCATCATGCCGCTGCGCACGATGACGTAGTCGCCGCGCTTGAGCGCCACGTTCTGCTTCTTTGCCGTGCCGTAGAGATCGTCATTGGTGATGCCGTAGCCGTCGTCGAGCGACTCGACGCCCTTGTAGCGCGCGACGTCGAGCAGCACGCCGCGGCCGACCATCTTGTTCTTGGTCTTTTCGATGCCGCACTTCTGCGCGCCGGCGCTCGTCACCTCGCGGCAGTCGTAGCCGTTCCACATATTGTTTTCATAGAACACGTGGCCGAGCCCGTCCCACTGGGTGCCGCATTGCAGCGGCATAGTGACGATGTCGTCGGCGGCGCGGATGCCGCGCTTGTCGAGCACGCCGGAGTAAGCGTCGGTGCCAGTGCGGATCATGGTGTGGATCGGATTGGTGCGGCCCATCGCCGGATATTTGCTCTTGGCGCCCTGCGGTCCGGTGTAATCGAAGTTGAGCGCGAGCGAGATCACCTTGCCCTTTTTCACCAGGCGTGTGGCGGCGACGATGTCTTCCGCGCTGGTATAGTTGAGCGTGCCGATCTCGTCGTCCGGACCCCACTTGCCCCAGTTCTTGTATTTCTCCGCGGCGGCGGACATGTCTTTGCGGGTGAGCTTGCGGGCCGTCATGGTCGTTCCTCTTGGTTGCTTTTCTGAGATTTCAAACTGACGCGGCGTGGCCATACGCCGCCGTGAGCGGTATCAGAAGACACGGGTGCGAGCTTGACGTCGCCAGGATCGCAACGGGCGTAGAACATCGTGCCGAGTTTGTTTAATGTCAATCAGTGCTCGCGAAAGGAACAGAAAGCATGGCCGCGCAAGCGAAGAAGACGATCCTCACGGTTGCGGTGACAGGCAATCTCACCACCGTGCAGCAGAATCCAGCGCTGCCCTGCACGCCGGAGCAAATCGCCAATGCGGCGCTGGAGTCGGCCAAGATCGGCGCCTCGGTGGCACATATCCATGTCCGCCATCCGGACGGGCGGCCGAGCATGGAGCTTGCGCATTACCGCGAGGTGGTCGAGCGCATCCGTGACAAGAACACCGACCTGATCATCAATCTCACCACCGGTCCGGGCGGCCGTTTCGTGCCGAGCAAGGACGACCCGCGCACCGCCGGACCGGGCTCGACATTGATCCCTCCGCTCAAGCGCGTCGAGCACATCGTCGCGCTCAAGCCTGACATCGCCACGCTCGATCTCAACACCATGTGGTCGGGCTCCGCCGCCGTGATCAATCCGCCGGAGAACGTGACGATCATGGCAAAAGCCATCCAGGAGGCGGGCTCCAAGCCGGAGCTCGAAGTATTCGATTCCGGCGACATCCAGCTCGCGCACGTGCTGCTCGAGCAAGGCGTGCTCAAGCGCCCACCGCTGTTCCAGATCGTGATGGGCGTGCGCTATGGCTTCATCTCAACGCCGCAGACGCTGATCTATGCGCATTCGCTGCTGCCAAGCGACGCGATGTGGGCCGCCTTCGCCATCGGTCGCTGGGAGTTTCCGATGCTGGCGACGACATGGTTCCTCGGCGGCCACGTGCGCGTTGGCATGGAAGACAATGTCTACCTCAGCAAGGGCCAGCTGACGCCGAGCAACGCCGCGTTGTGCGAAAAGGCCGTGCGCATCCTTGACGACATGGGTGCCGACCTCGCCACTGCAAAGGAAGCGCGCGCCATCCTCGGCCTGCGCGCATGATGCATCGAAGTAGTTTTCAAGGAGGACCGACAATGAAAAAGCTGTCCCGCCGTTCGGCGATGCTGATGGTGACCGCGCTGGCCGGCGCCGGCCTGATGCAGGCGTCGCTCGCCCATGCCGCAGATTATCCGGCCCGCCAGGTCAAGGTAATCGTGCCATTCGCCGCCGGTGGTCCGACCGACGTGATGGCGCGACTGATCGCGCAGAAACTGTCGGAGAGCCTGAAGCAGCAATTCTACGTCGAGAACCATCCCGGCGCCGGCGGCAATATCGGCATGACGATCGTCGCGCGGGCCAATCCCGACGGCTATACCATGCTGGTGGCGAGCTCGAGCTTCGTCGTCAATCCAAGCCTCTACGCTAAGAACCCCTACGACGCCTTCAAGGATTTCGCGCCGGTGACGCTCGCCGCCGCCTCGCCGAACATCCTGGTGGTCAATCCAGAGCTGCCGGTGAAGACCGTGAAGGAACTGGTCGATCTGCTCAAGGCCAATCCCTACAAATACGCGATTGCCAATCCCGGCATCGGCACCACGCCGCAGCTTGCCGCCGAACTGTTCAAGCTGTCGCTCAAGCTCGAGGCGACCAGCGTGCCGTTCGGCGGCGCCGCGCCTGCGATCCAGTCGACGGTCGCCAACCAGACGCCGATCGCCTTTGCCGCCATGCCGCCGGCCGCGCCGCAGGTCAACGGCGGCAAGCTGCGGGCGCTCGCCGTCACCTCGGCCAAGCGCTCGGCGGCGCTGCCCAACGTGCCGACGCTTGGCGAAGCCGGCATCGCCGAGCAGGAATCGGAGACGATGCAAGGCGTGCTGATGCCGGCAAAGACGCCGAAGGCGATCGTCGATCTGCTCAACGCCGAGATCAAGAAGGCCATGGCGCTGCCCGACGTGAAAGCGAAATGCGCCCAGCTCGGCTTCGATCCGGTGGCGGATACGCCGGAGGAATTCTCCGCCTACATCAAGAAAGAAGTCGACAAGTGGGGCAAGGTGATCAAGGAAGCGAAGATTCCGCAGATCAAGTAGGTCTTTCCGGTCCGGCATAGCTCCATGCGCATCGTCGACATCCGCGAGACGGCGATCCCGCTCAATTCGACGCTCGCCAATTCGAGCTTCAACTTCAGCGAAATGACGACGTCGGTGGTCGCCGTGATCACCGACGTTAAACGCAACGGCAAGCCGGTCTGCGGCTATGCCTTCAACTCCACCGGCCGTTACGCCTGCGGCGCGCAGATGCGCGCGCGATTCATCCCGCGCGTGCTCAAGGCCAAGCCCGACAGCCTGCTCGACGACGCCGGCCTGATCGCGCCGGACAAATGCCTCGCGGTCATGATGCAGAACGAGAAATCCGGCGGCCACTCCGAGCGCTCGGTCGGCATCGGCACCATCGAGGTGGCGATCTGGGACGCGCTCGCCAAGGCCGTCGACAAGCCGCTGCACGTGCTGCTGGCCGAGCGTTACAACGGCGGCAAGACGCCTGGGAAAGTGTTCTGCTATGTCGGCGGCGGCTGGTACGCGCCGGGCAAGACCACCAAGGACCTGCAGGACGAGATGCGCGGCCATCTCGACGCTGGCTACACCATGGTCAAGATGAAGGTCGGCGGTATGGCGCTGGCCGACGATCTTGCCCGTGTCGAAGCGGTCAAATCGATCCTGCCGAGGGGCGCGCAGCTTGCGGTCGACGCCAATTCCAAATTCGATCGCGCCGATGCCCTTGCTTATGCCCGCGGCCTCGCGCCCTTCGGCTTGCGCTGGTTCGAGGAGCCCTGCGATCCGCTCGACTTCGCCCTGCTCGCCGAGATCGCCGCTGCCTACGCGCCGCCGCTGTCGACCGGCGAGAATCTGTTCTCGACGCAGGACGTGGAAAATCTGGTGCGCTTCGGCGGCCTCAGACCTGAGCGCCACGACGTGATCCAGATCGATCCGCCGCAGGCCTACGGCATCGTGCAATACGCGCGCACACTCGATATGCTGGCGCAGCACGGCTGGCCGCGCAGCGCCATGTTCCCGCACGGCGGCAACCAGATGTCGTTGGCGATTGCCGCCGGCTTCGGGCTGGGCGGCGCGGAATCCTATCCCGGCGTGTTCGGCGATTTCGGCGGCTTTGCCGACGACGCGTTCATGACCGAAGGGCATGTTTCGCTCTCCGACCGCCCCGGCATCGGCTTCGAGGGCCAGGCGCGGCTCTACAAGATCATGCGCGACCTGGCGGCTTGAGCCGCTCGCGTCAAGGGAGGCTCGCTTATGCTCGAACATACCCGGATGGCGACGATAACCGCGGCTGCATTTATCGGTCTGTCACTATGCGTCGGCGCGAAGGCGCAGAGCGTAACGCTGGGGCAATTCCAGCATCCCAAAAGCGCGAAGGATCTCGAGATCAACAGGATCTATTTGGTCGGCGCCGCGGAGGCGCTCATCGCCTACAACGCGAGCGCGGAACAGAAGCTGTTCTGCCTGCCGGGCCTGGTTCCGAAGTTGACGTTTGACGAAGCAAGCGATCTCGTCCTGCACTGGGCGCGCAAGACCAGCGGCTCGGTCGACCTGTCGCTGGCGCGCGCCCTATTGTTCGGCCTGCGAGCTGCCCACCCATGCCGCTGAATGGATGCGACGATGCGAATCAATCGATATCGATAAATGTCAGCGGCCGCGCTACTGCTTCCAGCGATTTGCGTTCGGCATCGACGCCCCATTTCCATTCAACGAGGCCGCCGGCGATCATCAACGCGGCGCCAAGCAGATAGCCGCCGAAGACGCTCATCCGCGAGCCGGTGTCGATCAGGACACCGAATAACCACGGCCCGAAAATGCCACCGATGCCGGTGCCGACCGCGTAAAAGAAAGCGATCGCCAACGCACGAATTTCCAACGGGAAGGTTTCGCTCACCGTCAGGTAGGCCGAGCTCGCCGCGGCCGAGGCGAAAAAGAAGATCGTCATCCAGCACAATGTCTGCGTCTGCGCCGCGATCAGGTCGCGCGCAAACAGGTAGCCGGTCGCGGCCAGCAACACGCCCGAGACAATGTAAGTGAACGCAATCATTACTCGCCGGCCTTTGGTGTCGAACAGACGGCCGATCAACACAGGCCCGAGAAAATTTCCCGCCGCAAACGGCAGGATGTACCAGCCGACGTGATCGGATGGCACGTGGTAGAAGTCGGTGAGAATGAGCGCGTAGGTGAAAAAGATCGCGTTATAGAAGAAGGCCTGCGCCGCCATCAGGCTCAAACCCACCAGCGTGCGTTGCCGATAGCGTTGAAACAGCGTCCGCGCCACCTCGGCGAGCGGAGTTGCGCGCCGGGTGCGCAGGCGAACGCGCGGCAGGTCCTTGGCCGGCGGCAGCGCATCGAAGCGCGCCTCGATGCCCTCGATAATGCGGCGCGCCTCCTCGGCGCGGCCATGTGTCATCAGCCAGCGCGGGCTTTCCGGAATCCACATCCGCATGAAGAAAATGACGAGTGCGAGGCTCGCGCCGATCAGGAAAGCGAGGCGCCAGCCGATATCCGGATCGATCGTCTTGGGATCGAGCAACACCAGCGAGCCGAGCGCACCCATAGCGGCACCGACCCAGAAACTGCCGTTGATGACGAGATCGCTCCAGCCGCGCACGCGCGCCGGGATCAGTTCCTGGATGGTCGAATTGATCGCGGCGTATTCGCCGCCGATGCCGGCGCCGGTGAGGAAACGAAACAGCGCGAAGCTGCCGATATTCCACGACGTCGCCGTCGCCGCGGTGGCGAGGAGATAGACGGTCAGCGTCACGAAGAACAGCTTCTTGCGGCCAAGCCGGTCGGTCAGCCAGCCGAAAAAGATCGCGCCGAGCACGGCGCCGCCGAGATAGGCGCTGGCGGCGAGCCCGATGGCGGCGTTGCTGAAATGCAGCGCCGGGCTCTCCTTCAAGGCGCCTGCCAGACTGCCGGCGAGCGTCACCTCGAGGCCGTCGAGGATCCAGGTGACGCCGAGCGCGGCCACCACCAGCACGTGGAAACGGCCCCAGGGCAGCCGCTCGAGCCGCGCCGGAATGTCGCTCGTTACAATAGCGTGGTCGGCCGCCATCCTGCCTCATCCGCGCCCCACGCGCGAGAATAAACGCCCTATCGGCGCCGACGTTCGGCATATTGCCGCGGGCGGCCGGGGCTTGCGCCCCTTCCCCTGCCGCGGCGCGAGGGCTATTGGATCGGACCCATGGATACCGACGCCCTGCGCCGCCTGCACTACGCCGCCGCCATCGCCTGCGGCGTATTTGCGGCTTTGTTGGTGCACATTGTGCTCACGGTGTTCGGTGTCGGCCTCGATGCGGTGCTGCGCGACGCCGGCGCCGGCATGATGCCGCAGTTCGTCTCGGCCCTCGCTTGGTGGGCCATCGCCGCCGCCGGCTTCATCGGTGGCTGGGCGGCCGGTGCCTACCTGATCGCCGCAGCGCGCGAACGCGATTTCGTCTATCGGCTGGCGCGGGGCTTTCTTATCGCCGTGGTGTTCGCCGCTGCGACCGCCGGCGGCGTGATGAGCAAAAGCGAAAATGTCGGCGGCACGGTGGACGTGATCGCCGGCCTGACCGCACTCGGTCTCGGCCTGATCTGCGCCTTTTGCGGCGCCCGGCTTGCTTATCTCAACGCCGAACAAGTGTAGCGGTGTCCATTTTCCCTCTTAGCGCGTGGCCGGTTTTGCCATCGCGCGCCCATACCGCAGCCACAATGCCACGCGAGCCTGATTGCGGACCGCGCCGGTTCCAGTTCGGAACGCGACGTTAATACTTTGTCATCTCATCGCTCGCTAACGTCCGGCTGCCTATCTGATCGTTCGACTGCGGTATCGAGTAACATTCGGGGCGTACAGGTATCGATGCGACCGTTGGACCTCAATGAACTGGCAGCGCTCAAGCTATTCGCGAATGGAAAAACCGCCGACGAAATGGCGGCCGAGCTTGGCGTCAGCAAGAGCATGGCGCAGCATTATCTGCGCGTGGCCGCGCGCAAGCTCGGCGCGCGCAACCGCGTGCACGCGGTCGCCATCGCGGTGCGCATGGGCTTGATCAAGCCGTCCGGCGGGGGCGAAGGATAACGCAGCGGCGCGCAGGCCGCTGCGTTGGCATTTTCATTCGAAATATGGCCGCCGGACTTATGCGGCGTTGGCCTGCGGGGCGTCCTCGATGCCACGGGCCGGCGCGCCGAGCAAAGCGGCGATCAGGTTCTGCACCTCGAGCTGGGCGGTGGCGTGCGACATGGTCGGCCGCGTGCCGAGCGTAAGCTCGTCGATGTCGTCGATGGCTGTTAGCCCGCGCGGATAGAATTCACGGAAGACCACCCGCTCGGCCAAGCCCTCGATGCAGCGGAAGCCGAGTTGCTTCGACAGATCGTTCAGAGCTTCGCCGACAAAACGCTTGTTGCGCGAGGTCAGCGTCTGCAGCCGGTTGCGCAGCACGATCCAGTCGGTGTCCGGCTTGCCGGCTGCCTGGCGCTCGCGCCGTGCATCCTCGACGACGGCGGCATAGTGGCTGATGCCGCTAACGGCGAAAGACTCGGCATCGACGTTGCCGAGCACATCGAGATCGACGAAGCTGTCGTTCATCGGCGTGATCAGCGTGTCGGCCGCCTCGTGCGCCAGCCGCGATAAATAATTGTCGTGGCCGGGCGTGTCGATGACGATGTAGCTGTGATCGGCGGACAAGGTCTCGAGGGCGTTCAGGAACGCCGCCCGTCCCTCCGCCTCGTTGTCCGCCCCGGTGAATTCGGCTTCCTCATCGAAGCACACGTGGCTCGGCGCCGGCAGGTCCTTGCCGCGCTGCCGCGCCCAGGCCAGCCGGTTGTCGATGTAATGCGTGAAGCTGCGCTGCCGCGAGTCGAGGTCGATGGTGGCGACCCTCTGCCCGAGCTTGAGCAAGGCGACGGCGACGTGCACGGCGACGGTGGACTTACCCGACCCACCCTTTTCGTTGGCTACGACGATCACGCGAACGCACGGCACACTGGACGAAGAATCCTGAATCATTGCGCGCTCCATTGTCCGGCAGGCAAACGTGGCGATGTCTTGAGCGTGTTCAGCTTGCGCTGATTCGCGCGATTTCGGCCAGAGTGCGGTATTTTTCTGGCGCAAGTTTTTTGGTCGAGATTTCCACCGCATTTTCAACGGGATGAGTCGAAAAAGACCCGTGGCGGTTGAAATCGGCGATGCGACTGCGGCATTTCGACCACACCGCCGGCGCCATGCCGATGCCGCGGGGGATGCGCACGAGACGCCACGTCACGTTGTCGCGGTCGTTCCGGATTCGGCGTAGCGAGGAATGGTGCCCAGGGGCGGAATCGAACCACCGACACTGCGATTTTCAATCGCATGCTCTACCAACTGAGCTACCTGGGCGCCGAG